>Ga0116182_1004915_pt1 | contig 11612 bp, 5 predicted proteins | sample AD_UKC077_MetaG_FD_89805 | JGI IMG/M metagenome (GOLD analysis project Ga0116182, IMG submission 89805) | Active sludge microbial communities of municipal wastewater-treating anaerobic digesters from USA - AD_UKC077_MetaG | ecosystem: Engineered > Bioreactor > Anaerobic > Digestate | place: USA...
AACGACGGGGCGCAGGCGAGGGCGTCATGCTTGCCCGCAGTGGGCGGCGCGGCTCTTCAACTTACAAAACGCCCCGGACGCAAGCCGTCAGGCGCAGCGTCCGGGGGGTTTTGCAAGAGCCTCCGAAGATAACCGAAATCCGAATGTCGAAAGGACCAACCTTCGGAGTTGCAGGGTGGCGAGGAATGCGAAATCTGCCCCTTTCCCCAAGCACGTGGAACGGATGCGCCCGTGACGGGGGATGCGAGGTCCTCGCGTTTCTGACGAAAGCATTGCGCAAGACTGGGGGCGCATGATCGCGGACCACCTCTGCGGCGGTCTCGGCGAGACCGGCTGCAAGACCCTATCGGTTGAGAGACAGAAGCAGGAGCAAAGGAGGCGTGACCGAAACCCGAAACCAGAAACCCGAAACCTCAACGGCCAGAGAAACGGATGCACTCTGCAACCCCGCGTTGAACGTCGGGCGTTCTTGACGCCTGCGCCTTCTTTCAATTATTCTCGCTCTGCTATGTTGAGATTTATTACTTCGTGCATCATGCTTCTTACCCTCGTGCTCGCGCCCGGCTTGACTGCAAGGGCGCAAACCCGCATCGGCCTCGACGAGCTGGATCTTGCCGCCATGAGCTGCGGATGGGAACGTCCCCAAGCGCGGCAGGCGGTCGGCGGCAATCCCCTGAAGATCGCGCGTAAGACGTTTGAGCGCGGCGTCGGCACGCATGCGCCAAGCTGGTTCGCGATCGACACCGGCGGCGAGGCGCTGCGCTTCGAGACGCAGGTCGGCATGGATGATGAAGAGCTGGTCCGCGGCAAGGGCTCTGCCGTCTTCCGCATTTACGCCGACGGCCGGCTCGTGGCCGATTCCGGCGTGATGCATGCCCGGCAACCTGCGCACAGGTTGTCGGCGGAGCTGGCAGGTGCCCGGGTGGTCGTGCTGGAAGTCTCGGATGCTGGCGACGGCAGCGCGCATGATCACGCCGACTGGTGCGACGCTTTTTTCACAGTTCGCGAAGGTGCGGTCCTGAAGCCGTTGCCGCGCCCGCCGACGGAACAAATGGGCATCCTGACGCCGACGCCGCCGCGCGCGCCGCGTATCAACGGCGCGCGCGTTTTCGGCGTACGGCCGGGCAGCCCCGTGCTTTTCACGATCCCGGTCAGCGGCGAGCGCCCCGTCACCCTGACCGTGGATGGCCTGCCGGAGGGACTTTCTCTGGACCGCGCGCGCGGCCTGATCACGGGGGCGGTCGCCAACGCGGGCAGTTACCGCATGACGTTCCGCGCCGCCAACGCCCATGGCACCGCCGCGCGCGACTGGAGACTGGAGGTCGGCGAACGCATCGCGCTCACGCCGCCGATGGGCTGGAACTCATGGAATTGTTTCGCGCACACGGTTTCAGACACCAGCATTCGTGCCGCCGCGCGGGCGATGGTTGAAAGCGGCTTGGTCCGGCACGGCTGGAGCTATGTCAACATCGACGACTATTGGCAGACCTGTCCGGGCGAGCGCACCGACACATCGCTGATGGGGCCGGCTCGCGACAGCGCCGGGCGCATCCTGCCCAACGCGCGTTTCCCGGACATGGCCGCGCTTTGCCGCGATGTCCATCGGCTCGGCCTCAAAATCGGCATCTATTCGTCGCCGGGCTCCACCACATGCGGCGGATGCGTCGGGAGCTGGGGCCATGAAGCCCAAGACGCGCAAACCTATGCCGAATGGGGCTTTGATTATCTGAAATACGATTGGTGCAGCTACGCGCAGCGCGTTCGCAATGAGTCGCTCAGCGAGCTGATGCGCCCCTATCGCGTGATGGGCCAGGCGTTGCGTGCGCAGCCGCGCGACCTGCTGTTCAGCCTCTGCCAGTACGGCATGGGCCATGTTCCCGCCTGGGGCGCGAAAGCCGACGGGCAGTGCTGGCGCACCACGCACGACATCGTGGACACCTGGGAAAGCGTGACCGGCATCGTGCAGGCGCAGGAAGGCTTTGAGCTGTTTGCCGGTCCCGGCGCGTGGAATGACCTCGACATGCTGGTGGTGGGTACGGTCGGCTGGGGCGCACCGCATCCGACACGCCTCACGCCCAATGAGCAGTACAGCCACGTCTCATACTGGTGCCTGCTCGCCTCGCCGCTTCTCCTCGGCTGTGACCTGACGCGGCTCGACCCCTTCACTCTGAACCTGTTGACCAATGACGAAGTGCTGGACGTCAACCAAGATCCGCTGGGACGGCAAGCGGTGCGCGTGCAGCATGACGACGCGCAGGAAGTCTGGGCGAAAACCATGTCGGACGGCAGCACCGTCGCGGGCCTCTTCAACCGCAGCTGCCTGACCCGCACCGTCACGCTGCCGTTTGCGTCACTTGGACTGAAAGGTCCGTGCCGCCTGCGAGACCTCTGGAGGCAGAAAGATCTCGGTGTCGCCACCGACACGTTCGAGACGGAGATTCCGGGTCACGGCGTGTTGCTGCTTAAACTTGCGATAACCTCTCAGCTCTGATTCGATCGCACCATCCCACGGTTCAGCATCTCACGCGCCAAGGCTTCGATCGCGCCGTCGACCGTGGACTCGGCGGCCACCACATCGGGCGCGCAGCCATGCGCCGCCAGCGCGGCGGTTGTGGGGTTGCCGATCGTCACCACCGTTTTGCCCGCCAACGCGGCGCCCCCGGCCTGCGCGGCAAACGCCTCCGCGGCCGATGCGCTGGCGAAGAAGACGGCGTCGAACACCGGCAAATGCGGATAGCTGATCGGCTCGTTGGCATAAAGCTGCACATCGTCAACTTGAGCCCCCTGTGCGCGCAAAACCTCTGCGAGCAGCGGACCGGCCTTCTCCGAGCGCAGGCGCAGGACCGACTGTCCGGCAAAATCGCACTCGCGCAGGACGGCCGCCAAGCCCTCGGCGCTGTACGCCATCGGCGGCGTCAGTTCGGGCGTGAACCCGTGGCTTTCACATGCTGCGGCACTGCCGGGGCCGCACGCCATCAACCGCGGCATGCGCCGCCAATCGAGACGGCTGTCGCGCGCCATCGCCATCAGGAAATGGACGGCGGAAGGCGAGGTCAGCACCAGCCAATCATAGGCCGCCAAGCGCTCCACAGCCGCAGCGGCTGCCGCGCAGGGCGTGAGTCGGATCAGCGGCCTCAAGAGCGGCACGCCGCCGAAATCGATAATCCGCGCAGCCGCCTTTTCAAGCAGCGCCTCGCTGCATGTCACCAGAACCCGGCAGCCGCGCAGTGCGCCGGTGTCCCGGCGGAATCCGCAGGCGGCCGCCTCCCCGATGACCAGCAGGCCCGGCGCATCGGTGTCCAGCGCCGCCAGCGCGCCCGCGCGCAAACCGCCGAGGGTCGTGCGCACCACCTGCTCATCATCCGCACCGGCATTGAAGGCCGCGGCCGCAGGCGTCGCGGCGTCCCACCCTTCGTCCAGCAACTGGCCGGCCATTTCAGCCGCAACACGCACCGACATGAAGAGCACCAGCGGCAGGCGCAGGCGCACGTCTTGAGCGACTCCCGAGACCGCGCCGCCTTCGGCACGGGGGGTCATCACGGCGACGCCGCGCGACACGCCGCGCCGTGTCAGCAGCATGCCGGTGCCGGTGGTGGCCACCGTCAACGCGCTCACGCCAGCCCGCACACGATACGGCAGCGCAAGCCGGTCCAGTTCGTCCGTCTCTTCGGCCAACCGGCCAAACAGGCCCGGATCACCGCCCTTGAGCCGCACGACGCGATGGCCCTGACGCACCTTGCGCGCGATCAACGAGGTGATGTCAGGCTGGCGCACGGCATGCTCGCCGCACCGCTTACCCACGAAGATTCGCTCCGCCCCTTTCGGCAGGAACGTCAACAGATGATCGTCCATCAACACGTCGTAGAGACAAACATCCGCCTGCCGCAGATCGTTGATGCCGCCCCAGGTGCAATAGTCGGCCGACCCTACGCCCGCGCCGACGAAACGCACGGCTTTGACAAAGTAGGCGCGCAGCGCGGTCAGCACCGGATCGCCCAGCCGGAAGGTCACCGCGAGCCGTCCCTGCCCCTCCGGCACCGGCAGCTCATCCAAAGGCACCCATTCGGCCACCCGGTGCGCGAGTTCCAATCGGTTCAACGCCGCGCCGGCCATCAGCAAAGCGTCATATCCGCCGGCATCGAGCTGAGCCAGACGCGACTGGATTGTGCCGCGGATCGGCTTGAGCACCGCTTCCGGGAAACGGCGCAGCGTGCACGCTTCGCGCCGCGCGCTGCTGACCCCCACGACCGGACGGGCCGGCAGGTCGGCCCAGCGCCGCCCCTCCGGCAGCACCCAGGCGTCGCGCGGATCCTCGCGCCACGGCAGCCAAAACCAATCGAGATCGCCGGACAGCGGATCAGGCAAGTCCTTGGCGCTGTGCACGGCCAGATCGATGCGCCCCTCGCGCAAGGCGTCGTCCAAATCGCGCGTGAAAAAATCGCCGGGGCTTTGCCGCAGGTCGGTGGTCAGATCCCGGTCGCCGGGCGTCTCCACCGTGACAGACTCAAAGGCCAGAGCCGGGAACAACGCCGCGAAACGTTCGAGCGTATCCCGTGTCTGCAACATCGCAAGCGCGCTGCCTCGCGTCCCGGCTTTTAAAATCCTGTTGCCCATGCCTTCACTCCTCCGTCACGTTGTCTGCCGCCGCAAGACGGACGGCTCGGCGAGCCGTCCCTACCGATGCCGGTGGCCGCGCGCTGCGCCGGTAGGGCGGTCTCGCCGAGACCGCCGCATCGCGCAACACCCGCGTCGCCGCCGCAAGACGGACGGCTCGGCGAGCCGTCCCTACCGATGCCGGGGGCCGCGCTTCCCACCGTAACCTCGGCGTCATTGGCCATTGGCCTCCCCCCCTGAATGCTGCGGCGCATGCGTTCGTAGATGTCGCGGTGTTCGGTCAGAATCTCATGGCAGGCCTCGAGGATCTTATCGAGTGTCCCGGTCGCGGAACGGTACCAATGCTTCAAGGCATCCAAATCGGCGACGCGGATCGGTTCGCCGCACCGGTCAAAGGCCGGATCGATATTGCGCGGCATGCCGAGATCGACCATCACGACGCCTTCGGTTTTCAATTGATCGGCATGCTCGGCGACAGTGATGACCGGCTCGCGCGCGTCAACCGCGCTGATGATCGCGTCCACCTCCGGCAGAACCTCGTTCAGGCCGTCAAGCTGCACCACCCGCACACGGCGTGCCCCCTCTTCATTCAGCGCGGGCGCAGTTCGGAAATAGGCCCAGTCGCAGGCACATCCGCGCGCGAGCAATCCAGCGACCAACCCCTGCCCGACTGTCCCGCTGCCGATCACCAGTACGCGGCGCTGCGGCAAGCCGGGCAACGTGTGGTCGAGATAACGCAGCGCCACTTCTTCAATCTCCGCGATGTCCATCAGCGGATCGATCTCCTGGTGGATGTCTTTCGAGACATGTAACGCGGCATCGGCCAACTCGCGGATGATCGAACCGGCCCACCCGAACGTGACGGCCTCATCGACCGCCTCTTTCATCTGCGACACCACATGGCTTTCGCCGGGGGTCTGCGAATCCATGCCCGCGGTCACCAGGCAGAGATGCGCAAAAGCGTCGAAGCCATGCTTCATGTAGTAAAGATCGGGACGGAGCTGGTCCAATCGCAGCAATCGCCGCAAAATCCCGCAGGTCGAAGCCTCTTGCGAAACCGCAGCCACGATTTCGATCCGGTTGCAGGTGTTGAGGATGAAGAACTCATGCACCCCCCAGATCTGCCGGATCATGCCGCCCAGAAGTTCGCGCTCACGGGCCGCAAGGTGATAAGGTGCGCGCTCCTCCGCCGAGAGGTGCTCATGGCTGGTTCCGAGCACCAGCAGGTCCGAACTTTCAATGGAATCGAGATGCTTGCGCAGGTTGTCCTTGATCAGGCGCGACTGCCGGCATGATTTACCGCTAGTGGATACCGCGATCATGACATCGCCGGTGCGCAGAATCGCCGGCGTCACAAAGTCCCCGTCCGCCCAGTTGCCGTCCGCGCAGCAGCACGGCACGCGCGCCGCTTGGGCGACGTCCAAAACATGCCGGTTGACATGTTTGTCGTCGGTACAGGCAAACACCAGCGCATGCGCCGCGACATCCGCGTCTTGAAACGGACGGCAGGCGTGACGGATGCGTCCTGCGCGCGCCAGGGCCGCCAGCTCTTCGACGCACGCGGGGCACACCAGCGTCACCTCGGCGCCGGCGTCCAGCAGCAACTCCACTTTCCGCTGTCCGACGCGCCCCCCCCCCACGACCACGACGCGGCGTCCTTCCAGCATCGCATTGATCGGAAACGTTTTACGAATAGGTCTACTCTGTCTCATAAATGGGGGTTAAGTGTAACAAATCGGCCCCCATTCCGCCAGAACAGCGCGAGATGCAGAACAGCGCGGGTAATCGGTGGGTGATTGTCCTGGTATGAACGGTGCTATTCCGCTGCCGGTGCCTTGACGCGGTAAAAGGCCGGTCCGGACGGCTGCAGCGGCTCGGACCAGGTGTTGACCGCGTTCGGCGCCTGCGCGCGCGGCACCGCCGGGTCCGCCACGGTCCATCCGCCGTTCAGGCCGCCGGATTGCCGTTCGATCACGTATGGTGCGCTGTCGCCGGAGTCGTTGCCCAGAAAACGCAGATACACGCTGCCGTTCTCGATCCAGGTGTCGATGATGCGGAAACTGCTGTCAGGATCGACCGGATCCGTGCCGGCGGTGTACTCGCCCAATGCGTCCAGGCCGTCGCCGTCGTAATCGAGTCCGGGGAACCGCGCCAAACCCCACTGGTCGAACCAGACGAGCGGCACGCCGTTGGTCGAGGTCGCGCCGGTGTGCGCGAAGGGCTGATCCGCAACGGTGACCGTCAGGTCGTCCAGCCTGCCCTTGCCGCTGATTTCGATGCCGGAGATTTTTTTCGCGCCGCCGCCGCCTTTGCCGGGCGTGTCCGCGCACCGATACCACGTCCCGGGCGAGTTCAGATCCGTGGGCGACTTGAACGCATAGGGCGAGGGACAAAGCGACCCGTTGACGCGCGGCTGGAAGAAGGTGTCGTCCGGGTTGCTGGCGTAGTCCGTCCGCACGCTGATGCGCACCCACGCGCCGTCCGCGAACGCGGGCATGCCCAGATCGGTCCAACGCCGCGTCCAGCCAGACCCTTCAGCAGCCATGTGCATCACGTGCAAGACGCCGTTCGAAGCAACCCCGAAGAACATCTGGCCGCCTTCCTCAAAGAGGATCGGCAACGCAGCCTCAAACGCTTTGGCCTGAATCATGAAATCCATGTTGACATTTTGACCTTCCGCGCCATTCACCGTACGTGCCAGAGAATTGCCAGGCACCGCCACCTGAGTATGCCCCGCCTCCGGCACCGGATAGCCCGGCGGCAAGGTCGGCGTGTAGGCGAACGCCATAACGCTGGCAGAGGGGTCACCGCTCCAGCCATTGACGTTGGCCAGCAAGGTGTTTGCAGCGTAGGCTTCGAACGACTCGACGATCGGCAGGTCGCCGGCTTGCGGCACGACCGTGAGCGTGACCGCTACGGTCTGCGGGCTGTTGGTCACATCTGCGCTCGCGACTGTGATCGTCGCGTTGTAGGTGCCTGCGGCCAGCGCATCTGTGTCGTATGTAACCTGCACGCTTTCGGCAGCTCCTCCCTCTGCCGTGCCGCTGGCGGGCGAAAGCGACAGCCAAGCGGCGTTGTCGGAAACCTCGAACGCCATGGGCTGGAGCGAGTCGCTCTGCACCGTAAAGCTCTGTGCCGCCGCGGAGCTGCCACGCTCGGCGACCGGCGTCAGACTTTGGGCGCTGACGCTCATGGCGGCGGGCGCGGTGACGGTCAGCGTCTGGTTGAGCGCCACGTCTTCGATCGTCTGCGTGGCGCCGTCCGGCCAGGTGATGGTCAGGTCCACCGGCGTCGTGCGGCTGCCCAGCCCGAAGTGCAGGGTCATCTCATTCTGGCTGGCTTTGCCGGACGCGCCCTCGACCTGGCGCACGAGTATTTTGTTGCTGAGTGCGATGCGCACCTGCGCGCCGATGGCCGAACGGTTAACGGTGGTGCCGTTGCCCAGCAAACGCACCTTGAGCCACTTGTTGGCGCTGCCCTGGTTGATGAAAAGCTTGTTGTTGGTCAGCAGGTCCGGGAAGCCGTCGTTGTTGACATCCCCCCAGGCCGCGCCGTACGTCTGCCCCAGCGTGGCCGGCAGTCCTGAAGAAGCGGTCACGTCGGTGAAAATCCAGTTGCCGTCATTGCGCCAGAGGCGCGACGTGTCGCCCGCGTACACGGTAGTGAAAAAGAGGTCCAGATCGCCGTCGTTGTCGTAGTCCGCCGCCATCGGCACCGCGTAAGACTCTTGATACTGGGCACCGTCTAGGGTCCAGCGGTTCACAAAGGTATATCCACCGGAAGGCCCCATATTCTGCATCATCATCGGTCGGTCCTGCGAGACATCGGAGTGGGCGAAATTGCCGATAAAGAGGTCAAAGTAGCCATCCTCGTTGAAATCGCCCCAGCAGGAGCCGATAGTGTGGCCGCGGTCGTAATTCAGTGTCCCCTCCCCTGCCACGCCTCTGGCTGTCGCCACGTCCGTGAAGTTGCCGCTGCCGTCGTTGAGCCACAGGTTGTTCTCGCGCAGGCGGTAGCAGGAGACATAGATGTCCAGATCGCCGTCCTGATCGAAGTCGCAGGCCGTGACACCGCGCGCGCGGTTGTTGGTGGTCGCGTTCAGGACGGTCATTGAAAAAGTAGCGCCGGCGTTGTTCATCAGAACCGCGTCGGGGAATCCGGACGGATCGCTATAACTCAGCTCGTACCCGGTCACATAGAGGTCCAGCCAGCCGTCGTTGTCCCAGTCGCCCCACACGGCGCCCTGACGGGTCGAGCTGTCATAGACGAGTTCCCCGTTGACTTCGGCGGGGGGCAGCAGCGGCATGACGGCGTCATTGTGGTAGGTCGTGAAACTGGTGCCGTCACTGTTGTTGAGCCGATTCAGATAGCCGCTGCCCAGCCAGATGAAGCGGTCGAGCAGCCCGTCGTTGGTGTAATCGCCCCAGACGTAACTGACGGACGCTTTGCCGGCATAGACCGCATGCCCCTCGCCGTCGTTCCGGTATAAGAAACTCCCGTTTCTGACGTCGACGAACCCGTCACTGTTGAAGTCGACCAGAGAGACGCTGTCGCTGCCGTTTGACATCACGCCGCCGGGGAACCAGACCGCCGTCGCGTCCACAAAACCCGCGCGGGCGGAGAGCATCAGCGCGCTGACCAGACCTGTCATCATCAAAATATTCATCTGCATCTGATTCCTCCCTATTAAGAACGCGGCTCGTTTTCGGCGGCCCGGGACGTCCTGCCGTACAGGGCATTGCCTGCGATCAGACTCACGCTGGGGAGCGAGTGTCCTCACGAGCCGCAGAGGCAGTCTGCCCCACCATCGCTGGTCGCCAGTCGCCCGTCGCCTGTCATGGCAGGGACGGCTCGCCGAGCCGTCCGCTCCCGAACGTCCGAAAGCAGGCTGTCCGACCGTTGGCCGGACAGTCCCCCGTCAATAAACCCGGATCAGCGTGCCGCCGAGACGTTCACGCACCTCAAGCCGGTGGTAATCGAAGAGAATCCATCCGGTTGCAGCGTCATTGTAGCGCAACGTCAGCTTGTTCTGGCCCGCCTGCAGATACTCCGGATCAATACGCACAGTCACCGTCGTGCCGTTGGGCTGCCCCGGCAGACTCTGCACGACCGTGTCATTGACCAGCACTTGCAGCATATGCGCATCATCCCCCCCGCCCTGGTTGATCAGCCGCGTCGTGTAGGTGAACGCATAGTTGCCGGCCAACTCGGCTGAAAGCGGGAACAGCAGATTGATGTCTTTCTCCCCGCCGATGACGACCGCGCGCTCAAGCGCCTTCAAATTCGGATTTGTGATGTAAAAATCATCGGGCGCCAGACTTTCAGCCTCGAATTCCGCGTAATTATTGTCCGCCACACCGACCTGCCAGGTGCCGCCGATCTCGACGCAGTCGATGCCGATCCACGAAGCGCCGTCGTAACGCAGGGTGACGCTGTTCGTGCCGGTCACGAACTGTTCAGCGGGTATAAACCAAGAGATCTGCTTGTCGGCTCCGGTGGCCTTCACTTCATTGGTCGTGCTATTCACGATCAGCGTGAGACTGCCGCCGGTGGTCGTGTCCACATGCACCACCTGATCCATCTGCGCCTGCAAGGCGGTCATCGGCGCTTTGATCGTCACGGTCCGTCGCGCCGTCGTCAGTGCGCGCCGCATGGTGTGCCATGGAGCGTTGACCGCATATTCGTCCGTCGTCTCGTATTCGGCGCGCAAGTCGTTCAAACTGCCGTTGTCCAGACCGATCCGGAACGTGGCCGGATGTGTCGCGCGCAGCGCCTCGTAGACCTCTCCCTCGCTCAAGGCCCGGGTCCAGATGGCTGTGTGGTTAATCGCTCCTTTAAAGGCACGTCTGGCATTCGCGGTATCGGTCAATGCGCCATACTGGAATTCACAACCGAACTGTGTGTATGCACCTGCATTGCTCGGCACAACATCCCCGGACTTGGTCACTTTAGTAGGTGATCCGCCATCCGGCCAAAGATAGCAGGTCACCGTATCAGTGCCCCCGTTGTCGGTGAGAACCACGGCTAGGTCATACCACTGGCCAACCGTCAGCGCGGTGCCCAAACCGGTCAAATTACCCTTCCTTGTATAGTGATATGGCACACCGTTCAGCAAACCGAAAACCCACCCTCCGGAGTTTGCCCAGTCAAAGCCGTTGAAATATATCTGCGTCCATGTCTCAGACCCAACGGCCAGTCCGTCCCAGCGCAAACGCATGACCAAGGTTGCGCTGCCCGGGGCGCCGAAGCCATTGACTTTAAATGTCGCCGGCCAGCAGGCTGCACCGCTGGTTGTCGGACTGAACAACATGGATTTGCCTCCGTACAGAACGCCTCCTGACGGATTACCTTCAGCACTTGTCCACTGCGGTGAACCGACCGGGCCGCTGACAGATGAAGCGTGTTTGGCGGATCCGTCCCAGGCGCGTTGGTCCTTGATCTCGCCGACATCCGCCTTGTTGTCGCTGTCCGCGTCATAATCGAAATGCCACCAGGCCGCGACATCGTCAAACACGCCGCCAGATGCCGACTGAACCATAAGGAACGCCGCGAAAACAGTTGCCACACCGTAATGAATCGCCTTTTTAATCGTTTGCATAAGGAACCCTTTCTTAAAAGCAAGGTCACGATAACCCAAAAAGGGCCACTCCGTCATGTCGCTAAAAGTAGTGACAGGGGGAGAAGGGAGAAAGGAGGAAGGAATAAGGAGGAGGGAAAAAGGCAGGAGGAAGAGTTGACCGCATCGCAAGTCGACCGGGGAACACTGCGATGCGTCGCCGTTATGAAGCAGGCGCGGATCAGCCCCGCCGTGCGGGTCTTTTTTAAGAAGCGAGGCGCTTGCCTGACTCGTTTTTACACGCCCGGCGCTCACCCCAGCGCCGGGCGCATGGCAGTTCTGTTGGGGTCCGTGATTCGTAATCGTAATCTTGCTCGTAATCATAATCTTGAATGTGGCACGCACGAGCTCTTACACTGTCATCATGAACGGGCTATTCGAC
>Ga0116182_1004919_pt1 | contig 11609 bp, 6 predicted proteins | sample AD_UKC077_MetaG_FD_89805 | JGI IMG/M metagenome (GOLD analysis project Ga0116182, IMG submission 89805) | Active sludge microbial communities of municipal wastewater-treating anaerobic digesters from USA - AD_UKC077_MetaG | ecosystem: Engineered > Bioreactor > Anaerobic > Digestate | place: USA...
CCAATTATCAATAATAAAATCATGATTGGTGCCCATCCATTAAATGGTGTGTTATTTACAAAACGGCTATAAATTATAATGAGGGAATACAAAAATCCAACAAATGAAAAACAAAGTCCTAAAAAAGACATTAATCGGATGGGAACATAAGACGTATTAAGCAATCCGTCTATAAAATATTTTATTTTTTTAGAAAGTGTCCATTGCGATTTGCCTATGGCTCTTTTTATTCTTCTATAAGGTATAAACGCCGTATTAAAACCAAGCCATAAAACATCTCCTTGAAAAAACCTGTTTCGCTCATCAATCTGATTTAAAACATTTACTGCTTTTTTGTCCAATAATAAAAAGTCAAATCCTCCATTTGGCATTTTTGGATTGACATATTTCATTAATTTATAAAATATTTTCGAGGTATTGTTTGCAATAAAACCGTCCTCTCTATCAGTTCGATGGCATATTACAATTTCGTTGCCTTCTTGCCATTTTTGAACCATTTGCTCGATAAGTTCTATAGGTTCTTGCAAATCGGCAGACATACTGATTACTACATCGCCAGTTACTTCTTTTAAGCCAGCAATTACAGCAGCAACTTGTCCAAAGTTTCTTGAAAATGACAACACTTTTACGTTAGAATCGATTTTAAATAGTTCTTTTAATTCTTCAAAAGAATTATCGTCTGAACCATCGTTTACAAAAATTAATTCGTATTCAAATTTATTTTTTGTTACTAAGTCTTTAATTTTAGTAAATGTTGGGATTAAAGAACCTTCGTTTCTATAAACTGGAATTACAAATGATAATTTCATTATAAGAATTAATTTTTTAACGTGTAAATATAAAAAAGCTTCTCTAATGAGAAGCTTTTTATGTAAAATTTTGCAATTATCTTTTCTCTAACGAAACAAATTCTCTTAATGGATAACCTGTATAAACTTGTCTAGGTCTTCCTATAGGTTCGTTGTTTAAACGCATTTCTTTCCATTGTGCTATCCAACCTGGTAAACGACCAATAGCAAACATTACGGTAAACATATCGGTTGGAATTCCTAATGCTCTATAAATAATACCTGAATAAAAATCAACATTTGGATATAACTTTCTTGATACAAAATACTCATCTACTAAGGCCGCAGCTTCTAATTTTTTAGCAATATCTAGAATTGGATCATCAACACCTAAGCTATTTAAGACCTCATCAGCAGCTTTTTTGATAATTCTTGCTCTTGGATCAAAGTTTTTATATACTCTATGACCAAATCCCATTAAACGGAATGGGTCGTTTTTATCTTTAGCTTTTGCCATATATTTGTCAGCATCACCACCATCCGCTTGAATGGCTTCTAACATTTCTAAAACCGCTTGATTGGCACCGCCGTGTAATGGACCCCAAAGTGCAGAAACTCCAGCAGAAATAGAAGCAAACAAACCAGCATGTGAAGAACCTACTATTCTAACGGTTGATGTTGAACAATTTTGTTCGTGGTCGGCATGTAAAATAAATAGTTTGTCTAATGCATCAATTACGGTTTGATTGTATTTATAAGGCTCCGTAGGTAATTCAAACATTAGTCGCATAAAGTTTTCTACATATCCTTTTGTATTATCATAGTTATTTAATGGAAATCCTTTTATTTTTCGGTAAGTCCAAGTTGCAATTACTAAAAATTTAGCCATTGTTTTACACACGGCATCATACATTTCTTTTTCATTTTCTACGTTAACAACTTTGGGGTTGAAAGCTGTTAAAGCACTTGTTAATGATGCCAAAACGCCCATTGGATGTGCTGTTTTTGGAAAACCATCAACGATATTCTTCATTTCTTCATTTACTAATGTATAGTTATGAATATCACTTTCAAATTTTGCAAGCTGTTCTTTGGTTGGTAACTCTCCAAATATTACTAAATAAGACACTTCAAGAAAATTTGCACTTTCGGCTAATGATTCAATTGAATACCCTCTGTAGCGAAGAATTCCTTCTTCACCATCTAGGAAAGTGATGTCACTTTTACACGAACCTGAGTTTTTATATCCGGGATCTAAAGTTATAGCACCTGTTAGTGCTCGAAGTTTTTCAATATCTATGGCAGTTTCATTTTCGCTTCCCGTTACTAATGGAAATTCGTATTTTTTGCCGTCAAGTTCTAAAGTAGCAATTTTTGACATGTTTATATATGGATTTAATCTTAAAATGTTATTAATTCCACAAAAATAATGAATTGTAAACGAAATAAAAAAGAATTACAACATCGTTTTAGTTAATAATTTGATAAATCTTTTGACATTTTCCTTTTTGATTTCTTTGGGAGGAATCTACAATGGAGTTAAATGGATAAAAAGCATTATTAGACGATATAAAAAACCGGTTGTAAGCTTCATTACCCCAACTGAATATTTCATTTAGCTGGCTGGATACTCTATTTAGCTGTCTGGATGCTTTATTACTCCAACTGGAAATTTCATTTAGCTAGTTGGATGCTCTATTTAGCTCGTTATAAACGTCATTACTCCAACTGGATATTTTATTTAGCTTGTTGGATGTTCTATTTAGCTCACTGGATGTTTTATTACTCCTATTGGGTGTTCTCCTTCTGTTGTAGTATTTAGGTTAAATAGAGACTGTCAAAAAAACTGTGTAAAGTCATTGGTAATGTTTAATCAACTGCGTAAAGTTACAACGTTAAATAAATTAGTACGAGATGTAAATCTATCGGCTTATTAAGTGCTTTTTGTTACGTTTATAATACAAAAAATCCTGGGTAAATACTCAGGATTTTAAAAATAAATAACTAACCAATTTTTACTCTTTTACCAATTTTTCCACTTTTATTCCTTTTTCGGAAACTATTTTTAGGAAATATATTCCTTTTGATTTTGAAGTTATGTCAAAAGTTGTTTCTGAATTATTAATTATATTGGTTTGCAATAATCGTCCTTGAACGTCGTACAACTCGATTGTTTTTATATTGAAGTTGCTTTTGATAGTGATTATTGAACTCGAAGGATTTGGATAAATACTAATAGAATTATCTTGTTCAAAACTTGGATTGTTCAAGGCTTGGAAGACGGTATCGGCTTCGTTGGTTTCTATTGGGAAATTGTAATCAAAATAGATGTTTGCTTTTTTAGCCACTAAATCACCTTGTATTAAATTTGGTTGACTTCTTATTTTTAACAACACATTGCCATGACCACCAGAGTCTAACATGATGTTTTGGAAAATAAATTCAACTATGTTGCCACGAATTCTAGCTTCAACAGGATGCGAAGTATTCATCAGTTGCAAACTGTTTATATCAAAATCGGCTGGATTGACATCAATTTTAACTACTATATTTTCGGCTGGTGCTGTACCTGTGTTTTCGAAACGTATATTATAATGTAGGTAGTTCCCAATTTGTGTTGGTGATACAATATCACCTTCTAGACAAGTGATGTCGTTTGGATCAAAAGAACCTACAACAGTTTGGTTTAGTGTAAAAGCATTGTCAACCCAATTTTCATCTGTAGAAATGTCTATAAAAGAGGTAAAAACTAAAACATCACCAATATTGACCGCTGGTGTTTCAGTTGGTGCATTTACATTCAAAGTTACTAAAACACTTCCACTTTGAAAGGGTTGTAAATCTTGGATAATCCAACTCATGTGACCGTTTACATTATTGTTAGGCGTTAACGATGAAGACACAAAATGCAACAAATCCTCATTGTATGTAAAGTTTAAAAACACTTCTGAAGTTTGATTTCCTTTATTTCTATACACCAATTTATAAACCGCATCAAATCCTGGTCGTGCTGGCGTAATTGGTACAATAACCATTTCTACATCGGGATGAACACCATTGGCAGTTATACAGAAGTTTTGTGTGGCTGTATTGTTATTGTTGTCAGCAAATGGAATGGTAGTTGTTGTTGGAGAAAAAGTAAAGAACGAAGGATTTTCAATGATTGGTGTTATATCAAAACTTCCAGCTTGGGTGTAGAAAGTATAATTGCCCGAAGTATTTGTGAAATTTGCACCTTGATTTGTTCCGTCGTTAATATTTACTCTAATTTTTGATGTATTTAAATCGTTTATATCACAACCGTTGTTATCTATATCAAATTTTAAATTTCCAGAAATAGTATTATAGTTTCCGCTTGGCACAAAAGTACAATAAGGAGTTATTTGAATAGTGTTTCCTGGTAATTGAAAATCAAAAAAATTAATGAAGAAATTAATATTCTCTTCATCAGCACAAACATATTGCAAACTTGGATTATTAATGAATAATAGATAACTTCCAATATTATAATATCCACCATTCTTCCAATTAATATATACAAGATTGGTCATATTAGAACAATCTAAAGCCGTTAATGCAGTCATTGTGTGTAAATCTAACTCTGTTAATAATGTATTTCCGCAATATAAATTAGTTACTGATGAAAGTCCGTTTACATTCAGTTCTGTTAATGGATTAAAACCACAATTGACTATGTTGGTTAAGTTTGGAAAACTACTTAAATCTAAACTTGTTAATTGATTATTATTGCACTTTAAATTAACGATTGAAGGTTCCGTAATTGTTAGTGACGAAATTTGATTGTTTGAACAGTCTAAAACTAAAAACTCTGCTAAATTACTTAAATCAAGAGTTGTAATTTGATTATTTGAACAGTATAAACTTCTTAAATGAGATTGTTCAAGAACATTAATTGAAGTAACTTGATTATGTGAAATATTTATATCATACAAATTATTAATACTCGAGATATCTAATGTACTTATTTGATTTGAATTACAATACAAACCTTGCAAACTCACTAACTGTGAAACATCTACTGATGTTAATGAGTTATATTCACAATTTAAAAACCTTAAATTTGGTAAATTAGATAAAGTTAAAGATGTAAGTTGATTTGAATAACAATGGATTGTGTCTAGTAAAGGTAACCCAGTTACATTTAAAGTAGTTAATTGGTTTTGAAAACAATATAAGTAATAGAGATTCGTTAATCCCGAAACGTCTAAGGATGTTAAGAGGTTATTTGAACAATAGAGATTATAAAGTTGGTTTAATCCAGTTACATTTAAATTAGTTAATTGATTATTATAACAAGCTAAACCAACTAAGTGAGTCAATGAACTAGCGTTTATACTGGTTATTGTATTATCATTACAATACAAATTGGTCAAATTAGTAAATGCAGAAATACCTGTTAAATCGGATATGTTAGATGAACTGACATCAATATTTGTTGGAATTAATGCTTCTGAGACCTGAATTTCTCCATCAGCATTAGCATCAACTCCTAGCTGTATTAGTTTCGCCTTAAAATTCGCATCAGGAATATTGACAATCTGTGCGTTTGCAATTCCTGTAAATAATAGAAATATGTATAATAGTTTTTTCATAACGTTTGTTTTTGACTTCTATAAAATTATGTAATCTTTTGGTTTTTATTTTTGATAAATGAGTATTCTAGTGTTTCAAATTAGAATTCGTTAGATGGTTTTTAACAATTCCTGCAAGCGTTCTTTTTTTCGTTGTGAAACCGGAAGGTTACTGTTGTCTGCCATGACCACATAACCGCCGTCTTTTTTGATGTACGATTTCAAATAGGACAAATTGATTAAATGACTTTGATGAATGCGTTCAAATCCATGTTCGGATAAGAGTTCTTCATAATCTTTCAAGGTTTTTGAAATCAAAATTGGTTTGTTATTTTTGATATAAAACTTGGTATAATTGTCTTCACTTTCGCAACGAATGATGTCGCTAATGTCAAAAAGATGCATCCCATCAGCATTAGACAAAGCAATTCGTTTAAAATTATCTACTTTTTTCCGAATGTTTTCTAACAATAAATCAATGTGTGCTACCGTATCATTTTTGCCAACAACGGCTTTTATTTTATCAATCACTTTTAGCAATTCATCTGGATCAACTGGTTTCAATAGAAAATCCAACGCACTAAATCGGAATGCTTTGATAGCATATTGCTCATGCGCCGTGATGAATACTATTTGCGAATTCAACTTTCCTTTGTTGTTAATTTCTTCCAAAATATCAAAACCAGAACCATCACCAAGATGAATATCCAGAAAAACAACTTGCGGTTGCAAATTCGATAAAAGTTGAATTCCCGAAACAACGCTGTCTGCTTCACCAATTATTTTGATATCGGGTGCTGTTTTTTCAAGTAATGCTTTTAGTCCGTTTCTTAAATTGTGGTCGTCTTCTATGAGTATTGCTGTAATCATTTTTTTTTAGGTTTAAGTGTTTAAAAGGGTATAAGTTTATGAGTTAAGACAATACTTTTAACCACATAACCTTATAAACTTTTAACCCTTTACTTTATATATTGCACCGGTATTTTTAAAATTACTTTTGTTCCTTGAATTTCGTTTTTATCATTTTTCAATTCAATTATTTCCACATTTGCTTTCATCGAAGTAGAGGTTTCCATTAATTCTAATCGCTTTTTGGTAATGTCCAATGCCATCGATTTGTGTGCTGTTACGGAATCTTTTTTGGCAATTTTCGATTGTTCAAAACCGATTCCGTTGTCTTCAATAATGCAGACCAAACTTTCTTTTTCAATAATAAAATCTATAGCAATACTTCCCATTTCTTTCTTTGGAATGACACCATGAATGATGGCGTTTTCTATAAAAGGTTGCAATAACAATGGTGGCAAAGCCACATCGTCATCAATAGCATTTGATTTGGTGATGGTAAACGAAAACATATTGTTGAAACGCAATTGCTCCAATTCCAAATAGTTTTGCAAACCTTCAATTTCTTTATCAATTGGAATTAAACTTTCCTTAGAATATTCTAAAGTCAATCGCATTAACTTAGAAAACTTTGATAAATATTTTATCGCCGAATCAGTACCGTTTTGCACAATAAAACTCGAAATCGAACCCAAACAATTGAATACAAAATGTGGATTCATCTGCAAATGCAACGCTTTTTGTTCGTATTCTGATAATTCTTTTTGCAAGGTTAAGTTTTTCTTGAGTTGCATTCTGTTATAGATTAAGAAAATAAACCCAAATAATAACAATCCGAATAGTGCTGCAAAAATAAGTTGCATGGTGTTGCGTTTCGATTCTTCTTTGAGCAATAAATCGCGCTTTTCGATTTCTTTTTGTTGTAAAGCTTCGCGTTTATCAAACTCAAAATTCAATTCTTCTTCTACGCTTTTTCTGATGGTTGCTTCGTTGGTCAAACTATCTTTGGCTTGGCTGTAACGTTTAAAATGTTCTAGTGCTAAAGTGGCGTTATTTTGTTTGGCATAACAATCGCTTAGTAGTTTTTCGGAAAGCATGATTTGCTCTAAAACTTCCAATTCTGTAGCTAATGCTAACGATTGATTGGCGAATTGTTTGGTTTTCTCCAATTCATTTTGTGACAAATACAATTGTGCCAAATAGATATACGTATCTGCCATTCCGAATTTATCGTCGATAGTTTGAAAGGTTTGAATAGCGTTTTGCCAACTTTCAATGGCTTTAGGATTGTTTGTTTCAGCTTGATAATACAAACCCATATTGTTGTACCATTCGCCCAAAGCTCTAGGATTTTGATTTAAGTCTAACGCTTTTTTTGCCAATTGATAATACTCCAAAGCTTTTGGCGCATTGTTTTGCTTTAAATAACTGTTGGCAATGTTGGTATAGGTTATCCCAATATTTTTATCTCGAAGTCGTTCTTGAGTTTTTTGTGCTTTACTAAAATATTCTAAACTCTTGAACTCATTGCCTTGCGAATGATAGACAATCCCGATGTTGTTGTATAATTTAGCTAAAGAAACCTCATCTTTTAAAGCTTCATAAATTTTAACTGATTTTAGATAATACTGCAATGCTCTACTATAATTGCTTTGCTCAGAAAAAACGATACCAATACTTCCTAACGCTTTTGCCAATCCTTTTTTGTTTTCAGATTTTGCATCAAGCGATTCGAAAAGGTGTTGCGCATCTGAGAACAGTAATAACGCTTCTTTGTAATTCCCTAGAATGATGTTGGCGTTTCCTTTGTGCAATAATGCATAACCTTCTGCTGTTTTGTAGTCAATTTTTTTGGCTAATGCTTCTGCTTTATTGGCATATTGAAGCATCAAATTTGGGTTGGACGTTTTGTATTCCTCGGCAATGGCATTGTACAATTGCACTTTGTCAATATCATTTTTTGTATTTGGCAAAAGCACCATCAAACTGTCTAATTTAGAAGTTTGTGCAAAACTTGCCATCGCTGCCAAAAGAACTATAAAAAGTGTATGTTTTATTTTCACGAGAAACAACTTTATATGTTTCTAACAAATGTAACATTTACTTCAATTGAAAAATGGGCAAATTAGAATTTGTGGGTTTTGAATTAGAATTTAAAACAATTGATGTGATTTATTTGCCACAGATTACACGGATTTTTGTTAAGTATTTTTTTTAACACCTAACGAAATAGATTTTTATTACTAAATAAGGAGTTTTACTTTTTTACAGAAAAAACGTAGAGACGTAAAAATGCAAAAATATAATCCGTGTTAATCAGTAAAATCCGTGTCATCCGTGTCCCATAAAACAAAAAATCCCGAGCCGAAACTCAGGATTTTGATATAAATAATACTTTTTCTTTTTATGATAAAGCCGCTTTCACTTGGTTTGCTGCTTCTTGGAATTGTACTGCCGATAAAATTGGCATTCCAGAATTGTCGATTAATTCTTTTGCAATTTCAGCGTTGGTTCCTTGTAATCTCACAATGATTGGCACTTTAATAGCATCGCCCATGTTTTTATAAGCATCAACAACACCTTGTGCTACTCTATCGCAACGAACAATTCCGCCAAAGATATTGATAAGGATTGCTTTTACGTTTGGATCTCTAAGAATGATTCTGAAAGCTGTTTCTACACGTTTTGCATCGGCTGTTCCACCAACGTCTAAGAAATTTGCTGGTTCAAAACCGGCATATTTAATCAAATCCATCGTTGCCATTGCCAAACCTGCACCATTTACCATACAACCTACTGTTCCGTCAAGGTCAACATAGTTTAATCCTACTTCTTTTGCTTCTACTTCGATTGGGTTTTCCTCACGAATGTCACGCATTTCTGCAATTTTTGCCTGACGGTACAACGCATTGTCGTCAATATTTACTTTAGCATCAACTGCCATTATTTTATTGTCTGAAGTTTTCAATACAGGATTGATTTCAAACATAGACGCATCAGAACCGATGTAGGCTTTGTACAAACAATCTACAAATTTCACCATTTCTTTGAACGCATTTCCCGAAAGCCCTAAATTGAAAGCTACTCTTCTTGCTTGAAAACCTTGCAATCCAACTGCTGGATCAATTTCTTCAGTGAAAATCAAATGTGGTGTATGCTCGGCTACTTCTTCAATATCCATTCCACCTTCTGTAGAATACATAATCATGTTTCTTCCTGTAGCTCTGTTTAAAAGCACCGACATGTAGAATTCTGAAGTTTCACTTTCGCCAGGATAATAAACATCTTCGGCTACTAATATCTTGTGAACACGCTTTCCTTCTGCAGAAGTTTGAGGTGTAATTAACATCATTCCGATGATTTGTTCTGCAATTTGTTCTACTTGTTCCAAGTTTTTAGCCAACTTCACGCCGCCACCTTTTCCACGTCCACCTGCGTGAACTTGAGCTTTAATAACGTGCCAACCTGTTCCGGTTTCAGCGGTTAATTGTTTTGCGGCTGCAACTGCTTCAACTGGATTATTGGCTACAATTCCTCTTTGAATTCTAACGCCATAGCTTGCTAAAATTTCTTTTCCTTGGTATTCGTGAATGTTCATATTGACTATTTAGTGTGTGTATATTATCGTTTTTGCACTCATCTTTACTAAATGCGTAGCAAAAGTAATTAATTAGAATGAAACCAAAAAAAGTAAATTCTATTAGTTGATTAAAATTTACTGTTTAATTACTAAATTAATCCCAAATAGGTTTGAATTGCAACTTTTGGAGTCTATTTTTGCGAAAAATTTTTTAAAATGAAAACAACAGACTTACTTCAATTAGCCGAAGAATTTGGAAATCCACTTTATGTATATAATGCTGAAAAAATTGAGCAACAATACAAACGATTGACAGGTGCTTTTGCTAAGGTGGAAAAGTTGCGCATCAATTACGCCATGAAAGCCTTATCAAATGTTTCGGTACTTAAACTACTGAAAAATTTAGGTTCAGGATTGGACACGGTTTCTATTCAAGAAGTACAACTAGGTTTACATGCTGGGTTTACGCCCGATAAAATTATTTTTACGCCAAACGGTGTTTCGTTTGAAGAAATTGAAGAAGTAGCCAAACTGGGTGTTCAAATCAATATTGACAACCTTTCGGTCTTGGAACATTTTGGCACCAATCATCCAAAAACGCCTGTTTGTATTCGTATCAATCCACACGTTATGGCGGGCGGAAACAGTAATATTTCGGTAGGTCATATTGATAGTAAGTTTGGTATTTCGGTACATCAGTTGCCGCATTTGTTGCGTATTGTTGAAAACACCAAAATGAACATCAACGGTATTCACATGCATACGGGTTCGGATATTCTAGACATTGATGTCTTCATCTATGCTGCCGAAATTTTATTCAACACTGCCAAACATTTCAAAGATTTAGAATTCCTTGATTTTGGTTCTGGATTTAAAGTGCCTTATCACAAAGGCGATATCGAAACCAACATAGAAGAATTGGGCAAAAAACTAACCAAGCGTTTCCTAGCGTTTGAAAAAGAATACGGTCGCGAATTGACCTTAGCTTTCGAACCGGGTAAATACATGGTAAGTGAAGCGGGTTATTTCCTTGCAAAAGTAAATGTGGTAAAACAAACTACCTCAACGGTTTTTGCTGGAATTGATAGTGGTTTCAACCATTTAATCCGACCAATGTTTTATGGTTCGCAACATGGTATAGACAATATTTCAAACCCAAAAGGCAAAGAACGTTTTTATACCGTTGTTGGTTACATTTGCGAAACCGACACGTTTGCCAACAACCGCAGAATTGCCGAAATCCACGAAGGCGATGTATTGTGTTTCCGCAATGCTGGTGCCTATTGCTTCTCGATGGCATCAAACTATAACTCACGTTTCAAACCTGCCGAAGTATTGTGGAAAAACGGAAAAGGTCACTTAATTCGTGAACGAGAAACAATGGATGACATCTTGAAAAATCAAATTATAGTTGAAGTATAGACCACTTAGACTGTTTAGATAATTTAAACTGCTTAGACTTTAGTTTAAGCAGTTTTTTTTTCTAGCTTCTCGATACTATTTTTAAAATTACAAACTAGCGTTTGCATTTTTAAAAATCACTCGAAGTGACGTAGAGTGCGCAACGTTTTTCCTCGCCGTCTGTTCGAGTGGTTTTTGTGGAACGTAGTGGAGCAAAAAGTGTATCGAGAACTTATCTCTTACCAACGCTTCTCGATACTATTTTCAAAACTACAAACTAGCGTTTGTATTTTTAAAAATCACTCGAAGTGACGTAGTTTGCGCAACGTTTTTTCCTCGCCGTCTGTTCGAGTGGTTTTTGTGGAGCGTAGTGGAGCAAAAAGTGTATCGAGAACTTCTTTC
>Ga0116182_1004923_pt1 | contig 11601 bp, 7 predicted proteins | sample AD_UKC077_MetaG_FD_89805 | JGI IMG/M metagenome (GOLD analysis project Ga0116182, IMG submission 89805) | Active sludge microbial communities of municipal wastewater-treating anaerobic digesters from USA - AD_UKC077_MetaG | ecosystem: Engineered > Bioreactor > Anaerobic > Digestate | place: USA...
CTTCCGGCTCGCTTGTCGACCTCGACCTTGACATTACCGGGAAGCATCCTGAGTTGCTTTCTGGCGAATCGCCGTTTCTGCATCATCTCAAGTTAGGTGGGATCATTATGATTCCCATCCTGCTCCTTGGAGCTGTTTCGGTGATTATCGTCATCGCGAAGCTCATCCAAAATACGATTCATTCCCAGGCCAAGTCATCGCAAAAACTGGTGGTTTTCGCCGGAGAGAACCGAGGGCTTCCTCACGATCAATTGGAAGCGAAACTCACAACCCTTGCGCAAGGTGAGCTTGATCGACGGCAAAAGTGGCTTTCCTGGCTGGCGATTACCACCTCGGCAGCGCCGTTGCTCGGACTTTTGGGCACTGTGACGGGAATGATCCATACCTTCCAAGTGATTACCCAACACGGCGTCGGCGACGCTAAAATCCTTGCTGGCGGCATCTCGGAGGCTTTAATCACCACCGAGGCTGGCCTATGCGTCGTCATTCCCGCTCTGATGCTCCATGCGCTTCTATCGCGTTCTGCGAAGCATTTGGAAGCCTCCCTTGAAAGCACCATTGATTCACTAATCAACAGCACAAAACCATGAACGAGGCGTTGCAATCCATTCTCAACTACGGTCGCGCCGGTGGATTCCTCATGATTCCCATAGCGGCTTCTGCCGTAGCGATTTGGGTGTTGTACGTAAACGAACTCGCCAACGCCAAGTTCGGCTCGGCTTCCCAGGCCAGGAAATCATTGGAAAACCGCATTTCCATTCTGGCAGTTCTGGTTGCCGTCGCGCCGCTGCTTGGCTTGCTGGGAACTGTCGTGGGCATGGTCGACACGTTCAATGCCATCGCTGCCCATGCAACCGCCAATTCATCGGCTTTGGCACAAGGCATCAGCAAAGCGCTCATCACTACTCAGGCGGGACTCGCTGCCGCAATCCCAGGCACCCTCGCACTCGCCCACCTTCATGCAATCGCACGGAAAAAATGAAAAAATCCCTGAGGACATCGCAATCGCAAAGTGCGGACATCAACATGTCGCCATTGATCGACATGGTCTTCCTGCTCCTCATTTTCTTTATGGTCACCGCAGTCTTCACCAAAGACACGGGAGTCAACATCAACAGGCCGACCGCTCAATCCGCAATCGCCCTTGACGCGAACGCAATCTTCTTCACCATCGATGCAAGCGGCGACATCAAGCACGCAGGACAACCATACACCATCGCGCAAATCCCCAACCTGCTTGCTGAAATCAATCCTGCCAGGCAAGCGCCCGTCACTATCATCGCCGACAGAGCCGTGCCTACCGGCTTGACCCTCCAGCTCATTGACGCATGCCAACTGGCTGGATTGGAAAACATCGCCATTGCAGCAAGCAAAAAATGACGTCGTCAAAAGCTCAAATCCTGGTGAAAGTTCCCTTGGCTTGCCTCGCTGCGTTCTTGGCACTCGCCTCGATTTTCATCCTGCCTTTGTTCCATGCGACTCGTCCCAAGCCCCCCCCAGTCATCGCCCGCAAGGTTCAACTGGCCCGAATTGATACGACCGACGGCCGACCAGCCAATCCTGCGGTGCGCCAGGCGCCGGCGCGGGTTCGAGCTTCGCTTTCCCCAAGGCAACCGCAGTTCAAGCTGCCCTCCAAGCCACCAAAAATCCCATCGCCTGTGCCAACCAAGGCATTTATCAGAATGCCGCAAATCCAACTCCCAGCCCTGCAACCCGTCACGGCTTCTCCTGTTCCCGTCCCCAAGCCTTTGGAACGCATTGAGCCTATCGTTTTTGAATCATCGGATTTCGGCCCGGTGCCGGCGCCGCAATTCCTGCAATCCTCAGCTTCGCAAACCGCTCCGGTAACAGAAGGAGCTGGCACTCCACTGGCGACCTCGCTCAAATACCCCCCCACGCCCATTCGCCAGCGCAAGCCGACCTACCCGCAACGCTACAGAAACCAGGGAATTAGCGGATTCGTCGTCGCGCAATTTACTGTCAAGGCAAGCGGGGACGTCGATGCCATATCCATCACCGAGAGTTCCCCGCAAGGTGTGTTCGACGATTCAGCAAAGCGAGCCATTGCGACTTGGAAATTCAATCCGGGACGCAATCTTGCCGGTGAACCGGTTGATTGCATCGTGCAAATCAGGCTCGACTTCAATGTCGTTTCCCGATGATCCTTGCCGCCTGCGCGTCACTGCCTGGCCAGCATGGGAAGCACCATCAAGGTCGCAGCGAAAACCACCAGCAGGGCGGCGCCGGCCTTAGCCCAGGTCGGGCGTTTGGCAGCCGCTTGCAGAAGAGCGCGGATGCGCCACGGCGCACCCACCGCAAACAGCCCCAGCACTCCCAGCGCCAGGCAGACCGCCGAATACCATGGGCGACAAGGGATGTCGTGTACAAACGCGCAATAGATCAGGGCATTGGCGCACAAAATAAAAAAACCTCCTGCGGCGCGGGCGAACAGGAAGTCAAGAAAAAACCAGGATAGCACAGCGATAATCGGCACTAACATCCAGACATAGGCATGGAAGCGGGCCAGGCCGCCTTCCAGCATGACGCAGGCATGATGCGCCGACCACACCAGGCAGACCAGCCCTAGGGCCAATCCGGCGGGCTGCGAACGCAGACACGCCAAGCTGCTCGGGAGATGTCGCGCCAGGCGGCAACTCACCCACCACGCCAAGCCGACGCACAACAAGCCAAGCACGACCGACAACAGCGGGAAATAAACAACACTACCGCAGCGTGCGATGTACCCTGGCAGTTCAGCAAAAAATGATGCTATCATGAAATTTCTTCAATTGATTGTAGTACCGTCCGCTGCGCTGCTGGCTAGGCGTCATTTGTCGCCGATGATCCATTCCGCCTCAAACCATGTGATGTTCTGTGCGGCCCGCAAGTCAGAGCCATCCAGGACTCGCACTACACTCTCCAGTTCCTTGAAAGCCCAGAGCAGGCGCATGTAGGTGTCCTCGTCCGGATCAACAGCTGCCCGCGCTCCTCGTCGGCGTTCCACTTGGGTGACTTCTAAGATGCGGGCCTTTTCGTGGAACAGCAGCAGAAAAACCAACAGCCGGCTCGGCAGTTTCCGCATCTCTGCCAAGAAGGCGTGCAGGCGGTAGACGGAGAAATTCTCTCTTCCCTCAAGGGTCTTCATAGTGTCTTGAGCTTGCTCACACTCCTCTTGGAAAGCGAGTACTCCGACTAGATTCAGTTCAAAGACCTGCTCTTCAGCATTGTATTCGCAGGCCCAGTCGGGATAGACGCCGTCACTGGAGAACCGGAACGCCACAGAGGCATTTTCCAAGGCGGCGTGGTTGCGAACAAAAAGGGTCGTCAAAGTCTCGGTGAATTCGGAGGCCCTGCGCTGCCTGCGATCCAGGGCAGCGGCGGCTGCTGGCGTCGGCTTTCGCCGATATGCCGCCGCTAGCTTTTCCAATTGCCGCCAAGACATAAGAACTTCCTTTTGCGCCGCTTGCCTAACGGCGAAAGCGGTCATAACTTGCATAATAAATCATTTCCTAATATAAAGCCCGTTGGCGACTTTTGCAATCTCGCGGCGAAAAACTCGCGGCAGCGACCAACCTCCCCCGCCCTGGCGTAAAACTCGCCACCTGAGCTGCGCGTGCTGGCTTCCCGGAAACGAATTTTATCAAGCTCCGTTGCTTGCATTATCTCCCTTGCGGCAGTATGATTTTAGCTGACGAACGATATCTTTGCCGCACCTTTGACACCACCATCACTTCAGGATTTCCCCATGACAACCTTCTTGACTAGACTGCCGCATCTCCGCTTGAGCCTCTGCGTCGCCGTGCTGGTCGCTGTCTTCGCCGCAGCTCAGAACAGCGGCGCTAAAATCGACACTGACCAAGACGGCCTCCCCGACAAACAAGAAAAATACTGGGGAACCGATCCGACCGTGCCTGACTTGCCCGCAGTCATCTACACGTTTCCGGAGCGCGACGCTACCAGCCGAGCCAAGCCAGGCTATGATCCCGCCCTTGACCCGAAAGAGCTGGCGGTCACGCACATCGCAGAGGATCGCTATCTCTGGCGAGTTACCTTTGCCGCTGACGTCAATCCGGACGATTGCATTCTCCATCTCTACCTTGACTCTGACGGCAACCAGGCCACCGGGCGCCAGAGCGGTGGCCTGGTTAATGGCACCGACCAGATGATCTCCTTCAGCGGCAGTGCCCCGCGTATACAAGTCTATCCACCTGACGGCAGCGCCCCCACCCTGGCGACGCCACCCTACCATTACGTCGACGGCAAATACCTCTACCTGTTGACCGACTTGGCGGCGCCTGCCCAACCCGGCCTGGAAACAGCAACCATGTACATCCTCTGTCATGGCTCTAATACCCCGGACGGCAAACCCTCGCCGATGAGCACCAACAGCGACGGCAAGCGCTTTGCGGTCGGCCCGATTGCCCAACGTCCCGGCGCCAAAATCATCCGTCTGACTGACCGCGAAGACCTGGAGGGCTTTGACCGTTCCTACGGCATTGACATGATTCGCGATCAGCTCTTTGGCAACCACGGCGTCGTGTTCGCCGGTTATGACCAACTCAGCCTGGATGGCTTTGAAGTTGACATGTTCACCCAGGCGCATTTTGGCCACCTGAAATCCCTCCGCCACCTCGCCCGGGCAGCAACTGCCGCCCCTAAAGGCCGATTTCATCCCGGCTTCCTGATTTTCGACCGCAATGACGGCAGCCGCTTTGCCATGGCCATTCAAGGCGACGTCAAAGGCTTCGCGCCCATCAACGTCAACAACAACCGCTACTGGGTCTACTGGCTGCGGGACGCCATCGACTTCCAGGGCGGTGAGAGCGTAGAAGTGATCGCTTGCGGCGCGAGTCGCCACCCGGTCGCTGGAATCGTCTTCTTCCCCCAGCCGCCACCACGTCGCGACCTGCCCTATAACATCCACCACCTCACCAGCTTCTGCCCGCCGGAGACGACCGGCGACATCACCGTGTCCTGGATCACGGAAATGCCCAGCCCAACCCGGCTCGAATACGGCTTGGGCCAGGAAATGACCAGCACGGTTGAAGACGAGCGCCTCAACACTGTCCACTGCGCCGTTCTCACCGGCCTGAATCCTGACCGCGAATACACCGCCCGCGCCGTCGGCACTAAGCCGGATGGGACAACGTACGCGACCGCCGCCATCACCTTCCGGCCCCGGGCAACGCCGCCGCCCCCGGCTGCCGCTGCCGCCGAGCGTCTCCCAATCACCGTCCGCAATCCCCATCCATTCGCAGTCAGCGGCCACCCGGTCACCAACGGCTTCCCCTTCCCGCAAGGTGCCATCGCCCATTCCAAGCAAGTGCGCCTGCTGAACAAGAGCCAGGAGATTCCCGCTCAAATCAAAACTACCGCCTGGTGGCCGGACGGTTCCATCAAATGGATTTTAGTCTCCTTCCTCACTGGTGACATCGCCGCTGAGGGCAGCGCCGAATACACCCTTGAATACGGCGGCAGCGTCAGCCGCCAGCCGGACGGCGCACCGCTCGCCAGCCTTGTCAATGGCCTCCCTGTCGTTGCCAACGCCGCCCGCATCACCTTCAGTCCTGCCGGCGAGCTAATCACGCCCCAGCAACAACCGTGTCAACTCAACATCCGGCTGCCCGTGGTTGGCCAGCTCAACCAGCCCAAAACGGCTGTCTTCAGCCTGGAAGACAACGGCCCTATCCGCGCTGTCATCAAAGCCATCCGCCAATTCACCACCCCAGACGGCGAACCGGCCTTTCTCCTGGAAACGCGCTACACGGTCTGGAAGAACAGCCCGGCAGTCAACGTCCAGCAGACCTTCATCGTCCAAGGCCAGCAAACCCACGCCTTGCTGGAGGAAATGGTCTTGTCGATTCCGGCCGCCAACCCAGCCGCTGCCTGGACTGCCGCGACCGAAAAAGGCGAAAATGCGCCTATCACCGCCGAGGGCCTGCACCAGCATTTTGACCATGAATACCGTGCCGCCGGGCAAACCGTCCAAGGACGCTTGATTGGCGCCGCCATGGCGGGCGGCCAGCTGGTCAGCCTCCGCCAGTTCTGGCAAAACTACCCCAAGGCTTTCCGGGTTGACAAAGGCGCGTTGCAGCTCGCGCTCTGCCCCGACTTCGAAGCCGGCCTCTATGACGCCTTCCCGTTCGAAAAAGAAGGCCACCACCTGTACTTCTATCTACTCAACGGCGTCTATAAATTCAGAGCCGGCATGGCCAAGACCGACGACATCCTGCTTGCCTGGGGCATCCCCGCCGAAGCCGCCGACCGCCTCGCCCGCCTGCATCAGCGGCCCCTCTTGGCGGTTGCCCCACCAGCCTGGTACTGCGACAGCAAGGTCTTCTATCCTTTGGCAATGCGCAACACCGAGAAGTTCAAGTACTACGAGGAGACCATTGACCGCAAAATCGCCGCCTACGCCGCAGCCCGCGAAAAGCAACGCGACTACGGCCTGATGAATTTCGGCGACTGGTACGGCGAGCGCGGCGCCAACTGGGGCAACAGCGAATACGACACCCAGTCTGGCCTGCTCCTGCAATTCGTCCGCTCCGGCAATGAAGACGCTTTTTTCCTGGCTGACGACATGGAGAAGCACAACCGCGACGTGGACACCGTCCACTGGTCCAGGCCGAACGAGCGCCTCAGTCCCGGCGCTGTCCTGGTTCACCAGATGGGGCACGTCGGCGGCTACTACACCGAAAGCGTTCCTGGCACCCTGGGCATCCCACGGGCCGGCGCTTCGGTCAGCCATTCCTGGAACGAGGGCCATTTCTACCATTATTTCCTGACTGGCGATGTGCGGTCGCGCGACACTGCCCTGGCCATCGCCGACTACTACATCCAGACTGACCTGCGGCTGCCGTATCATTTCGTCAGCTGCCGCAATCCAGGCTGGCACCTGATCATCAACGCCTCCACCCTGGCAGCGACCGGGAACCCCTACTACCTGAACGCATCCCGCGTGATCATCGACCGCGCCCTCGAGCTGCAAGACAAAACCCCCTTCCCAGTGCCGGAGTTTCAGCGCGAGGAAGGCCGGCGCACGCACCAGCTCGGCGGCTGGTCGCGCATGATGGTGCCAGGGCACTGCCTTTGCGAGCCACGCCACCGCGGCAACGCCAACTTCATGGTGGCTGTCCTCCTCGCCGGCATGAAATACTACCATGACGTCACTAACGACCCGAAAGTCAAGGCCTCCATCATCGCCGGAGCCAAGTACATGATTGAAGAATGTTATTCCGAAGAGGTCGGCGGCTTCCGCTACACGTCCTGCCCGAACATGCGCTTCACCCGCGGCACCCACCCGCTCATGGTCGAAGGCATCGCCCGCGCCTATCTGTGGACCCGCGACCCCCTCCTGAAAAAGCCTCTCACCGACGCTCTCCTGCAATCACCCGGCGGCGGCAACTATGGCAAGAGTTTCTCCAATTACTACCGTGTTGCTCCGCGCGTCCTCTATGACCTGGCTGAGACCGGCATCACCTGGAATGACCCGCCGCAGATGCCCCAAAACGCCCTATTCAAGCCCCCGGCCTGGATGACCGGCAAGGCCGCCAAAGGCCAAATCATGTTGGAAGCAGAGGCTTTCACCGGCCAAGGCGAAGGCGCCTGCCAAACCAGAACCGACCGTATGGGCATTTCCAAGGCCATCGTGACCTATTGGGAAGCCGACATCGGCCACTGGCTGGAATGGACTTTTGAACTGCCGAAAGCAGGCGCCTACCAAATCCTGTTCCGCTACGCCACCAGTCACAAGGAGACCATCCGCAAAGTTGAAATCAACGGGCAGACGCCCTCAACCGCTGCAGCCAGCCTGCCATTTGCCCGTACTGGCAGCTACGGCTTCGCCGCGACCGACTGGCGCTTCCTGCCCCTGCCGGATGACGCAGGGAAGCCGCTCGTCGCAACCCTCCCGGCCGGCAAAAACACGATCCGAATGACCAACCTGAATGGCGGCCTGGCGCTGGACTTTATCTTACTCAAACCAGAGCCGTGAGTACAGGCGCTTTTCACCCCTAAAAAAGGATTCCTGACATGAAACTTGACAAACTCCTCCTTGTCTCCGCTGTCTTCCTGACATCATGGGCCTTGGCCGCCAACCCGCTAGCCTTCAAGCCCAGCTCCAAAAAAGTCATCATCGTCAACTCCGGCGTTCTCTCGACCGAGAAAATCCGCCAGAACATCCGGGAAATTGAAGAGCGCGCCCCTGTCCACGGCATCGAAATCAACCTGCTCGGGAAAACGGCTATCAATGACAAAGCCGTCACCATCGACCCAGTCTTCCATACCTTCACCCCTGAACCCTGGCAGTACGAATGGTTCCAGCAAGACGTCGACAACCTGAAAAACACCGACTTCCAAAGATTGACCGACAATTTCCTCCGCGTCTCCTGCCGCGGCAAAGACTTGACCTGGGACGATGAACAGGGCTGGGCCAACATCGCCGCCAAATTCGGCATCATCGCTAAAATCGCCCGCGAAACCGGCTGCGTCGGCATCCGCATTGACCCGGAATTCTACGGCAACCAGACCCAATTTTCCTTTGCCTACGACCCTCAATCCGGCAAGACCTACGACGAAGCCTGGGACCTGGCTCGCCGTCGCGGTCGCCAAATCATCGACGCCATTGCCCAGGCTCACCCGGACATCACGCTCTTCTTCTTCTTCGGCCTCAGCCTCGGCAACAGCTTCCTCGACAATTCCGACCCCTATACTGCCATGCAGTCCTACCGCTATGGACTCTGGTTCGGCTTTCTCAACGGCATGTACGACGGCATAACCCCAGGGATGCTCTTCCTTGATGGCAATGAAAGCGCCGGCTACACCGCCCGCAATGAACTCGACTACATGCGCGCCTATGCCCGCTATAAAATGTCCAACCACCGCTTGCTGACCCCGGAAAACCGCGCCAAAATAGCCCAGACCGAAACCGCCAACGCCATGTACCTGGATGCATATTTCGGCGGCAAGCGCATGAAATCCTATGATGTCGCCCCTGACCTGGCTGAAGACGACATGCCAGCCCGTGTCCGGCATTTTGCCAAGAACCTTGACGCGGCCTGCAAATGGACGGATCAATACGTCTGGCTTTACGGCGAACGCGGCCGCTGGTGGTCCAAAGACATCGTCGCCTGGTCCTGGGGCAGCGCTGGCTCCGTCGTCAACTACTGGGATGCATTTGCTCCGGGCTTCCTCAAGGCGGTCAAGGCCGTCCTGGACCCGGTCGCCGCTGCCGCCGACTCGCCCAACCTGGTGCGCAACCCATCTTTCAATGAACCATACGATGAGGCTAAACTGCAAAAAGCGGTGGTCGACCACTATCCCTGCCGCATCATGCAATGGAACCTCTATCGCGGCAAAGGCAAGACCGGCGACTTCACGCCAGCGCCTGGCCAAGGCTTCCAGGGCGCGGACGGCATCCGCGCCTCCGGCTTCAGTGAAATGGCCTGCTTGAGTCAGACGATTCCAGCCCAGCCAGGAGACAAATTCGTGCTGAAAGCCAAAGTCCGCGAACTGGGTCAGCCAGTCGCCGCCATGATGAGCTTCCACCAAAGCGTTCCTGACCGCTGGCTCTGGATCGCCAGCGACTACCCGCCCCAGGCAGAACCAGTCGCCCTGCCCGGCGATAAGACGTGGAAGGAAATCACCGTCGTGCTCCAAGCCCCGGAAGGCCATGACATCACCGCCATCGGCATCGGCCTCGTCGTCCGCGCCCAGGCGCCGGGCGATGATGTCATCTTCTCCGACGTTTCCGTCCGCAAAGTGGATTTTCCCTGACCGTTCCGGCTGGTGGTCGGCTCACCCGGCTTGGAACAGATGCCGGGAGATAATCTCGTCCTGGATGCCCTTGTCGAGCTTCACAAAAAGCGCGGACAGTCCAGCGATGCGCACGGTCAAATCAGGATGTTCTTCCGGGTGGATTTGAGCGTCCTTCAGCACCTCCACGTCCACCAGGTTAGGTTGCACGGTGGCGACGCCTGACGCCAGCGCGCTGCGCAGCGTCGCTGACAAGATGGGCACGGTCAGGTGCGGCGTCAACGGCAGCTGGAAGTCAAATACCGCATTGCCAGGGCAATCGGCGAAGTCGAGTGCTGACATGCTCGCCAGCACCTCGGTGATGCTGTCCGGCGCTTTGTTCCGGCTTGGCGCCGAGCCTTGAGCCAGCACCTCGCCCTGGCGCCGTCCGTCCGGCGTCGGCCCAGTTAGTATGCCAATCGAGCGGAAGGCATAGTAGACGAAAAAACTGGGCTGATAGTATTCGCCGCGTTCATTCTCGCAGGAGCGGATTAGCGAACAAATATCAGCCATAAAGCGTGCCGCCAGTTCAATCACCTCGGGTTCATCATCTCCATACCTTGGCAAGGCCATAAGCTGCTGCCGCAACGGCTCGCTGCCAGCCGGCCAGTTGTCAGCGACTATCTGCCTAAGCTCGTCATACGAGACTAGGCGGTCGTCATAGACGGCCTTTTTGACCACCATCAGGGAGTTGACGATATTGGCCAGACCCATGCAGGCGATGCCGGTGAAGTTGTAGCGCGCCCCGCCTGCTGTGTAGTCCAAGCCGTTGTCAACGCAGCCGTCAAGCGTGCTGGAAAACAGCGGCGAGGGATGGATTTCTGAGAAGATTTCGCCTTTTTCGCGCAGCCAGCCCGTGCTTGTCTCCAGGAAACGCCGATAGCGCCGCATAATTTCCTGGTAGAAGTTGCTGAAATGCGGCGGCTCTTCATCCAGGGGCGGGAGCAGCAGCTCTGCTGCGACATTCGCGGCAGCCGGGTCGTCTGGGGTTGGGATGCCATGATAGAAAACCCGGAAGGCCTCAACCATGTTGAAATAATAGAAGGCGCCAGCCGTATGTTCATAGCCTTCGCACATAGGTTCCTGGCAGCCGCCATTGACATAGTTGCGTGCGTGGGCTGGCAACCGCCCCATCCGCACCAAGGCTCGAACCAGCACGTCGTCATTCAGGCAGGCGAATTGATTGTACCCGCGCCGGAGGTATCCAGAAATCAGGTCGAGGTACTCCTTTGGCGATTCTGCCGAGCAGCGGCAATTCAGCTTAGGGGTGAACAGCCGCATCCGGCAATGCACGTCGATGAACATCTTAGTCAATTCATTGAAAACCGTGTTACCGTCCTCATCGCAGCCGCCCAGCACGATGCAGGTGCTGTTTTCCGGCCAGGGTCGTTCGCGCACAAACGTCTTTTCATCATGCGGCAACAGCCATTGCGCGACCAGCTCCTCGGCCTCCGGAACCGTCAAACGCCCGGCAGCCAGGTCCGCCCTGTACAAATCGATCAGCAGCTTGTCCGGACGCCCCAGCACTGATAGGCCGATGGCGTCCAGCGTGGCCATCACCTCGCGCACAAACAGAATCATAGCCAGGCCTTCGTAGAAAGTCTGGGGCGGATGCGCCGGAACGCGCCTGGCTGCCGACGCAATCATCTGCAAATTTCGGCGCACAAGCGAGTCTGTCTCCGTCTCCAGCATTGCTTCCGCCTTTTCAGCAAAGCGCGTCGCAATCTTTAATAAGGCGTCAATGCCAGCCAGCATGGCCTCGGTCTCGTCATTTTGCGCCGGCAAGGCTAAGATTTCGGCGCGGATGCC
>Ga0116182_1004925_pt1 | contig 11601 bp, 12 predicted proteins | sample AD_UKC077_MetaG_FD_89805 | JGI IMG/M metagenome (GOLD analysis project Ga0116182, IMG submission 89805) | Active sludge microbial communities of municipal wastewater-treating anaerobic digesters from USA - AD_UKC077_MetaG | ecosystem: Engineered > Bioreactor > Anaerobic > Digestate | place: USA...
AATCGAATAAACAGAAAAAGGGCTTCCGAAGCTCTGCTGTAAAACACAGCGGAACCTCGAAAGCCCTTTATTTCAAGCCTTTTTCAGCACTTATGTGCCGGAGAAGGCTTTTTCTGTTTGTATCAAAGATAGCGTCTTTATAGAGCTTGAACGTTATACGGGCGACTCTATTGATGGAGCGGATTTGGTTAATTTCAAATCCTCATTTATAGCAGGCGAATCAAATACCTTGAAAGATTATACGTACAGTTCTATCATATCGATATCCTCTCACCTTCACAGGGGGGAGGATTTTTTTGCCCAAAGCAAAGCGATTGCTTCACCTTGATACTCATTTTTTGATAAAAAACAAAGCAGAGCAAACTCAATATATAGTGCCTATTTAATTACCGAGGTACAATATGTTGGAGTAGCTCTGCTTTTATTTTTGGTTAAACGTGGGACATTTGTAAACGCAGGAGCGGTGGTCAACCACAATTCGGTAGTAAATGAATTTTGCCAGGTAGACTGTAATGCTGTGGTGGGGGCTGATGCAGAAGTTCCTGCCGGGATGCATCTCAATTACTGTCAGACAATGAGAAAAGCCGGCAAACCTGAAAATTGGAGTTTTAGCGAATGAAAAAGAAACCAATATATTCGTTTTTCAAAAGAGCTTTTGACATATTCTGCTCATTATTTGTAATTATCCTTTTGTCTTTGCCGATGCTGATAGTGGCGATAGCAATTAAGATTGATTCAAAGGGACCGGTGTTTTTTAAGCAGGGCAGGGTCGGAAAGAACAAGAAAATATTTAAAATATTAAAATTCAGGTCGATGTTTATTGACACTGATCCAAACGCGCCAACCCACCAACTAGGTAATGCTACAAGTCATATTACTAAAGTTGGTGCATTTATCAGAAAAACATCAATAGACGAGCTTCCGCAGCTGTTCAATATATTCGTTGGTCAGATGAGTTTTGTTGGCCCTAGGCCGGCGTTATGGAACCAGGATGATTTGATTGCAGAAAGAGATAAATACCATGTCAATGATGTAAAACCTGGTCTCACTGGTCTTGCTCAAATCAGTGGTAGAGATGAACTTGAAATACCGGTTAAAGCTAAATTTGATGGTGAGTATGTTGAGAAGAGAGGATTCTTTTACGATATAGGATTAATATTTAGAACCGTTTTCAGTGTATTCAAGCATGATGGTGTTGTTGAAGGCGGAACTGGCGAACTAAAAAAAGAAAAGAAGGAGAATGGTGAAGGATGAAAATACTTGTTGTATGTCAGTATTACTATCCAGAGCCATTTAGAATTACTGATATTTGTGAAGAATTGGTCAAGCGTGGACACCAAATAACTGTTCTTACCGGCTTACCAAATTATCCTGAAGGTAGAATCCTGAAAGAATATAGGAAGAAAGAACATCGTGATGAAATAAGAAATGGTGTTCGGATAATAAGATGCAACGAGCATGGAAGAGGCAAAAATGCTATAAACATGCTTTGGAATTACTTTAGTTTCGCGTTTTCAGGCAAAAGAAAAGTTAGAAAACTGGATAAGGATTTTGATGTAGTGTTCATCAACCAACTATCGCCTATTATGATGGCGTGGCCTGGAATTAAATATGCAAAAGAGTTTTTTAAGAAATCGGTTCTTTATTGTTATGATTTATGGCCGGCGAGTTTGAGTGCTGGTGGTATCAAAAAAGGATCAATTATTTACCAATATTTTAGGAACATTTCTAAGAGAATCTATAACAATGTTGATCATATTTGTGTTACTTCGAAAAGTTTTTCAAATTACTTGGTTGAAGAGCATGGAACAAATAAAGACAAGATTAGTTACTTGCCGCAATATTGTGAGGAACTATTTGATAGCATAGATACCCAACCGCACAAAGGCATCAATTTTGTCTTCGCTGGGAATATTGGCCAAATGCAATCAGTGCAGACAATCATTAGGGCAGCAACCTTGATAAAAGGTCACAAAGGCATCAAGATACACATTGTTGGTGATGGGCGCGATTTAGTTAATTGCAAAAACCTAGCTATAGAACTAAAAGCCGATAATGTAATTTTTTATGGCAGAAGACCGCTTGAAGAAATGCCTAAGTTTTACGCAATGGCAGATGCAATGCTGGTGACACTTGCTAAAGATGAACTGGTTTCTAAAACATTACCTGGGAAAGTTCAATCATATATGGCTGCAGGAAAACCAATAATTGCTGCCATTGATGGAGAAGGCGCCGAAATAATACAAGAAGCTGATTGTGGTTTTGTTTGCGAAGCTGAGAATTATCACAAGTTAGCCGAATTACTAATTAGTTTTTTATGTGTAGACAAGAATAGACTGTCGACTAATTCGTTAGATTTTTATAAGAATCGTTTTTCAAAAGATGTCTTCTATCATAGGTTAGATGAAGTGTTAAATGAAGTATTGAAAGGAACAAAATTATGAGAAAACCAATTGTAAATTATTGGATCAATAAGACCGTGTCAAATCTGCCAGTGCTGTGGCATGGATACAAGTGTATTTAAACCGACACCAAGTACCTTTAAAGATCGTTATGGGCTGTCGGATAAGTTTGTTATTCTCGGCGTCGCCAGCATGTGGGATGATCGTAAGGGACTATATGATTTTGTTGAGTTGAGCTAAATGCTGGATGAAAAGTATGCTGTTGTAATTGTTGATTGAGCTAAAAACAAATTGCTGAATTACCACAGAATATTATTGGCATCGAACGCACAAATGATGTTTCAGAATTGGTCAATATGTATTTCGGCACAGATGTGTTTGTGAATCCGAGCAGGGAAGAAACCTTTAGTATGGCAACGGCTGAGACACAAGCTTGTGGGACTCCGACTGTCGTTTTTAAAGGTACTGCTTGTGAGGAAATACTAGATAAATCAAATGGAATTGTTGTGCCAGACGATGCTCTGAAATTAAAGGGTGCATTCTTCAAATTACGAGGGGGAGACTAATTCTCCTTGAAAGGACAAATACAGCAACAGATTTGGCAAAAATCTATACGGCTGCTGATCTGTTTGTGAATATGACATATGAGGATACTTATCCCACGGTTAATTTAGAAGCATGTGCGTGTGGCACCCCTGTGGCAACATATCAGACATCCGGAAGCGTGTAAAGCGTCGAAAATAGTATGATTGTTATACAGGGGGATATAAATCGCATGAAAGACTTAGTCGAAAGACAGTATGCAAATTCGAGGTATCAAAAAGATGAATAATGTAATATTTATTCTGGTGGATTCTGTTTTTAGTGAGTGTATAGGAACGAGAAGAACAAAACTGAGTTCAACTCCTTTTATTGATAAACTAATAACGGAAGGTGTTTTTGCCCCCTCTGTGTATTCATATGGTCCCTATACGGATGCGGCAACCCGTGGGTTGTACTGTGGCAATCGAACATTAGACGATTATGGCTATTTTTTTGGCCTCAACTCTTCATCAGAGAATCATTTTAAAACATTTAAGGATAATAATTATGAAACAATAGGGCTGTACTATCCCTACTATTTAATAGGCTCAAAAATCGAACAAAATATAGACCATTCAATTTTTATAGGTGGCTTTGTCTATAAAAGCGAGTGGGGTGGAAAATTTAATTATTATGCTGATAAGAAAAAGACTGAATCATTAAGTGAACAAGAATATTTGCTGCTTGAAAAACATGTAGATCTGATGTTTGACTGCTGGTTTAATTTTTATAGAATACTTGATTCAGATCCACAAAGCGGTTCAATAGTCAATGGATTGGCCGACGATAATGAAAAAAAACAATGCCGGGATAAACTGGCAGGCGAATATGCTCATTACTTAAAGAATAAAACAGAATACATTGATGGCATTCTTTCGGCAGGATTAAATCATTCACTTAGTGAGGTTGATGAGTATAATTACGATAATGCAATAGATACACAGTTTCTCCATGAAAAGGTATATGGAGAAAACAAGAAATTCTTCAGCAAACTGGCTAAAGTAGAATTTACAAGAAACCTTAAAAACAATAAAATCAATTTTATCCATGCATTGAAGGCGAAAAGATGCTTAGCTAATTGGGTTTTGACATTAGGAGCTTCAAAGTATTCGAGGTATCTATCTGGTAAACCTGGATGGCAATATAGTGCTTCTATGTACAAGCAAGTCAATGCTGCAGTTGATGCAATTAAAAGCAGATCTGATAAACAAAAACCATTTTATCTGTCACTACATACCGAAGAACCACATAATTATATTGCTTTTTTCTCATATGATGTTCAGGATGAACGGGTAATTAAAGAAGAACTTGATTATCTTGAGCCATTAGTGAATGAATGCGGTAAAGAGTTTTCAGGCAGTTTAACATATCAGTTGTCCCTTCGATATGTTGATTTAAATATTCAAAGATTGTTTGAAAAACTTCAGCAGATTGGGGAGTTGGAAAAGACGACAATTTTAATCACAGCAGACCATGGTTCATCGTATACATTTAATCCCATTAGAGATGTTGTTGTTAACAACTTTTACAAAGAGTCTTACAAGACGCCGTTGCTAATTTGGAAAAAAAACATGGGACAAGAAAAAGGTGTATATAACGGACTATATTCTGCAGAAGATACTCTTCCTACATTGCTTAAGATCGCAAATCTCAATGTTCCGGAACAATACAAAGGACTACCAATAATTAGCAATAAGCGTGGACGAGATTATGTTATTACAGAATATATGGGTCCAGGTGTCCCAGATATGATTACAAGAGCAGTTTGGATTTCAATTAGGAATAAACATTACATGATTGCGTTCAAGAATCCCATAAATAAGGAATTCAATTTAAAATATTGTGTTGAGGCCTATGATTTGTTGAAGGATGAAAAGGAACTGAACAATATCAATGAGTCCATGGATTTTTCAGATGAAGAGGTTAGCAACCTTATAGAAGCTGTAAAGTGTAGATTCAAAGAAATACAAGAAAATACATCCGCATATTTACAAGCTTTGCACGATAAGAGATTTATTAAGTAGAATAGGTGAAATGACATGAAGATAATATTCTTGGGTATAATGTTTTGCGACGAGGCGCTGAAACATGTCTATAAAGACTCCCTTCGTGGGGTGTCGATGGCACCGCACATTTTTCAAACGAATTTGTTGTCTGGCTTTGAGAGTTTAAATGATGTAAGTGTTGAAGTTATCAATATCCCACCTACGGGAAGTTTTCCGATAAACAACAAAAGATTATACTCCAAAGGGTATTATTGGGGGGAAAACAATTATCAAATAGGATATTTGAATTTACCCAGAATTAAATGGAGTGTACATAAGAAAAAGCTGCTTAAGGAACTCGATAATAGACTTGCTGTAGTTAAGGACATGAGAGATGTCTCGATAATAGCTTATTCTGTTTATGAGCCCTTCCTTGATGTTTTTATCGACATAAAGGCTAAATACCCGGAAGTTCAATTGTGTTTAATTCAGACAGACCCGATTATGGGGCGTGGAGAACGTGATAGATACATGACTCCGGCTGCGGTTGAGGAAGGGAATCGGATTGTAGCAAAAGCTAAGGTCGTTGATAAGTTTGTCTTATTAACAAAGTTTTTGGCTGATGCCATAGAAGTTGGGACCCGCCCCTTCAGTGTGGTGGAGTGCGTCTGCAATCCAAATCAACCACAATCGAAAGAAGGACTTCATAGAAATATTTGCTTGTACACGGGAACTCTTAATGAAGAGTTTGGAATAAAGGAACTGGTTGATGCGTTTAATTACATAAAAAACGGAGAACTATGGATTTGTGGAGAGGGAGATACGAAAGAGTATATTTTGGAGCGTGAAAAGATTCAACCAAATATAAAATATCTTGGATATCTAACTCGCGAGGAAATTCGGAAATGTCAGGATGAATGCGATTTTCTAATTAATCCAAGAAGACCTTCTGGAACCTACACCATGTACTCCTTCCCATCAAAAACGGCAGAATATATGATGACCGGAAAACCCGTAATCATGTATAAGCTCGAAGGTATTCCGGACGAGTATGACGAATACTTAAATTATTTATATGAAAAACAACCTTTTGGCATTGCGCATGAACTAGAATATTTTTTCAATGACCTGAATTACGATGAACTTGTTCGTAAAGCGTGGAAAGGAAGAACCTTTATGCAAAATAGCAAGTCATGCAATGAACAAGCCGAGAAGATTATTGAATTACTTAAAAATGCATGATGCGATATGGCAATGATGAGTAAAAGACACTTTTTTGTTATGTGGCGTTAGGCAATTATGAGAGGTCGAAAATGTTACGATTTTTTCCATTTAAATTAATAGAAGTATTTTTTATAGTGCTTTTCACAGCTTTGTTTTTTGCTTCGGTTGCGCTGAATTTGCCAAATTTTATGCTGATTATGCTTATCCTATTTTTTTGCTGCATTGTTGCTTTAGCATTAAAACAATCTGGAACTGAGTTACTTCTTGGGTTTTTAGTTACATTTTTCGTGTATTTGTTAGGACGCTATACGGTATTGCTTTTTGCAGGTGAAAACTGGTTTGGCTCGTTTTCAATAAATACTGCAAAATGTATTGTCGTTTGCTTGTTTCTTAGTTTGCTGTTCGTATATTTGGGATTTCATATTATGCCTAGTAGATCTATTGATAATAGTGACTTGCTTAATTATGAGGAATATGCGAAAGGTTGTAACAGAGTAAAGACTATTTCAAAATATGTATTTTATCTTACAATATTATTTTCCATCATTGAAAATTTAGAAGCCGCAGTATTTGTTCAAGCAAATAGTTATGTGTCGTATTATACAAGTTTTTCAAGTAATCTTCCTAGCATTGTTATTCGAATGTCTAAAGTAAGTGATTTTGCGTTTTTTATATTTATAGCTACGCTCCCAAGTAAAAAGGAATTAAAAGGCCCAGTTGTGTTGTTTTTGCTTTCAAGTTGTATAACTTTTTTTTCGGGGAGTCGTGGAGGAATAGTAAATTCTATATTATTTACTTTCTTGTATTATTTGTTTCGGAGTCACAATGAGAATAATCCAAGTGTTAAATGGATAACCAAGAGTACAAAGATTTTGATGTTCGCTATGCTCCCATTTGCTATTGTGTTTTTAAGCATATACAACACACTGAGAAATGACGTTCTAAACTACACGGGTTTTTTTGGTGAATTACTTACTTTTTTTGTTGATCAAGGTGGTAGCGCAAATGTAATAGGCTATACGGAACTTTACAAAGACACTTTGCCCGACTCAAATGTATCATATTTTTTTGGTCCAATTATTTCTTTCTTCAAGTATGGAACTATAGGGCGTTTGTTTACTGGTGCTGAGGCAATTAAGAATAACACTGTAGAAATGGCGTTGTATGGAAACAATCTTGGAGCGACAATTTCATATTATGTAATGCCTAATGGATGGACAAGTGGACTTGGACTTGGCACTCAATATATAGCTGAAGCATATGCTGATTTTGGCTATATGGGTGTAATCATATTTAATTTTATTTTGGGTATATTAATCAGAAAATCTACATTTATCTATCACAAAAGCTGGATAGTGAATGCTTTGTATATTAATGTAATTATGTTTATTTTGCGAATGCCTAGGAATAATGCATTATCATTTGTCCCAGAATTAATTTCGTTATCAAATTGGACTCTGATAATTTTGGTCTTGTTATTATCAAGAAGTGTCATGATTAGTAAAAAAGCAAATAACTAACTCACAAAAATGGTTTATGTGAAAATGGAGAGTGTTATTTTATGAAGATCTTCCAAATTAATACTGTATATAAAAAAGGCAGTACGGGAAAAATTGCATTTCAAATACAAAAGGAATGTCAGAAGAACGGTATAGAAAATATTGTTGCTTACCGCTATTCCGAAGGAGAAAACGACAAAGATTCCTATTGTATTAGCACATGGTTCGATTGTCATGCACACAACAGAATTGCAAGATACACCCACAGAGCTGGTTTTTATTCAAAAATTAGAACAAAGCGTTTCGTTAGATATATTAAAGAGTATGATCCCGATATCATTCATATTCACAATATTCACGGCTCCTATATTAACATTGAACTATTGTTTGACTACATAAAAAAGAGCGGAAAGAAGACAATTTGGACGCTTCACGATTGTTGGGCTTTTACAGGCAACTGTCCTTATTTTGATATTGCGAATTGTTATAAATGGCAGACTGGATGTAGAGAATGTGATAAATATCAATTCCTTCACAATCGGGACATTTCAGCGAAAAACTGGACAGCGAAAAAAACACTGTATTCTACCCTTCCGAATTTGACATTAGTAACTCCTTCCGAATGGTTGGCAAATCTTGCAAAACAATCTTTTCTTAAGGATATTCCTATCAGGGTCATTAATAACGGCATTGATTTAAATGTGTTCCAACCAACGGAGTCGGATTTCAGAGAAAAAAATCATTTGATAGGAAAAAAGATCGTGTTGGGAGTTGCTTTTGATTGGGGAATCCGAAAAGGACTAGACGTCTTTGTGGAGTTGAGTACGATGCTTCCGAATGACTATCAAATTGTATTGGTTGGAACGAATGATGAAATCGATAAGACTCTTCCCCCAAAAATCCTTTCAATTCATAAAACGAACAACCAAAAGGAACTGGCAGATATTTACTCTGCAGCAGATGTGTTTTTTATCCCGACAAGAGAAGAAAATTATCCTACTGTGAATATGGAGGCAATAGCTTGTGGAACGCCGGTAATTACATTCGATACGGGAGGATCGGGAGAGATTGTTGATAAAAATACTGGGATTGTCTTAACTGAAAAAACAGCGAAGGCTGCTTATGAAGCAATCGTGGACATTTGCGAGAACCATCGTTTTACAACTGATGATTGCGTCAAACGAGCAAAATCGTTTGATATGAATAAAAAATTTGCTGAGTATATAGATTTGTACAAAGAAATTGCAAAAATGCAATAGAAGAGAGGAAAAAGACAATGGGACTTTTTACGGAAAAAACTTTAATGATTACGGGTGGAACCGGCAGCTTTGAAAATGTAGTTCTCAACCGCTTCTTAAAGATAGATGTTGGCGAGATTCGCATATTCTCCCGCGATGAAAAAAAGTAGGATGATATGTGTCACCACTTTCAAGTCACGATGTCGGAAGTGGCAGAGAAAATCAAGTTTTACATTGGTGATGTTCGTTTTATTGAGTCTGTCCGTTCCGCAATGCCGGGAGTTGACTACATATTCCACGCAGCTGCACTTAAACAGGTCCTTTCTTGCAAATTTTCCCGATGGAAGCTATGAGAACCAACATCATCGGAACAGATAATGTCCTAACCGCTGCAATTGAGGCTGGTGTTCAATCAGTGATCTGCTTATCTGCCGATAAAGCGGCTTACCCAAGCAAAGCCATGGGCAAGACAAAAGCCATCGAGGAATCCGTAGCGATTGCAAAATCCCGTATGTCCGGCAATACAAAGATTTGCTGTACGAGATATGGCAATGTTATGTGCAGCCGTGGCTCTGTCATTCCGCTGTGGATAGATCAAATCAAGGCTGGTAATCCAATCACGATTACAGAAGGTAGCATGACAAGGTTCATTATGTTTCTTGATGAAGCTGTTGATCTTGTCCTGTTCGCGTTTGAACACGGGGAAAATGGCGATCTTTTGATCCAGAAAGCACCGGCGTGTATGATTCAGACGCAGGCAGAAGCTGTGTGCAAGTTGTTCGGTGGCAAGAAAGAGGATATTCGCAAAATCGGCATTAGACACGGTGAAAAGATGTATGAGACCATGCTTACAAATGAAGAGTGCGCTAAGGCCATTGACATGGGGAATTTCTACCGTGTGCCTGCGGATAATCGCGACTTGAACTATGATAAGTATTTCAAAGAAGGCGATGAGAAGCGGAACACCTTCACGGAATTCAACAGCAATAACACAAGACTTCTTAATATAGAAGAGACAAAAGCTAATATTGCCTCATTAAAGTATATTCAGGAAAGGCTAAACGAAGACAAGTAAAAGTGTGATTATGATTAAAGAATTGTTGCGTAATAAAGTTGCCAATAATGCTAGATGGCTTATAGGCTCAAAGATAATACAAGCTGTACTTGGCTTAGTAATTAGTATGATATCCGCCCGTTATCTGGGACCATCAAATTATGGCATTATAAATTATGCAGCTTCTATAGCAACATTTTTTTGGCCGATAGCAAGCCTTGGCTTTACTAATATATTAGTTCAAGAAGAAGTTAACAACAGCGATAAAGAAGGGAAAATCTTTGGCACTGCAATGTCGCTTTCGCTAATTTCATCTATTTTTTGTATAGTTGGTATTTTTGCATTTACATCCATAGCGAATGCTGGCGAAACTGTGACTATTGTTGTATGTATGCTTTATAGCATTATCCTTATTGCACGGGTTTGCGAGATGATAGTCTATTGGTTTCAGGCTAAACTCTTGGCAAAATACTCATCGATTATTTCACTTGTTGCGTATATTGCTGTTTCTGTATATAGAATATTTCTTTTAGTTACCAATAAGAGTATATATTGGTTTGCTGTTGCCAGCTGTATAGATTATTTTATCATTGCGATATTTAGCTATTGCGTTTATCGAAAAAAAGGTGGCCAAAGACTGGGATTTGATTGGCAAATTGGGAAAGCCATGTTTTCAAAGAGTAAGCACTATATCATCTCATCACTTATGATTACAATCTATACCCAGATTGATAAAATAATGATTAATCAGATGATGGATGATGCAAATGTAGGATTCTACTCGGCGGCAGTTGCGTGTGCTGGTTTATTTCATTTTGTCTTTTCAGCATTAATTGACTCATTCAGACCGCTAATATTTGAAAAAATGAAGAGTAACGATACTGATGGATTTGAATTAAATGTAAAAAGGCTATACTCTTTCATTATTTATTTATGTTTAGCACAATGTGTGTGTATGACGTTATTTGCAAAATGGATAGTCCTTTTGCTATATGGAAATGACTATGCAGCCTCGATAAATGTATTAAGACTGGTTGTGTGGTTTACAACTTTTTCATATCTCGGTTCTGTGAGAAACGTGTGGATCTTGGCAAAAAATCAACAAAAGTATTTGTGGTTTATAAACTTGCTCGGCGCATTATCGAATGTTTTCATGAATTACATTTTAATCACTTTTATGGGAATCATGGGCGCAGCTTTGGCTTCTATTATTACTCAGTTCTTTACGAATGTAGTTATTGGGTGGATAATTACTCCACTTAGAAATAATAATCGCCTTATGATACAAGCGCTTAACCCAAAGTATATTTTGAATATATTAAAAAAGGGTGCAGATTCGGAGGAATAATCAAATGGTCGAAATAACAGATATAAATGAGATCAAGAAGATCGAACTTGGAATACTAAGGGAAATAGACAGATACTGCGGAGAGCATAACTTAAAATACTGCTTGACTTTTGGAACTCTTATCGGCGCAATTAGGCACAATGGATTTATACCATGGGATGATGACATAGATGTTTTTATGCCGAGAGAGGATTATGAGTTTTTTATTAGAAATTATGAATCGGATAGTTTTAAGTGCCACTCGCTTTTGCAAAAGGAGTACTGTTACT
>Ga0116182_1004927_pt1 | contig 11593 bp, 10 predicted proteins | sample AD_UKC077_MetaG_FD_89805 | JGI IMG/M metagenome (GOLD analysis project Ga0116182, IMG submission 89805) | Active sludge microbial communities of municipal wastewater-treating anaerobic digesters from USA - AD_UKC077_MetaG | ecosystem: Engineered > Bioreactor > Anaerobic > Digestate | place: USA...
CTTGGTAGTGCTCCTCGCTGCCAATATGAAGCATTTGCTCTTTCATTTTTGAAGCAAGCTCTTCCATTAGCTCGTTGTTTGCTACGGCGGGATTCTCCTTGTAGCGGTTGTAGTATTGAGATACGCAAATGGGTTCGCCAAACCTAATTAGCATAGGGCTACCAAACTTGTAGTAGTGCGTATATTCTAGTCCTACAGGAACAATTTTAATATTCATAGTATTCCCTGTGGCCTCTTCGGCTTGGAATGCGATGCGGGCAATCCCCTTTTTTAGCTGGCGAAGCCTACGATGCCCATCGTGGTTTCCTTCGGGTAGAATTACTAGGCAGTTCTTATTCTTTAGAATATCAAGCGTTTTTTGAAAAATGGCATCGTTTAGCTGTAGGTTGCTGTACCCGTCGCGAATGCGATATACGGGCATTATTTTAAGGAATGTAAGGAACTTATCAAGCAGCGGCTTCTTAAAAATATCAGCTCGGGCAAGGAATACGGGTTGCCAGTTTTTTGTGTAAAGAACGGCAAGCGCGTCGATTAGCGCATTCTGATGGTTGGGGGCAAATATTAGGATGTCGTTAAAATCAATCTTATCTAGTCCTACAACCTCTTTGGGAAAGTAGATGTGGAAAAGAGAGCTCCCGTACATTTTTAGCAGGTGGTATCCCATGGACCACTTTTCGATATCGTCTCTACGAGTTGGCATATTAAAAGGCGTTGATTTCTACTGTTTGGTTAATCATTAAGGGGTTTGCGCGCCCAAAGCGATGCAATGCTCATTCCGGAAAGGATGTGCCAAATACCCCACCATGCGGCAATAAAAGCCATTCCTCCTAACCCGTTAAATAGGTTTGGGTTGAATATTAGCACAAGCCCTAGACCTGAGTTCTGAATACCCGTTTCAATGGTTATGGTTCTGCGGTCGGCTCGTGGCAGCCTGAATAGCGATGCTATGCTAAATCCTGTAAGAAGTGCTAGCGCGTTGTGGGCAAGTACAATCAGGAATATTAGGTGTATAAACTTGAGGAAGTAGCTAAAGTTAGAAGCAAGTGCCGCTACCACAAAACCGAAAAAGAAAAGGATGGAGAACCATTTCATTGGCTTTTTAATTTTTTCGGTGGTTTGGGGGAACTTACGCGCAAACCAAAGTCCCACAATAATTGGAATACCCAGCAGAATAAACACCGTTTTTATCATCTCCCAAGCATCAATGTTAAAGGGTATAACTAGGTCGGATGCTTCGGAGTAAAGGCTTCCCCAAAATGCAAAGTTAAACGGGGTGAGAAATATGGCCGAGAGAGTTGCTACGGCTGTTAAGCTAACCGATAGTGCCACATTCCCCTTTGCTAGCGACGATATAAAGTTGGATATGTTACCTCCAGGGCAGGCGGCAACAAGTATCATTCCCATGGCTACGCTTGGCGATGGCTTAATAATTAGCACCAGAAGAAACGTTAGTGCGGGTAGTGCTATAAACTGCGATATAACCCCAACAATTACGGGTTTCGGGTTTTTTGCCAAGTTTTTAAAGCTCTCGAATTTAATTTCGAGGGCAACCCCAAACATTATAAAGGCAAGCGTAATGTTCATGAATAACAAGCCCCCAGTGGTAAAGTTTAGCCTAATCCAGTCTAGAGTATCAAGGCTTGCTCTAAGGTGAAGATCTACTCGCTCCACTTTCCCTTGGCTTAGCTCAACCCTGTGGCGCTTGGTGTAGTACCAGTCAGCTCCTTCTGTTTTGCTATCGGGATCTCCGGCCAGTTCATAGGCTTCCTTTGTATCCATACCTATGCGTAGGTGCGAGATGGGCAATGCGGGTTCGTTTCGCTTACTCTTATCCCGCCTAATTCTGATATTGATTTTGTGGCTTGTATTGCTTAGCCTAATGTCTGATATCTTGCCGTTAATAATTACAACTTGGTCGGTATTGTAGAACCAACGGGTAACCTCATCCTTGTATGTGGGTTGTCCCATTTGCTTAATAAGTGCAGAGGAGTCTATGCCAATGGCCAACTCCTTTAGCTTTTTTGATATGGACTCGGCTTTAGTTGATCCATTAATTAGGAGAAGTAAAAGGGTAACAAGGATTAGCTTTGCGTATTGGGTATTGGCTCTTCTCATACTCTATTGGATTGTGGCTGTTGCTGTTGGGTTATGGGTTGGATAGCTATCCACAGGAACCATATTTAGCCGTTTAGGGCTACTCCTGTTAGCTTAGTTGCGTTTAACACCCACATTCAATTGTATTTAGGGGCGTTATTGCGTTAGAACGTAAGCCCATAAACAAACCTCAACAAACCATTTTGATTGCAGTAAAAATGCGGATTTCTTTCCATTTTAGCAAAAACTCAATCAAAGGCTTCCTATTATTTGCATTGTAGCAGCTTTTGCTCTGTTTGCTATGATGATGTTAACGCCCTTTGCTGTAGAATTATGCTGGGTAACAAGTATTAAAAAAGCGAATTCCTTTGCAGAAATTCGCTTGTGCTTACACTGGGGGCTTTTTACTGTTTTACTTGGAATGGATATTCTGTTGTTGTACCATTGTTATCCAAAATAAGTATGTAGTCGCCTTTAGGAATGCTTTTTAAATCGATGGGGATAATGTCTTTGTGCAGCCTGTAGATTCCCCACCCTATGTTGGCTTGTAGAAAAACTCCAGCCAGATTGCTCTTGTTAGCTGCCGAAACAAGTTTTCCAATCAGCTTAGTTTGCTCCCTAACGGTGATGTTAAGTAGCACATCGCAGCTATACTGGTTGCACAACTCCTGCGGCAGTGTAGAGCACAACCTGTATGTTAACAACAATACCAATGGGCACTTTGGGTAGCGAGGTTATACTTGCAAGGATGGAGTAGGGGAGCACTAGCAAGAATGGAAGTACATGTGGCATGGCAAACAGGTACGGTTTTTCCCTTTTTTTGGTTAGTGCATCGGCGTATAGGTAAAGGGTTGGTGCCCACAGTAAATTGGCTACAACTAGTAGCTTTGGGGTTATGCTATGAGGCATATGCTTATTAATTACCCAGGCCATAATGCCTACCGCTTGCGAGGCAAAAAACACAACTAAAATCTTGTTGTAAAAGGGTTTCCACTCCTTTACGCTTAGGTAAAGGATAAAGGTTGCCAGTTGGAATACTGATATGCTATTAACTACATCGGCAAAATCGAAGGTCAATGCTCTCTGTTTTTATACTATGATACAAAAAAAGGAGCCTTGTAGGGGCTCCTCTTAGTATAATGTGTAATGTTACTCAAGTCGTTTGCGTAGCTGCTCTCCTTGTGCCTCAAATCCTGGCTTGCCTAGTAGCGCAAACATGTTCTTTTTGTAGGCTTCTACACCTGGTTGGTCGAATGGATTAACGCCAAGAGTATAGCCGCTAAGCGCACATGCCTTTTCAAAGAAGTACATTAAGTAACCCACCCAGTAGGCGTTTAGCCTAGGAATTTCTATAACGATGTTGGGCACCCCGCCATCGATATGAGCTAGTATGGTGCCTAGTTCGGCCATGCGGTTAACCTCCGATAACCTTTTCCCAGATATAAAGTTAAGCTGGTCTAGGTTCTCAGGATCGTTAGGTATATTTAGCCTGGTTTCTGGTTCGGCTATGGTTAACACTGTTTCAAAAATCATGCGCTCCCCTTCCTGTATGTACTGTCCAAGCGAGTGCAGGTCTGATGTTAGATCCACGCTAGCAGGGAAAATGCCCTTTTGCTCCTTGCCCTCACTTTCGCCGTACAGCTGTTTCCACCACTCGGCAAGGAAGTGTAGCTTGGGGTTGTAGTTAACCATTATCTCAACCAACTTCTTTTTCTCGTAAAGAGCGTTACGAGCTGCAGCGTATAGGCATGCAGGGTTTTCCTCAAACTTAACGCTAGGTGAGGTTTGCTGTTCGGCATCAGCAGCGCCCTTAACAAGCTCACGTATGCTAAAGCCTGCAATGGCAACGGGAAGTAAACCCACAGGGGTAAGTACAGAGTATCGTCCTCCAACATCGTCGGGAATAACAAAGGTTCTGTAACCTTCCTGATCGGCGAGCTTGCGAAGGGCTCCCTTGCTCTCATCTGTGATGGCAACTATGCGGCTTGCCGCTTCGGCTTTGCCAACCTTTGCTTCTAGGTGATTTCGCAACAAGCGGAAACCAAGGGCTGGTTCGGTTGTTGTTCCCGATTTTGAGATAACAACAATGGAGTAGCGTACTTTGTCCAGAACTTGTAGTAGCTCGCTGTGGTAGTCTTCCGATATGTTTTGTCCAGCAAAAACAACCGTTGGGTTGCCGCTGTGGGGTATCATGCTAGCAAAGCTGTGGTTAAGCGCTTCAATTACCGCTTTGGCACCAAGGTATGAGCCTCCAATGCCAACCACCACAACTACATCACTTTTTGACCGTAGGTCGTTGGCAACGCTTTCGATTTCCGATAGATCACTCTCTGTGATGCTGCTGGGAAGGTTTAGCCAACCCAGAAAATCGTTCCCCTTTCCTGTTTTTTCGTGTAGTAGCTGCTGATTGCGGTTTAGCTCCTCACGTAGGGCGTAAACCTGTTTCTTTGGAACAAATTCAAAGATGTTCTCTAGGTTTATTTTCATGGGATTAATGTTGTGTGAAACTAGATGTTAGATTCTAGGCTAGAACTGGTAACCAAGAGCGAGGGGCAATGTACTTCCCCTTTCTGGGTTATCAGTAGTAAGTTTCTACTTAAGCTTCTCCGTTAGCAATTTAAACTCAATGGCAGGCGAAATGCGCTCGTAAAGGATGTTGTAAACAGCATCGGTAATTGGCATTTTCACACCAAAGCGCTCGTTTATCTTTTTAATGCCTTCGGTAGCGTAGTATCCCTCTGCAACCATGTTCATTTCCAGCTGCGCTGTTTTAACGGAGTAGCCCTTGCCAATCATGGTACCAAAGGTGCGGTTGCGGCTAAACTGCGAGTATGATGTTACCAGTAGGTCGCCCAAGTAGGCCGATGCATTGGTTTTACGAGAGCTTGGGTAGGTTTTATCCAAGAACCGTTTCATTTCGCGCTGGGCGTTGCTAATGAGCACAGCCATAAAGTTATCGCCGTAACCCAATCCGTGAGCAATACCTGCGGCCACTGCAAAAATATTTTTAAGAATGGCGCTGTACTCTGTGCCATAAATATCGGTGCTTGGTATGGTTCTTATGTAGTACGAACCGAATAGCTCGGCAACCTCTTCGGCCTTTTCTCTTCGTTTGCACGAGAAGGTAAGGTACGATAGGCGCTCAAGGGCAACCTCTTCGGCATGACAAGGGCCGCTAATAACACCAATCTTGTCGTAGGGTAGGTTGTAGTGCTTGTTAAACAGCTCTGTTACGGTTATGTACTCCTCTGGTACAATACCCTTAGTTGCCGATATTACAAATTTATCTTCAAGCGATTCTGTTAGTGGCTCCAACCATATGCGTGCGTAAGCCGAGGGTACAACAAACACTAGCACATCCGACTCCCTAACCACCTCGTTAAGGTCGTTGCTTATGCGTAGCTTGTTCATGTCAAAGCGTACGGAGCTAAGGAATGTGGGGTTGTGGCTATGCTCGTTTAGGTTCTGAATAATTTCTGGTTCGCGGATATACCATCCAACCGAAGGGAGGTTCTCGTGCAATATCTTTACTATTGCCGTAGCCCAGCTTCCGCTGCCTATAACAGATACTTTGCTTGTTTTGTCCATTTCAGTTTGTAATGAGTTAGTAAACCGTTAGGTGAGCTTATTGTTAGTTTGTGTTGATTCGCTTAAGTTTGCGGGAGCTACCTTTTGTATAGACGATTGGGGGCGCCATCTAGTAGTTTTTTTCGAGCATTTGCACTTTCTCTTTGTGTTGTGCTTTACCTCGCCACCAGGCTTTACTCCAGCCCTTTTGTTACAGCTTGTGGCAACAGGGATTGTAACTGCTAGCAATAGGGTTACCATTAGCACCTGTGCTGCATTGTAAACGTTACGCTTAATCCCCAGTTGTTTCATTTGTAAAAACAGTTTAGCTACAAAGGTAGAAAACATTTAACACAAAAGTAAGGTTCTTGCCTTGCAATGCTTCAATTGCCCCGTTCTGCATGGCGTTTGTGCTTTTTTTATGGTGTGCCGTTAACGTTTGAAACGTTGCCTGCAACATTTTACCCAATTGTTTTGCCGCTATTATTATTTTTGCAAAAAAAGTGAATGGAACGTCCCCTCCTGTTTGGTTTACATCCCGATGATATATCCTCCGTTGTGCTCTCCTTAGGCGGAACTACTCAGCATGTGCGGCATGTTTGCCGATACTTGTACCGTAGCAGCGTATGGGGATTTGACCAAATGGACGATTTACCTAAGTGGCTCAGAACTGAACTTGCTGTGCGTTACCAGCTGGGTGTGGCTGTTCCAGTATCGTTTAGCCAGTCGGCCGATGCTACTGTAAAGTACCTCTTTGCTATAGATGGGAAGGGTGATGTTGAGGCTGCTTACATGCCAGGAGCCAAGCGTAACACGCTTTGCGTGTCAACCCAGATTGGTTGTCGCATGGGGTGCTCCTTTTGCATGACAGGAACAATAGGCTTTAAGGGAAACCTTTCTGCCAGCCATATCCTTAATCAGCTGCGCTCCATTCCGCAGCGTAGCCTTGTGAATAGGCTTGTACTTATGGGCATGGGCGAACCTCTCGATAATTGGGACGAGGTAAAACGTGCCTTGAGCATACTGACCTCTAACATGGGATTTGCCTTTGGTGCGGCAAACATTACCCTTTCAACGGTTGGCTTGCAGCACGTGCTATCCGATTTTCTTGCCAACCCACCGTGTAACCTTGCCATTAGTCTGCATAGCCCATTTCCCGATGAGCGCTTTGGCATTATGCCCATTGAGCGTAGTAACCCTATTGCCCAAACCATTGCGGCCATTAAGCAGAATCCGTTGCCCAAGCCTCTGCGTGTTTCGTTTGAGTATGTGGCGCTGGGGGGCGTAACACCACGCCACGCCATGCACAGGCTCTGGGTGAGCTGCTAAGCGGTATGCGTACGCACATTAACATAATTCCCTGGAACCAGCATGAGAATGCTGCCTATAGCACACCCCATTCCAATGAGCTGCAAAGTTTTATTGAGGCTCTTAACAGGAGCGGAGTAATTGCATCAATTCGTGAGTCGCGCGGAAAGGACATTGCTGCCGCCTGTGGGCAAATGGCGGGGAGGGGGAAGTAGTTAATTCCCTTTTGAGCGACCAGCCAATGTGATTGGCTACGAAGCATGGGCTAAGTTTTCCAATCATATTTTAATTTTCCACAACCGCATCTTATTTTCTTTTCAACAGTATCGAAGTATTTGACGGAAATAAATTTATTGCAATCATTGCAAAAGAAGCAATGAATTAGTTTTTTAACATCCTCCCACATAACTTCTAAATCCTCAATACTTACTTGAAACTGATTGTCATGAGAGGTTGTGTTTCCTAATAACATTGGCATAGCTTGTATTTTTGGAATATCAGCCAATGTCTTTAATTCTCCACTTGCTTTGAGTTTTCCTTGAACTGAGTCTAGAAGTTCTGGAGCCATTCTTTTCTCATTTATTTCATTAAATCGAAAAGAAACTTTTGCTTCAATTTCATTCGCAATTATTTTAAGTTGACGTTCAAGATATTTTCTGATTAAATTGCCAAGGTCATTTGTGTCTCTATTCTTGAACTTCTCTTCTATTTGCGATTTGTAATCAACCAATGGAGTTTTTAATACTGTTCCATTGGCATTATTCCAATGTAAATCCTGTAATAACCAACCTTTTGATTTCACTTCTGATGAAATAAGTTCATAAAACTCCCTTTCATGTGTGAATAATAGAATTTGGTACTCATTAAATTTTGAAGTTAACAAACGGGCAAATCGAGTTCGATGTGGTCTATCAAAACTTGAAATGATATCATCAAGAATAAAAAATCGATTTACCTTATTAAATGCTTTCACTGAAGCTAAATAAAAAGAAAGTCCAAGGCAATTGATGTGACTTTCACTTAAATAAGCAATTGGCGGTGATTTTGTTTCATTGTAGAAATCATATTCAATTGTAATTCCCACCAAATCATCATTGCTATCTTTTAGAGGTACCAATCTAATGTTTTCAATCCTTTCATTTGGATTCATTGTGGTATAATAATCGTTGATTTCCTCAGAAAACATTTGTAAAAAAACATTTAGTGCTTCTTCCTGTCTTTTAATAAAATCTGCGAATAATGCTTCAAATGTGTGTTGCTGTTTTCTCAAAAATCCTTCTTCTTTGACTATCTTGTTATATTGGCCGTAGGCTTGTTTTGCCAAAGAAAGCTTTGTGTGTATCTGTAATTTTGGATTTTTCTTTTGAGCTTCAATTAATTCCGTTGATTTGTTTTTTGATGAATTTGCAATTATTACATAATCATATTTATTAATAGCTACTAGGGATGGATTTTCAATTTCAATTTCAGCCAAAAAATTCTTTTTTAATTCCGTATTGTATTTTTCAAATGAAACAATAAGTTTTTCAACTTGTTTGTATTCAGGTTCAAAATCTTTAGTATTCAACAGTTTTTCCGACTTCAAAGAATTTAAAATGTTAAGATTGACTTGTACTATTTGTTGTAAATCTTTAGATTTCTGCTCAACACTTTCCTTTTCCTTTCTGAGTTCTTCTAATTTTTCTATTCTTGCATTCAACTCTATTATTAATTCCTTTTTATTTTTATCCTGCTGACATAAAGGACAAACATCTTCTTTAATAATTTCGGATTTCAATAACTTTTGTCCTTCAACAAGAAGATTAAGAAGTTGAAGTTTCTCTATTTTCTCTTTTTCTTTTCTGAGTTCTTCTATGGCTTTAAAATAATTCGAATATTCCGAATTTATATTATCAATATTCCCTACGACTTCTGATAAGCTTTCACTGATTTTATTAAATAAGTTGATTTTTTTTACCGTTTCATTATCTTCTGTACTTTCAATCTCTTTTAGAACTTCATTGATGTTTTTATAATTCTTGATTTCTATCTTAAGTTTCAGTGGTTTTATTAAATTATTTGCTGCTTCATAGAACTGTTCAGGAGAAGTTATGTTATGTCCAAAATTCTCAATTAAAGTTGATTGCTGAACGCTTTTCTTGTTTTCATAATTGTTTGATTTGATATTTCTGGCAATCCGACCAGCATTTTTTCTTAAGATGTCACGAATATTTCCAACTTCATTAAATCCAATTATTTTTTGAAGCTCATCGAGTTTTTCTTTTTTTGAAGCAATTATAAATTTTTGAAGGAAAGTGTACCTTAATATTAAATTCTCAGTTTGTGATTTTTCAATAAATTCTTTGAATTCCTTACTGTTATTTGTTTGAGAAATCTTTAATGCATCATTTATCGTTTTTTGAGATGCTAATTCTGGTTTATCAAATTCTAATTTTATACAAGCATCGTCCGATGATTGTAAGAAAAGATTTCTCAATGCCCCTTTACCTTTTGTTGCACCAATTTCTTCACTTACCAAATGTCCAACGCGGTCATAATAAAACCACTCAAACGCATCAGTGATAGAGCTTTTACCTGAACCATTTTCTCCATAAAAGAGTATAGATTTCTGATTAAGGTTTAATGATAGGCTTTCTTTAATCCCCCTAAGTCCTACAATGTTAATCGAATTGATTTTATTCATCTTTCTTTTGCTTTGGGGTTAATTCCTCTTGTAAAAGTTCATCTAACTTATTTTGAATATTTTTATCTGTGAATTTGCCTTCACCGTACAGCGAAATAAGTGATTCAACTGTCTTTTCATCAATGTTTTCGATATTATAAATTTCTGAAAAGAACTCGTCAATAACTTCTTTACCACTTTTTATTTTTTTATCCATTACTCAAAGTATTTCCAGTCAATTAACAAAGTTGTTTCAATGGTTTTATTTAGTACATCAAATCCTGTTTTGTTATTGCAAATAGGATAAACTCCGTATTTTTCAACAAAATCGAGTATGAAATAACTTTCAAGGTCTTCAATTCTATGTTTCCAGAAATTCCTCAGCATTTCAAAATTAAGATAAGTGAAATAGAGCTGTTCAACTTTTCTGAAATTAACCAATCCAACATTTTTTGATTTACCATCAAAATGTCCCATAAGTCTGTTTCCTATGCTATTAGTTCTCTTTTCACTCATTCCAATATATAAAAGCCTGGATTCTCCAAATGCATAATTAATTTTCTTTTTATCGGTAAAGATGAAATACAATCCAGTTAATCCAACTAGTGGTTTGATGTTTTGCATTTCAAAAGTTTTTCGCTCGTCAAAATATATTTTCAGTTCTTCAATCATGTCTTCTACGTGCGTTGGCAAGATTTAGCTCTTTTGTTTTTTATTTGGCTTTGTGGATCAGCAAAATAACAAATGAGCTAATTGTGCGCTGGCTTTTTCACAATGAACGCCAACTTATTTGTATAATAATCCGTTCTTGTGTTGAGGTAAAAGCTTACACCTCCACCGACCTAATGGTTGCGGCAAGTTGTTCTATATCAACGTTTGAGGCGTTAATGGTTATCTTGGCCTTTTCGTAGTACTTTTTGCGCTCGTCCAGCACGCGCAGAATGTAGTCCGTGAGCTCATCCTTGGTTTTGCCCCATAGCAAAGGGCGGTCGTTCTTGGCTTCAATTAGGCGGGCAACTAGTTCGGCAACTTCCATTTTTAGGTAAACGGTTAGGCCATTTTTATTCATAAAGTCTATGCTGTTGTAAAAGCAGCTGGTTCCTCCGCCAGAGGCAATTACGTAGTTGCCATTAAGGGTTGCAACCTCGCGTAGCGCTTCGCTTTCAATTTCGCGGAAACGTGTTTCGCCCCACACCTCAAATATCACCTTAATGGGCTTGCTGTGCTTATGCTCAATGTACTGGTCTAGATCTAAAAAGTTAAAATCAAGAACCTTGGCTAACTTCTCTCCTACAGTAGTTTTGCCGCTTGCCATAAAGCCTATAAGGTAAACTTTCATTGGGTTGGTTGTGGTTTAGTGGTTACAAGTTGTTTCTGCCGGTTTTTTACGCCCACCAAATTAAAAAAACCTTTGCCAAAAGGCAAAGGTTTTTGTTGTTGCGTTAAAGTTTATTGTGTAATGGCTTATATGTCTAGCTCCATTTGCTCGGCATCGCCATCAAGCTCGGCGTTGTCGGCATCGGATGGCTCGTCCATCTCTTGATCCTCATCAATGGGCTCTTCTTTTTGGAGCGGCTCAATAAATTTTACCTGCTTAACTTCTAGTGTCGATAAGCGTTTACCCTTTGCACGGAATCCCTTAACGCCAATAAACTCATCGGCATCAATTTGCTCTGGCTCTTTTTCGGCGTTTTTGCCCTTAAAGGTTACTTCAACGCAGGGGTAAATGTCGTCGTTTAGGGCAACAAGGTACGAGCCGCGCTCCTCGGGTATAAACAGCTGGGGTTTGTCGTTTGGCTCAAAGGTGAAGCGCTTTAGGTAGAAGAGTTTTTGCTCCCCATCAAAGTAAACGGCTGTGAATACCTTTTCCTCCTCGTACTTTTCAATTAGCAGGACATCCTCGTCGTAGTGGTTTGTGAGGTCGTAGTTGGTTAGGTAGTAAATACCGGCTTTGCGTACCAC
>Ga0116182_1004932_pt1 | contig 11585 bp, 10 predicted proteins | sample AD_UKC077_MetaG_FD_89805 | JGI IMG/M metagenome (GOLD analysis project Ga0116182, IMG submission 89805) | Active sludge microbial communities of municipal wastewater-treating anaerobic digesters from USA - AD_UKC077_MetaG | ecosystem: Engineered > Bioreactor > Anaerobic > Digestate | place: USA...
CTCTGATTTTGAGCGACCTACAAACGAATTTTCAGGAGGTTGGCGAATGCGTATAGAGTTGGCAAAACTAATTCTTCAAAAACCCGATTTGCTGATGTTGGACGAACCTACAAATCATCTTGACATTGAGGCTATTGAGTGGTTAGAGTCATTTTTGAAAGACTATCCCGGTGCTGTGCTTATAATATCACACGACCGCAGATTTTTGGATTCGCTGACAAATCGCACTATAGAAATTGCCAACAAGCGAATTTACGATTACCCTGTTCCCTACTCCAAATATGTTGATTTGATGGAGGAGCGCATGGAGTCACAACAAGCTGCTTACGACAACCAACAAAAAAAAATAAAAGAGACTCAGGAATTTATAGACCGCTTTCGCTACAAAGCCACAAAAGCTGTGCAGGTGCAGAGTAGAATAAAATCGCTCGAGAAAATGGAAATAGTCGAGGTGGACAGTTTCGACCAAGCGACAATGAACATAAAATTCCCTCCCTCTCCACGCTCCGGCGATGTGGTTGTCGAGGCTGAAAATATTTCGGTAAGTTATGGTTCGTTGCAGGTATTAGATAATGTAGGAATTACGATTGAACGTGGCGAAAAGATTTCGTTCGTTGGAAGAAACGGCGAGGGAAAAACCACAATGGTTAAGGCTATATTAAAGGAAGTTGAGACATCAGGGGGATACCTTAAAATCGGTCACAACGTAAAGACGGGATATTTTGCCCAACATCAAAACGAACTTTTAGACCCTGAAAAGACTGTTTTTCAGACTATTGACGATATCGCAACCGGAGAAATGCGTACAAAAACACGCGATATTCTTGGAGCATTCCTCTTTTCAGGCGAAGATGTCGATAAACCTGTAAAAGTCCTGTCGGGCGGAGAAAAGGCGAGATTGGCACTATCGTGCATGTTGTTAGAGCCTATCAATTTGCTAATCTTAGACGAGCCTACACACCATTTGGATATGATTTCCAAAAACATACTGAAACAGGCTCTGCTTCAATACGATGGCACATTAATAATAGTCTCGCATGACCGCGATTTTTTAGATGGATTAACGGACAAAGTTTATGAATTTCGAAACAAAAAGGTGCACGAACATCGGGGCGGAATAGAAACTTTCTTGGAAAAACGCAGACTTGAACGATTACAAGACCTTAACACAAACGCAAAACTGCAATTATTTCAAGAACAAAAAAAGGAAAATGAAAACAGATCTGCTAACAAAATACTGTTTAACCAACAAAAAGAGTACGACAGAGAGATACGCAAAGTACAAAACCAAATTGAGAGAATTGAGAACGAAATACATACGCTTGAATATGAGTTAGAAGCATTACAAGAGGTTCTTTCAAACCCCGAAAACATAACTAACGAAGAGCCTTTTTTACAATATAGCGCCATTCAAAAAAAGTTGGAAAAACTATCTAGCACTTGGTTAGAACTCTCTGAAGAGGCCGAGAGATTGAGCATACTAAAATTAGAAGATAGAAGGCAAATGTATAAATAGATTAACAACTAATACCGTATTTCGTTTAATAATAAAATTAAATGTAAAGTTTCTGATTTATAATTTTTGATTTTGATAAATCCGAAATCTGATTTAACATCGACATCCCTCAGCGCACCACTGAAATCCAAAATTAAAAATTACACGATAATACACAACTTGGTATAACAGTTATTTATTAAATTTACCGATACCAATTAGATGAATTTATTTTGCTGATACACATATTCATAACCAACACTCAAAGAATTAATTTTTGGGTGTAATATTCAAAAGTAGTGATTACTTTTCTGTGAAAAGTCTATTTAAAAACAATAAATATTCTTGCTAATAATAAAAAGGCGTAAATTTGTAGGCTTGCATCAGAAAAAGATGACGGCATTGCGGTTTTTTTTAAATTTAAATAGGGGGAATATAATATATGACATAAAACTAACTTGAATTTGTCTGTAAAATCGGAGGTTTTATAGACATGGGGTTTAATTCTGATTTTCCGATACAGAATTGCAACAGTTTGATAACCAAACTGAGTTTCAATAATTTTACCCATAACGGAAATTGTTGTAGGAAATTCTCACAATGACGTATATAAAAACGTCATTAGAGAAAAAGTAAAAAATAATATTAATTAAAAACTATTTGAATCATGAAAAACATAATTTCAAATATTTTATTTATCACAGTAGTCTCTATAGCACTACTTTTCAACTCTTGCTCAGAAAAAGAAAGCACAAACCCGAACCAACTTGATCAAAAATATTCTAAGAATATTGAAATATTTGACAAGTCGGGAAAGAACTCAATTATTTTAAAAGTTTCTTCAGATGAAGAATCTATTGTAAGTTTTTACAGTGCTGACAACTTTGAATTGTTGATTAATCCAGAGCCATTCGTAGCAGAAGAAACAACGGAAGACACAGAAGATGACTCTGATGACGACTTTGACAACTATTCAGATAAAGATGCTATTTCAATTACCATGGGCGTAATAGAAGAACGATTTAGTGATAATGTTGTTGAATACGAGATAGTAAAGACTTATCCAATAGAAATTCAAGACATGAGAGCTAGCTTTACAAAAGAACACTACTATTCCACACGTGATGGGGTCAGAATAAAAAGAACTAGTTGGAATAGAAGAGTTTACGTTTGGACAAAATACTGTAATGCAAACTGTGGAACAGGAGATGCAGACATTGAATATGGCTGGATTAGTGCAAATTACAATGACTATAAACTCAATAATAATGAAGAAATTTCAGATGAAGTTTGCGGCTCAACTTATATGGGTATCGTTGTAAGAGCAAAAAAACACAGTGGTAAATATTCACACAACTTTTACGTACCATCTTGTAACTAATAGACTTGTGATTTTTATGCACCTTATTAATATTACTAGTAGCATTAGTAAGGTGTATATTTATCACAAGTGCAAATCATTCTACTACTTCTTTTACCTGTTTTTTTAGGATTTTGGATTAACTGCTAATAATTATCACTATGAAATTAATATCTTATTGTAAAGTTTGTTTTACTCTTCTTTTAACTCTTGTTTCTTGCAGTAGAGAAAAAGTAGAGTTAATTAATCCCAATACGCAGAGTTTGCCTTATGATATTATTATCAATGGCGGTATTCTAACGATGAATGGAAAGCAATTCGTGCAAATAACAAAACCCCTAGCGTGGATTACCGATACTGTTATGCCTGTTTCTGGTGCTGTGGTTGAACTATCAGATGGAGAGAATACTTATTTATACAAAGAGACATCTAAACCCGGCGAGTATGAAACAGTTTTGGATATTAAGGGCGAAGTTGGCAAGGTGTATACCCTAAAAGTTAGCTTTAACGGAAAGCTATATCTCGCATCAGATAGCCTAATAGAGGCAAAACCTATATCTGTTGACGAAATACCTATTGAAGAAATAGATTACGACGAAACTGGTAGGATATACACACATATGCACACCCATATTTTTGGCTTCGAGACTTCAAATATTTGGATTATAAACAAACAACACATTGATTCCTTGGGTAATCTTTTCCTACCTCAACTATGCCCCAAACGGATAATTAGATACGATTACCTACCTGTTTATACACACAAAGGTGTATTGCATCAAGGTTTATTCCCTTCTGGTTTCACAAGTATAGGAAATGCCGGCGCACCCGAAGATACAACCGAATACGCAAAACTTTCTGTATCAGACAGTTATTACAAATATTTGATTTCTATATTTAATATTACGGAGTGGTCATCAGGTCTATTTTCGACAACACTCGGCAATGCTCTAACAAATGTAAGCAACGGTGGTGCCGGATATTTTTTTGCGTCTGATGTAAAAACTATTAAGGTTCAATACAAAGACCTAACAGCTTTGAGTAAGTAAAAGATTTTGATACATAAACCATTTTTAATTCATGACAAGCGATGAACATAAGCAGAATAAATTTTTCAAAAAGCTCGCTACTTGTACTGTTTAGTCTTTTTATAAACCTGGATAGCTTTGCACAACAGCATTTTACCCTTAGTGGCTATATTAAAGACAAAAACACGGGGGAAGTGCTTATTGGAGCAGCCATTTTCGATAAAAACACCTATAAAGGCACGGTTAGCAATGCATACGGCTTTTACTCTCTATCGTTACCATCTGGCAATACACACTTACGGTCTCCTTTATTGGATACGAAAGTGTGAGTTTTGAGGTTGACCTTGTAAAAAACATAAGCAACGACTTTTTTCTCGATAACTCTGCTATAGCCATTGAGGGGGTTACCATTACCGCCGAATCGGGTATTAAGCCTATGACAATAAATGAGTTTAGTGTCGAAAAAATCTCAATGAAAAGTGTACGCCAAGTGCCTGCCATGTTCGGCGAAGCCGATGTCGTAAAAGCTATTCAGCAGCTATCGGGTGTAAAGACGTTGGGCGATGGTTCATCGGCAATGTTCGTGCGCGGTGGCAGTAGCGACCAAAACCTTATATTGATTGACGAGGCTCCTATTTACAACCCCTCGCACCTGTTTGGGCTAATATCTGTTTTCAACCCCGATGCTATCAACCACGTCGATTTGCACAAAAGTAATATGCCGGCACAGTACGGTGGCAGGGTATCGTCAGTTATTGACTGCAAAATGAAAGAAGGGAATATGTACAAGTACGATTTTTCGGCAGGAATAAGTCCATTTTCGACCACAGTTAGCGCAAATGGTCCGATTGTCAAGGAAAAATCGAGCTTTTTTGTTTCAGGCAGAAAAGGTTTTATTGACTTGTTTTTTAAACCCGGCGGAAGGTTAGCATTAGTTCCTGCTTTTTACGATGTTAACGTGAAAGTAAATACAAAAATTGGCGACAACGACCGCCTGTTTCTATCTTTTTATAATGGTAAAGACAGACTGCAATCAGCTGAAGGATTTTTCAACAAATGGGGAAACACATCGGGAACGTTAAGATGGAACAGAAGCCTTGGTAGTAAGCTGTTTATGAACACATCGTTGATTATCAGCGATTATCAAAACTATTTGGAGTTTAAAGATGAGGGACGAAACTATAAATGGCTAACAGGATTAAGCGATATGAACCTAAAATTAGATTTAGCCTACTATATCCGTCCGGGCAATGTTATTAGGGTTGGAGCAGGTACTATTTATCATAAATTTATCCCGGGCGAAACGGCTGATTCTATGCAAAGTTTGTCAAGACTACAGGCATTTGAAAATTCAATCTATATACTTAATGATATTGAACTGCTTGACTGGCTTGGATTGAACTACGGCGTACGTTTATCGACTTTCCAAAATCACGGAAAAGCCGCTTGGTTCGACTATAATGAGCAACATCAGCCCGTTAAGACAAATACCAATCAAAAGGGAGTTTATAAAACATATATCAATCCCGAGCCACGTGTTAGCGCAAATATAAAGTTCTCGCCAAATTATTCCCTGAAACTTGCGTATGCACACAATGCACAATATATGCAGGTATTGCAAAACAATGCGCTATCGTACACATCGTTAGAGACATGGTTCCCGGCAAATACAAACATCAAACCAATAATTGTCGATGCCGTTTCAGCAGGTTGGTTTCAAAGCCTAACCGAACAATATTCATTTTCAGTTGAGCTTTATTACAAAAAATACAAAAACCAAATCGACTACATTGACCACGCACGTTTAGTCAACAATCCTTACATTGAGGGAGAAATACGAGCCGGAAACGCAAAAACCTACGGCGTGGAGCTTAATTTTGAAAAAGAGATTGGTCGCCTGACAGGAGCTATGAGCTACACCTACTGTAGAGTTATTAGAAATATTGACGGAATTAACAACGGCGAAGAGTATAGCTCGCCTTACGATATTCCACACGATTTTAGGATTCGTCTAAGCTACCAAATCAGCGAAAGTTGGGCATTTAACTCCGCTTGGATGTATATGAGTGGACGTCCCGTTACGCTTCCCGTGGGATTTTATATGTACCAAAATCATACCGTCCCGATATATACAGATAGAAATGCGAGCAGATTTCCCGACTATCACCGCTTAGATATCTCGTTTAACTACAAGCCTGCAAAGAAAAACCGCAAGGTTAACTGGGTAATGAATTTCGGTGTATTTAACCTATATGCCAAGAAAAACCCATTGGGATACGAGTTTGAAAGAAATGGAGATAATATTGAAATTTATCAGTACACGTTATTTAGACTCTTGCCAAACTTTAATATTAAAATTGAGTTCTAAATTGTTATTCCAAATGTACTATCCTGAAAAGTTATAAGTTAGAAACTTAAAAATAAATAACAGAGATATGAATACACTCAACATTAAATCAGTCTACAGCTTTGCTGCAAGATTAAGCAGTTTATTAACCATTATTTTTGCAATTGTTCTATTTACAAGTTGCGAAAACGAGAGTATCAATGAACATATCATTATTAAAAATGGCGATGGTATCAATATTACTGGCGACACAGTTACAGTACCCATTAATACTGTTCATCAAACATTAATTGATGTAGTCAGCGAAAGGTCTGCAACCTATTTAAGACAATACGACTTTGGTGAGATTGAAGAATTAGAAAATTCTAAAGATTTTAGAGTAATATCGCATGACATCAATTCTGAAAAGTCTGTTATCACAACAAGCTTTGCTGATACCTTAGTCCACGCTGGCTCTGTAGTAAAAATAACTGTAAGGATACATACGGATATGGTTAAATCTGCCTATTATAAAGTAACCCAATAAAACAGTCAACATTTAGAACACGGAACACACAGACTAAATTAGAAATCTAAATTACGAGTTATGCCATCGGCTTTGCCGCTTCGCTTGTCGAAGAATTACGAATTACGCAGTGCATTTAGTTGTAAAGTGGAGTCGAAACACCATTTGCAATAAGCTGTTGTTTAGAAAGTTACGATAATAGTACTATACGAAAACTGCTATATTAGCCCAAAAATAACTACCGCATACAAATAGAACCTTGCTATACGCGCTAATCCAAATAGTGCCAATCTATCAAAACGGTAGCCAACCATTCCTGCCACAAGGGTAGCAAGTGAGTATGGTACTGGAAACAAGGCTGCTATAACTATAAAAAATCCACCCCAACGCTTTAAGAAAAGTGCCGTTCTTTCATGCTTTTTGTGTACATAGGTACTTATTTTACGGTTTCGTACTAGCAAAACACCTATTCCATAAGAGAGCAATCCTCCAGCATAACTAATTAAACCCAAGATAGTTACAATTAGCATAGGATATTGATACTGCTGTCCCCAAATTATAAACAGATCTGGAGGAATTAAACCTAAAAACGTTTCTGAAATTGCAAAAATTACCCAAATTGCGTGATTGGGAACTTTATCTGTAAAAGCAAAAAATATCTCCTTAACGTCGGCTACAATATACTTTTGTGCAAAAAACAAAAGAGCTACGATTAGCAAAACAATTAAAAGTAATTTTGCGATTGCTTTAAACAGAAATTTGTAAAAACCAGTACCCTTAAAATAGCGATGATACGCGGTTATCCTTAGCATTTTAAAGAGCTCTTTATTACTTTGATTTGTTTGCATTATTGTCGGTTTTTTTGAATAAAAAAGCTTATTGTTAATTATTATCTAACAGTAAATCACATTCACATTTCTCTAAAAATAGTTTTTTAACATCGGGATTCTCTAATACAGTGATAGTTAAGTGTTTTTTACTAAACAAATCGCATAGCTTTAAACTATCCTGTTCATATAATTGTTCAATTACTTTTGCAAACTGTCGTGTTAACAGGTTTTCTGGGAAAACAGAACATAAAGAGACCCAACAAAATGCCAAATTACTATCGTAATTATTATCAAAAATATATGGGTCTAATATCTGTTTGGCATAACTATAATCCTCAATATCAATAAAAAAAGATGCTATACTCAGTGCATTCTCTGGCGATTCGCCACGACTATCAAATGTTTTCTTTATCCTACTAATGGCTGCTTGCTTAAACTGTTCGCCATTTCGAACAGAGTCAGCAAGTTGAATTATTTTAATCTGAAAACTCATATTTAAAATATCAACTGCATTTTTGGTAAAAGTCTTATAATAAAGTGATTGTATTTGTTCCTGAATTTTATCGACTTCACTTCTAACTAAAGTATTACAGTCTAACACTTTAAGCACAAGAATGTTATATAAGATATACTCATTTTGAGGATTAAGTTTGTGTAATTCTTCAATTTGCTTGGTATAATTTATTATTTCTCCACCTTCGGACATTATTTTTATGTAAAGGCTGTTCATTAGCATTCCTGCAAAAGGTCGTTCGAATGGTATGTTAAGCTTCTCAATAAAATTTGCAGGATAGCGACCATCTAAAATCGATTTTATAATATATTTCTGAACTGCGAGAGCTAACGGGAGGTCTTTAGATTCAATAGCGTTGTTAAATCGCCTTACAACAAAAGCCTCCTCTTTTTCGTCGGCAATATCATTGATAACTTCTATATCAATCTGCGCATATCGATGATTTGACAAAATTGGTTCAAGCTCATTATTTAAGTTATGAGTTTTAATGTACTCCTGTGCTGCTTCAAGCGTTTCAGTAGCTAAAAAACTATAGTCGGTCGATAAAATGTCGACTTTAAACTGCTCCCAATTGGCTTTTGTTACTATTTCACTTATCAAGCCCTCTTTTTGTCGCCTCTTTAGTGCATCTACAACCGTTTCGGCACGCTTGCTTTGCAACATTTTATTCTCCTTTACATTGCCCTCTATCGATGAATACGCAGTAACCTTAACCCTTTTAACCACAGTATTAAATTCATCTAAATAGCTTAAGAGTTTGTCAATCTCGTCATCTTCATAGGAATATTCTTTCACTTTAAAAGGTATTCTAATATTACGTACAATTGTGTCAGAGACTGGATTATATGCAAAATCGGCGTTTATCGTTATCGTATCCGCCAAAAGTTGTAATTCCGATTTATAATCCCCTGAAATTTTTTCGATATAATACGGAGGAATAATAGCACAAGCAGTGCCGTTTTGTGTTAGAATAAGATTTAACTCATAGTTTCCACTTGGTAATGAAGGCATTTTCCCAAATGATATTTGCTCCAACACCGGGGGTTGACGCTTTTTTCCTTTTTTACTTGGGGTAGTACTTAGTTTTATCTCTTTCGTAAGATATCCCCTGCCCACTTCGGCGTAATCGACAATATTATATTGCGGATTTAAGAACTGTTCATACATAAAAACATCGACAACAACACCAGATTTTTCGTCACTAGCAAATGACTTAAAGTGTCTATTACTCGGAATATCAAATATTAATTCTCCGTTATCAATTTTCAAACTTTCGTAAATTTCGGGATAATAATCACTTAGCCTTTCTAATCGCTTACACTCCCTACTATCATACGGTTTTAGTTTTACACGATTTTTATATGGTTGATACGACAATTCCGAAATATGATTTACTCCCTTATTCTCAGACAGATAGCCACCTACAACTATGCAGTAAAGCAGTTGATTCCCATCATCTGACAACTCGCAAGCGACACCTGCTAATACGAAAGTTTTTTCTGATAATTGTTTGCTAATATTTGGTTTAATTAACTCTGAAACAACAATATTTGAAGCTAAGTTTTGATACGTTATGACACTGCTTCCTCTGTCAATTGTGGTGATACCACTAATCTCAAATCCAATACCCGACCCTCCATTCTTTATAAGTAAATCCCTTAAAGCTTCTTGTTGATTATAGCTTCTATTTTGTGCATTCTCTCTGTTTTTTTTAAAATTTAACAACTCTGTAGCCGCCGATTTTAAAAATTGGTTTTGCTGCAATGAGTCAAGTCTGCTTTTATTTCTAAATTCATTAAAACCACTTAGGATTAATTCTGATAACAAGCTGTCATTAAACGAATTATACACAACTATATCGTTAACGAGATTAGCTTTTAAAACATCCTGACCCTTAGTTGTAAAGGGCATGAATACAAATAGTAAAAGAACTATATGCCAATAATAATTATTAATAATTGAAGATCTGTTTAAGATATTTAGCATTTCTAAATGTTCAAATAGAGTTTACAAAATTACTTTATTTCAACCACTAATTTTAAGATGTTAAATTAAATTTTTGTTACCAATATGCTTCCAACATGTAACAAATATTTTCAAATCTGATACTTATTAACGATATTAATCAAATGTTATTACTTTTGTAAAAAAACTACCATGACAGAAGGAGTTAGAATAGATAAATGGTTGTGGGCTGTACGTATTTTTAAGACTAGATCCATTGCCATTGAAGAGATAAATAAGAATCGTGTTTTGATTAACGGTTATCCTGTAAAACCATCTAGATTAATAACAATTGGCGAAGAGTTAGAGGTAAAAAAACCTCCTATAATACGTTCCTACAAAGTACTGGGATTAATCGACAAACGCGTAGGAGCCAAATTGGCACCTCAATACGTTGAGGATATAACACCTGTTGAAGAGTTAAATAAATTAGAACTCGCAAGGTATAATAGATCAGGCGTTAGAGACAAAGGCAGCGGACGACCTACCAAAAAAGAGAGACGCGATCTGGACGTTTTTTTTAACGATAACAATTAATTTATCGATTTTATTATCTAATCCATCGCTTCATCTTCAAATACATATACCGGGATATCAAGTTTTGATGCATAAATTTCTCCTGCCTCTTGCATATCCTCATCTTCTGGACGATAATGCCAATGAATTGAAACATCATGTCCCATACGATATATTGCATCAAAATGTAACATCACATCTAACAACATTTTCGAAGATGCTGTGTTAAAATATGATATTTTAAATCTCACTTCTGTTTTAGGGTTGGGAGCCGATCCATATTGCTTAATCCATGCAATAATTGGTTCGTAGAAATGAAACGCATCTTCACACATTGATAATCCTTCAAACAAAAATTCGCCTTTTTCTTTATCTAAGACTACTTTGGGTAGATCAATTGTTGAGTCGCAAATTATTGGGTGCATAATCTCTATTATTTAATTATTTCTATTGAATTAACGGGTGTGCAAATTGAATTACATCACTTGCAGTAATATTTTTGTTGCACAATATAATCAATCTTTCGATTACATTTCTAAATTCGCGAATATTTCCTGTCCAAGGCAACTTTTGTAGTTCCACAATTGCGTCATCAGAAATTGTTACAGCTGGACACTTATACTCGCCACAAATATTTTCAATAAAGTGATTTGCCAACAAAGGGATATCTTCTTTACGTTCTATTAATGAAGGGACTTTTATTAATATTACACTTATGCGATGATATAAATCCTCACGAAAACGATTTTCTGCAATCTCCTTATTCATGTCTTTGTTTGTTGCAGCTAATATGCGGACGTCAACATCAATAAATTTATCAGAGCCAACCCGAGCAATTTTGCTTTCTTGCAAAGCTCTAAGCACTTTACTTTGAGCACTTAGACTCATGTCTCCTATTTCATCTAAAAAAAGAGTACCTCCATGTGCTTGTTCAAATTTTCCTTTCCGTTGTCTAAGAGCAGAAGTAAATGCCCCCTTTTCATGTC
>Ga0116182_1004941_pt1 | contig 11566 bp, 12 predicted proteins | sample AD_UKC077_MetaG_FD_89805 | JGI IMG/M metagenome (GOLD analysis project Ga0116182, IMG submission 89805) | Active sludge microbial communities of municipal wastewater-treating anaerobic digesters from USA - AD_UKC077_MetaG | ecosystem: Engineered > Bioreactor > Anaerobic > Digestate | place: USA...
AAATCAGGATTTCTTCCTGTAAAATCTTTAAACGCTTTATTCAAATCCACAGAATTTCCTACTGACAAAATATATTTACGGAAACGATCGCCATTTTCACGGGTCATTCCACCGTGTGTAGAGATCCAATCCCACGCATCAGCGTTGAGCATATCGCTCCACATGTACGCATAATATCCTGCAGAATAACCTCCTCCCCAAATGTGTGCAAAATACGGAGTGTGATATCTCGGCGGAACTTCTTTTAAGATAAAGCCATATTTTGCCAGTACATTTTTCTCGAATTCCAAGGCTGGTTGAAACTGCGATTCGTTGGTTACAGAATGCCAATTCATGTCTAAAGTTGCTGCCGAAACCAACTCGGTTGTTGAATATCCTTGATTGAAAGTTGCGGCTTTTTTAATTTTATCCACCAAAGTTTGTGGCATTGGTTGTTTGGTTTGATAATGCAATGCGTATTTTTTCAAAACTGACGGTTCCAACGCAAAAAACTCATTAATTTGAGAAGGGAATTCTACAAAATCACGCGGAACACTGGTCCCGGAAATGGAGATGTATTTCTGATCTGCAAATAGTCCGTGCAAAGTATGCCCAAATTCGTGGAACATGGTAGAAACATCATCATAGGAAATAAGTGATGGTTTTCCTTCTGCCGGTTTCTGAAAATTGAAAACATTTACAATAACAGGTTTCTGACCTAGTAAATGGGATTGCTCCACAAAATTGCTCATCCAAGCACCGCCGTTTTTATTATCTCTCGTATAAAAATCCAGGTAATAAATGGCGAGGGATTTTCCGTCTCGGTCGAAAACTTCGTACGCAGTCACATCAGGATGATAAACCGGAATATCTTTTCTTTCTTTAAAGGTGATGCCATAAAATTGTTCGGCAGCATAGAAAACGCCTTTTTCCAAGACCGTTCTCACCTCAAAATAAGGTTTGATTTGATTTTCATCTAAATCATATTTTTCTTTACGAACCTGTTCTGCGTAGAAATTCCAATCCCAAGGTTCTACAGTAAAACCTCCTTTTTGTTTATCAATTAAGGCTTGAATTTCATCACTTTCTCTTTTTGCAGTTTCTACCGCCGGAGTTGCCAATCTTGCCAAAAGATTCATCGCATTTTCTGGAGTTTTTGCCATTTGATCCTGCAATTTCCATTCGGCGAAGGATTTTTTGCCCATCAAATGTGCTTTTTCCATACGGATTTTTGCCAGTCTTTCCAGAAGATTTCTTGTATCATCTGCATCGCCTTTTTCAGCTCTGTACCAAGATGCTTTGAATAATTTTTCGCGGGTTGCTCTGTTTTTTAAATTTTGAAGCAAAGGTTGCTGCGTGGTGTTTTGCAAAGCCAATAAATATCCTGTTTTTCCGGCGGTTTTTGCATCCGCTGCAGCGGCTTCAATTTCATCGGCAGACAATCCATCTAATTCTTTGACATCGGTAATTAAAAGTGCGCCATCTTTTCTAGCATCTAATAATTTGCTGGAAAATTGCGTAGAAAGAGTCGCGATTTCTTCATTGATTTTCTTCACACTTGCTTTGTTTTCCGCGGAAAGATTGGCACCAGCAATTTCAAAATTGGTTGTATATAATTCTAAAACCCGTTTTTCTTCTGAACCTAAATTTTCTGTTTTAATGGCTTTGATTCGGGCGTATAATTTTTCATTCAAAAGAATTTTATCACTCAGCGCAGAAAAAACAGGAGCATACTCTTCTTCCAGTTTCTGCAAAGTGGGATTCGTGTTGGAGCCTGTCAAATTATAAAAAACAAGTTGTGCTCTTTTCAACACTTCACCGCTGTTTTCTAAAGCGATGATGGTATTTTCAAAAGTTGGCGCAGAAGCATTATTGGCAATTTTATCCACTTCAGCGATCTGAACTTTCATTCCATAATCAAAAGCCGGTTTGAAATGGTCGTCTTTAATTTTATCAAATTCCGGAGCTTGATATTGCAGGGAACTTTTTTTCATGAAGGGATTTCCCGCCAAATTTGCATCGGGTGTTGGAATTTCTGTAGGAGAATTAGTGGTAGTTTTCATTGTTGTACAAGCAGTTGTCATCGCTAAAGAAGAAATTAAAAAAACCGAGGTAATATTTTTCATTCGTAAATTGTTATTAAAGGATAAAGATATTAATTTAAATTTTACCTTTAACATAATAAATATCAGCAAAAAAACTAAACCTATGAAAACACTAACCATCTCTGTTCTCGCCGCATTTTTATTGTTGTCCTCGTGCAACATCAAATCAGATAACGGCTTCCCTTACAATGTAACACCAAAAGTAGGAACCGGCATCATCAAAAACAAAGAGTACAAAATGTCTTTCGATGAAATTCGGGTGGCGCAATCGATCTCTGCAGAAGTTGTAAAATCGGATGAAGAAAAAGTGGTGATTACTGCTCCTTCTGATATTTTAGATGATATTTTGGTAGAAAATGAAGGTGGGAACTTATACATTCATTTTAAATCCGGTATTAATATTTCGGCAAGAAATGTGGCGGCCAAAATTTTCGCTAAAGATTTTTCTTCTGTAAAAGCAAGTTCTTCCGCATCTATTGTAATCAAAGATAAATTTACGCAAGACAACATGGAAATCGAAGCTTCCAGTTCTGGAGATATTACAGGAAATTTAGAAGCCAACGAAATGTCGATCGATGTTTCAAGTTCGGGGAGTTTTACCGGACAAATTTGGGCCGTGAATTTGAAATCTGAGGTGAATTCATCTGGAGATATTGATATTTCTGGTAAAGCAAAAAACACCGATTTATCGGCTTCTTCTTCTGGAACACTTAATGCGCAAAAAGTACTTGCTGAAAATGCAAATATCGAAGCCTCGAGTTCTGGAGACGTGAGTATTTCTGTGAGCAATCAATTAAACGCTTCTGCGAGTTCATCAGGAGACATCCACGTGACGAGAAAAGGAAATTTAAATATCCTTTCTAATAAAGAAAGCAGCGGCGGAAGTGTTTCGATACAGTAAGATTAAAGATGATAGATTAAAGATGATAGAAAAAGACTGCAAAAATATTTGTAGTTCTTTTTTCTAAACTCTTTAAATAAATAAGTCGGCTACATTGTAGCTGATTTTTTTTGAAGTTTTTTATAAATATTGAAATTGGATTTTGGCTAAAAACGACAAATTCTGACCACAAAAAAAACGGACTAAAGTCCGTTTCTATTGATTAAATTTTTTTTAAATAATGTTGTAAAATTTTCAGATCATAAAGAAGTAGTGAATTGAATCTTTGTTTTACCAACCTCCAGAAGCTCCACCGCCGCCGAAACTTCCGCCACCACCGAATCCGCCAAATCCACCACCAGAACTTCCACCGCCGAAACCGCCACCGAATCCACCACCGCCGAAATTTCCTGGGAAAGGGAAAAATCCGCCTGGATATGAACGTCTCCCACGTCGAGAAAGCATTTCGTCGTCGTCATCATCACCATTATTTCCGCCTCCACGATTTTTAAAGAGAAAACTCAAAATCATAATTATAAAGAACGCAATCATTATGATTTGAATTGCACTCAATCCTTCTTCTTGCGATGTTTTTGCAATAGGCTTAAATTTTCCTTGAACCGCTTCCATTAAAGCAATTGTACCACCATTGATACCTTCGTACCATAATCCTTGCTTAAACTTTGGAGTTACGATATAGTCTAAAATTTGTCCGGCAACTGAAGCGGTTAAATATTGTTCAACAGCTCTTCCTTGTTGAATTGCCATTGTGCGATCTTCTGTTGCAATGAGGAAAACAATTCCATTATCAATTCCTTTTTGCCCGATTCCCCATTTCTCACCATACATCGTTGCCAAGTAATTGACATCTTCGCCACCGGTTGTAGGAATAATAATGACTTCAATTTCCGTGGAAGTAGAATCTGAAAATTTAATGAGCTTTTGATTGAGTTGATCTTTTTCGGTTTGCGTCAGTAAGCCTACTTGATCGTAAACGGGATAAAGAACGTTCGGTTTTTCCGGGATTTTTTGGGCAAAAACAAATATGTTTAAACCTAAAAGGAGGAATGCGAAAAAGTTTTTAAGAGAACGTAATCTCATTGGATAGTTCATTGGGATTTACTCCCTTGATTGGGAAATATTTTTTGAGTTCCAAACCTGTTTCCAAAACGGCATTTTTCAAACCATCGTGAAAATTTCCTTTTGAAAATTGGGTGGTGATTTGATCGTGCATTTGATCCCAAAAGGTTTGATTTACTTTTGCATGAATTCCTTCATCACCAATAATAGTGAGGTATTTTTGTTCAAAATTCACATGAAAAAGAACGGCATTTTTTTCAACAGTTTGATCCTTACAAAGTCTTCTGAAAACCTCAAACGCAATTTCGGCATTATTTCCTTCCGTGTTCGAATCAATATGAATTCGAATTTCACCGGTAGAATGATCTTCCGCCGTTTGAATGGCTTCTACGAGAGAAGCCATTTGTTGATCTGATAAAAAATTGTTCATTATTTGGTAAAAACTTCAGGCGCTTTTTCAGCACCTGCTGCAGCTTTGAAATACGGTTTTTCTTTGAAGTTTGTAAAATTCGCCAAAATATTATTTGGGAATGTTTTTATAGAAGTATTGTAATCTTGTGCTGCTTCGTTAAAATAAACGGTTTCGCTTCGGATGCTGTTTTCAATTGCCGTATATTCTCTCTGAAAATTAATGTATTGTTGATCAGCTTTCAAATTCGGATAACTTTCTACCACGGCCATTAATCTGCTTAATGAACCACTTAATTCACCTTGTGCAGCCTGAAATTTCGCCATATCTGCTTCGGTCATATTGGTCGGATCTATCGTAATAGATGTTGCTTTTGATCGGGCTTCAATAACTTTACCCAAAGTTTCCTGCTCAAATTGGGAATAGGATTTTACCGTTCTTTCTAGGTTCGGAATCAAATTCGCACGCTTTTGATAAACAGTTTCTACATTGGACCACTTTGTATTTACGTTTTGTTCTTTTGTCGTAAAACTGTTATATCCACTTTTGCCCCAAAAAAATAATACAGCAGCAATTACTAATAGTGCAATACCAATTGTTCCGGCACTCATACATCCCTTATTTCTCATCGTTTAATGTTTTTAATGTTTAAAATAGAACCCAAATATACAAATTATGTGGTAAATTTGTGAAAATTACAGAAAAATGATAACAATCATTGTCGCAATAGGTTTAGATAACGGGATTGGAGCTGACAACCAATTACTTTGGCATTTACCCAAAGATTTAAAATATTTTAAAGAAACCACCACTGATCATCCCATTATCATGGGAAGAAAAACCTATGAAAGCATTGGAAAACCTTTGCCAAACCGAACCAACATCGTGGTTTCAAAAAGAAAGGATTGGTTTGAAGAGGGAATCTTAATCGTAGGAAGCGTAAAAGAAGCCCTAAAATTTGCCAAAAAAATGAACGAAAACATCTTTGTTATCGGCGGTGGAAATATCTATGAACAGACCATAGATTTGGCAGACAAGCTTCAGGTAACATTAGTTAAAACCCAATCAAAGGCGGAAGTTTTTTTTCCTAAAATCAATTTAAAAGTGTGGGATAAAACAGCAGAAATTTGCCACGAAAAAGACGATAAAAACGAATACGACTTCTGCTTTCAAACTTATGAAAGAAAAGAAAGTATTTAATATTATAACAAATCTTTCTGCGTTCGGATTTTCTCCCTTAGTTCAAATGATTATCTTTGCATTTCTAAAAATTATACAATGAACAAATACCTAAAATTCGTTATTGCAGCATTAATGATTGCCGCCGGAATTTACCTGATGATGAACCGAAATATCGGGTGGGGAATTGTTGTCGTAATCTTGTCGGCCATACCGATCTTTTTATTTTTTAAAAATGAGATGATCCTTTTATCATTTTGGTTTCTAAGAAAACAGAATACGGCAAAAGCAAATCTCTGGCTTTCGAAAATTACGAACTATGAATCGCAACTTCACAAGTCACAATTTGGTTATTTTCATTATTTACAAGGATTAACTTTAGCAGAAAAACATCCGGAAAAAGTAGAACCTTTAATGAAAAAAGCTCTTGAATTTGGTCTTAATATGAAACATGATCGAGCAATGGCGACTTTAAATATCGCTGCAGGTGCTTTGCAAAAAGGAAGACGACAGGAAGCGACGAAATTATTAGAAGAAGCAAAAAAACTCGACACTGCAGGAATGATGACTGATCAGATTAAAATGATGAAAGATCAGTTGAAAATGCCTTCTATGCAGAAACATATTCATAATCCAAATATGCGTAACAGAGGAAAATTCTCTTAAAAATAAAGAGACATTTAAGTAACAAATAAAGTCCTGAAAAATTAATTTCAGGACTTTATTTGTGCAATACGCAAATGGAGCACCGAAAAGAATGAGATCGTTTTTCAACCAAAGACATGGAATTTATCTGGATAAGATTTCTCCATTTCAGGACTTAGATAAATATCTAAACTATTTCATAAGGTTTTACCCTATGCTCATGATTGCGCTGTTTTACAGCTTAACAATACAAAACTTGAACAACGTATAAAATTACATTTCCGAATTTTGCTCTGCTCCGTAAAACTTCGGCATTTGCCAATGATATTTTACTGCGAAAGTTCGAATGGCAACAATTAAAAGTATGGTAGAAATTTGAACAAAAGTATAAGAAAGACCTGTGAGTTTGACTAAAATCAAAAAAACACCACCTCCCAAAATACACGCCGTCGCATAGATTTCTTTACGGAAAATCAGGGGAATTCTGTTCAACAAAATATCGCGAATAATCCCACCAAAACAACCTGTTATTGTTCCTAAAGTCAAGCATATCAAAGGATGAAGATCGGCATTCAACCCTTTTTGTATTCCCACAATGGTGAATAAACCCAACCCGAAACTATCAAAAAGAAACAATGTAACTCTGAATTTTTTCTCAATGGATTTGAAAACCATCGAAAACAAACACGTAATGAAAATCACAGAACACATAATCATATCGTGCATCCAAAAAACCGGCACATCCAACAATAAATCGCGAACCGTTCCACCGCCGACAGAAGTTACAAATGCAATAATGAGCACCCCAAAAGGATCCAATCTTTTTTGCATTGCAGCAAAACTCCCCGACATCGCGAAGGAAATCGTGCCCAGAATTTCGATGACAAAGTTTAAGTTTTGATGTATTTCCATTTTACTTTGAAAACCCTTTCAGCTTTTTAAAGGCTGAAAGGGTTCATTTATTTATTTCTCAACACGAACCGCTTCGGGAACCAACAATTCGTAATTGCCTTCAAAAGTGATAATTTCTCTCACAATACTACTGCTGATAAAGGATTTGCCAGAAGATGTCAATAGAAAAATGGTTTCAATTTTATTGTCTTTGGTGAGTTCTCGGTTGGTTTGTGCGATTGCTTTTTCAAACTCGAAATCAGCGGGATTCCGTAAACCTCTCAAGATGAAATTTACATTTTTGCTTCGGCAATAATCAATGGTTAACCCTTCAAAATGATCCACTTCAACATTCGGGAAAAGTTCAAACGTTTTTTTAATGAATTCCATTCTTTGTTCCAAAGAGAACATGTATTTTTTCTGCGAATTCTGTCCGATGGCGATAATAATCTTATCAAAAAGTGGTGTAGCTCTTTCTACAATATCGTAATGTCCAAGAGTAATGGGATCGAATGAACCGGGAAAAATGGCGACTCTCATAAATGATTTTAGATTTTAAATTATAAATTTTAGATGAAAATAATTTTTAAATCTAAAATAAAAAAGGGTTTATTTATTTTTCAAAAAGGCTTTTTCAACCTCGTTTCCGCACAAGTCTTTAATGGAAATTCCGTAAATCGCAGCTTGTTGCGGCAGAATTGAAGCTGGCGAAAACCCAGGATTGGTATTCATTTCGAGCATATAAGGAATTCCGCTCATGATGATGAATTCACTTCTAGAAAACCCACTCATTCCTAAAGAATCGTAGGCTTTTTTTGCAATTTCCTCTACTCTTTTCCGGGTTTCATCATCTATTCTTGCAGGAGTGATCTCTTCTGATGCACCTTCATATTTGGCTTCGTAATCGAAAAATTCTTTAAAAGGAACAATTTCTGTAATACCCAAAACGATGGTTTCTCCGTTGAAATCTACAACACCAACAGAAACTTCCATTCCATCGAGAAAGCTTTCAATCAAAATTTCGTCGTCTTCGGCAAAAGCAAAGGCAAGTGCTTTTTGAAATTCGGCTTGTTCTTTAACCTTCGAAATCCCTAATGAAGAACCAGATTGATTAGGTTTCACAAACAAAGGTAGCCCTAATTTTTTTATGATTTCATCTTCATTAATGGTTTCTGATTTCCTTAAATAGACACTATTAGCAGATGGAATTCCGTATTTTGAAAGAACAGCAAGGGTATCTTTTTTATTAAATGTTAAAGCACTTTGATAAAAATCGCAACCGGTATATTTTTGTCCGATCGCATCCCAATAAGCTTGAAGTTCACCATTCTCACCAGGTTTTCCATGAATAATGTTGAAACATACATCGAATTTCACATCGAAACCGCTGCTTAAATTGACAGAGAAATCTGCTTTATTAATTGGTGATTTTTGGCCTCTGTCATCTAAAAAATACCATTCGTCTTTTAAAATGATGACTTTGTACACATTGTATAAATCGCGATCAAGGGAATCATAAATGAGTTGTCCGCTTTTAAGCGATACTTTGTATTCGTCGGAATAACCGCCCATCACTACGGCTACGTTTTTCTTGTTCATGAGTTTTTATCTATAGTAGCAAATTTAAACAAAATGTTTAAATGTAAAGTTTTCCGAACGTAAATAATATTTTCGGGTAATCCTCCATTAGATTTCAAAGTTTTTACGCTTCTATTTTTTTAATGATAATAGTCATGAATCTACAAATGATTCAGCCCATTAAAAAAAATAATACGTTTGGTTCAATTAAATGGCACGTGTGGTTTTTCCTAATTGATGCGTGTGTAATTTTTACAAGCAGTTCGAACGCGCTCTATCAAGCACTTCTAGCGTATTCAAAAAAATGGAAAATCGTTTTACTTAATAGATGTGTTTCTTCTTTTGTTTTTATTAAAATCTTTATTGAATTGCATCCTATAGAATCAGTTTATGAAGGCTATTTTTCTCTTCCATTTATAAAATAGATTCTTCAGGTGTTTTATTTTCAAAGTAAAAATATGTAATTTTGTGGGCTATGAAAAGATGGTATCTCTACCCTTTTTCCCTTGTTTATCATTTCGCAACAAGTCTAAGAAACTTAATGTATGACTGGGGAATTTTAAAATCGACCTCCTTTAAAACTCCGATTATTAATGTCGGAAATCTTTCTGTTGGCGGAAGTGGAAAATCTCCGATGGTCATGTATTTGGCTGAATTTTTATGTAAAACTTACAAAACCGGCGTACTTTCTCGTGGTTATGGAAGACAAACGAAAGGATACGGAATTACGAACTACGACAGCAATTATAAAACTGTAGGCGACGAAGCCATGCAGCTTTTTGAAAGATTTAAGAATAAGTTCGTCATCGGTGTTTCGGAAGCTCGGGTTCCGGGAGCAAAAAAAATGATCGAAGATATGGATCTGGATGTTTTGATATTGGATGATGCCTATCAACATCGAGCCATCAAACCTGGTCTGCAGATTTTGATGACCGATTACAACGATCCTTATTTCAAAGATTATGTGCTACCTGCGGGAGATTTGCGAGAAAGTCGGAATGGCGCATCCAGAGCGCAAATCATCATGGTTTCTAAATGTCCGGCGGAGTTAACAGCCGAGCAAAAACAGTATTATATTTCGAGAATCAAACCGCGATCTAATCAGAAAGTATTTTTCTCCAGCATCGGTTACGATGAAAATATCTATGCACACAACCAATTTTTGCCTGATAATAATTTAAGTTACTACGATATTTTATTAATTACAGGAATTGCAAATCCGAAGCCTTTGCTGAATCATTTATCGAAATTTTCGCAGCGCGTCAAACATTTAAAATATAAAGACCATCACAATTTTAGTGATCAGGACTTTAAAAATATCATTGCAGAATATAAAAAACTGGGAGAATACAAATTAATTCTGACGACTGAAAAGGATTATGTAAGGCTGAAAACTTTTGATTACCTTCGGGAACTGGTTTATTATTGGCCAATCAATATTGATATCGACAAAAAGGAAGAGTTTAACCAAATCATTCTGAATTATGTTAGCAAAAATTAAAGAAACCGCAGATTTTATCAAAAGCAAGATCAATGCAACGCCTGAATTCGCTATTATTTTAGGTTCAGGATTGGGTAAACTCAAAGATGAAGTGGAGCCGATTCATGTTTTAAAATATTCAGAAATCCCCAACTTTCCGCAAACAACGGTGGTTGGTCACGGTGGTGAATTAATTTACGGACTTCTGGAAGGTAAAAAAGTACTGATGATGAGTGGTCGGTTTCATTACTATGAAGGGCATGACATCCAGACGGTGGTTTTCCCGGTGCGGGTTTTTCATCTTTTAGGAATCAAAAATTTGATCGTTTCTAATGCTTGCGGCGGTGTAAATCCTAATTTTCATGTTGCAGACATGATGATTATCAATGACCATATTAACATGATGCCGGAACATCCGCTTCGTGGAAAAAATATTGAAGAATTTGGTCCAAGATTCGTGGATATGAGCGAACCATACAACAAGAAAATGATCGAAGTTGCGCAAAATGTAGCGAAAGATTTAGGAATCAAGGCGCATGAAGGTTGTTATGTTGCTTTGCAGGGACCAACTTTTGAAACTCCCGCAGAATACGGCATGATCAAAGCGATCGGCGGAGATGCGGTTGGAATGAGCACCGTTCCCGAAGTGATCGTCGCAAAACATCAAGGAATGGCTTGCTTCGGAATTTCGATTATTACTGATGTTGGCGGACCAGATATCGCATATAACGTTACTCACGAAGAAGTTTTGCAAGCCGCAAACAAAGCCATGCCGAATGTAATTAAAATTGTAAAGGGTTTGGTGAAAAATTATACCGCTTAATTTATACCAATATAAATAGAAAAACGCATCTTTTTGAGATGCGTTTTGTTTTATCTGTGCGGTCGTACCTACTTCACCTTCACATAAATATGTCGGATATTATTGTTGCCCGATTCTCTTTCGTCGATTTCGATTTTTCCAATGCTTTTGATTAAAGGTAATAATTTCGGGAAGCCAAAATTTCGCGGATCAAAATCGGGTTTTTTCTTGATGATAAAACTGCCGAGATTTCCCAGAAAAGTCCAACCCTCTTCATCACCTAAATCATTGATGCTTTCTGTAATTAATTTAATGGTCTTAAAATCTAACTTACTGAGTGGCTCCTTTTTTCGTTTCGATTTCTCCGTTTTTTTAGTAACGGTACTTTCCGGTTCTTCTGCTGTTTCGGTAAGATCTGATTCTTCTGTATTATTGAGAATTTCCAGATAAATAAATTTATCACACGCAGAAATAAATGGTTTCGGGGTTTTCTTTTCTCCAAATCCCATCACCATCATTCCTGCTTCCCGAAGTCTTG
>Ga0116182_1004960_pt1 | contig 11536 bp, 8 predicted proteins | sample AD_UKC077_MetaG_FD_89805 | JGI IMG/M metagenome (GOLD analysis project Ga0116182, IMG submission 89805) | Active sludge microbial communities of municipal wastewater-treating anaerobic digesters from USA - AD_UKC077_MetaG | ecosystem: Engineered > Bioreactor > Anaerobic > Digestate | place: USA...
CGTGCCCAACGGGCTGGGGAACCCCCACCGAAACCTCGGTTGAGATTGCGAAGGAAGCCGTTGATTGCGGTCTGTTCTTCCTTGCCGAGTACGAGAATGGCGACTATAGGCTAACCCGCAATCCAAAGCAGTTTGCGTCGGTTGCCGATTACCTTAAAAAACAAGGCCGATTTAAGCATCTTAGCGATGCCGATATTGCCTCCATTGAGGCTCATCGCGACCATAAGTGGGAGCGCATGCGTCGCATGTGGAATCATCTGTAAACACTTGCCTTTCGAAAAACAATAAACGGATCAATTGGTAGAAGGGGCTGGAACTTAGGTTCTGGCCTCTTTTTTTTAGGGAAAGAGGCATGTCGGGGTGGCGGGATTCGAACTCGCGACCTCGTCGTCCCGAACGACGCGCGCTAACCGGACTGCGCTACACCCCGATGCTCATTTTTTATTGGAATAGTTCCTGCTAGGAACACCCAAAATTATCACTTTTTTGCTGTCGCTATTCTCCATCACCATATGTTTTTTTAACTTGGGGTTTGTTGGTTACCAAACCAACGTAAAGCATGTAAAAAGCCAATTAAATAACTATACCCCATGTCCGAAGAACTTGTTCACTTCTACTGGCAATACGCTCATCATAACCTAAACGGGTTAACCACTCAATCGGGGCAAACCGTAAAGGTTATCCATCCTGGTGAGCACAACGTAAACTCTGGTCCCGATTTTTTTAATGCAAAGGTTGATATTGGCGGAACGCTATGGGCTGGTAACGTGGAGATTCACGTTAAGGGTTCCGACTGGTATAGGCACTCTCACCATCTGGATTCGGCCTACGATAGCGTAATCCTTCACCTTGTGGTGGAGGATGATGAGATGGCTCGCAATACGCATGGACATGCGGTTGAAACGCTTGTAATTCCATTTCCTGAGCGTATGCAGGGCATTTACGATAGTTTAATTCAGTCAACACAGTGGATTCCCTGCGGCGAGCAGCTTATGCTGGCCGATGAGTTTTTTACGCAGTTCTGGTTATCGAATCTTGTTACAGAAAGGCTAATTGCAAAAAGTGAGGGCGTGCTAACTTTGGTAAAGCAAGAAAATGGAAGTTGGGAAGAGGCTTTTTACCAATCGGTATGTCGCAGCATAGGTCTAAAAATAAACGCGTTACCCTTTGAGTTGCTTGCTAAGGCTACCCCGTTAAAGTATTTGGCAAAGCACAAATCAAGTTTATTTCAGTTGGAATCCATGCTGTTTGGTCAATCGGGCTTGCTAGCCAGGTGCGAGGCCGATCCATATGTTGATGCCATGCGCAAGGAGTACACTCACCTTGCACAAAAGTTCGGGCTAAAACCAATCGATGTAAATCTTTGGAAGTTTCTACGCTTAAGGCCATCATCGTTCCCAACCGTGCGCATAGCACAATTAGCAAGGTTAGTTCATGGCTCATCGGGTCTGTTCTCAAAAGCAATGGAGCTAACGCCTAGCTCTAAGTTCAGCGCTTTGTTCAGCGTTTCGGGCTCGGAGTATTGGAAAACGCATTACATACTAGGAAAAGAAACTGCCGAGAGTGAGAAGCGGCTGGGAAAAGCGGCTGTAAACAATATTCTCATAAACGCTGTTATTCCTTTTATGTTTGCATATGGGCAGCATAAGGGACAGCAGCAGCTAAAGGATAATGCGGTTGGCCTGCTAGAGCACTTACCCTCCGAAGAGAACTCCGTAACTAAGGGTTTTGAGCAGCTAAACGTTAAATCGGAGAATGCTTTCTTTTCGCAAGCGCTTATTCATCTTAAAGCAAGCTACTGTGACCAAAAAAAGTGTCTATTCTGCCGTTTTGGAGCAAGAATATTGCTTAAGGGTTGATGTTTTTCTTGCATTGATGCATCTTTCACCATCAAAACTAAACGTAAATTGAGAGTATTAATAACTGGTGCACATGGGTTAGTAGGCCAAACACTGGCTCGATATCTTGTTGCAAATACATCGCATAACGTAATACTTACCTCTTCGTCCGATATTGGTGCTAATATCCCAACTGGAGCAACTTTTGTTCAGCATAATCTATTAGAGCAGGGCGTTAAATCCCTGCTCGATAGGGCTAACCCCCATGCTGTTGTACATTGCGCAGCCATAGGTAGCCCCGATGCTTGCGAAAAGCAGCCCGATTTGTGCAACCGGTTGAATGCCGAAATCCCCAAAATTCTGGCTCAGGAAACCAAGGGTAGGGCTGTGAAGCTAATCCACTTATCAACCGATTTTGTTTTTGATGGAAATACTGGAATGTACACAGAGGATGATGCCCCTCATTCGGTGTGCTTATATGGCAGTTCAAAGTTGGAGAGTGAGCGTAATGTCCTTAAGTATAACCCTAATGCACTAATAGTAAGAACCGCACTGGTGTTTGGAATGCTTCCAAATCTAGCTCGCACCAATATTTTACAACGCGTTGTAGAAGCCCTTAAACGGGGTGATTCATTTCGAGTGCCCACCGATCAGGTTCGAACACCAACCTGGTCGTGGGATTTGGCTAGAGGTATAACCCTTCTTTTGGAAAGCAGCAAAAGTGGCATATTCCACATAGCAGGCGATACTCAAATAAGTGTAGCGCACTTTGCAATGCTAATTGCACAGGTGTTCTCGTTAAACTCATCGCTGCTAATCCCTGTATTGTCGCAGGAGCTAAATGAGCCAGCACCCCGTCCACTGAGAACAGGGCTTCGGGTGGAAAAGATGGAGCAGCAGTTAGGTTTCAAGGCCACCCCGTTGGCGCACGCACTGCAATGGGAAAGGGTAAGCGAGTATAATTATTATTAACAGCTTAAGGGTCATATAATCAGCTGTATGTATAAAAAGGTGAACTTTTAAGCGCTAAAAAAAGTGGGGAAGGGGCTTTGATTTTCAAAAAAGCTATTAACTTTGCCGCCTAAATATAGACCCACTAATTATCAGTGCTATGAATTATCTTACAGCTGAGAAGAAAGAAGAACTTTTTAAGGAGTACGGAAAGTCTAATACCGACACTGGTTCTCCAGAAGGCCAGATTGCGTTATTTTCCTACCGTATTAACCACCTAACCGAGCATTTAAAAACGCACAGAAAGGACTACGGAACACAACGTTCCCTTCTGAAGTTGGTGGGTAAGCGGAGGCGTTTGCTCGATTATCTAAAGGATAGGGATATTGAAAGATATCGTGCTATTGTAAAAGCGCTAAACCTAAGAAAGTAACCACACAAAAAAGGCAATTCTTACAATTGCCTTTTTTTGTAATTTTATAGCGGTAAGTTATCAGAGGAGTGTTCCGGGCTTCCTCTGATTTTCTGTTTCACCCCGTTAAGATTTTTATGCTTATTCACCTTATAAGTTAAGTTTATGTTTAATGTTGTTCAAAAAACAATTGACCTTGGCGATGGACGTGCCATCACCATTGAGACTGGAAAGTTAGCCAGACAAGCTGATGGGTCAGTTGTTATCCGTATGGGGAAAACCATGCTTCTGGCAACCGTTGTTAGCGCAAAGGATGCAAAGGAAGATGTGGATTTTATGCCCCTAAGCGTTGATTACAAAGAGAAATTTGCCGCAAGCGGCCGTTTTCCCGGTGGATTCATGAAAAGGGAGGCAAAGCCTTCAGATTACGAAGTACTTGTTGCTCGTTTGGTTGACCGCGCCTTACGCCCTCTATTCCCAGAGGACTATCACGCTGAGACCTTTGTAACTATCAATCTTATTTCTGCAGAAAAAGATATTATGCCAGACGCTCTTGCAGGTTTGGCAGCATCAGCAGCAATCGCTGTTTCCGATATACCATTCCATGGCCCAATTTCCGAAGTACGTGTTGCTCGGGTTGGAGGTAAGCTGTTAATTAATCCAACCTTTGAGCAGGTTGCCGAAGCCGATCTTGAGCTTGTTGTTGGTGCTACATACGACAATATCCTTATGGTTGAGGGTGAGATGAACGAGGTGTCGGAGGCAGAAATGCTTGAAGCCATTAAGTTTGCTCACGAGGCTATTAAAAAGCAGTGCCTTGTTCAGGTTGAGTTGGCAAAAGAGCTAGGTATTGTAAAGCGCACCTACTGCCACGAAACCAACAACGAAGACCTTAAGAAACGTGTTTGGGACTTCTGTTACGACAAGGTGTACGAGGTTGCTAAATCAATGCTTTCTAAGCATGAGCGCTCTGCTGCATTCGATGCCATTAAGGAACAGTTTGTTGAAACGCTAACTGAGGAGGAGCGCGCTTCTTTCGGAAGCCTTGTTGGTCGCTACTATCATGCGGTTGAGAAGGAGGCTATGCGTAAGATGATCCTTAACGAAGGGGTTCGTCTTGACGGTCGCAAAACCAACCAGATTCGCCCAATTACCTGCGAGGTTGATTTCCTTCCAATGGCTCACGGATCTGCCCTATTCACCCGTGGCGAAACCCAGTCGTTAACCACTGTAACTCTAGGTACCAAACTAGACGAAAAGGTTATTGACGAGGTTTTAGTACGTGGAACCGAAAAATTTGTGTTACACTATAACTTCCCTCCATTCTCAACTGGTGACGCACGCGCATCGCGCGGGGTTAGCCGTCGTGAGATTGGTCACGGAAACCTTGCCCACCGCGCGCTTAAACGCATGGTTCCAAACGGACAAGAGAACCCTTATGCCGTTCGTGTTGTTAGTGACATCCTAGAGTCTAACGGCTCATCGTCGATGGCAACCGTTTGTGCAGGTACGCTTGCCCTTATGGATGCTGGTATTCCTATTCGCAAGCCAGTTTCGGGTATTGCCATGGGACTTATTACCGAGGCTGGAGCCGAGCGCTACGCTGTGCTATCGGATATCCTAGGCGATGAGGATCACCTTGGTGATATGGACTTTAAGGTTACAGGAACCCGCGATGGTATTACTGCAACCCAAATGGACATTAAGGTTGATGGTCTATCGTACGAAGTACTCGCTAAAGCTCTTGATCAAGCTCGTGAGGGTCGTATGCACATTCTTAACATAATGACCTCTACCATAGCAGAGCCACGTGCCGAACTTAAATCTCATGCACCTCGCATTGAGCAGTTTAGCATTCCTCGTGACTCTATTGGCGCAGTTATTGGCCCTGGTGGTAAGGTAATCCAGGAGATTCAACGTGAGACCGGTGCTACAATCAATATCGAGGAGGTAAACAACCAAGGTGTTGTTAGCGTTTTTGCCGATAATGGAGAGGCTCGCGATGCAGCTGTTAAATGGGTTAAGAGCATTGTTGCAATACCCGAAGTAGGAGAAATATACAAGGGTAAAGTAAAATCAATTGTTGCATTTGGTGCTTTTGTTGAGATTCTTCCTGGTAAGGATGCTCTTCTGCATATTTCCGAAATATCATGGGAGCGCGTTGCTAAGGTTGAAGACGTACTTAAAGAAGGCGATATTATTGAGGTTAAGCTTATTGAGGTTGACAAGAAGACTGGGAAGTACAAACTTTCTAGAAAAGTGCTTCTTCCAAAGCCTGCAAAGGAGTAATAACTTTAGAATAGAATTTGAAAAACGAGTGCCATTAAACGGCACTCGTTTTTTGCATTTAGGGGCTAATCTCTACTTTTTTTCAAAAACTAAAACAAATTATTCTAAAAACCGTATCTTCCATATTGTAAATACTAGCCGAATGGCTGTTCCATAATTAAAAACAATATTGTATTTTTGTTGGTGGTCTATACTGCAAACCAGAAAATCCGAACTCTATGAAAAAGCTAATCCCCGTACTCATGGGTGCTGTGTTAATAGTTTTTGCATCTTGTAACAGAAGTGGTGTTAACTATCCTGAAACTAAGAAAGTTGATGTTGTAGATAACTATTTTGGCGTTAAGGTTAGCGATCCGTACCGATGGTTAGAAGATGATAACGCCCCAGAAGTAGCAGAGTGGGTAAAAGCTCAAAATGCCGTTACAAATGAGTACCTAGCAAGTATTCCTTTCCGTGATAAAATTAAAAATCGCCTTGCTGAGATCTGGAGCTACAACAGCATGAGCCTTCCGTTTAAAGAGGGTGGTAAGTACTTCTTCTTTAAAAAGGAGGGCTTACAAAACCAAAGCGTGCTGTACTATCAGAATTCACTTGAGGATGAGGCTAAGGTGCTGCTAGATCCCAACACCCTATCTGCTGACGGTACTGTTTCTTTGGGTGAATTTGCCATATCCAAAGATGGAAAGTACATTGCATATGCTCTTGCCGATGGTGGTTCCGATTGGCGTACTATAAGAGTAAAGGATATTGTTTCTGGAGTTGAGCTTACCGATGAGCTGCGTTGGGTTAAATTTTCATCTATTAGCTGGCATAAGAATGGATTCTTCTATAGCCGCTACGATGCACCTGTAGAGGGTAAATCCCTTTCAAACATAAATGAGTACCACAAGGTTTACTACCATGTGCTGGGCACCACGCAGGATGTGGATAAACTTATTTTCGAGAACAAGCAGTACCCGCTAAGAAGTTACACCGCACAAGTAACACGCGATGATAAGTTCCTTATCGTTAACGAGACAGAATCCACCCAAGGCAACTCCATTTATATTCGCAATTTGAACGAGAACAATGCCTTTATTCAGCTCACTACAAGTTTTGACTACACATATCAGATTATAGATCACATAGACGATCATCTTATTGTGCTAACAAACTACAAAGCACCAAAGTACAAACTGGTTAAGATTAATGTTAATACCCTTGATGTAGGTAACTGGCGCGATATCATCCCAGAGAAAAAGGACGTACTTGAGGCTTGTGAGATTGTTGGAGGAAAAATTGTTGCCAGCTATATTGTTGATGCAAAGAGTAAAGTTGAGGTTTACGATCTTAAAGGGGAAAAACTAAACCAAATAGATTTTCCAACAGTAGGTACAATGTCGGGGTTAAGTGGAAGCCCAGAGGATAGCATTGCATTCTACTCTTTCACTTCATTTACAGTACCATCGGTAATTTACAGGTATAATATCAACACAAATACCTCTACAGAGTTCTTTAGACCCGATATTAACTTCGATTTTGATGCATACGAGACCAAGCAAGTATTTTACAAAAGTAAGGATGGTACCGATGTGCCTATGTTTATAGTTCACAAAAAAGGACTAGAGCTAAATGGCAATAACCCAACCCTACTATATGGTTACGGTGGATTTAACATAAGCTTAACCCCATCGTTTAGCACTAGCAGGCTTGTGTGGCTCGAGAATGGTGGCGTTTTTGCACTTGCCAACATTAGAGGAGGCGGTGAGTATGGTGAGAACTGGTACAGAGCGGGCACTAAGCTAAACAAACAGAATGTTTTTGATGATTTTATTGCTGCGGCCGAGTACCTAATTGATCAGAAGTACACCTCATCGAAAAAACTTGCAGTACAAGGTGGTTCAAACGGAGGATTACTTGTGGGTGCGGTTGTTAATCAGCGACCAGATTTATTCCGCGTTGCAATTCCACAAGTGGGCGTTATGGATATGCTCCGTTTCCATAAGTTTACAATTGGTTGGGCATGGGTAAATGACTATGGTTCAAGTGAGGACTCTATTCACTTTGAGAATCTTTACAGCTACTCCCCACTGCATAATATCAAATCGGGTGTACGCTATCCTGCCGTTTTAGTAACCACTGCCGATCATGACGATAGGGTTGTTCCTGCACATTCTTTTAAATACATTGCAACTTTGCAGGAAAAATATAAAAATGGCCGTTATCCTGTGCTAATACGGGTACAAACTAGGGCTGGACATGGAGCTGGAACCCCAACATCAATAGTGATAGAAGAGTACACGGATATATACTCATTTATCCTTAAAAACATGGAGGTTGAACCAACTTATTAGGCCCATATTGCAGCACTTGCGGCTGTTTGATGGAAACCAATAGCATTCTTTTATTGTTGGTTTTTATAAGTTGATAATTAATTAGGCTGTTTTAATTTTACTTTTATAAAACTGAAAGGAGTTGGTTACGCTAACTCCTTTTTTATTCGTTAAGCAATGGCACTTAGTTATGTGGTAATTGAAGGGAATATTGGAGCAGGAAAAACTACGCTTTCCCGCATGATTGCCGAGAAGCATAATGCGAAATTGGTTTTAGAACAATTTGCAGATAATCCTTTTCTTCCTAAGTTTTATAAAAATCAGGAGCGTTACAGCTTCCCGTTGGAACTATCGTTCCTAGCTGAGCGTTACAAGCAGCTTAACCAGGAATTACGTTCGGGTTCTCTTTTTCAGCCGTTGATTGTTGCCGATTACTTTTTTATGAAATCGCTAATTTTTGCTAGGAATACACTGGCCGAGGATGAGTACCACCTTTACCGACAAATTTTTGAAATTATATACCAATCAATACCCAAACCCGATTTATATATCTACCTACACCTGCCTATAGATAAGCTTATTGCAAACATTAAACGAAGAGGGCGAGAGTACGAGCAAACAATTTCGGCAGCGTATTTAGAAAACATACAAAGGGGGTATTTCGATTTCATTAAACAGCACCCAGAGTACACATTCCTTGTGCTTGATACGTCGAATATAGATTTTGTGGCAAATCCTTTAGATTTTAAAAAAATTGAGGAAGCCATTTTTAATCAGCAATATAAAAAAGGGATTAACCGTTTGTCCCTATAGGTAAACGCATTATTTTTGATGGTAAACTTTTTCTTTTAAGAAAAGAATAGTAAGTTTGTAACTTGTTAACGCAAAGCGTGAAAAACCAAATTAAATACTAAGCGAACTATGAAAAAACTCAGGTTACACTTTTTGGCAGTTGTTTCTGTTGCCGCATTAATCCTTAGCGGTTGCGGTGGCGCCGACAAGATGAAGGAATTACCTCAGGGAACTAACTTTACCCTTACACCAAATCCACTAGAAGTGCATGGTAATAAGGTAAAAGGAACCATTGAAGGTACTTTCCCTGCGAAATATTTCAACAAAAAAGCCACTCTTGAGATAACTCCTGTTATTGTTTTCGAAGGTGGTGAACTTGCTCTTCCAGTAAAAGTTCTTCAAGGACAAGATGTTGAGGCTAACAACCAAGTTATTAGCTACGATGCTGGTGGATCTTTCAAGCAAGAGTTTGAATTTGACTATAAGGACGAGATGCTAAAGTCTGATGTAGAACTTCGTATGGTAATCACTTATAAAGACAAGAAGATTCCATTTGATGTTCCTCAAAAGATTGGTGCTGGTGTTATTGCCACTTCTAAACTGGTTAACATTGATCCAAAACCAGTTATGATGAAGGATAACTTCCAACGCGTTATCACTGAAAACAAGGAGGCTCAAATTAACTTCGTTATTCAGCGTTCCGACATTCGTCGCTCTGAGCTTACAAAGGAAGAGGTTAAGATGATGGAATCGTTTATTGCTGAGGTCGTTAAGGTTGAGAACAAAGAACTTAAAGGTGTTGCCGTTTCTGCTTACGCTTCTCCTGATGGTCCTGAAAACTTAAACGATAAGCTTTCTAAGGAGCGTGGTAAAAACACTGAGAACTGGTTAGGCGGTGTTTTCAAAAAAGCTAAAGTTGAAGGTAAAGCTGCTGATTACGTTTCTGCGGAGGTAATAACCGAGGACTGGGATGGTTTCAAGAAAATGGTTGAAGCATCTTCTATCGAAGATAAAGAACTTATTCTTCGCGTGCTTTCAATGTACTCTGATCCAGTTGTACGTGAGCGTGAGATTAAGAACCTAAGCAAAGTTTACCTAGTTCTTGCAGAGAAAATTCTTCCTGAACTTCGTCGTTCTAAAATGATTGCAAAGGTTGACAAGATTGGTTTCAGCGATGAGCAACTTGTTGAGTTTGTAAATGCTGGTAAATACGACACTTTGAATGTTGAGGAGATGCTATTTGCTGCAACTCTTATTACCGACGATGCTAAGAAAATTGAGGTTTACAACAAGGCTGGTGAGATGTTCAACTGTGCTCGTGGTTACAACAACGCTGCTGCACTTTACATCAAAGCTAACGACCTAAGCGCTGCTAAAGCTGCCCTTGATAAGGCTGATGCTGCAAAGGCTAACATTCCTGCAGTTATCAACAACCGTGGTTGTGTTGCTCTTATGGAAGGTAACCTAGAAGAGGCCGAAGGTTTATTTACTCGTGCTGCTGATGCAGGTCCTGAAGTGAAGTACAACCTAGGTATTATTAGCATTGTTAAAGGTCTTTACCCTGCTGCTGTTGAGTATCTTGGTGGTTCTGATAGCTTTAACCAAGGTCTTGCTCTTCTTCTTGCTGGTAAAACCGATGCTGCTAAGAATACCTTCCAAAAGGTTGACCATGCAAAAGCTTCTTATGGTTTAGCAATTATTGGTGCTCGCATGCAAGATGAGACCCTTCTTCTAAACAGCCTTCGTACTGCTATTGGTAAGGATGCCTCTCTAAAAGAGCGTGCTCTAAAAGATATGGAGTTCCGTAACTACCTAACCAACGCTGCTTTTAAAGCAATTGTTGAGTAGTTAAAGAATGATATAGTTATAAGAAAGGGCGGAAATTCCGCCCTTTTTTTATGGTTTTACTTTGCAGAAAAAGTCCCAAAGAACAATTGCTGCTGTTACGCTAATATTAAAGGAGTGCTTTGTTCCAAATTGTGGTATTTCTATGCACTCATGGGAAAGGTTAACAACGGCTTGATCTACCCCTTTAACCTCGTTTCCAAAAACTAAGGCGTACTTCCTATCAGATGTTGGAGCATAATCGGTTAGGCTTATACTTTTTTCTGTTTGCTCAAGCGAAACTATTTTATACCCTTGCTGCTCTAAGTGCTTAATTGCATCTATAGTACTTTCGAAGTATTGCCAGGGTACAGAATCCTCGGCACCCAGTGCTGTTTTATGAATCTCCCTGTGAGGAGGTGTACCCGATATTCCGCACAAGTATATTTGTTCCACGCCAAGGGCATCGGAGGTTCTAAAAACCGAGCCGATGTTGTTAAGGCTCCTAACATTATCTAGAACAACAACTATAGGTAGTTTTCGCACCTGTTTATACTCCTCAGGACTAATCCTATTGAGCTCTTCGTTTGCTAATTTTCTGTTCTCGGCCATCGCTTATTTTCCTTAGAACCTATTAAGTATCATTTTTTTTGTAAATTGGTTGCAAACCTAACCAAAATTTTAGAAATGAACATTCACGAGTATCAGGCAAAATCCATATTACGCGAAGCAGGCGTACCAGTACCTGCTGGTGATGTTGCATTTACTGTTAAAGAGGCAGTTGATTGTGCTATGCGCATTATGAGTGAAACAGGAACAGATACAATAGCCGTTAAAGCCCAAATTCACGCTGGAGGAAGAGGAAAAGGTGGTGGAGTAAAAATTGCCAAGAACATTGATGAGGTGAGCGGCTATGCAAACCAAATTTTGGGAATGAACTTGGTTACTCATCAAACAGGACCCAAGGGGAAACTAGTTAGGAAACTTTTAGTAGAGCAAGGCATATATCAAAAGGGACCTTCTGATATTAAGGAGTTCTACATGAGCATTCTACTGAATAGAGCTACTGGGAAAAACATGATAATGTACTCACCTCAAGGGGGAATGGACATTGAAGC
>Ga0116182_1004985_pt1 | contig 11511 bp, 10 predicted proteins | sample AD_UKC077_MetaG_FD_89805 | JGI IMG/M metagenome (GOLD analysis project Ga0116182, IMG submission 89805) | Active sludge microbial communities of municipal wastewater-treating anaerobic digesters from USA - AD_UKC077_MetaG | ecosystem: Engineered > Bioreactor > Anaerobic > Digestate | place: USA...
GGATACGAGGAGAATGGGGATGGTTTTGGCAGAAAAATGAGCCATTAGACTTGATATTATGATGAAGAAATACCAGACAGACCCAGATAAACGCTTTTTGCCGGATTACGCAAAGGTCTCGGACTATGGACGGATACCATGTGTACTGGCGATCAGAGAAGGATACATCAGGAATCCGGATGTCGAAAAGCTTAAGGGTTTGGAGCACGTTCCGATTTTCAGGACACGTATGCCCCCATCCATTCATGGAAACTATGTGAAGTTGAAAGCGTTCCTTCTTTCTCTCTTTAAGGGAAAGAAAATACTCGTTGAAGATATGCAGCGAGAATACACAGCAAAAAGGAAGAATTTTCACGGGTGGTTGGAATCAGAAAATATCTCTATGATTCGATTCAAAATAAAGGCATCTAAAGGCTAAAAGAGAACGTATCTGCAACGCAAATCAACAGAAAGAACCTGGTCTAAACCCTTGCGGGAATACTGTACAGCGTGGCTGACATTAAGTAATCGATGATTAAACCACTGATAAATTACATATACAACAATCTCCTGAACCGGGAGACAAAACAGCTTGCAAAAGCCCAGTATTATAAGCTCCTGAAGTTTGTTTCAGGTGCAATCCTCTCATATGGTCCTGACGATTTGAAGAAGTCTCTACGCAGCCTGGGTATCTCATCCGGTGATACAATTATGGTCCACAGCTCGTTCGATTTCTTTAACGGGTTCAAGGGCAAGCCGCAGGATTTGATACAGTGTTTTATCGAGATAATCGGCGATCAGGGAAACATCCTCATGGTCGCAATGCCTTATAGAACATCATCGCTCCATCACCTGCAGAAAAACCCTGTATTCGACGTGAACAGGACGATTTCGAAGATGGGCATAATATCCGAAATATTCAGAAGAAAAAAAAATGTTTTGCGTAGCCTCAATCCTATTCATCCGGTACTCGCCTATGGAAAGGATGCTTCCTACATAGTTGAAAGCCATGACAAGTGCCTTCACTCATGCGGAGAAGGTTCGCCCTTTCATAAATTTCGCCTTCTGAACGGCAAAGTGCTTTTCTTCGATGTGCCCTTCAGTACGTTTACGTTCATTCACCATATCGAAGACCTCATAAAAGATAGGTTGCCGTTCCCCATGTATCATGAAAAACCCTTTGCAGCACGGGTGATCGATTATCTAGGAAACGAACGTGAAGTCCCCTCCTATGTATTTGGAGAGCAGGCTTTTACTACACGCAAGCCAGGGATTCTGGAAAACGAATTGAAAAAAAAGAAGTTGCTGAAGAAAAAAAGAATCGGCAATACCACTCTTATGCTGGTGGCAGCCGAAGATGCTGTTCGATGCACGTATGAGTTGCTCGATAAAGGAGTGGTATTTTACAATATGGAGGATCGAAGGATATGATGCCGGGACTGGAAAGACGCATCAAGTACTATTCTTCATTCCTGAATCAGGAGCTTATTGCTATCTACCTTGGGACTTGTCTCAATAAAAACTTGCCCTTGCTCGATCATCTCGATGCAGCAGCTCAGTGGCTCTGCACGGCCCAGGATGCATCAGGCGACGGCGGTGTGTCGCGAAGCTACAGCCTCGTATATAATCCGTATTTCAATTTGAAAGGCTGGGTTGCGTCGTATCCAGAGACAACAGGGTACATTATTCCGACCATGTTCGACTATGCACATCTTGTCGGCAGGCAGGAGATTTACGATCGTGCAGTCCGTATGGCTCTATGGGAATCGAAGGTCCAGATACCTGATGGCGCAGTACAAGGAGGCGTCATAGGAGACAGACCCACCCCCGCGATTTTCAACACGGGCCAGGTAATCTTCGGATGGCTCAGAGCATATGAAGAAACCGGTAACGAACAGTTTATTGATTCGGCTGCGAGGGCAGGGGTATACCTTGTCTCGTGCCAGGACAATGACGGATCCTGGCGCAAAAATTTGTCATGTTATGCAAGTGATAAGATGCAGTTCTACTCGTATAACACAAGAACCGCATGGGCTCTCTATCTTCTGGGGTCACGCCTAGGGAGGAAGGAGTTCACCGATGCCTCAGTAAAGAATATTGTGTTCACACTCGAACAACAACAGGACAATGGATGGTTCAAAAACAACTGCCTGTCGAACAATGATGAGCCGCTTCTTCATACGATCGCATACTGCACCCGGGGTATTTTAGAGGTAGGTGCTCTCCTCGACGACCAGCGACTTATACGGCAATCGCAGAAAACCGCTGATGCCCTGCTTCAGAAGCAAAGGAGAGACGGAAGCCTTTCAGGAAGGTTCAACTCGGACTGGGAGCCTGTTACTAACTGGTCGTGCCTCACCGGCGACGCGCAGATCTCGATCATATGGGGCAGGCTATACCAGGAGACAAATGACGAGAAATACCTGAACGGAATGAAAAAAATGAATGAATATCTTCGGAAACACCAACTCATCTGTGAATGGAGCAAGAACCTCCATGGCGGAATTCTCGGTTCTTTCCCGGTTTATGGAAGTTATGGTAAATTCGAGATCCTGAACTGGGCGGTGAAATTCTATATGGATGCCCTGATGATGGAAAATGATTTTCTTGTATAAATCCTATGGGATATCGGGCCTGGGCGTCTCAATATAGTTCGAAAAATGCTATCGGGTATGGGGAGCATGGAGATGATTCTGGCAGAAAGATGAGCCCCTTTACTTGGATTCTGATGGAAAAGACCAACCATGCCCAAAAAAAGCATATCGACATCTTCTCCGGGCTCATGAGAAGAACACCCATTACAACGGATAATTAAACAACTTAAAACAGTGACAGAAGAAAAAAGCCATGCGCCTCTCTCCTTCAAGAAAAAAGTCGCCCAAGGATTTTTATGGCTGAGCACCGGCACCTTCGGCGTGCAGTTGATATCCTGGCTGGCAACCATAGTCGTGATACGGTTGCTTTCTCCGACAGACTACGGCCTGATGGCTATGGCAGCTACGATCATCTCATTTCTGCTCATGGTCAGCGACCTCGGCCTAGGCGCTGCGATCATTCAGACGGAAAGCATAAGCCGCTATCAATTAAGGCAGATGCTTGGCTTCATCCTCTCCATCAATGTGGTCATCTTAACCCTGACATTATTCTCTGCTCCACTGGTTGCTCTCTTTTTCCACGAGCCCAAAGTTGCGGATATAACCAGATGCCTCAGCCTGAATTATGTTCTTCTCACTTTCTATATTATTCCGCAATCGCTCTGCGTCAGAGAGATGGACTTCAAAACAAAGGCAAAGGTGGACCTAATCGCGCGGTTAGCCGCGTGTTTCATAACCCTGGTTCTGGCGGTGAAGGGATTCGGCGTCTGGTCTCTTGTACTTGGGGAGATCGGGCTTCATTTTACAAAAGCAATAGGCTTCAATATTGCTCGGCCCTCCATCCTATGGCCTGTGTTCCGCATGAAGGGAAGCGAGCAGCTGATCCGTTTCGGGTCATTCCTGACACTCGACCGGGTATTATACTGGGCTTATACCCAGGCAGATATCGTAATTGTGGGCAGGCTGCTGGGAAAAGAAGCCCTGGGTATTTATGCCATAGCCCTGAACCTTGCATCAATTCCCATGGACAAGTTCCTGCCCGTGATAACGCAGGTGACTTTCTCTGCATATTCAAGGATTCAGAACAATATCAGAAAGTTGAAGGCTGCTCTGCTCAATACTACCCATGTGGTCGCCTTTTTTGCTTTTCCCTTGTTTTGGGGCATGATGACCATTGCAGCGGAAGGTATCCCGCTGATTCTCGGTGCCAAGTGGCAGGCGGTTGTAGTTCCGTTTCAGCTCCTCTGCATCATCCTTCCGCTGAAGGCCTTGGGCGGCGTTTTACCGCCGGCCCTGTTCGCCATCGGGCGTCCCATGACCAATGTCGTCAATATGGCGATTAGTGTGCTGGTAATGAGCATCGCGTTTCTCCTGGGTGCCCGGGCAGGCCTTATGGGAATATGCTTGGCGTGGATAATCGCTTATTCTGCTGTGTTTATCATTATAAGCATGAGAGCACTGAAGGCACTTACAGTGCCGTACGAGAACATGCTTCGGGAGCTTCTTTTCCCGGCTGCTGCGAGCATATTAATGGTCGGGGCCGTATATACAGCCCGTTATCTCTTTGCATACGTCCCGCCATTGCCGTCGTTGGCGATATATATCCTTGTCGGGATGGTGTCCTTCACAGCGGCAACAATGCTGTACAAGAGTGAATATGGTCGAATCAAGAGCATCCTGTTCAAGTAGTTGTATGCAGAAAGGTTGGAGCAATGTGTGGGATTTTAGCCTACTATAACTTTTCCAAGGAACCGGTAAAAAAAGATCTGGTAATCCGGATGCGTGATACCATGCTCCATCGGGGTCCTGACGATGCGGGGATTTTTCTGGACAACTTCGTTGCGCTGGCCCACAGACGTCTGTCTATCATTGACCTTACCGATTCAGGTCACCAGCCCATAAAGAATGAAGACGGTTCTGTTGTGATCACGTATAACGGCGAGATCTATAACTATCAGGAGTTAAGAGAGGATCTTGTAAAGAGGGGACATGTATTTACATCGAGCTCTGATACGGAAGTTATTGTCCACCAATATGAAGAAGACGGAGAAGCATGCGTCAAGATGCTCAATGGAATGTTTTCCTTCGTTATCTGGGACAGAACAAAGCGGAAGCTGTTTGCCGCCAGGGACCGGATGGGGATAAAACCTCTCTATTACTATTACGACAAGGACAAGGTGATCATCTCTTCCGAAATAAAAGCCATTGTGGAAGACCCTTCGATTCCCAGAAACCCCGATTACCAGGCTGTGGCTGATTATAACTTCGCCGGCAGGCCTTTGAACGGCAAGACCATGTATGAGGGCATCAAAGAGCTGGAACCCGGACATACGCTTGTCTTCGAGGCTGATCAGTACCATCCTGGTATCAGGAGGTATTGGGATCTGGTTTATGAATACAACTATACTCGTCGGATTGAGGACGTTGTGGAAGAGTTGTCCGGTCTCCTGGATGATGCCGTGCGGATCCACTGCCGGAGCGATGCCCCTTTGGGCTGTCATCTGAGCGGCGGACTTGATACGAGCGCGGTCGTCGCATTTGCGGCAAGTCATAAAAGACCCCTGAAGACCTTCTCCATAAAGTTTTCCGACGATCCGTTCATTGATGAGACCCGTTTTGCAAAGGCAGTGGCGAAACAGACCCTTGCGGAATATTATGAACAGTGTCCCACTGCCTCCGATATGGCCGGGCTGTTGCCGCGTCTCATCTGGCACATGGACCAGCCCATGAGCAATGAAGGAGGCTTCTCCTATTACACAGCGTCAAGGTTTTCAAAGGAGCAGGTAAAGGTATCTTTGACCGGGCACGGAGGAGACGAGATTTTTGCCGGGTATCCAGCCCAGTTTATAGCATCATACAATGATACGAGCATGTTCGATCTCCATAGAGATCCCGGAAGAGAGCTTTCGTTTGCACAGAGGATCAAGAGCTTATTGCTCGCAGGGGACCCCGCAAGGATATGGAGGGCGATAAAGAGCAGGTTGGTCAAACAGGAGCAAACCTTTGAACAGAGATGGATAAGGCTGCACTGCGGACAGCTCCCGGAGGACAGCAATCTGTATAGGCCTGAATTCAAAGAAGCGCTTGGCGGATACTCTCCTCTTGACAGCTATCTTGCTCCTTTCGAACGTGTAAGCAAAGCAGCTGTACTGGATAAGTGCCTGTATCACGACCTCACAGTGTATCTCCCGTCATTGCTTCACCTTGAAGACAGGGCGAGCATGTCCGTCTCGCTCGAGTCAAGGGTTCCATTGCTGGACTACCGGGTAGTTGAGTTTCTTGCCACAATTCCACCTGAGCAGAAGGTCAGAGGCCTTCAGCCCAAGTATCTTCTGAGAGAGACGGTAAGGCCGCTGATCCCGGAAGAGGTGGTGGAAAGACGAGACAAGAAACCTTTCCCGGTGCCCGGTAAATTTTGGTCATCAAAGGAGATGAAGGACCTGATGCAGGACGTTTTCACTAATAAGAACCTTTTTACGCATAACATATTCAATCCGGAATTCCTGACAATTAAAAATGATTTTAATAAGATGTCCTGGAAGCTGATCAATATCGAGCTATGGCACAGGATTTTCATTACCGGCAACTAGTTTTCTGAATAACACGCAATATTTACACGGAATTCGGTTCATTCATGTGTATGCTGAAGCAGTATATCTCAGAAGACATGAGTTTGGCTGACATCTTCTCATATTGGAAACGCACTGATATCCGCTTATGTGCAATCAATTATGTTGTTCTATATAGGTGGTGGAAAAAATGCTAGATTCATCATACAAAATACCGGCCATTGTTTTAGACGCAAATATTAGATCGCAAGAAGGTATTATTCAGTCTCTCGGTAAACATAATGTGCCGGTTATTGCTATCAGCAGCCTACATGATTGCCCTGCATTTCATTCGAAATATGTCGTTGAAAGTTATATTTCTCCCCGAATAGAAGCAGAGGGCGACCAGTATATTAATTTTTTAATCACGTTACCAATAAAAGGGGTGCTGATTTACTCAGATGATGTCAATACTGTTTTCCTATCCAGGTATCAGGAGAAGTTAATCAGGGCAGGTTTTTTGGTAAATATGCCTGCTCCAGACAATTTGGAAAAGGTATTTGATAAATGGACCTGTTCGCAAGTTTCAAATGAACTCGGTATAAATTTTCCTAAAACGTCCTTAGTACAATCTATAATTGATGCTGAAAGAGTCTGGGATGAGTTCAATAAACCTGTCATCTTAAAGGGAACAAGATTAGCAGGCGGTGAGTATGAAAAGATTGATAGTTTGGATAAACTTCGCGGAGCACTGGAAACTTTGAAACAGAAAACAGAATCAGAAGATTACAGAGCACGAAATTCAAAAATTATATTACAGGAATTTTTAGAATATAAGATGACAGATATCTGGTGCTGCGAAACTGTTTATAATCAGAATTCTATACCAATGGGGCATTTTACAATTCGTAAAATACGACCTTCATTTATGGGCAATGGCGAATTCGGTAGTAGAATGTTTGCCGGTGAATATATTTATTCAAAAGAATTGATTGAAATGACAGATAAATTACTTTTGTCAATGCAATGGAAAGGATTTGCTCATTTGGACTTCGTCTACCAGCCTAGGGATAAAAGATTCTATCTCCTTGAAGTAAATCCTCGTTTGCCTGGTTTCTCATTCTATCCATCTGCGGCCGGTTATAAAATGGCTCTTTTGTATTACTTAGATTTGATAGGAGAAACTCCCCGTAATGTTTCTGATAAGTATCCCATAAGCGTATACTTTGAAACATTCCGTTCTCCTGGCGATGTAACCGCCAATCTTTATTATATGATGAAAGGCTGGATTCGTGTTTGGCCATATATTTTATCATATCTAAGACTACTGCAGCCAGGCATTATCAAGGTAATTGAACCGATTCGATTAGATGATATGGGTTTTACTATGAGGTCCGTTTGGAACGACTTCAGAAACTATCTGAACTGGATTGTTAAGGGATTGAAAAAAAGATTGCTATCCATTGGATAGTAAGTATTTATACTGTATAAAATAAAGATATTAAACTTCAGAATTAATGTTTCATCAACCGGCCTATGATGGCTCATCACATATCAATGTTACAGGATAAAAAGAAAAAAATATTGCTTATAACTTACCATTTTCCACCAAGTTCTGCCATAGGCGGTGTGCGGATAGCAAGTTTCACAAAATATTTGCCAAACGAGGGCTGGGAACCTATTGTATTGACAATACAAGATAGCTATGTTGAGCATAAGGATGAAGCACTTCTTGATTTATTACCACCTGTTGCGATTTACAAAACGAGGTTACTACCTTCAATTAATGAGTTATATTTGAAAATTAAATCATTAATTTCAAAAAATTGGCCGGCAAGGACATGCTCAGATGCCATCTCCTCTCATAGTAACAATAACACTTTTACCAAGCAATCAAATCAATTAAAATCAATACGCAATTTCATTGTTGCCCTAATGGCAGTTCCTGATGAAAAACGTAATTGGATAATTCCGGCTACAATTAAAGCGCTTCATATTATACGACGTGAAAAAATTCATTATTGTTTAACTTCTAGCCCCCCATACTCTACACATATTATTGGGCTGTTGATTAAATTGATCAGAAAACAGACGAAATGGATTGCAGATTTCCGCGATCCCTGGATGGTGCCACTTGATAAGAGATTATATCCCACAACATTTTTTTCAAAAGCGATTGATTATTGTCTTGAGAACAATGTGATTAGAAAAGCTGACCTAGTTCTAACTACTACAAAACTTCTTGCTGATGAGTTAAGCGGATATTACAGAAAATATCATAGTAGTAAGTTCATAGTGGTGCCAAACGGTTTTGAGAGTGAAGTTTGTGCATTTGTTGACACGCGATGCTATGATATATTTACGATAAGTTATACTGGATCCTTTTATGTCGGCCGCTCACCAGAGCCCATATTTCAAGCTGTCTCCTCCCTTATAAAGAGTAAAACAATTTCAGCATCAGATATCCGCATAAAATTAGTAGGCAATTGTAGATATATTGAAAGTATTCCAACTGAAGAAATTATTAAAAAATATGATCTTGTATCGGTTGTGGAAGTAATTGATCCAGTGCCCCAAACAGAAGCCCATCGAATTATTCGGCAAAGTCATATTTCTTTGTTATTAGCTCCTAATCAACCTTATCAAATCCCAGCAAAAACATATGAATATATCGGACTGGGTACCCCGATTCTTGCGCTAACAGGAGAGGGGGCTACGGCAGATCTCATTAATTCTACAGAATTTGGAAAAGCAATTCATCCAGATAACATTGATTCAATCAAAGCCTACCTTATAAAGGAAATGAACCAAAAGGATAGCCAAAAAGATCAAAATGTTGCTTCTCTTGATATTTATACTAGACGAAGATCTGTTCAACAATTAGTACAACATATTAATGAACTGGAAGCTGAAAAACCCTAAGAAAACCAGATAGTGGTTCTGAGATTAGGTAAATATACACAGATGAAAATGTGCTTCAGGAGTAACCTTAAGAACTTGATATCAGAGACTAATACCTTTGCACAATGCCTATTCCGGAAGATCTTGTCAGGTAACTGAACACAAGCGATCATTGTCTTTATAGCAAAGAACGTAAGTATGGCAGGGAATTTGTAGGATGACTATAAAAGTATATATTACAATCGATACTGAAGAAGATCAGTGGGGAAATTATGTCGCATCAGAAGCGACCGTGCACAATGTGAAGAAGATTTCGATGCTCCAGCAGCTTTTCGATCGGTATGGAGCGATTCCGACGTATCTCGTCAATTATCCCGTGGTAATGAACGAAGATGCCCGCAGTATCATAAAAGGGATTTACGATGACGGCCGGTGCGGCATCGGCATGCACTGCCATCCATGGAACACACCGCCTATACGGGAAGAGCTCTCGAATTACAATAGCATGCTCTGTAATCTGCCAGATGATCTTGTTTATGAGAAACTCAGGTCATTGCATCAGGTCCTTGTTGACCACTGGGGTGTTGCTCCGGTATGCTTCAGAGCCGGGAGATGGGGTTTTGGAGAGAATGTTGCCCGAAGCATCCATGAACTGGGCTACAAGATCGATACATCGATTACTCCGTTCACAGATTGGGCTGAATATGATGGACCTGATTTCTCTGATGCGTTGATTGGTCAATATCGGTTCAATCCGGAAGCTATTCTGACGGTAAACCCTCGGGGAGACCTTCTGGAGGTGCCGCCGACAGTCGGTTTTCTCCAGACCGGGTTCAAGCGTTGCGCATGGCTGAGGAAAAAGATTGCCAAAGGCAGATTTTCAAAGTTTCGCTTGCTTGGCATATTAGAGAAACTCGGCCTTCTCAACCTGAGATGGCTATCGCCTGAATTATGCAGCGGATCTGAAATGGTTCGTTTGTCAAATTCCTTATTGGAGAACGGTTGCAGACATCTGAATATGTCATTTCACTCTACATCCATTGCTCCTGGTTTAAGCCCTTTTGTTAGAACGGAAAATGATCTTATCAGATTCCTCTATGATATAGAGTTGTTCTTACAGTTTGCACATGGGAAGGGATTTGAATCCGTGTCGATCGATAAAGCTTTAGATGCTTAAACGTTTCGAATATGGGACTTACTGCATCAAAGAATACATGTATGATTAAGGATTTTTCATCAAACCCCTTATGTGGTAGCGACAAAAATAGACAGGTGGATATTCTGTTTATAGTTTTCTGTTTATGGTTGTTGGTACTTATGTGCCGACCTCAAGACATTTTCCCTTTTCTCTCACCTTTGCGGCCAGCCCTTTTATTGAGCATTATCGTGTTCATTGTTTTAACCTTTCGAGTTCATGATCTCATTCAGAAGCGATTTTTTCAAGAGCGACAAAACAAACTATTTACATACATGGTTTTTGTTATGATTTTAAGCGTTCCTTTTGCACTTTATCGAAGATTGTCCTTTGAATACGTTTTCACTGTATATTCAATTGTTATTCTGTTTTATTATCTTTTTTATAGTATTGTGGATTCTATCAACAGACTACGCATCATTATCCTCCTGGGTTGTATTGGGAATGGATTGTATCTAGCGTTTTCGGTAGCCACAGGCACAATTATTGAGGGCAGATTGTTTTTTGGCGAAATGTTTGATGCCAATGATCTTTCTTTTTACGCGCTATCTTTTCTGCCACTTAATTTAATTTATTTATCCGGTGATAATTCCAAATTGATAAGAATAGCATGTTTGGGGTTCTTTATAGTAGGAATGTTTCTTATACTTCTGACCGGGTCCCGTGGGGGCATGCTGGCATTTGCCGCGGTTATGGCACTGGCTCTATTTACAAAGAGTCACATCATAAAACGCCCCCTGAAAGTTATTTTTGTTTCTTTATTCGTTATCCTTTTCTCTTTAGCCCCTGCTAATATAGAGCGCTTTAAAACGATATTCTCCTTAGAAGATGATTACAATGTGCAGGATGAGACTGGCAGGCTCGCTATCTGGAAAGCTGGATTGAGGATAATGCTTGAGAATCCTTTAACAGGCGTGGGTGTATTGAATTTCGGTGAAGCTATTGGCACTGATCGTCAAATGAGAAGGGCAATAACCTTGCAATGGCAGGCGCCACACAACATGGTTGTTCAGGTCGGAACGGAGACGGGTATTATAGGGATGACTCTGTTCCTTCTGATGAGTATCAATGTGTTTAGAATAATGGCAAGAGCACAAAAGCGATCAATTTCTAAGGAAGTGGCAAAGATCGCCGAGATGGGCAGGCTTGGTTTCCTGGGGCTGTTCGTTTCAGGAATGTTCTTGAGCCAGGCATACTCTATATATTGGGCATTTTATGTAGCATTTTCAGCGATTATAAATCAGATGCTAATTCAAGAAGAAAAGGCCACGAATTAATTCTTTTCAATCATCGA
>Ga0116182_1005012_pt1 | contig 11468 bp, 14 predicted proteins | sample AD_UKC077_MetaG_FD_89805 | JGI IMG/M metagenome (GOLD analysis project Ga0116182, IMG submission 89805) | Active sludge microbial communities of municipal wastewater-treating anaerobic digesters from USA - AD_UKC077_MetaG | ecosystem: Engineered > Bioreactor > Anaerobic > Digestate | place: USA...
CCCCTTGACACTTTCACCGATTTGTGTCGTTATGGGAGGAGTCCCTTTCAGAAGATCTTCATAAATTTCTCTAGCCGATGTTAAAGTGGGTTCTCCGTAAGGGTCGTGTACCCCCCATCCCATGTCTTGTTTCGACACACCGCTTGCATACCGGAATAGCTCATCAAGAGCTTCGGGGGCCAGGGCTGGCATATTCATACGGGCTTCCCATTTCGATCGGAACTCCGGGTCGGTCGGGTCCATCGGCGCGGTCCCGAAAATTTGAGGCGCTGCCCTCTGGAGAGCGCCAACTATGGCCGCAGCAAGCTTGCTGGGGAGATCCGTTAACGCTGCCAGTATTTCGCCCCAGAATCCAGGCATCGCCTGAGTCGCGAGGTGCTCGGCCCAGAGGTCGGCAGGAACTTCGCCCTCGCCAAGCTCACCACGAGCGCCGCCCGTGCCGAGCTGATAATAGCCGGTGGGGTTCTGCTGGCCGTAAGTCAGCCCGACCTTTGCCATCTCATCGTGCCAGGCGGGCGTGCCGAACGCTTTCGCTACGGCGTCGTAATGCTTCGCCACGTACTCGTCGGTGACGTTGCCAGCCGTGCCTCCTCCGGTCATCCCGTAAAACTTGCCGTCTTTGTACTCAAGCCCGTACTTGGCAGCCTCTTCTTTCAGGTCGGATATCGCCTTCCTCTTCTCCGCCCCTGGGAGAGCGTCTAACACCCCTTGGATCAGGTCTTTGGCAGCCGAGACGATCGATACCAGCTTCTCGATGAACTCCTTGATCCGAACGAATATCGTGTTACCGAACCGGGCAAGCTTCTGTAGAGTCTCGGACCCTTCGACCAGCCGCCTAACCCGTTCGCCGATCTCCGGGATGACTTTTCCCAGGACCATGAGAGGTGCGGTTATGGGACCGAGCGCCACTGCAAACCCTGTCTTGAGCCAGTTCGCACGCGGTGCGGTCTCCTCTCCAGTATCGGTTTTTTCTGACACCCCGCCCAGAGCTTTAGCTAATGCGAGCGGTGCTGCGGCGGGACCGAGCGCCGCCATACCAACATACTTGAAGGCTCCGGTTTCGTATGCTTTATCGATCCGATCGAATAATTTACTGAGCCACCCAAACAATTTTTCCGCTTCTCTGGCCGCCCATTCGAGCCCGGCCGCGAAATCTTTACCGATGGCCGACCCCTTGAACCGATCCCAAGCTTTCTGCAAAGCTCCGGTCTTGTAAGCCACAGCGATGAGGGTTCCGGCCAGGACCAGCAGAGCGCCTACGCCGGTGGATATGAGCGCTGCACTGAACAGCTTAGATGCCGCTGCCCCGAGGTTCATCGCTACAGCATAAGCTTTCGAAGCGATGGCGCTGAGGTGCAACACTCGAATCCCGTTCAAGAGGAGGGGGATCATCCCGCCAACTGCCGACACCAGCAGCAACGCGCCAGTTGCCGCCGTCCCGAACATCAGGCCCCAGCCAACAAACTTGTCAGCACCAGGGATCTTGCCGAAGGCCTCGCCGAGTTTCAGGACTAGCCCCAGAACCTTGTTCAGCGGGCCGATCATCATGTCCCCGGTCCCGGCCGTGAGCTTTGACAGCCTGTGCCTCAGAACGACTTCCGGTCTCTTCTCCATCTCCGCGTCTATATCGATGTCCGAAGCCAGGTCGCTCATCATTTTCATCCGGCCAGGGGCAGCGGCTTTCGACATGGCGAGCCCGTACTTGCCGAACAGAGCGATATTCTCCTCTTGGGAGAAACTGCCCGATGCCAATCGGCGAGACAGATCTTCTGCTGAAGTTACCCCCCGAGCCTTGAGCCGTTCCTGGTTGGCAAACCAGTATTTCTCGATATCTTCTGCTACCCGCTGGCCTTCGGCTGCCGATATCTGGAAGTTAGGAATGGTCATGAGCGAATCCAGAATAGCAGCTCGGCCAGTTCGTCCTACTGACCAATCCGTCTTTTGAGCAGACTCGATCCAGGCACGAGTAGCACCTTTGTCACCGATACGGTGAGACATCGATTCCATGTACGAATCGATAGCGTAAAGCGCCTGTTTCGAGTTGAGAGCCGCCGCTGCACCAAACGCCACAAACGCGGCCCCGGCCGCCGCCAGAGCCATCCTGAACTGCGCCAACTGGCCGACGCCTGCCTGGAGCCAGGTCGAGAACCCCTTCCCGCCCTGAGACACGAAGTTTCGAGCCGCCGAGTTCAGGTTGATCATCGACGTTGTAAAGATGGACGTACCGTAGAACTTGGATAAGTCTTGCTGCCGCTTGACCGTCGCCGCTACGGACTCGATCGCGTTTTTGGCGACTCCCTGAAACGCTTTAGCTGCATCAACCGACTTCTTCCAGAGTTCGGTGTAAGCCGTCATTTCCGGGACGGTTTTGGCCGCCAGGGCTTCGCCTATCTTCGACAGGCCCGCCGTGGTGTCACGGCTAACCGTGGCGGTATCGGCGAGCTGACGTTTGAGTTTCTCGACCTGATCCGCTCCAACGACGTTCGTGTTAATGTTAACGTTCCGGGTAGCCATCAGCTATACCTCATCTCTTTAACAAGCTCGGCTTTCACCTGAGAATTGAGCCAGGCCCGGAACTCCTTCTGGTCCGCCCGTTTCTTCTTGACGTACTCTTTCATCTCGGACCGACCCCGCCTCATCTTGGCGTACTCGGACACCGTGAGCTGGTCGCCCTGGCCGCCTTTATTCGATCGCTCCACCGGTCCTCCTCCTGCCTTGATCCGGGCGTCCTCCATGCCAGCGAACGCCAGAAACATGATCTGAGCCGACGTGAGATCTGCCACCTCACCGAACGAACTCAGGCTCACGATTCGGGACCAGACGCCCCCTTCGTCGGAGAGAAAAAATCTTCGACCTCCTGCCAGGACGCCAGTGAAGCGGTCAATACCGCAATCCCGATCTCAGCGGTAGCGGTCCCTCTTAAAGCGTCGATCACCGCGCCGGGGCCGCAGACGGGACAGTTAGCCTCTTTCCCTTTGCATTTGCAGTCGGGGTCCGGTTCGAGAACGATCCCGGCTTTGGCGAGGTCGGCCAGGAATCGTTTGATCGACGGCGTAAACATTTTCATCATATCGTCACTGACGGCAAGATAGGTCGAAGTGTCGACCGTCTCATTCGCCATGACATCTTTATATTTTTCTTGGATCGTCCGCTGGACCTCATCGATCCTCTTCATGACCCCGATGGCCGTCTCGCCGGTCCGTTCCTCGATCTGGGTGATGGTCAGATCCGGCAGGGCTCGAACCCTGACCTCGGCATTTCCGTAGTCTTTGAGGTTAACGGTCGATTCGAACTTGGTTCCCATCAAAACGCGTTTTCTGAAATCTGAAGACATAATCTAGCTCCCCCGCACAGGTAAAATCATAAGGCCCCGAAATTTTACCGGCCTCAAATCGATTTAAAATCAATCGTGAATTTAAATAAAGTAGAAAAGTTTAGGCGGGGAGCGGGCTCCTGCGATCTTCCCCTGAAAATCGCGATCATCGCCCGACCCCCTCACCTCGGTATCCGCCTGGAGAAGACGAAATCCCGTTCAGTTACGATCGTACCCTTTTCAGGGTAGGTCCGGCCCGATTTCGTTAACTTGCAGTCGATCAGAGCCTCGATGAACGTCGTCCCCTCGGGGATGGCAGTTAGACCGTTTCCCTCGATCAGCGGGGCCTCGCTGTCGTCGGTCCAGAGGTTCGATAGGTCTTCTGGCGTCCGGTTGCCAGGCACTTCAAGGAGGAAGATGTTGAAGTAGACCGACTTGCCTTCGTCGGACTGATCTTCGAGTGCCTTGGTCAGGGCCAGAACGTCGGCGTTCGTCATTATCGGAACGTCGCCCTCGATCAAAAAACTGCTATACGTGAACGACCCGGAATAGGTGTGCTCATGCTCGACGATAGCATAGGGGTCTCTCGTCCCGGTCCCGTGCTGCGGCTCCTGGTTGAAGTTCTTGGCGTAGTTGATACTACGAACCGGGAAGTACATGCCCTTGATATCGATCAATATGTCGTGAACCGACGTCGAATAGAGCGACAGCCCGTCCTTAACCATGTACTGAGAGTATGGATGAAGTCCTTTGGATGCCATTTAGATCACCTCTTACTCCGCCACCCGATCGGACCAGTAGCCGACGTTGATCTCGTTGTAGAACCGTTCCATGTGGCCGACCGGCTGAATCCAGGTTTTGATGATCACAGCGTTTCGGTCGGTCGGGTGGGGCGAAGTCTGGACGGAGAAGTCGTCTAACACCGAATCCTTACGCAACAGCTCGTAAGCGGACCAGATATCTTTCTGGAGCTGCATAAGGTTCGTCAGGGTCCGGCGAGCGTTGTAATAGTTCTGGATGATCTGGTCCGCCAGAATCACGCACCAGTTGATCGTCCTGACATCGACCGTGCGGAAGAAGTTGTCATCGGGGTTGGTGGTTACTCCAACATAAGGCCGAATACCGTTCTTCTTGACCAAGACCTCGACGTTCCCGTAAGTCAGCTCTTCCCGTTCGGTCTCGTTATCGAACTGTTTCATGAGGCCGTCAACCCCACGGAAGGATACCGAAGGCACACCCGGACTCGTACCGAGAGGCAGAGCCGCTTCCTGGCCAGCCCGAGCAGCAGACAGGTTGCGTCCGGTCTCGGACAAACCGTTCGCAATCAGGGTCATCCACATGTTGTCATAACCGTGCCGGAAGTCAATCATGTCCCGATGGTCCATGGTGATCGGCAGGTTGACGAACCCCTGGGTCGGAGTCGGAGACTGTTTAGCCGACATCTTGACCAAGAAAGCGTCCATCAGAGGGATGATATCTTTCTGGCCTTCGGTCACTTCATAGTCGGTCGTGAACACGGCGGAAGGTATCACCTTGTCGGGCATCTCCTCGTTGACGATATCGAACGCGGCTTCCCAATCGTCAATCGTGATAGCTGCACCGTCGAGACCTCCGGTCATCCCGGCAGGACTCGCCATCACTGCGGGAAGGTGAGTCTCGCCGTACTCTGCGGTGAACGTGCAAGTCGGGCAGTTGCTCATCTTGGCCGCCAACATGGTAAGCGACGTGCAGTTGTTAGCAACCCAAGGCTGACCTTCACCGTCCCAAACCGTCAGTTTCCGAGACTTGAACTTGTACCTGGCAGTGATCGTCTGGCTGTCGGTCGGCTTCTGGGTCGAATGGAACGTGAGCTTACCGGCTTCGAGATCGATCCTGACCTGGTTAATGTCGGGCGACCCATCGTAAACTATAGTGAACTCGGTTCCACCGACCTCGATCTTGTTGGTCGCATGTCCAACCAGATCGTCCATTTCGAGGTAGTAGTCGGCTCCACCGTCGCCCACGAGGTTCTCGGTCAGGGTGCCGTCCAGATCGCCGTACGTCACCTGGTATGACGGGTTGTTACCCCAGGCTCCTGGTCCGGTAGCTTTCAGAACCCCGATCTTGTTGGGGGTAGTCTGGCTGTCGTTGAGGTCGGCAGACGCCGTAGCGTACCCCGTTCCCAGGACTCGTACACCGTAAACTACGCTGCAACCCTGATCTAAGGCGGTCTCCAGATCTTCCTTGAGCGGTCCAGCTCCGAAGATACGCTTGATCCGGGACGAGTCACCCTGCATGATGCCGTAAGGTTCAAACGCCGGACCACGGGTAGACGTTCCGATCCCAACAACGATCCCTCGACCGATGTAGACCGTCCTCCGGCCGACCGACTTGAGCGTGATTTCGTGCCTCAGGAACGCAAACCTGGACCCGAGCGCCTGTTCAGATATCGCCACTGTGAGTCACCTCTTTTTTAGGCTGGGATTTCTTCGGAGCAGCTACCGTGGTGGTGCTGACCGAGACCGACAGGTCCTTGGCGTTCTTGAGCCCGACCTGCTTGACCAGCCTTTGCCATTCCGTTAGAGAGATCTTGCCCTCTCGATAGGCGTCATACGCCCGCATGGACTTCTTATTCATGGGTGTCACCTGTCACAAAACTCCAGATAGACCCGCCGGTCTCCTGGTCAACGTAAAACGTTTTCATATAATCAGCATCCGAGATAGTCGACATCTCGTACTCGATTTTGAGGTCAACCTGGGCCAGATACAGAACGTCGTTAACCGCCAACCTCTGGGGATCGAGCTGAACCGAATCCAACACCTCGACGACCCGAACCTTATCGAGCCGTAGAAGCAGGTTGCGCCGTGTCTGGTGGACTTTATGGATGAAGTCGGTCCACATGGCCTCCATCCGAGTTCGGTCGGTCTCCCTCAAAACGAAACTGACCGTTGCTAGATGGAACTGGCCCCAATGGTCGTCGAACTCGCCATCTGCTGTTTTGGTAACTCGGATGAGCGTATTTGAGTAATCCGAAGATCCGCCCGCTGGCGTCATCCTGAACGTTATCGCCGGAGCGTTGAGGGGAGGCGTTATATCGTCAGACTCGATCAGAGGATAATCGTACCCGTTGAGTCGAGTAGGAACCCACCTCAGAAATCGGGTTTTCGTGCCCGGATGGATCGGTATCATAACGGGTCGCGCCCCCAATGCCTGACATTCGAAGGCCAGTTCGGAACCGATTGGTTAGCAAACTGCTGCGGCCACAGGTTCTCCATTTCGAGGATGATAGCTTCCGTCCTCCGTTTCAGGACCAGGGCGACCACGTTATATTCCGTCCCGGTCTCGCCCAAAACGGCGGCCTTCATATCGACGGTAACTCGGGGGTTCCCCTGGACCGCAGCTTCGACTTCGGACGTAACCCAAAACTCGGTAGCTACGGCAGCTTCGACTTCAGGAGCTAATTCGACCTCGGCCCGGACGGCAGACCTCATTCTGACAGGAAGATCGGTATCTCCCTGGATAGCGGCCTTGATGTCGAGGTCGAGATGTGGGTTCCCCTGGACAACGGCTTCGACATCTAACGTGAGATAATCGGTTTTGGCGACCGCTGCATCGACGTTGAACGCGGTCTGCCGGTTAGCTTGGACCGCAGCTATAAATCTACTTGTCTGGGATCGAGTAGCTTCGGCGGGGGCCGAATATACCCACGCCAACCAGTTCCCACAAGGCGTCGCCACTTTAACCGTTCCGGTCGCGCCCCAGTTCGGAGTGTCCCCCGGATCGGTAATGATATATATGCGATCTTTATATATTTTAAATTTTGTGGCCGTCCTGTCACTCTCGGACCTAACCGCTAACTGCTCACTGTGACCGCCAGATGGTGCAATTTTGTAACACCAATAATAGCCTGCAGGCCAGTTCCATCCCGATATCCGATTCGAATAAAACCACTCGCCCCACGGATATGGAGGAGACGGAAATACTTTCCAGTGCAGATCGGGGGTCGTCATTCTGGCCTCACGATCTTGTACTCACGCCGACCCACCGCAGCGCGTCTTCCAGAAACGACGAAAAATGGCATCTCCGAATCCGTCCCGGTCGGCACGACTGTCTGCGCGTCCTCGATCACGTCTAACCGGGTCTCGTCGAGCTTGACCGAATCGCCCACGTCCCACGACCACCACATCTCGTGTTTGCCGTCGTGATCGGTCTTGATGAGGTAAACCGGCATGTTGGACTGGCTCGAAACTACGATCGACTCGATAACCCGAGGGCTGAAATCCTGGATCGACTGGAACGAATCGCCGAGATCGTCCGTCCTGACGAGATAAGGTCCAACCCCCAGGAGAACGCCAGCGATCCCACCGGCGATCGCGGGCCACCATTTGCCTGTCCACAACTCCGACGAGTCGTAAACCTCTTCCCAGACCCCTGCCGGGAAATCTCGGACGTAGACCTTCTTATCGTTCCCGTAAGCGAAAATGACCCATTCGCCTTCGTCGTAGGGTAGGACGGCAACCGACCGAGCGCGAGGGAACGCCGCCGCGCCAGGGTCTAATGGATGCCAGCTTAACCCCGTATCCACCGTGACCCACCACCCATCCGTTGCCGAGAAAACGGCGACTCCTTCATCGATATAAAAGATGTTGAATATCTCGGTATCGTGGTCGTGGACCATTTCGAATTTCACACCGTCGGGCGATCTGAAAATCTGGTAATGGCCCCCCTCAGTAGCGGCGAGAGCGATCTTCTGGAGGTGGTAGATCTCCCACGTTCCCAAGATGATCGCACCGGGGATGGGAGACGACATCCCCCAGATATCGCTATCCTGCATCTCCGGCTCGGTCTCGATATTCCGTTCAAACACCCGGTCGCCCATCGAAATAGTCAACCGAGTCTTCTCTTCGGTCATATCTCCTCCAGATGCCGCCGGTCAGCTTCGAGTACGATCTTCAGTTCTTCATGGTCCGGGTACATCTCCGCCAAAGCCTCGCCCCGTCGAATCAGTTCCCGAAGTTCCGCCTTCCGCTCTAATCGGAGTCGGCGGCTCTTCATCCGGTCTTTACACCAGCGACAGTTACCGCAGCAAAGCACGTGCCAGGGGTGGAAGAAGTCTTTTATCCGGTTGGGCCGGTTGTAGAATCGGGTGGTCCGAGTCATGACGCCCTCTTTTTGACACGGCACTTGATATTGACCGTCAGCTCCCGTTTCCGGTGCTGGACCGCCGCCTCGACGTTATACTCCAGGAAGTCGGTCCGCCAGACCGATGATAGAACCCTGTACCGCATCTCGAACGTTTTAGCGACCGCCGCATATTGCGGCAGTTCGAGCAGCCTGTCAGCCTGGATCGCAGCTTCCATATCGACCTCCAACAACTGATCTACCTGGACCGCCGCCTCGATATCCAGCAACAAGTAAGGATGACCAACGACCGCAGCTTCAACGCCCAAATCGAGGTAAGGATGACCAACGACCGCCGCTCTCGCTCTGATCGGGAGGTAGAGGTCCGCCTGGACCGCCGCCTCGATATCCAGATTAAGGGTGTCTGTCTTGGCGACCGCCGCCTCAATATCCAGATCCAGCCCGATGTCGGCCCTGACTACTGCCAGGATATCGACTAACTCCGCTCGATCACCAGCACAATGGGCGATCACGTTGTATTCGGCATAAGGGGTGAGTACCGTATAATCAACACCCGCCGCAAACAAGCCCGGTAAAACGCTATCGAGCCTTGACCTATACTGGTTGATCGCTCGCAAAACGTCAACTGTGCTGCCGGTGACGATCACTTGGACGGGCCACTGAGTGTAAAGCTCGATGCCTGTCTTTTTGCCGATCAGGAAGTTGAGCAACGGTATAACGTTCCCAGGAGTCCCCGATCCCGTCAGGACGCCGGTGTAGGTCTGGATTCGGGCTCTGAAATCAGCGTCACTTTCGCCAGTGAGTCGGGGCAGGTTGTAAACTTCGCCCCAATCGTTATCCAGCGAGCTACCGGAAGCGTACTCGATCTTGTTAGTGAACCCGAACGTCTGGATGGCTTGCTGGAGCCAGTTGAACCGTTCTGCTAACCCGTACACCCACGAATCGAACACTGGCGGCGACTTGGCGGGCGGGGCCTGGACGACTCGGCAAACGACGCCATAGGTTAGCTCCGTGTCGAGCCGATCCTCCCCGGCGCTATAATAGCCTTCGCCGTAATACGACTCGCCATAGTTCGACATGTAGATTACTCGACGGTTATGCAGCTAGGGTGGAGCTTGACCAAAAACCGGCCTTCGATCCCCAGAAAATAGGTGGCGTCTTCCCAGACCATCGGTTTGACCTGAAACGGCGACGGTTCCCATGCCGATTCGGCTTTGCACCGAGGGCAAGAATCAGGGACGGTCATCGCTCGGAAACCCACCCCACAGCCTCGGCAAGTGACGTGGAGCCCGTGGACGACATCGCACTCCCGGTAAAGTTGGAGAACGTCGTCCGGCCCCACATCGATCGCCAACGGAGGCACCGATACCGGCGACCCGAACTCGTTATAAGCCCGGATCTTACCCGCCAGGTCGGAAGTCATGGGAAGCCAGCCCGCCCGGACTATCCCGGCAGGCGTGGTCTCGCCCCAAAGGGTCTGATGGCCGTCGATGGGGTCGAACTGGTACTCGACCCTACCGTCATCGAACTTGCGGAACCAATAGAACGATGACGCTACCTTATGGACGCCCGGCGCTATCTGAGGCATGGACCCTCAGATCTCACGCCACCGAATGCCGTAGACCTGGACGCCCTTCTCGCCGAACGCGGTATCGTCCTTGAGGACGAACTGGTGGCAGACGGCTTTGGTCAAGCTGGGTCCGGTATAGACCTCGTTATCGAACAACAGAGGGCTTGCCGACGTGTAGTTGCTGGCGTCAGCTTTGGACTGACCTATGTAGAACGGGATACCGTTGAGAGCGTCGTCAAAAGCGTACCCTGTCAGCCCTTCTTCCCCATCAGACGGGGCGGCGAGCGCGTCGGCCGGAGCGATACCATGATCTCCGGCGTTTCGGAGGGCAACCTGGATCGACCCGGCCCCCATCTGCCAATCTATCTTCATGGCTGGGCCGGGCGTGTACCATCGCCAGTAAGTACACTGAGAAAACGAGCCTCCGGTAATCTCGGCCCCGGTGTAGAGCCAATAACTGTAATACGTCTCGCCGGACGGCGGCTGGTTGCAAGGGTAAGCTAACCCCGGATCGACTGCACGGGTGGTGCAGTACCTCTGGGTCGTCACCACCTGTTTTTCGTCGTAATATCCAACTATTCTTACTTCTGCGGGCATGTTGTCACCTAATCCACGTAGGATGCCCGATCTTCAGACCGGGATACCCTACAATTTACTTACTCAGAAAGTTCTAACTCGAATTTGTCGGCAATCTCTTCTTCCAAGTCGTCAAGAATTGATCGGCCGACAGGTCCGTCCGCCACCGGCCCAAAAACGGGTCTGGCCGGGATGCGATCGGTTCCGTGTTCGTTCCAAAAAGCGCGTTTGGCGATTTCAGGATCGAAAACTCCGACCTCGAACCCGTCCGGTTCAACCTTGATTTCGATACTGTTTTTGTATTCCCCGGTATCGATCAGGGTATGATCGTGACCTTTTTTTCTGATTGTGGCTGGTGCGTTGGGTGGCGGGACGTTCGAATCGATCCGGGCGACAAGCGCATCTTTCAACCTCGCCGCTGCTCGATCCAGTTCCTCGGAACAGTCGATCATAGCTCGACACCGCGCACCTTTAGGATCGAGCCGACCCGGCGCTTGCAATGGTCGTTTGTCTCGATGTTGATCACGTCCACGAAGAATCACCACCATATAGCCGAGCCGCCCGGTGGCTATTCGCTCCCCGATCATGCGAGACGAAAGCCAAAGCCAGAGCCGCTAAGCAACTTCTGAATACTGACGCTGCCCCAACGAGCTGGCAGGAGCCCGAAGAGATCGCCGACGAGGAGATGGAGTCATCACTGGTAGAGGGCGAGGTGGTGATCTGATATGTCTCTCGAAGAGATAGCCGAGGAGACGCCGCTCGTCTTCGCGGCATGGGTGGCCGAGATGGAGGGGACGACATGATCCGCCTCCTCCTTTTGGCCGCCCTCGTTATCGGCGGGGCGAGGATCGGGCGCTAGGTGCGCCCCATTCCCCTCACGGTATCAC
>Ga0116182_1005019_pt1 | contig 11462 bp, 11 predicted proteins | sample AD_UKC077_MetaG_FD_89805 | JGI IMG/M metagenome (GOLD analysis project Ga0116182, IMG submission 89805) | Active sludge microbial communities of municipal wastewater-treating anaerobic digesters from USA - AD_UKC077_MetaG | ecosystem: Engineered > Bioreactor > Anaerobic > Digestate | place: USA...
CTCCGGCATTTTCATCTCGTATGCATGTGTCCTTCGAAGGAATCATGTAGTTTTTTAAAACCGCGATGGAAAACAGAGGGACCATCCCTGCATAAGATGCAGGGTTCCAAACCAGAGCCAGGATTCTCATTCCGATATACCACACCCGAGACCCTGACAACCTTCCCATTCAGTGACAGGAGGTCATTCACCAAGCGCCTCCCGGCTGCGCTTCTGGTAGAGCACGACCGGGTCAATCTCCTCGTAGGTAGTCTCGCTGGTCCGCATGATGACAGTACGGACACCAGCATTCACGATCATCTTCGAGCAGAGGAAGCAGGGCCAGATCTGCGTGAGTGCCTCGGTCTCCACCTCGTATCCCGCGAGGTAGAGGGTGCAGCCGCGTGCCAGTTTTCCTGCCTGGAGGAGGGCGTTCATCTCGGCGTGGACACTCCGGCACTTCTCATAGTTTGACCCTGAAGGGATGTTGTGATCGTTCCGCCAGCACCGGTTCAGTTCGGTACAGTCCACCTGCTTTCTCGGTGCCCCGGTGTATCCCGTTGAAACGATGGTGTTGTACTCGTCAACGATGATCGCACCGAAATTCCGGCGGAGGCAGGTCCCCTGGTGGGCGCAGCGGAGCGCAAGGTCAAGGAAATACTGGTGGCGGTTCGTTCGCATGAAAGGAGGGTTGTTCCATGATCGGTAAATAACCCTGTGGAACGGCTCTTGTTCGTTCTGATTGATGATTTTTAAGATGAGAGGTGGGGGTGGAACAGAAGTCACCTGTAGAGAATAACAACCTTGGAGGTTGAACTGGTGGAGGTAATGATGGTTGTCCCGGTATGCTGTTTATCTTTGAAAATTCCCCTTCCCGGAACATCGGGAGGGAGAGCCTCATCAGGGAAGAGGACGATGATCATAAGAAGAGAGCATGTGCACGGATCAGAAGGATGTCGAAAAGAAGGTCTGTGATGTGTGCGGCAGGGAGGCGATCGGGATGCAGATCCTTGGGTGCTGTGCATCGACCGTCTGCGATGAGCATGCAGAACAGCAGTTACGCGGATTGAAACCCGGGGAGAAGCTGCAATGGGGAGTCTGCTATTTTGTCCGGTTTCCAGAATAGGATTGGCGCAGGACCGTGGGCCTGAAATCCATCTTGTGGCTGAATGAGGATAGTTCTCCCTTTTTCAACGATTTTTGATAAATGTTCCCTCACGATACTCCCTGAATGCCTCTCTCACTTCTGCATCACTGTTCATCACGATCGGTCCCCTCCAGGCGATGGGCTCACGGATGGATCTCCCTGACAGGAAGAGGAAGCAAAACACTCCGGTCCCATTCGCCGCCGCAGCAACCGCGTCACCATCAGAGAAAAGGATGATGTCATGATTCCTGACTGCGGCTCCTGCCTTGTCAAGTGATCCCTCTCCACCGATCACATAGGCAAAGGCGGTATACCCTGGTTTCACCGGGAAGGCTGCCCGAGACCCGGGGGGCATACTGACTGCAAAGAATTCCGGATCGGCAATGATATCCTTTACCGGTCCGGAAATCCCGCTGAATCTTCCGCAGATGACCTTGACTTCTACCCCGTCGCCTGCGGCCACGACCGGGATCTGGTCACGCCCGATCTCCTGGTATCTCGGATTCATCATCTTGGACTGCCGGGGAAGGTTCACCCAGAGCTGGAATCCCCCCATCGCACCATCGACAGGCTTTGGCATCTCCTGGTGGATGATGCCGGATCCAGCGGTCATCCACTGGACATTCCCCGCATCCACGCTCCCGGAATTGCCCATGCTGTCCCCATGCTCCACCCGGCCGGCGAGCATATACGTGACTGTCTCGATCCCGCGATGGGGATGCCAGGGAAATCCTGCAAGATACTCTTCCGGCCGTTCTGCACGGAAATCATCGAGCATCAGGAATGGATCGAAGAGAGGTACTTCAGGATATCCAAAAGCCCTCCGGAGCCTGACACCGGCTCCCTCCATCGTCTCCCGTGATGACGACCTCCATGCTATCGACCTTTCCCGTGTCATGAGGAGGCAATAGGATTAGAAGGAGATGAACGTAGTCATGCCGGCACCTATAGCCCGGAAGTGGAGGGTTACATCAGCCGGGTCAGGCCGGGGTTCTCCCCCATTGCCGGAAATATCCTCAAGTACGCCCGGAACGGAGTGCCAGGTCCCCATATATCCTTCTCCCGTTCGGGACCAGGGCGACCGAGTCGATGATCATGGCATCCTTCGCGTTGCGGTTCACCCTGATCGCTTTCATCCGTTCGAGGACCCCGATAAAAGAGAGCATATCCTCACGGCGGTAGCGGGTCCTCTGGACGAGCATATCGACTGAGGCAGACTCATGGAATTCTGAACCGAGCAGCCATATAATCCATTCTTCAGGGGTATGGATGAAATCAGGCATGATGAACATAGCGTTCCCATCCTTCACTGTTTCTCATGAACAATAAACCTTGCCGGGAGGAGAAAAATATGCAAGGGGGAAGATCCATATGGACTTATCGCCGGCTCCGTTGTTTTCTCCCATAGCCCTCCCGCCGGGAACCTGGCACTGGCGTACGCCTCCGGGGAGCACGCTCAACATAGATCCCCTGCCCTGACTCTCCACGCCTGGTACAGGCAAAGTCGATAAACCCATTGTAGGGATCGGTGCGAAGCAGCCGGACGGTGACCTTCTGGCCGACCCGGAGCCCCTGCTCTCCCTGGAGGATCCTGCCCTCGGCAGGGGGAGAGATCATCCGGGCGTAGATCCCATGCTCGGTGACACCGGTCACCAGGGCTTCGAACTCCTCGCCGATGCGGTCCTTGAGCAGCACGGCCGCAGCAGCTTTTCGCATGAACCGCTCCACCTTTTTTGAGCCCTTCTCCCGGTCCGAGAGCCAGGTAGAGAGATCATAAAGCTCATGGATGGTGTAGGGACTCTCTTTCCCATCGAGGACCGATTTTACCAGCCGCTGGTTCACCAGGTCGACATATCGCCGGTTCGGGGCGGTACCGTGGGTGTAGTCGGTTACAGCAAGCCCGAAGTGGCCGGTCGGGAGTTCTCCTGGCTCCAGGGTCATGTACTCCCCGGGCCCGAGGAGTTTGACGATGGTCAGCGAGAGGTCCGGGAACCGTTCGGGATCAGCCTCCTTCCTTTTCAGGAGAAACAACGAGAGTGCCTTCGAATCAGGCTCCCGGGGAAGCTTTTCGCGGTAGGCTGCAGCGGTCATCACGATCTCGTCCCAGTACCGGGGCACCCGGACCACCCGTTGGATCATCGGAATGCCGGCTTTTCCGAGATAGTCCACCATGGTCCCGTTTGCCGCAATCATGAAATTTTCGATGATGAACCGGGCTGCGTTCATCTTCTGTACGATGATATCCCGGACGATCCCGTTCTCCGCAACCGCATCAGCCTCGATCGTCTCGAGTTCGAGAGCCCCCTGCTTCATCCGGTACTTCTTCAGCCGGCTCGTCGCCTGGGCTTGGAGACGGATCTGCTCTTCGAGGCCGGGGACGGCACTCACGCTTGGGGGGATCGTCCGCTGCCCATCCAGCCATTCGCCGACCTCCTCATAGATCAGCTTTGCCTTGTTCGATACGAGAGCACGGGAGATCCCCTCCTCCCGGACATCCCCGTCGGGAAGCACCGTGTATTCTATCACGATCGCCCGGTGATCGTTTCCGGGGAGGAGCGAACTGATCCCCTTCGAGAGCCGGTCCGGGAGCATGGGGAACGTCTCGACCCCGGTATACACCGACGTTCCGTTGTGGGCTGCACGGTGGTCGGTCTGGGAACGCTTCGGGACGAAGTGATCGACATCCGCAATGGCAACCATCACATGGATCTCATCCCCGGGGCCGCGTTCGCAGTACTCGATCTGGTCAAGGTCCATGGAATCAGAGTTATCGATAGATGACCAGAGCAGGAGGCGGAGATCCCGTACGTTGTTTCCTCCATCAGGATCGTTCTTCTCATCGATCGATTCGACCTCCCGCATCACCGCCTTTGAAAATCCCGGCTCGAACCCGTATTTCCGCATCGCATCCCACGCGATGGCTTTCAGGTCAATAAATTTCTGTTTTTTCATTGTTCAACTCTGAAAGATTCGTTTGAATGCATAAAAACTTCTTGAACCTGCTTTCAGAAGACAGGGAAGCCCTCTGCATCTCCCTCCATGAAGACGACCGGGGCTGCCATATCAGTCACCAGGCCTTCATCTCACCCAAATCATCTCCTCGTTTCCAGGAACAGCACAGTGATGTGAAGTGAATCGCTCAGGGGGGGGACAGAAGAGGGGATACGGCATTCAGGACAAATGACCGTCCTGCTCCTCCTGGGACGATCCTGAGGATTTAAGTACCTGACGGGATGAACCTAAGCTGGTTCAACTATGGCAGCACGATCCTGGAGAGAAGCAAAAGAGATCGCCGACCGGGAAGGGGCGGAACTCGTGTTTCACAACTATGACACGAAGGAATACGGGGCATGTTCACGGGATACGACCTTCGGGTGTTTTGTCAAAGGTGAGTTTGTCGAGGAACGATGCATCTGTATGCCGGCAACATTCTCATCTGAAGAACTCGAGAAGAAGGAGCAGGCGTTTCTCGCAGACAACCCGGGATGGGCCGATTGACGAGAAGGGTATTCTTTGTTATTTGAACTCAGACCTTTAACTTACGGGATCCTGCTTTGAGGATCTCTCTGGATGCCGATTTGATATCGTCGGTAAGGACAGTACAATCCCCTATCTCTGAGAGTACTTCGGAGATTGTTCGTCTCTTGGGGTAATGTTCGATCATTACGTCGGAGAAGCTCATCTTTTTATTCTTCTTGAGACGTTTCAAACGTTCATATGCCTCTTCGGTTAATCTGATCGTCCTGGTCGCCATGTTCCGTAACTGTGTACATCTGTTCTGTTTTCCTAATTACCTCTGTGATGTTACAGAGAGACTAGGGTCAGGAAAAAATTTCGGGATTTCGCGCCTTAAATATCGACTGCTCTTACTTCAGGTTCAGTTCGTCACGGATCCGGTGAACGAGATCGTAGACCGCCTGCCTGAACTCTCCCCCAATCTCCTCCCAGGATGGGCTGGTCTTCCGCTCTTCTTCCTTATTTGACGGTGCAGGGACTGTGCTCGTATCCTCTGGGGGTTTCTCTTCAGGCTTCGAGTAGATGGAGAGGTACCCGGTTATCAGGACGACAATGAACGTGAGAGGGTACAGGATCAGTTTCACAAACTGGAGGGTTGGACCAATACCGAGAGTGTAAATTATATCAATGAAGGCCATTATCGCGAGAATGAACGAGACGAGCAGCACACTGGCGATTGCATTGAAGAGCGGGAAGGGGAGATTGAAGGGGAACCTGAACGTGGCAAAGATCTCCCCAAACATAAAGAGCACCGAGAAGATGATGATCAGGGCTGCATTGGCATACAGGAGATCGACAAAGCCCGAGAAGAGCGGCCAGGAGACGTTATCGGCGATATATCCCAGTATGATTAAAAATATCAGGAAGAAGAGTATCCCGATCAATCCGGAGATGAGGGCTTTTATCGCGGAAGACTCCCGGCAACCATTGTTATTCATTTACAGAACTCCCGTTTTGAAGATTTTTTTAACCTGAACGGTTTACCGGCACTATTTTCTTACCCGCTTTATAGAACATGCCCAAGATGATTTATCAACATTCTCCCATTCTACAGGATTTCCAATAAATCCGTTATGATCCCGGGAAAAGTGATGGTCAGGATTTTCCCCCGTGCAGGGGAGGTCATATCTTCTTCTCGAGGAGCGCCCTGATGGCCTTCAGCTCATCGAGAATCTGGATCTCTGACGTTTTCATTAAAGGAGCTCTCCCCCCGGTCCCTGTGCCATCCCCGCCGACCGAGGTTCTTACCATGCTCCGGATCAGTTCCCGGAGTTCTTCCGCATGCACAATAGCCTCGATACGAATCTCGGCTGCCTGTGCCTGTCCTGAATAGCCTGCGGTCTGGATGGAGATAGTAGAGATATCGAGTCTCCGCATCACCGGTCCCTGCCTGATATCAAGGTTCGTGATCCGGTTGTAGGGGACTATTCCGGTCCGGCGGAAGATGACCCCTCGCTTCCAGCGCATCTCGTCCTCGTGCAGTTCGTACCACATGCTCTCGTAGTACAGTTTCGTCCAGATGGCAAACAGGATAACTAGCACCACCAGGCCTCCGATTATGCCAAGAAAGATGCCAGTGTCAACCGCTGAAGACAGATACATCGGAAGGAGGATCACAATGGCCAGGAACATGATGAGCAGGAGAAAGTCAACGATGAACCAGGTCACCAGCGAAGGCGAGGGTTTGAACGGGGTGTGGAGAGGGAAGTGGTCGCTTTGCATGATATTCCTGGGATTAGGGGCGAGATAAAATCATCCGGGCTGATGAAAATGATTTCATTAAGAGGGGTAGATCTAGTCTTCTACAAAATCAACGAAATCCAGAGATGGAATCGGTTTCACGTCTGGGACCCGATTCGGCCTTCGTTACTCTTCCGGACCGCCGGGATCAAAACAGAAGAAATAATGTAGCTAATCCACACACTGTCAGGTATCCAGGAGGCAGAACCGGGTATGCGTTGGATCAATCCATATGCAGTTGTTGCTGGCGTCGTGAACCGGTTTCCACGAGCAGTCCTCGCAGTGATGGTCGCTCTCGCCATCGTGGCAATAGTGTTCATGGGGGCGATTCCGCCCTACACGATCTCGGACGAGTACATGGACAAGAGCGCTCCCGAGGGGGTTGTCTTTGATACCTACAGCGAACGCTACATGCAGGACACCTACATTCTCCTGATCCATGCAGGGGATATCACGGACCCGGAGCTCCTTTCCGACCTCCTCATTCTCGAGGAGCAGATCCGCCGTATCGAAGAGGTCAGTTCGATGACCACTGTTGCGGACGTGGTTGCACAGTTCAACGGCGGGGTAATCCCTGGCACAAGTGCAGAAGTCCAGGCAATTATTGACACCCTCCCCCCAGACATGCGGCAGCAGTTCGTTCCCGACCCGCAGACCCTCTTCGGGTACATCCTCATCGAGCAGGGGGTGTCAACAGACAAATCCTTTGGAATCGAACGGGTCGTCGTCGATACTATCGCACAGGCTACCCTCCCGCCAGGGGTGTCAATCGAAGTGACCGGCAATACGCCACTTAACTTTGAAATCTTCGTGGCGATGATGATCGGCTTCGTACTCCTGGTCATCGCCGCGATGGTGCTCATGCTCGTCATGAAATACCTCCTCTGGTCCAAGATACGATACTGGATACTTCCGGTCGTGCTCCTCACCTTCGGGCTGTTCTATACCTTCGGTCTTATGGGCATCTTCGGAATACCCGCGAACGATGGGGCTATCGCGGCATTCCCCATTCTCCTCGGGCTCGGCATCGACTACGCCGTCCAGTTCCACTCGCGGTTCGACGACGAATGCCGCGTTCACGACCGTAAGGAATCGCTCTCACTGACGATCACCGCGGCGGGTCCTGCAGTCCTCACTGCTCTCGTGGCGACGAGCCTCGGGTTCCTGGCAATGTTCATCAGCCCGATTCCCATGATCCGGACCTTCGCGCTGGTCTCCATCATCGGGATAGTCTGCTGCTACCTCACTGCGCTTTTTGGGTTCGGGGCATTTGCCCATGTGTTGGGGTACGTCCCGAAAGCCCCCGGAAACACCATCGCCGACCGCATCATGACCGTCTATGATACCGGTCTGACTGCGATCTCATCCGGGGTCGTGAAAATTGCCGTTCCACTCGTGCTCGTCGCGGTCGTCATTGCGATGGTAGGTATCTCGCTCGACCCTGGCATTCCCGTCGACGCTTCACAACAGTCGTTTGCACCGTCAGACATGCAGGCCGTGGTCGTTGCAGACGAGGTCGAGTCGATTGCAGGATCGCTCACCCCTCTGCCGCTCTACGTCCAGGGCCTCGATCCCCGGACGATATCAGGGATCACGTGGACCGATCGTTTGTGCGGCCTTCTGGAGGAAAACTACGATAAAATCTCAAGTATCGACAGCATGTCTACCCTCGTTCGCTCATACAACAACGGAGTGCTCCCCATAAACCAGGCAGAACTCGACCGCGTACTCGCGTCCATCCCGCCGGATCAGCTCAGTCCTTACCAGGCCAATGATACCACCTCGGTCATCAGGATCAACACGCTCTCGATGGAGATCAACGAACAGGTCACCTTTTCGGACAACGTTGAGCGGGATATCGCCTGGCTCGGGCCGCCTCCCGGGACAATGGTCACCCCGACCGGGTCCTTTACCCTTTACACCATCCTCACCAGCCAGGTGATCGAAGACAAAGATAAGATGACATACCTCGGGTTTGCCCTGATATTTGTCTTCCTGCTGCTCGTATACAGGAAGGGGATTGCCCTTACGCCGCTTGTCCCTATCATCTGTGTTCTCGGCTGGAACCCGATCGCGATGATCCTGCTCGGGCAGAGCTATAGCATCCTGACCGCGGTCCTTGGCTCAATGACGATAGGCATTGGATCCGAGTACACGATCCTCATCATGGAGCGGTATCTCGAGGAATACCAGGAGTCCCATGACAGGATAGCGGCGATGCAGCGGGCCGTCCGGAAAGTCGGCACCGCTGTCACGGTATCAGGACTCGTTACTGCAGCAGGCTTTTCCGCGCTCATGCTTTCGTCCTTCCCGATCCTCTCCGGGTTCGGGCTTGCGACCGTGGTCGTGGTCATCCTCTCGCTGATAAGTGCGGTCGTGGTGATGCCTGCGACCCTCGTGGTTGCCAGCCGGTTCGGAGCGGCAAAATCTAGCCCGTAAACCTCACTATTTTAGGGTACGGTGGCATTTCATCCACCATTATTTCACCCTCTCAAAGGCTCTCATCTCTCTCACTCCTGGGGTTGCGCCTTCGGGTCACCCAACCGATGTGGCGTCCCCGATGATACGAAAGGGCGCAATCGAGCACCAATAGTTCTTCAGTATGATGGGGGCATCACTTTTTTGAAAGGGAGGGAAGAACTTCGATAAGTGATTTATTTTCCGACGTGATTTATAAGAAAGATTGGTAGTGAAAAAAGCGCGATACCCTGTTTTATTGGTTCTTGTGTTTTCGCCAGACGGACCATCCGGCATAGGCAATAATTACCCCGACACCCGCAAGTGCAATCATGAGCGCGGGGTTCCCGGTTACTGCATCGGTGCCTTCGGGTGACTGGACACTGACCCCGAGACTCGCCCTGTCCGAGAGCATCAGGGCTCCGAGCCCGTCCCGATATTTCACCTCGGTATCGAGCGGGTACTGTTTCCCTGATATTGCCGATTTTGCAGAAATTTCAAACTGAGCGGTCCGTGTCTCACCGGGCCCGAGAAACCCGAGCACAGCAGAATCCTCTGCAGGCACGATAACCTGGCTCCCGATGATCCTTGCCTCGGCATTGGATGCAGGGGAATCCCCCGTATTCGTGTACGATACATTGATGAGGGCCGTTCCACCCGGGCTTATCACGATACCGGGGCTGTCCACCCTGAACTCGGCTCCTTTTGCCACCGTTATCCCGACAGGGACAGCAGGAGTGGTGCGGGTGCTGCCATCGCTCTCGCGATACGTCCCCTGAAGGACAGCAGGATACCCCCCTGCCTCGGTATGGTCTTTCACGGCGATCCTCACCCGTACTGGTGCGGTCTGCCCCGGTTCGAACCGCCCGATGTACGTGCTGCCTTCAACGACCTGGAAGGTCACGTTGTCAAACGGGACAACGCTGAAGACGACCTCGCTTCCTGTCGCATGACCGACATTTTTCACCTCGCCGGTCAGGTATCCCTGGGTCCCCGGGATGAGGTTCTCCTGCTGCACGTTGAGGAGAACCGGCCTGACCTCGGACTTAATGGTGATCCCGACCGGAATGGTCAGTGACATCTCGCGGTAAAGCGGCTGAATCGTCGTATATTCTGCCCCTGTCATCGGTATCGCGTAGATGTAACGGTACGTCAGGTTGAGGAGGATGGAATGGGTCCCGGGGAGGGATTCCTCGTCAACGGTCCCCTGGATGGTAAGGGGGACCTTCTCTCCCGGTCCGATATCCCCGACCAGGACCGGCGGAGTTTTCAGGCTGACCGGTGCATCGGACGCCCAAGGGCTCACCACGAGCCCGAGTGCCGTGCGTGGGTCGTAGGTGTCGGGGGCAAGGAGCGGGGCGACCTGGACCGAGGTGTCCTGGTCCTCGTTCGTCAGAACGACGGTTATTGTGAAGGTGTCGCCAGGGTAATACTTGGGGTCACCGACGACTTGTGCCGAGAGAACCGGCTCGAGACCTGTGTCGGTATAGGTATACCCGAGAGCGAGGCAGGGGGGAGCTGATAGTGTGATGCAGAGGAGGAGCGCAGCCACGAGGCGGGTGCAACGCCACAATGCAAAATATCTCATGGCGCTTTGCCTTGCGACTCTGCCTTCTTTTTCCTGCGGTACCAGAGGAACGCTCCCCCCGCGATCACGAGTATCACAAGGACCGCACCGGCCATTCCGGGTGTCGGATCGGCCTGGACATCGATCAGCACCGGGATATTGTCGGAAGTGTAATCAGTTGCGCCCTCGTCGGTGTACCGCACCTCGGAGTCTGCCGAGTACGTCTTTATCATGGCACCGCCATCGGTTTTCACACTGAACAGGGCGGTAGCGGACTCTCCAGGGCCGAGGTCACCGAGGTAGGCGGTGTCGTCATCGCTCGAAAACGGGTTGATGACGCTGATACGGGCCTTCGCATTGTAGACCGTCGAGTTTCCGGTATTCTTGTAGGTAACGCTCACGGTGCTTGTCGTACCGGGATGGACGACCGATGGAGAACTCACCCGTTCGAACGAAACCTTGTCCTGGAACGATACCCCGGCGGTGACTGTTGGGGAGGTTGCAGCAGCGCCCTCGAAGTCCTTATATGCCGCATAGAGGGACAGGGGATACGAAAGCCCCGGGTCCGCATCACCCGAAACCGCGACCTTGAACCTCGGCTGGACGGTGCTCCCCGGAGGGAACTCCCCGATATAGACACTGTTGCTGAACGGAACGAACGGACTTGCCCCTTCGGGGACAAGGAAGAGGGACGTGCCGATCCCTGTGTCCTGGCCGGTGTTCCTGATGGTGAAGTCGATGACCCCCTCCCCTCCTGCAGAGAGATCGTTACTCTGGACCTTTTCGATGGCGAGAATCACCATCCGCCTGATTTCTACCGGCAACGGAAGTACGGTCTCATTTTCCTTGAAATAGTACGTCATGTCAGCGGTCCCCTGCTGCTCGATCCGGGGCACATAACTGTAGCTGATTCTGGCAAGCATCGTGTAATTACCCGCCGGGGCGGCCTGCGGTACGTCGACACTGAAGGTTACCGGAACGATCTGTCCAGCTTGAACCTCGCCTATGATTTGAGGGTTGGATCGCACCAGAACAGGAGCATCGCCGGGGAGGATC
>Ga0116182_1005020_pt1 | contig 11460 bp, 9 predicted proteins | sample AD_UKC077_MetaG_FD_89805 | JGI IMG/M metagenome (GOLD analysis project Ga0116182, IMG submission 89805) | Active sludge microbial communities of municipal wastewater-treating anaerobic digesters from USA - AD_UKC077_MetaG | ecosystem: Engineered > Bioreactor > Anaerobic > Digestate | place: USA...
CGCTGGGTGCGGCGGTGAGCATGGGCAACTCCCGTCCCGTTAACACCGTGTATCTATCGCGGCTGTACCAGACCGGCGGCGAAGTGTACGCCGAAAATGGCGAGCGCTGCTTGTTTGACACCGAGGAAGCCAACTTAGCCTTCCGCTGGTGGACGCAGTTCTACACCCAGCACGGGTTTGCGCGAGACATTGACTTTATTACCCGCTTCCGTTTGGGCGAGACGCCGCTGGGCATCGTTGACCTGTCCACCTACAACTCGCTGGCAGTTTCTGCGCCGGAAATCCGCAACCAGTGGTCCATCGCGCGGGTGCCTGGCACCGTGCAGGATGATGGCACGATCAGCCATGCGGTGCCGTGCGTAACCGGCGCCTCGATGATCATCAAAAACATTGCGGACAGCAATGGCACTAAGGAAGAGTCCTGGGAATTCCTCAAATGGTGGACAAGCCATGACACGCAAATCAAGTATGCCCGCGAGATGGAAGCTGTGCTCGGCCCCTCAGGACGCTATCTGGTCAGCAACCTGGACGCTTACCGCGAGGTTTCCTGGCCGCAGGATATCCGCCATACGCTGGACAGCATCCTGTCCGACTTGCGCGGCGTACCCGAGGTGCCCGGCGGCTACATCACCGGGCGGTATCTGAACAACGCGTTCCTTTCGGTCATCACCAGCTATACAAACCCGTCGGACGTGCTGTTTGAAAACGTGATACTGATCAACGACGAAATAACCGCCAAACGCACGGAGTTTGGCCTGAGTGTCTACCAGGCAAAAGGAGGGGAGGCGCCATGACACAGACTGGCAAGGCAAAGCCCAGCATTACGCTGTGGCAGTACCGCATGGGCGAAATACGGCGCTACCGCCAACTGTATGCGATGATCGCGCCCTATTTCCTGGCGTTCTCCGCTTTTACGGTGATCCCGGTGCTGGTATCGATCTTCTACAGCTTTACTCAGTTCAACGTGCTGCAGCCCGCCAAGTTTGTGGGCATGGACAACTACATCCGGCTGTTTCTGGATGATCCGGTCTTTCTGACTGCCATTCGCAACACGCTGATCATGGCGGTCATCATCGGTCCGGTGGGCTATATCATGTCCTTCCTGATGGCCTGGCTGCTCAATGAGCTGCCGCCCAAACTGCGCACTTTGCTGACGGTCATCTTCTATGCGCCGAGCATTTCAGGCAACGCCTATGTGGTGTTCCGGCAATTATTCTCGGGCGACGCTTATGGCTTTGTCAACGCGCAGCTGCTCAGCATGGGGTTGATTGCCAAGCCCATTCTGTGGCTGGCTGACCAGAAGTACATGATGCTCATTGTCATTCTGGTTTCGCTGTGGATGAGCTTGGGGGTAGGCTTCCTGTCCTTTATTGCCGGCTTGCAGGGAGTGGACCGCTCCCAGTACGAAGCCGCAGAGGTGGATGGCATTAAAAACCGCTGGCAGGAGCTATGGTACATTACGCTGCCCAACATGGGGCCGCAGTTGATGTTCGGCGCCGTCATGTCGGTGACCAACGCGTTGGCGGTGGCCGATGTGACCGTGGCGCTGACCGGTTTCCCGTCGCCCAGTTACGCCACCCATACCATCATCAATCACTTGAACGACTACGGTATCATCCGCATGGAGATGGGCTATGCCAGCGCCATTGCGGTGTTGCTGTTCATCGCGATGATATCGATTAACCGCTTTGTACAAAAAGCGCTGCGAAAGGTGGGCACATAAGATGGCAAAGGCTGAAAAAGAAAAGCTCACCCGTAACCAAAGGAAGATAGCGCGCATCAGGCGCAAGGCGGAGCGCGCCCAGCGAAAGGGCAAGCCGCGCACCCGCTTTGGCAAGGCGCTGACCAAGGGGCGCAGCAACCGTACCGTACGCGGCAGCATAGCGCTGCTCATCAATCTGTTCCTGTTCGCTCTGTTGATGGTGTTCCCGGTGGTTTTCCTGGTATCCAACGCCTTCAAACCCATCAACGAACTGTTCATCTTCCCGCCCAAGCTGTTTGTGATTAATCCGACGCTGGACAACTTTACTGACCTGTTCGACCTGCTGAGCAACTCCCTGGTGCCGTTTACGCGCTACCTGTTTAACACCTTGCTCATCGTGCTGTTAGGCTCCATCGGGCATATCCTCTTGTCCAGCATGGCGGCCTTCCCGCTGGCCAAGTTCAGGTTTCCCGGGGCCAAGACGCTGTCCAATATCGTCACGCTGTCGCTGATGTTTACCGCAGCCGTCACCGCGGTGCCTAACTACATCATCATGAGCAGGCTGGGCCTTGTGGATACCTATTGGGCCATTATCCTGCCGGCGTTTTCCATGTCGCTGGGCTTGTTCCTGATGAAGAACTTCATGGAGCAGGTGCCAGACGCCCTGGTGGACGCGGCGCAAATCGACGGCGCTACATACTTCACGATGTTGTGGCGCATCGTGATGCCGGCAGTCAAGCCGGCGTGGATCACACTGTTTATCGTGTCCTTCCAGACGCTGTGGGGCAACACCGCAGGCAACTTCATCTACACAGAAAGCATGAAGCCGCTGCCTGCGATGCTGTCACAAATCGCCGGCTCCGGCGTAGCGCGCGCCGGCGTGGTGGCGGCCACCTCGCTGATCATGTTCATCGTGCCGGTGGTTGTGTTCACCGTATCGCAGTCCAACGTGCTGGAGACCATGTCCACTTCGGGCATCAAGGAATAGGGGGGATAGGGATGAAACGATTGAAGTTTGCCCTGATCCTGCTCATGTGCCTGTTCGCAGCGCTGCCTGCGCACGGCGAACAGGTGCGGGAGCCGGGCAGTTACCAGTATTCACCCTACGGCGAGCCTGTCACGGCGGTGCCAGCGTATACGCTCAAGCGGTCTTTCTACGCGGCCGACCTGCCGGGTGCCCGGTCGCTCAGCAACCTGCGCGATGCCCATGTAGCAGGCGACCGTATCTACGTACTGCGCGATGAGGAGCTGATCATCCTCACATCGGGGTTCCGGGTGCTGAAATCCATCAGCGCGTACACCGATGCACAGGGCAATGAGGTAAAGCTTACCGGCGCCAGCGGCGTTACCGTCGACCGGAATGGCGGAATCTATGTCTCCCGCGCCGATGCAGGCGAAATCCTGCATTTTGAGCCGGATGGGAACCTGCTGCGCGTCATTGGGCGCCCGGACATCAAGGGCTTTGAAAACGTGGCGTACAAGCCCATCAAGTTAGCTGTGGACGATGCCATGCGCATCTATGTGGTGGCCCAGGGCATGTACGAAGGCATGGTGGAATTAAACCCCGATGGGAGTTTCTCGCGCTTCTTTGGCGTCAACAAAGTGACGTTCAGCTTCGCGCAGTATATCTGGCGGATATTTGCCACCCGTGAACAGCTGCAGCGGCAGCAATTGTGGCTGCCTACGGACTTTACCAACATCGCCATTGACGATCGCGGCTTCATCTACGCCACCATTCAGGACGAAAAAGGCCAGATCATCAAGCGCCTCAACGCCAAGGGCGAAAACATCCTGCGGGTCGTTGATGCCCCGGACCCTAACGGTGATCTTTGGTTCAACGAATCCGGTGTAGGCATCCCGGTGGGGCCGTCTGTCTTTATCGCCGTGGACACCAACCCCTATGGCGTGTTCATCTGCCTGGATCAGAAGCGTTCGCGCGTCTTTGGCTACAACGAGGACGGCCGCCTGCTGTACATCATCGGCGGGCCGGGGCAGCGCGAAGGCCAGTTCCGCAACCCGGTGGACGCGGACTTTGTCGGCGATGACATCATGGTGCTGGATGCGCTTTCCCAGTCCATCGACCTGTACAGCCCCACGGCATACGGCCGCGCCATTCACGATGCCGTGCGGCATCAATATACCTTCGACTATGACCAGGCTTCCACTTTCTGGCGCGAGGCGCTGGCCTACAACCACAACTTACGCTGGCCTATTCGGGCATCGGACGCTCCCTGCTGCGTGCCGGACAATACGATGAGGCCATGGAATACCTCAAAATGGGGGAGGACCGGGAGTATTACTCCAAAGCCTTTGAAAAGGTGCGCAACCGCGACCTGAAGGAGTGGTTCGTGCCCGGCATGATTGCGCTGATTGCGCTGATCATCCTGTCAAAGACGGTGAAGTATATCCGCAAACGCAGGAAGGAAAAGGAGGGCGTGGCATGAGCACGGCAAAGCAGGCACACGGCAATTGGCTGGGCGCTTTGCGCGCAGGCATGGCGTACTTGAAGGAGACGTTCTGGACGTTTCCCACTTACATCCTGGGCCGCCCCTTCAAAGGCTTCGAGGAGATGAAGACCGAGCATCGCGGCAGCATGCTGTACGCGGTGACGATGTTCATCCTCAGCGCCCTGATGAACATTGTGGAGTTTGTGTACACGGGTTTTCTGGTCAACTACAACAACCCGTACATGATCAACTCCATTTTCCTGGCGATGGTGACCATCTTCCCGGTCGTGCTGTTTGTGGTGGCCAACTGGTCGGTGACGACGCTGCTGGAAGGCAAGGGCCGCATGAAAGACATCTTCATGGTGCTGATGTATGCGATGTTCCCCTTCCTGCTGCTGCGGCTGGTCAGCCTGTTCCTGACCAATGTGCTGACGCTGGAAGAAATGATGGTGTCCTATACGCTGGTCAGCATCGGCAGCGTGCTGATGTTCGCCTACATGTTCATTGGCCTGATCTCGGTGCACGAGTATTCTTTCGGCGCAGCCATCGGATCGCTGCTGCTGACGGTGGTGGCCATGATGATCATTGTGTTTATCCTGATGCTCTTGTTCACCCTGGCTGCGGACGTGGTGGATTTCGTCCGCGTGGTGTACAAGGAACTGATGCTCAAATTCGCTTGACGGCAGGAAAGGAGGGGCGAACATGAAAAAAATATCGCTATTGTTGGCGCTGCTGCTCATCCTGATGCCGTCCTGCGTGATGGCCGGACAGGTCGAAGAAGGCCTGCTGACGTATGAATCGGACGGTGCCGTACTGACCATCGACCCGGCTACCATGGCTGTAAGCTTTACGCCCGCCGGCAGCGAGGTGACCTATACCACGGCGGTGCTGCAATCCACCTCAGGCAGCCGCGCGATGAAAAACCTGCAAAAATCTGCCCTGTCCGTGCAGTACATCGCCAATGCCCTCGCGGGCACCATCAGCGCAATGGACAGTTTCTCCATGTCGGTGGACCTGGGCGAAGCCACGGTGGAACGGTTGCCCGAAGGCTTCCGCGTATCCTATGGCATCGGCTCGAATGAGTTGGTGGTAGACGACCTGCCCAAGATGATCCCGGTGGAGATCTATCACGAACGCCTGAAGCCCGCCTGGACGGAGAAGAACGATAAGCTGTTCAATTCCAACTACCGCGTGGTGCCGCGTGGCGATGGCAGCAGCGTGTTTGTGCGCGCCAAGGACGACCTGGGCAAGCTGGTCATCTCCCAGTTGTATGAGCTGATCTTCACCCAGGGCGGCTACACCCTGGAAGAGCGTGACGCCCACAACGCGGAGTACGGCCATGAGGTAAAAACCAACCCGCACCTGGACGTGGTGATGGATTTCCTGGTGGATGGGGGCGATCTGGTGGTTTCCCTGCCCATGAACGAGGTCAAAACCACCATTGACAACGACCTGATTGCAATCGACGTGCTGCCCTACTTCCTGTCCGCCGACAGGGCGCAGAAGGGCTACCTGTTTGTGCCCGATGGCTCGGGCGCGATTATGAATTTCTCCAACGACCGCTTGGGCATCGCCGCCTACTCCACCACGGTGTATGGCCGCGATCCGCTCATCCGCGCAGATGAATACCGCCCGGCGGCATACCCGACCAACCTGCCCGTCTACGGTATCAAGGACGAGACGGGCGCTGTGCTGTGCATCATTGAGGAGGGGGCCGAACTGGCCACCATCACCGCCGACATTGCCGGCCACAGCGATGACTACAACCGCGTGTTTTCCAGTTTCACGCTGCGCAACATCGAGCGCGTGGCCATGGGCGGCAACAAAACGGTCACCACGCCGCGCTACGCCGAGGACACATATACCGGCAACATCCGCCTGCGCTATCGCTTCCTGCCGGGTGCCGACCAAACCTATGTCGAAATGGCGGATGCCTACCGCACCTACCTGCTTGAAGGCGGCGTCCTGAAGGAAACCGAGCCGGCCGGCCATGCGCCGCTGTTCATCGAGATGATCGGCGCAGTGCGCAAGCAGAAGTTCCTGCTGGGCATTCCGTATAATTCCACGGTGCAGGCAACCACCATCGCCCAGGCCGGGCAGATATACGATGCCCTCAAGGCCGCCGGCATGGGCAACATCCAGTTGCTGTATTCCGGGCTGTTCCGTCAGGGGGTCAAGCACGGTCCCCTGGACAAAGGCGCCCTGGATGGCGGCTTAGGCGGCGCGCAGGCGCTCAAAGACCTGGCAAAGCGCCTGGAGCGCAACGGCGACACCCTCTATCCGTCCATCTTCCTGGGCCGGGTATACAATACGCGTGGCTTTTCAGCCGTCCGCAATGCCGCCCGCACGCATGATGGCGACACGGCAGTGGTCTACGAGGCAAGCGAGCCGCAGTTGCGCGGCGTGCCATATTTTGGCAGTGCGTATCTGTCACCGCTGTACCTGAAGGATTACACTGCTTCGGTGCGCAGCCAGTTGGAAAAATTGGGCGTGACCGGCGTCAACGTGCAGGATTTGGGCAACACGCTGGTGGGCACCTACAAACGGCGGGAACATGTCTCTCCCATCCATGCGGTACCGTATGTGGAGTCTGCGCTGGAGTTGCTGAATGACCAGAAACTCATGCTGGACTGCCCCAACCTGTACGCGCTGCCCTATGCAGACGTGCTGACCAACGTGCCCGAGCAGGGCAACGGCTACAAGCTGCTGGACGCCGATATACCCTTCCTGCAGATGGTGTACGATGGCTGCCTGACATATTCCGGCGTATCCTGGAACCTGGAGCCCCAGATCCCGCTGGAGCGCCAGCTGCTCCATGCCATGGAAGGCAAGACCGCTCCGCGCTTCACGCTGACTTGGGAGAAGCCTACCATATTTCATGACACCATTGACATGACGTTCCTTGGTTATTTTTCTACCTGGCACGAGGAAAGCCTGCCCGTCATCCAGCGCGCCTATGAAGCGTATGATGCATACTATCAGCAGGTGGCAGATGCCCGCATTGTCCGGCACGATATCCTCAGCCCAACCCTGCGCGCAGTGCACTTTGACAACGGCGTGCAGCTGCTGCTCAACTACAGCGACCAGGAGGCAACTGCGGATGGCATCACCATCCCGGCCAACGGCTATATCCTGTCAGGAGGTGAATAATATGGCTGGCGAAAAACGAAGTTGGTACTATCGGCTGAGTTTCCCCCGAAAGACAGCCCTGTGGGGGTTCATCTTCCTGCTGCCCTGGCTGCTGGGCTTCCTGCTGCTGTTTCTGGTGCCCATGGTACAGACCTTCCAGTACTCCTTCAACCAACTGGAGATTGTGCCCACCGGCGGCATCAAGCTGACACCTGCCGGCTTTGAGAACTTCCGCCACGCGCTGCTGGTGGACCCCAATTTCAACCCGGCGCTGGTCAACACGCTGATTGAAGTGCTGTTGTACACGCCGATGATCATCATCTTCTCCCTGCTGTGCGCCATTTTGCTCAACGGAAAATTCCGGGGCCGCGCAGTAGCGCGCGCGATATTCTTCATCCCCATCATCATGGCGACCGGCCTGATGATGGAGCGGGTGACCAACCTGTCCGGCCAGATGCAGGCCGCCACCGAAGGCGAAGGCGCCGTCTACGGCGCCGGGTTTATCGCGCAACTGCTGTTCAACCTGGGCATTGGCAATCAGCTGGTGCAATACCTGCTGGACATGGTCAACCGCATCTTTGAGATTATCTCGCTGTCCGGTATCCAGATCCTCATCTTCCTGGCATCGCTGCAGGCCATCTCTCCCTCACTGTATGAGGTGGCCAAAATCGAGGGCGCGACGGCCTACGAAACGTTCTGGAAGGTGACGGTGGTGATGGTGTCACCCATGATATTGACCTGCACCATCTATACCATGAGCGACCTGTTTGCGCGCAGCGACATCATGACCCTGGTGTACGACCTGGCTTTCCGCCAGTCCCGCTATGGCCTGAGCGCCGCGATGAGCAGCATCTACCTGCTGCTGAGCGTGCTGACCATCAGCATCGTCGTGTTGATGCTGCGAAAGGTGGTGTTCTACTATGACTGAACTGACAGAGCGCCTTGTGCTTCCCGACGAGAAACTGAAGCGGCGCGAGCAGCGCAAGATACGTGCCGCCAATGCCGCGCGCAGTTTTGTGGTCAACGTGTTCCGCTATGCGCTGATTATCTGCCTGTCCTACCTGATCTTGGCGCCGATCTTGATCAACATCTCCACGGCGTTTACCTACCCCAAGGATGTGGGCCTGTCCTCCTCCATATGGATCCCCTCGCGCGTATCGTTGGAGAACTGGCATGTATCCATGCTGGTGCTCAAATATAAGACCGCGCTGCCCTACACCCTTGTACAAACGGCCATAATCGCCATTCTGCAAACGCTGTGCGCCATGCTGGCTGCATACTCCTTCGCCCGGCTGAAGTTCCCTGGGCGCGGGCTGCTGTTTGCGTTCGCGGTGTTCACCATCATCGTGCCGCCGCAGGTGTTCATGCTGCCGCAGTACGTTTACTTCCGCAATTTTGATTTCTTCGGCATTATCAAAGCCATCACCGGCAAGCCGCTCAACCTGCTGGGCAACCCGTTGTCGCTGGTGCTGATCAACATCACCGGCGTGGGCCTGAAGGGCGGTCTGTATATCTACATCCTGCGCCAAACCTATCGGGGCCTGCCCAAGGCGCTGGAAGAGGCCGCCTATGTGGACGGCGCCGGCTTTATGCGCACCTTCTGGGGCATTGTGGTGCCCTCGTCCTCCTCGGGGCTGCTGACGGTGATGGTGCTGTCCTTCGTGTGGAACTGGAACGATGCATATTACATCCGCCTGTTTGACTCCGCCAACACCAATAACCTGATGCTGGCCTACACCCGTGCCGTGGGCTCGGTGGACGAAGCCATTGCCCGCATCGCCACCCAGGTGCCCGCGCACTACGCTTTCCTGCAAAAGAATCCCATGTACGAAGCCGCCATCGGCAAAACCGCCGCCCTGCTGGTCTTCCTGCCGCTGGTGATCCTGTACCTGTTCATCCAGCGCCGCTTCGTGCAAGGCGTTGAGCGCAGCGGTATCGCAGGGGATTGATACTCAAAACAGAAATGTCGTAAACAATCACCCGGAGCAAAGCGTATGTTTTGTTCCGGGTGATTGTTTTATTCCAGTCTTAATTGCATCGTTGCGCCGGGCCTTTTGTCGCCCTGCCGCCTCAGTCGATCTCAACGTAGCTTTAGTTACGCCCTCGGTTTCCTTCCTTGCAGGCCAACAAAATCCCCCGCCGCTTTGGATGCAAAAAAGCTTTACACCAGTATTACACTCCTGCATGCGGACTGGATTCTCCTGATGTTGACTTTTTCTTTCCTGTGAAAGTACAATATAATGCGTAGTTCTATATATAAACTACCATAAATAGAAAGGAGAAAAATATGAAAGCGGGAATCTATCACGGTATCAGGCAGGTAGCTGTCGAGCAGCGAGACAAACCCGCCATCGGCCCCAGAGATGTGCTGATTCAGGTCACCTACGCTGGTATCTGCGGCACTGACATCGGCGCGTACCTGCATGGCGGCGACGCGGTGGGTATTTACCCCGGCAACGAGTTTGGCCACGAGTTTGTGGGCATCGCGGCAGAGGTAGGCGCTGAGGTACAGGGCATCACAAAAGGCATGCGGCTGACCATCAACCCTACTGATCGGCGCTCGGTGGAAACCAGTGGCATGAATACCACCGAAATCGCTGACATGGCGGGTGCCTTTTCCCAGTATGTGTATGTGGAAAACGCCCGGCTGAACAAAAATGTTTTCCACTTGCCCGATACATTGCCTGATGAAATTGCCATGCTGACCGAGCCTCTCAGCGTGTCCATGCATGCTGTCAACCTGTCGCAAGCTAAAAAAGGCGACAAGGTGCTGGTGTACGGGGCGGGCACCATCGGTCTATCCGCTGTGGCCGCCCTCAAATACAAAGGCGTTACCGACATCATTGTGTCCGATATCAACGATTTCAAACTGAGTTTTGCAGAAAAGCTGGGGGCGGTCCCTTTCAACTCCAATGGCAAGAGTCTGCCTGACTTCGTTAAGCAGACCTGGGGTACCCTTAAGGGCAACGCCTCTGAGAATACCTGGAATGCCGATGTGGTGCTGGACTGCGCCGGTGCGCCCCAAATCCTGCAGGAGTACATGGACAATGCGAAAACCAACTCCACCTTCGTGGAGGTAGCCATCAACATGCAGCCCAGCGAGCTGAGCCTGTTCTGGCTGCTGGCCAAGGAAGCAGTCATCAAGGGCTCACGTGGCTATACGCCGGAGGATATCCTTCAGTCCATTGATGCCCTCAATCATCCCGACTGCAAATTGAAGGAGATCATCACCCACACCTTCTCCCTGGAGGAGCTGCCGAAGGCATTTGAAGTCGGCAGCAATCCCAACCAGGCGGTAAAGGTCGCCATCAAACACAGCCTGTAAGCCTTCCTGTCCCTTCTGTAATTACTTTATGCGGTTTGGCGCCATCATGGCAGATGAGCGGCGCCGGACCGCATTGTATAATAACGGAGATATGAGCATTCCACGGGCGGCCTGTTTCGTGTATACTGGTCACGGCATCACAATACACAAGAGGAGGCACTATGGCGTTTTCTGTCAACCATCCCATCCTCTACCTGTTCTCGGGCATCGTGGTGGCCTTCATCCTGGCGCAGTCGGTCTATTTTCTGGTAAAGGCGGCAGCCCGCGCGCGGGAATTGGGCATATCGGGCGCCACCATCCGCAAGACCGTGCTGTCCAGCGCGCTGTTTTCCGTCGCGCCCGCGGTGTCCATCCTGGTGGGCGTCATCACGCTGTCGCAGTTCATCGGCCTGCCCTACCCCTGGCTGCGGCTGTCCGTGCTGGGCGCGGTCACCTATGAACTGCCGGCCGCTACCCTGGCCGCGGGCGCCATGGGCGCGGAAGTCACCCAGACCATCAGTGACGCCCGCGTCTTTTCCACCATCGCCTGGGTGATGGCGCTGGGCATCCTGTCCGGGCTGATCCTGGTGCTGGTGGCGCTGCGCAAAATCCAATCGGGCATGGTCAGCCTGGCCGGGCGCGACAAGCGCTGGGGCGAGATTCTGACCGACGCGCTGTTTCTGGGCATGATATCGGCCTTTGTGGGGTTGCTGTTCGCCCGGGTGCGCGAGGGACTGCCCGGCTTCATCCCGCTGGCGGTGGCGCTGGTCTCCGCCCTGCTGATGGCGGTGTGCGGGCTGCTGATGAAGGCCTTCAAGTGGCAGTGGCTGTCCCAGTACGCGCTGCCGCTGTCCATGCTGGGCGCGATGGCGCTGAGC
>Ga0116182_1005023_pt1 | contig 11451 bp, 11 predicted proteins | sample AD_UKC077_MetaG_FD_89805 | JGI IMG/M metagenome (GOLD analysis project Ga0116182, IMG submission 89805) | Active sludge microbial communities of municipal wastewater-treating anaerobic digesters from USA - AD_UKC077_MetaG | ecosystem: Engineered > Bioreactor > Anaerobic > Digestate | place: USA...
CAAACGGGTCGTCACGCCAGTCTCGGCACCGTGCAAATTCCCCTCGGAGTTCCGCCCCGATTCTTCTTCGCCGGTATTCACTTGCCGTGAATCTGCTGCCTTCATCAACTGTCCGTGTGTTCCCGCCGCCTACTCGCGGCTTTCAATGTTCGGCCCTTCGGTCCGTACCGGCACCTACTATGGCCTCGGCTGACTTCTGCACGAGCCTCCCGACACCTCTCGATGTCCGTAGCACAGAGGTTTCCCTCGGCACCCGTGCAGATCTCCCCGGGTATTGCGCACTCACCTTCACGCTTATGCCTGTCGGATTTACGTCACGGCGTTCCGTACAAGTTTCGGGCTTTGACGATAATCGCCGCCTTACCCCGCTGTAACGCCTCGTGTCCGCTTCCTGTTCGTCAGGCCAGCGCTTTGCCTTCGGCTTCCTCAAGATTCGCAGTTGCCCGCTACACCCTTGCCGTTCGGCTAACTCTTCCCCTGGCCGGGTGAGTAGTGGACTTGCACCACCAAGTCTGTGCGCCCTGCCGGGCGCACAACAAGAAAGGCAGCGGTTTTATACGCTGCCTTTCTTCTTTGCTTTATCGAGACTGACTGCGTATCGCTCCTTTCATCAACTGGGAGGGGCGAATGAAATCTCATAGTGCCGTTTTAGCAGGGATGATTTACTTATATCGCTAAGAAGTTGCCTGGCAAACCAGCGTTTTAGGAGAACTGGAGGGCTGTTTTAGTACTGTAGGACAAGTTCCTTTTTTTCATATAAAAAGAATCTTCTTCTTGCTAACTACCCTTACATATTTCATCAAAACGCAGAAGCAAAAAAATATTCCTCAATCGTATCAATTGTTGCGCTTACAAGACTTGATAGTGAAATGAACACTTGGTATAAGGCTCTGCCAAGGAGCTGACAACTTAAAAAAATATCCTTGTAAAAGGAGATAAATAGTGAAGAAATTAGGAATCAAAGGGGTAGTGGTTGTATTGATTATTTTTTCGACCGTAACCGCTTATGCAGAAAACTCAAAAACAAATGAAGCCACACAAACGTCTCCCAGATTTAAGGTGGAAGCCTATCTTAAACTGGGCGGATTGGGATTTTATGAAAACGGCAATTTAGAGGGACATAAATTTTTTGTCGGTGGTGAACTAAAAGTAGGCTCTCCCCTGAGGCCCGGGACACAATTCTTTTTGTCTGTCAGTGGATGGCGATCGGGAGAGGCCCTGGATGAAGATAAAGAAATGCCGCTGCAAGGGGGGCGTATCGGCGGGGAATTCCGCTACAACTTCATGATAAAAGATCTGCTGATTTACCCTTTTGTCGGAACTGGCATTAACTTTATGGAGCGTGAAGGCAAAATCATGCCTGATGACTGGACCGAAATCACTTACATAGATTGCCGGGCGGGCACTTTTATAAAATACAAATGGCTTTTCGCCTCAGCGGCCGCACAAATTCCAATTGATATCGGTAACAATGGTCGTCACCTAAAGCCTGATATCGGCTATACTCTTGACATAGGTTTTAACTTTAAAAGATTCGTTGCCGGTTACCGCTATGACGTTCTGGCTTTTCACAACCCGGAATAGGGAAAACTGTAATAGACACTTCTCAGGCGATCATCGGGTGGAAATTTTAAGCTGTTTGGGATTTTATTTCAGGCTGGCGCTGAGCCACCTGAACATGCTCAGCCATACGCATTCGATCCGACATGAATGATCTTCGATTGTCTTTATTTAGTGGTTTGCTGCTGTGTCGCCTTTACTCCACGGAGTCTTCCCACCCGGATTTCCTTCAGAAAATCTTTTTCGTTCAAAACCGGATTTTCAAAAATCGTCACATATGAACCGATATTGAGAATTTTGTGCGCGTCGCTCCCGCCCGTTCCGGGAATTTTCATCTGTTCCATCGCCTTTCGCACTTTGCTCATGGCGGTCTCGGAATGATCCGGGTGGAAAAGCTCGATGGCATCGAGCTTTAATTTATAAATCAGGTCGCCCGCCCCGTAGTAGCGCGAGCGTCCGCCGCGGGACAATTTGTACGGGTGGGCGGCGATGATGATCCCGCCTTCATCATGTACCACTTCCACGAGTTCAGACGCCGTCTTTTCTTTAGTCAGGCTGCGGTTTACGCCGAAGATCAAATATTCCCCTTCGGAGCGTCCCCGGGCGTCTCTGGCGTGAATTTCCTGCCCGTTGATCAAGACAATACCCCTGGCTGAGGCGGCCAGTCGCAGATTTTCGAATTGTTCGTCCGGCCAGCGCATGCCGTGTTCAGTCAGAGCCAGGCCATCCAAACGGGCGGAAACGGCCTGATCGATGATTTCCTCATACTGGATAAATGAACAACCGGAATACCGGCGCGTATGGACATGAAGGTCAAAAATACTCATAGAAAAAAAGTGCCGCAACGAACTGCCGACGATTTGTGGCGGCCGGGTCTCTGGTCTCTTTTTTTACATTCCTGCCGACCTTGTACGCCAGAGACGAAAACGGTATTGTTTAAACGTCATGGCTATATGCTATAATGCCCGGTGCCGTGCGGTGGCGGGCGACCGGGGCAAAAGAGTATCTGCGAGCTTAAAATTTTATCAACCGACTTTGTGCCGTCCATATACGGTATCAGTAGATATCATTGAATAATATGTTTCTGTCAAGCTTTTTGAGGGGATGGGCAGCAGGACACAAAAAAAGAATATGGCTTTTAAAAGGAAAAATTGCTACACTCCGCTGATAAAGCTGTCGCAAGCTCAGCGGCATTTCGTTTCTCATCCAAAAACCTTATAAAAAGGGGGTAAAGTTAAATCATTCAACATTAAAGCAACGGCGTTATTGAATTTGAGTCACTTAAATCGTCCTAACTTAACTGAGGAGGAAAATGGAAATGGCTGAAGAAGTAACTTACGCGTCAAAACCCTGGGTGAAGTCTTACGATAAAGGTGTTCCTGAAAAAATTCAGTACGAAGAAATCTGCATGCCTGACATTCTGGACCGGGTGGCGGCCGAACGTCCGGATCGCATGGCTCTGAATTTCCAGGGCTACACCATGAACTACAAGGAGCTCAAAGACATGGTGAATCGCTTCGCCGCCTGCCTTACAGGCATGGGCATAAAGAAAGGCGATGCGGTGGCCATTATTCTGCCCAACATGATTCCATGTGTTGTTGCCTACTACGCCATTCATAAAATCGGCGCCATTGTTGTCTTAAACAACCCGACCTATTCCGACCGCGAGCTGGAGCATCAGCTCAATGATTCGGGCTCCAAAGTCCTCATCACCGTCGATCTGCTGGCCAACCGCATGATCGATTTACGGCCCAAAACAAAAGTGAAACAGATCATCATCACATCCATCGGGGATTATCTACCCTTCCCGGTAAATCTTTTATTCCCGCTGGTGGGAAAGAAAAAAGGGCTGCTCCCCTCCAAGCCGATGAAACAGGCAACCGATGTATATAAATGGAAGGACTGCATCGCCAAAAACCAGCCCAATCCGCCCAAAGTCAAACTGACTTTCGATGACGTCGGCATGTATCAGTACACAGGCGGCACAACCGGCGTTTCCAAGGGCGTCATTCTGACCCATGGAAATATCAGCAAGCAGGTACAGCAACTGCGCGCCTGGTTTCCGAGGTTTATCGGGACATACCACATCAACCTGGGAGCCCTGCCCTTCTTCCACGTTTTCGGCATGTCCTGTGCGATGAACTTTTCCATTTATCAGGGATGGGGAGACCTCCTGATCCCCAAACCCCAGCCTGAACCCCTTCTGGAGGCCATCCGCAAATTCAGACCCAATTTCGGCGCGCTGGTGCCGACCATGTTTATCGGCATGCTCAATCACCAGGACATGAAGAAGACTGACCTGACCAGTTTTAAAGGATTCTTTTCCGGAAGTGCTCCGCTTCCGGTGGAAGTAATTCATGAGTTTGAAAAAACCGCGGGTTCAGTCATATGTGAAGGATATGGCCTGACGGAAACAACACCTGTGACGCACACCAACCCCTACGAGGGCGTCCGCAAGATCGGCAGCATCGGCCTGCCCGTCTCCGATACGGAATGCCGCATAGTTGACCTGGAAAAAGGTGAAACAGACATGCCCGTAGGGGAACCGGGTGAACTGATCATCCGCGGCCCGCAGGTCACCAAAGGCTATCTCAACAATCCGGAAGAAACCGCCACTTTGCTCAGAGACGGCTGGTGCTACACGGGAGATATCGCCACGATGGACAAGGACGGATACTTCTATATCGTGGACCGTAAAAAAGACATGATCATCACCGGCGGATTCAACGTCTATCCGCGAGACGTGGATGAAGCCTACTACGAGCATCCAAAAATACTAGAGGCCTGCGCCATCGGCATCCCCGATCCGAAAAGGGGGGAGAATATCAAACTGTTCGTCGTGCTGAAAGAGGGCGAAACAGCTACGGCGGAGGAGCTCATTGAATACGGAAAAACCAAACTGGCGGTTTATAAACTGCCTACCGAAATCGAGTTCCGTACAGACCTGCCCAAGTCCACGGTAGGAAAAGTTCTCCGCAAAGAGCTGCGGGCCGAAGAACTGGCAAAAAGAAAGAAATAATACCGGATATCAGGCAACGAAACAAAATACCCGCATCCTTTCAAGGATGCGGGTATTTATTTTCTGTTCAGATACTGTAAACCGGGCTTTGCTACTTAACGGAAACAACCGGGCAGGACGACTCCAGGATAATGTACTGCGCATTGGAGCCGAACAGAAGCTTGCCGACTTTCGACTTTTTCTCGATGCCGATGATGATTTCGTCAACCTTCCTGTCGGCGGCAAATTCCACGATGTCTTCACCGGGCGTCAGCCCCCGCACCAGGATATGCGTTTCACAGGAGATGCCATCCGCCTCCATGGTTTCTTTCACATAAGCAAGCTGCTTTTCGATTTTATCCAGGCTTACCTGTTCCTTTTCCGAGACCCGCTCCATCGAGCTGGCGACAAAAACAGATGCGTTAAAAGCCTTGGCATGTTTTTTTGCAACGTCCAGGATCTTGCCTGCGATTTCCGACCCTCCCACATAGGCGACTAGTATCTTCATTTTCCTCCCCCGCTTTCTTAAAGTAATCCGAACTTAAATGGTTCAATCTATCCGAGCCGTGTCAGGGCGCGATTATAGGAAAAAGGGTTTTCAATGTCAATCACATTCTGCCGCCCATTGAAGTTAATTGGCTTGACACGCATGATTCGCCTCCATATACTCACGTGTGCAAATAACATATCTTCCGCACCGGAAGGCGACAAGAAACTTAAAGGGCATGCCTTCCCGACATGATTAAAAAAATCAAGGACCTCGGTGTTGTTTGTATGAAAAATAATATCTGCGCTACGGACCGAAACAATCAAGGAAAATCAAATACGAAAAGGTTTCATAAATGGTAGGCGATCTGCCGCAACCTGATCGAAACAGACGGGATGAAATGCCGGGTCTCAACTATAAAATGATCGCCGCCATGGTTGTCGACCTGGACTACCCCAAGAGTGTGAACGACCGCTGGGACACGCGGCGGGTGACCGGCCGGCCGAAGAGGTGCGCGACACGGACACAGTCTCCCGCCGGGAGCTGATACACCCTGCAAAAAGGAGCAAAAACCCATGAACATCGCCGTCTTGAATGGAAGCCCCAAGGGCGATTTGAGCGTCACCCTCCAGTATGTGCGTTACGCGGCGGCGAAATTTCCGCAGCACTCCTTCCGGATCTTCCCCGTCGCCCGGACAATACGTAAAATCGAAAGAGATGAAAGCGCTTTTCAGGAGATCATCGACGCGGTGAAAAACGCAGACGTTGTATTGTGGTCCTTTCCTTTGTATTTCTTTCTGGTCTGTTCGCAATACAAACGATTTATAGAGCTTATTTTTGAAAGGAAACAGCAAGCGGCATTCGCCGGAAAATACACTGCGTGCCTTTCCACATCAGTCCATTTTTTCGATCATACGGCGCACAATTATATGCACGCCGTCTGCGACGATCTGGGAATGAACTTTATCGGGTCATACTCTGCCGCCATGTACGACCTGATGCGCGGCAAAGAAAGAAAACGCTGGTTGTCGTTTGCCGGCCACTTCCTCGATGTGGTCAACCGCAGGGCGCCCACGCCGCGTGTCTATCCGCCGCTTAAGGCCTCACCGGCCGCCTACAGCCCCGGCAGGACGGCCGTCGATATTGAAGCGCAGGATAAACGGATTTTGATTCTCCAAGACGGGCAAGAACCGTCAGGCAACACAGACGCAATGGTCGCACAGCTGGCCGCCTGCTTCCGCGGCACCGCTGATGTGGCAAGCCTCATGGACCTGGACATCAAAGGCGGCTGCCTGGGCTGCTGCAAGTGCGGCCTGGACAATGTGTGTGACTATCAGGGCAAAGACGGCTTCGTGGATTTTTACGAAAACAGCGTGAAAAAAGCGGACATTGTCGTTTTCGCCGGAGCCATCCACGACCGTTACCTCTCTTCGCGCTGGAAGATGTTTTTCGACCGCTCCTTTTACAACACGCATGTGCCGACACTGGCCGGCAAACAGATCGCCTATCTGATTTCGGGACCTCTGGCACAGATTCCCAATCTGCGCCAAGTTCTCGAGGCGTACGCGGAGTTTCAGGAGGCGAACCTCGCCGGCATCGTCACAGATGAAGAGGACAATTCCACCGAAACGGACGAACTTATGGCCGAACTGGCCCGCAGGCTGGTGCGGCCGGCCGCCGATATTCCGCTGCAGCCGATGACCTTCTTGGGTGTGGGCGGAAGAAAAATATTCCGCGACGAAATCTACGGCATGCTGCGCTTTGTCTTTCAGTCCGATTACCGCTACTACAAAAAGCACGGCTACTTTGATTTCCCGCATAAAAACTTCAAAGTGCGACGGATGAATATGATGATGACAACGCTGACCAAAATTCCGCCCGTCCGCAGAAAGTTTTTGAAGATGCTCAAAGAGCAGATGGTAAAGCCGGTGAAATATATCGCCGAAAACAGGTAGTGCGCCTCCCCCGGCGTGAAGAGGCGGGCGGCTCATCCAAAAAAACGAGACATAAAGAGTCTGCATGAACAAACAAATCAGAATGGTTTTTCTCGATGCGGCAACCGTCGGAGCACCCGACAATCTCGCGGAAATCTCGTCGCTGGGCGATTACACAAGCTACGAAACAACGCGCCCGGAGGAACGGGTCGCCCGTATCCGCGGCCACAATGTGGTCATCACCAACAAGACGGTCATTGACCGCGAAATTATCGATGCGTGCCCGGAGCTGGAGCTGGTCTGCATTACCGCCACCGGTATGAATAACGTAGATCTGAACTATGCCGCCGGGAGAGGAATCTCCGTAAAAAATGTCGCCGGATATTCTACCGAATCAGTCACCCAGTGTACTTTTGCCATGCTGTTTTATCTGATGAACGCGTCTCGCTATTATGATGACTACGTAAAATCCGGACAATACGCCAAAAGCGAAATCTTCACCCACCTGGGCCGCGAGTTCACACAATTGAGCGGCACGCGCTTCGGCGTCATCGGCATGGGTGCCATCGGTAAACGGGTGGCGGCGGTCGCTTCCGCTTTCGGCGCGCAGGTGTACTACAATTCAACTTCGGGAAAAAACCTGAACGTGGAAGGCTATCCGCACCTGCCGCTCGAAGAGCTTCTGGCCTCGTCGGATGTCGTCTCCATACACTGTCCGCTCAACGACCGGACACACAATCTGCTTTCCGGCGCACACCTGCGGCTGATGAAGCCGACGGCCTATCTGATCAATATGGGACGAGGCGGAATTGTGGATGAAGCGGCTCTGGCCGGCGCAATCAACGAAAACATGATTGCCGGCGCGGCGCTCGATGTCCTGGAGGCCGAACCGATGGCGGCGTCAAGCCCCCTGCTGAGCGTCGGCAGACCGGAAAAACTTCTGATCACCCCGCATATCGCCTGGGCAAGCCGCGAGGCGCGCCGCCTGCTCATCACCGGCACGGCTCAAAACATCAAAGGGCATTTCCTCGTTTGACTGAAGGAGGCCTCAGGAAAAAAGCCAGCAGGCTGCCACCGAACAAAAGAGCGGCGGCGATGGTAAGAGCCAGGCGATAGCCGCCTGTCGCATCAAAAAGGAAACCGGCCAGAAGCGGCCCTCCGGCGCTGGCAATCGTCACCACGGGCGTTGTCCAGCCGACAATCCGGGAAAAATTAGTCCTGCCGAAAAACGCGCCCATCATATTGGGCAAAAGCACGATCATACCGCCGAAGCCGATGCCGGCAAGCGACGAATAGGCGTAAACAAAGGCGGCCTCACGTGCATTCATCAAAGACACGACGCCGAGACCCATAATGCACGAAAAAACGACTGCCAGATACCTGCCGTCAAACCTCATTCCCAATACGCCGCTGACCAGCCTGCCCAGAATGCTCATGCCCAGCATCAGGCCCAGGGCCGATGCGGAAACCATCGGTGAGTAGTGCAAATCCTGAAGATAGGCCACCTGATGCGTGATCAGCATATTGTAAACAAACAAAAGCAGCGAAAACAGCACGAGCATAATCCACAAAGCGGGCGACAGCAGCGCGTCGCGCACGCTCCAGTCCACCGCGGTGGAATAAACGCGGCTTTGCGCATCCTCACCGTCGGGCCGCCGCTTCCCGTCGGGCACCTGTCCTTCATCTTCAGGCTTGTTGCGGATAAGCAGGCGGGCCAGCACCACCCCTAAAAGCAGATGCAATCCGGCCAGGCAGATCCAGCTTGAGCGCCAGCCCAGCGAAGAAATCATGAAACTGATCACGGGCGGCATGACAAATCCGCTCGCGCCGCCGGAAGCGAACAAAAACCCCAGGGCCAGTGATCTTTTGCGTATAAACCAGTTATTGATGACCGTAGTTGCACTTAAATATTCGGAAAAGGCCAGCCCCAGGCCTCCCATGATTCCAAAAAAAATGTATATGTGCCAGATTTCGCTGATTCGCGACATGCCCAGAAGGCCCAGGGCCGCGATGAAGTTTCCCGCGACGATATTTTTCCCGGCGCCGAAGCGCGCCACGGTAAACCCGACCAGCGGACCCAGCATCCCCCCAATTGTCAGGAAAAGCGTGTAGGGGCCGGAAAGCATCGAACGGCTCCAGCCGTAGGTTTCACCGATGGAGGTAAAAAAGATACCGAAGGCGTACGTCACATTGCCGCAGATGCTGCCGTAGGCCAGCATGACGCCTGCCAGCACCAGCCAACCTGAAAAATGACCATGACCGGATCCGGATGAAGAATTCATAAGCAAAACAAAGTGCCCGATTTCATTACGGCAGGCTACAAAAATAACCGCCGTCCGTCAATCTACTAAATTAAACCATTGAATACACTGTATTTATTTTGCATTTCCAAAGTGCACGAAAAAAGATAAAATACCCGTGAAAAAAGCGCAAAGTATACAACCATGTAAACAGATTGCCTCAATGTCTTGAAGGAGTTTATCTATGACCGGCCCGGACGTTTTAGTGGTCGTTCCGCACAGCGGCGTTTCCATTCCGCCGGAGATTTCGCTTGAGGACCTCACGGATGATTTCACGGCGCTTTTGAAAAACGTCGACTGGTACACGCAGTGGCTTTATGACTTCCGCGACATTCTCGGCAACCGTCAGCTTGTCTTCCCCTACTGCAGCATTCTTCTGGACGCCAACCGCGATCCGGAAGATGTCGACCAGTGCGTGCCGGTGCAGGATGTTTTCGGCCGCCCGATCTATCATCCGGCCTACGAACCTTCCGCCTCCATGCGCGCCGCCTGGTCGAATAAATATCTCAAGCCGTTTCACCGCAGCATCGAAGAAAACATCATCGCCGGCGCCGGCCTGATCTTTGACGGACATTCCACGATAACCGCCCGCGGCGTGGCCGACAACCAGATCGACCTGATGAATTTTCAACATACACAGCATGACGATAAACCTGTGTACTACTGCCCCGATATAATCGTGGAAACATATGCCGCCGAGCTGCAAAGACGCCTTCCGGATGTCCGGGTGACCATCAATGCCTCGGAATATGTCCATGTTCACGGGCACATCTGCGCGGCTCATTCAGTAAACGCCCTCAAACGCATCGGCGCACGCGCACCGGCATTCATTCAGGAAACCAACGAGCGCCTGTTCAAAAACGATGACGGAACGCCAGATGTTCACCGCATCAACCGCCTGCGGCGCGCTTTTGCCGAATCGCTTGCCGCGGCCCTGCAGTCTTTACACGAGTCGCAGAAAGTCACGATGATCGACCTGCACATCGGCAAGCAGATCTACGACTACGACTGCGGTGTACAGGCTCTTTTGAATGTGATGACCTATTACGGGACGGAGGTGGACCGCGACGAGCTGATGCTGACGCTGGGCACCACTGAAGAAAGCGGCACTCCCCCGCCGGCGATGATCGCCGCCGCCCGGAAATACGGCTTTGAAGTGCAGGCCGGCACACACTGGCCGCTGAGCCGCGTCAAGAAGTTTGTGGAAGCGGGCACGCCTGTCATTGTACTGCTGCAGGCTTGGGCCGAGCGCTATATGACCCTTGACGACTGGCGCCGCGACTGGGACAACGGGCATTACGCCATTGTCATCGGCTTTGCCAAGGATGTGCTGCTGTTCGAGGACCCGGCCACCATCCGTCGCACCTGGCTGCGTGAACGCGAGTTTCTGGCGCGCTGGCATGACATGGATGCAAAAACGGGGGGAAAATACGAACATTTCGGCATGGTGCTTTTAGGCAGGCAGCCCGCCAGGGCATCGCTCGAGCATATGGACTGATATGGATGAAAACCGCGGCCGTCCGGCACCTAAAGGGCGCGGCCGGTAAGCTGTGAAAAATGAGGCTCCATCGCACTGAAATCCACCGCGCCGTGGTGGCGGATGTTTTTATGGAAACGTGAAATTCCGTCGGCCACTTCCTGCAGTCGCTCTTTTGCGGTCATAAGACAGATATTCATTGCGTCGAGTCTGGCGACATCCCCGGACAGAAAATCGAAAAAGCCGGCCACCATCGCCTCGAACATACCCGCCGATGTGAGCACCGTGCGCCCCTCGCCGGGCAGGTCGAAAGAAAAATCGCTTAATTTCAGTGCGTAAACCGCACCGGCCATTTCATAGGCGGCGTCGTAAACGCTGTCGTAGGACAGGCCCGCGAGGCTGCCGCATCCGAACAGAATGAGCATCTGCGCGTTCATACGCGCAGGCTTGGGTATCGCCACCTTTTCCAGAAACTCTCCGCCGATGTGCGCCTGCCTGATTTCTCTGGAAATCATGCCGTTGAGTCGCCAGTCGACAAGGCCGCAATACCCCCGCGGAGGGCGCTCATCACTGAAAAAGCCGAGCACCAGGCATTCATGCTCTTTTCGATCCGGCGGGTCAGTGGTCAGGCGCAGCTTCATTTTTTCCGTTGATTTTCATATGAAGGGCATCGAGGATGCCGTTGATGAAGGAAC
>Ga0116182_1005028_pt1 | contig 11446 bp, 3 predicted proteins | sample AD_UKC077_MetaG_FD_89805 | JGI IMG/M metagenome (GOLD analysis project Ga0116182, IMG submission 89805) | Active sludge microbial communities of municipal wastewater-treating anaerobic digesters from USA - AD_UKC077_MetaG | ecosystem: Engineered > Bioreactor > Anaerobic > Digestate | place: USA...
AAAAGGAAGTTCGCTATCCTAATAAATTGACACCGAAGGCTCCTGCTAATAACAGTCAGGACTCATCTATGGATAGTACAAACAAGACTGTAAATACTAATAAGGGAGTAGCTTCAGCACCTTCAAAGGCAAGAGGGACTGTTACGGAAAATAAGGATAATGCAAATAAGGACTATCCGATTCATCATGGAGATAGCAGCGATAACAAAGAAACGGATATGTATTCAGCAGATGCAAGACAGTTTATTACCTTTCAAACTAAAAATGGTAAGACTTTTCATTTAATCATTAACCACGATGAGGATAGTGAAAATGTAATGCTTCTTACAGAAGTATCTGAAGATGATTTACTGAACATGGTGGAGAAAAAAGAAGCTCCAAAACAGGAAGTGGTAAAAGAGGAACCTATTAAAGAAGAAGTAAAGCCTGAGAAAAAAGAAGAAAAGAGCAGTTTAGGGACATATATAATTCTTTTACTTGTAGTAGGCGGGGCATTGGGAGCAGGATACTATTTTAAGGTTGTAAAAAAGAAAGAAGATAGGGAGCTTGAAGCCTTAGAGGAAGAAGATGATGATTTCTTTTCTGAAGCTGAAAGCGAAGAAGAAAGAAATGATGTAGATGAAGTAGAAGCAGAAGATGAGCAGTAATGCTGCATCAAAAATAATATAATATTTGGTGCAAATGCAGGGCGGAAGAGTAATATCTTTCGCCCTTTTCATATTGAAAACAGGAGGAAGTACAGAAATGAAGTTAGTTATTTCAGAAAAGCCGAGTGTTGCAATCTCCATTGCAAAAGTTATTGGAGCAAATAAAAAGAAAGACGGATATTATGAGGGAAATGGATATAGGGTAAGCTGGTGCGTTGGACACTTAATTCAGATGGCAAATCCGGACGCTTACCATGAGAAGTATGCCAAGTGGAATATGGCTGATTTACCGATCATTCCAAAGGAATATATGTATGAAGTGGCAAAGTCCACTAAGAAACAATTTAACATCCTTAAAAAGCTGATGAATGATAAAGAGATTGATACGGTTATCAATGCGTGCGATGCAGGTAGAGAAGGGGAGAGCATTTTTAGACTTGTATATAATCAAGTGAATTGTAAAAAGAAGATGAAACGCCTTTGGATTTCATCTATGGAGGATAGTGCCATTAAAGAGGGTTTTGATAATCTAAAAGACGGAAAAGATTACGACAATCTATTTGAGTCGGCACAGGCAAGAGCCATTGCAGATTGGCTTGTCGGAATGAACATCAGCAGACTCTATTCGTGCCTATATAAGCAAAATTATTCAGTTGGCAGAGTGCAGACACCGACTCTTGCCATGATTGTAAAAAGAGATGATGAGAAAGTAAATTTCAAGAAAGAGAAATACTATACAGTGGAGCTATCTATGGATGGTTTTACACTGTCAACGGATAGAATTGATGATGAGGTTGCTGCCGAACAGCTAATCAATTTAGTAGGCGATAAGATTGAAATCACTGATGTTATTCAAAAAGAAAAGATTACTAAACCTGATTTACCCTTTGACCTTACAACACTTCAAAGAGAGTGCAATAAGTATTTCGGATATAGTGCCAAGCAGACACTTGATTATGCCCAAAGCCTTTATGAGAAAAAGCTTATCACTTATCCAAGAACAGACAGCAGATGTTTAACGGAAGATATGATTACAAGTACCGTCAATAACATTTTGGGCAAAAACGACTTTGATACAGGGCGTATTAAGACGGTATTTAACTCTAAAAAGGTTACGGATCACCACGCTATTATTCCGACAATCAGTTCATTAAAGGAAGATGTTTCTAAGCTTCCTCTAAGCGAAGCTAAAGTTTACTTCCTTATATCTGATAAATTTCACGCAAGTGTAGGTTATCCATTAGTGGAAAGCACAACAAAGATTGTAGCGGAATTTGACGGTTTTGAATTTACAAGTTCAGGTAAGGTTATTAAAGATGAGGGATTTAGCAAGTATTTGAAAGAATATATGACTAAAAAAAGTGGAGATATAGTTTTGCCGGATGTAAGTGTAGGGGATGTGCTTGCTATTGAAAGTAAGGAAGTTAAAGAAAAATATACCCAACCTCCGAAACACTTTACTGAAGATACGCTCTTAAAGTCTATGGAGATTGCAGGAAATGACGCTTTAGAAAAAGGCGTTGAAGTAGAAAGAAAAGGACTTGGAACACCTGCAACAAGGGCAGGGATTATTGAAAACTTGATCTTTAAGGGATTTGTAGAAAGAGATAAGAAGAATTTGATTGCCACCCATAAAGGAATCAGCCTTGTAACCATTGTTGAGGATACATTTAAGTCTGCAAAGACAACGGCTGAGTGGGAAATGAAGCTATCGGATATTGCACAGGGAAAGGCAAGTAAGGACGAGTTTCTAAAAGAAATTGAAACTGAGATTAAAAAGACAATAGAAAAATACAGAAAGTAAGTTTTAAGGGAATGAGAAATTATCTTGTTCCCTTATTTTTTTGGAGGTGATTACGATAGAAGAGATAAAAGTGTTGGAGCTTTTCGGTGGCATCGGAGCTATAAGAAAGGCGTTTATAAGGCAAAAAATCCCACATAGGATAGTTGATTATGTGGAAGTCGATAAAAACTGTGTTAAAAGCTATAACGCACTCTATGGAGAAGACTTTAAGCCACAGGATATAGTAAAGTATCATCCACCGGATGAAAGAATAGACTTTGTAATGCACGGCAGTCCTTGTCAGGATTTTAGCCGTAGCGGACTTAAAAAAGGTGGAGAAAAAGGAAGTGGAACAAGGAGCAGCCTGTTATTTGAAACGATACGGATAATTGAAGAAATGAAAGAAAAGCCCAAGGTTGTCCTTTGGGAAAATGTAAAGGGAGTTCTCGATAAGAATATGAGGGCTTCCTTTTTTCATTACTCTTGAATTGTCAAACTAAGTGCAACACCGTATCATAGTAAACTTCAAATGGTGTCTTGAATGCTAAGCATTTTCTAGGTCTTCGGTTGAGTTCATCCACTTTTTGTTGGACAACCTCATCGGATACCGTTGAGAAGTCAAATCCTTTTGGGAAATACTCTCGCACCAATCCATTGGTGTTTTCACTCGTCCCTCGATCCCAAGGATGACTCGGTAAAGGGAAATAGAATGGAACTTGACCGAGTGCTTGTGTGACAGCGGTGTGCTTTGAGAACTCTTTGCCACGATCCGGCGTAATCGAATGGTGAGGCTGGTCTCTCAGGCATTCGATCATGGCTTGGCTCACATGATGAGACTGTTTCAGGGCACACTTGCGACCGATTAAAAATCGACTTTTCCGGTCAACCAGTGTCAGTAAACAAGGCCTACCGCTTCTCCCGATGACTGTGTCTGCTTCCCAGTCACCCAAACGCAATCGGGCGTTGGCAGCTTCAGGGCGTTGACTTAGTTGGTTGCTAATGACGATTTTGCCTCGACGTTCCGTGTAATCCTTGGTGTGTCTTGACTTCCCACGGTGTCGGAGTTTGCGGATCGCTCCTCGGTTCCCGCTTGAAAGGTTTGGTGCATCAAACATCCCTGCATAAATGGCTCGATAGATTGTACGGCAACTGATATGAAAACGAGAACCTTCCAAGGCCATCCGACCGACGATTTGCTCGGGTGACCATTGATGATTGAGAAACTTGTCTCTCACATGCTCAAAGAGCTCGACTTGGAATAATCGCTTCCTCGGCCGACAAAGTATTCGACGACGCTCATACTGTTTCTGCGCTTTGATGGGTAGATATTCTGAGCCCTGCTTGTTCCGACGAACTTCTCGTGAAATAGTAGACTTATGACAACCTAATTCCTTCGCGATAGCTGTCAGTGAATATCCCCGCGCTAGAAAAAACATGATTCTTTCTCGCGATTCTAGTGTAAGATGTTTGTAGTGACTCACTTTGTCCTCCTTGGAGTTGGTTGTCTTTGCAAACACCATTGTACCAAAAGGACTTGGGAGTCACTATTTACTTATTGTTGCACTTAGAGTGTACATTCAAGCTTAAAAGAAATGGAAAGGCTCGGATACGAGAGTAAATACAAGATATTAAACGCTATGGATTTCGGTATTCCGCAAAATAGAAAGCGTATATTTGTTGTGAGCATATACGGAGAAAATGATTTTGATTTTGAAGCTCTTAAAAAAGTGGAAACAAGAAGCATTGATGATTTTCTTGAAAAAGGTGTTTCAGACCTTTATGAAGTAAGGCAGAAGTCAATGCTCAGATACCTGTCGGGCAATCCTAAAAATAAGAACTTCAAAGGCCGCTTAAAAATCATAGATAAGTACGCCTATACTATTTCCACAAAGCAAGTCAGAGTACCAAACTCAGGACTTGTAGATATAGGAAATGGCAAGTACAGGTATCTTACGGAAAGGGAGTGTTTAAGACTTATGGGCTTTGATGATGAAGATTTTGATAAGATAAGAGCCATTTATCCGAAAAGACCGGGCAAAACATCATCTATTCTTTATAAGCAAGCCGGCAACAGCATCGTGGTAAATGTGCTTGAAGCGATTTTGAATGAAATATATAGGAGGTAGGAATGAGAACGAACGATTTTTACAATATTATGGAACTTGTAAAAAGAGATGTTTTAGATAGCGAAAGCGAATATTTGAAACTCTTAAAGGTTATCGGAAACAATCAGAAATACGATTTTTTAAGTCAATTAAGTATTTATGATAAAAATCCGAACGCCACAGCCTGCACAAGCTTCGATTTATGGCGAGAACGATTTAATCGTACCGTTATGAGAGGACAAAAGGGCATACCAATCTTAAATGACAGTAACGCATTTCAAAAGGTCGGATATATCTTCGATGTCAGTCAGACAACTTCAATGGATAGGAATGTCAATGAGGTTAAGCTATGGTCTTTTGATAAGGAAAATGATGGCGAAGCTTTAAAAGATATGATTGATTTGCAAGGATATACGGCAAGTGATAGCTTAACTGAAAATCTTTATACTTTGAGCCGAATATATGCTGATGAGAGTATTTATGAGCTTGCAAACAATTTAAGAATTGCAGATGAAGACAGAAACTCATTTGCAAACTTTATGAGAAACTCGGTAGCTTATGCCGTTTCAAACAGATTTCAAATTGATTATCCGTTTCCGATGGATAATTTAAGAGAAAATTTTAAATCCATCGATAGCATATCTTTAATGAGTGTCGGCACTTGTATTTCAAATGCTTGTAGCCAAATCATCGAAGAGACAAGAAGCAGAACAAGAAATTTTTCTAAAAATAGAGACCTGACAAAGAACCTTAGTGCCGATTATAATGAAAATAAAGTAAATGAATTAGGAGGAAATGATAATGTTATTCGATCAGATGACGAAAGAAATGATGAGCAAAGAAACCGAATTTTCGGGAGTGGAGAATACGGACGAGATAGTAGCAATCATCAAGGAGAAGACCCTAAGCAGCCTGGAAGAAGAGAAGATCTTTATGGAGGAATTTCCGAATCCGACTTACGCAGTGATGAGACTGGAGTATCTTTCAGAGAGCAAGGACGAGGAGAACTATCAGATGCTAATCGACCTTTACAAAGAGAAGAAGCTGGTATCTCACTTAATGGAAATTCAGAAAAGAGCAATCAACTTTATGAGGAACGAGAAGCCGAAACTCTTGAAAGCCCAGAATATAGTAAGCGAGGAAGATCCGAAGTATCAGGCGATGATTTCAGCCTTGAAAGAAATAACAATCAAGGAAGTAGTCGAAGCCTAGAAGAAAACGGCATAAGAAAGATACAAGAGGGAGCTGAAAATGCTTCCTTTTTCTATTCTAAGGATAATCCCGATGTGCTGATGACTGATGAAATGCTTGAAAGAGTGCCGAAGCTCTATGAGCAGGAAAGTATTTCCCTTGCCGATAAGGAAGTACACGCTGCATATATCATTCCCTTTAGAAGTAATTGGACCTGGTATATGACGGAATACGACAGAGAAAGCGGCGATGCCTTTGGACTTGTACTTGGGATTGAACCTGAATGGGGCTATTTCAATCTTGAGGAGTTAAGGGAGTTAAATGCACAAAGACTTATCTTAGAAGATTTCCCGAAAACATTTAGGGAACTTAAAGACACAGAGCTTAAAAAGCAGATGAGCGAAGAAGAGCTTCAGATGGTCTTTAACGGCGAGTTGAGTTTTGAATATGAAAGAGTTTATAAAGCAGCAGATAATGAAATATCTGATGAATACGCGGAAGAATTAAGTCCTAACTTTGCCGAAGAAGTCAGCTCTATTATGGAAGAATATGAGGTTTCAAGAGAAGAAGCCGTAAGCAGACTTGCAACAAGTAAGCTTGAAGAAGCTCTTAAAGGTACTAATATTTCTATCCATGATTTTAGTGATGAGCAGTTAGATGAGATTTTAAGTGCCATTAAAGAATATGATTTTTATGGTAATGAAATCACTGAAATTGCTGAGCCTAATCTTCCTGTTTGGAAAATGGAGCAGTTAAAATGGCTGATTGACGACTGGAACAAAGGAGAGACAAAAGTTACAGCAGAGAAGATACAGTATCTTAAAAAACTTGACATTGAAATTGCGAAATTCAATGTGCTTAAAGGCTATCTTGTAAATGATGAGGTGAGCATAGAGCAGATTGAAAGCTTCAAGGAAAATATAGACTTTGTAACGATGAGCGAATTTGTGGACAGCCTTAAAGAAATAGCTTCAGATAACGAATTTGAGAAAGTGGCAATTAAAGTCGGAAATGAATTTATTCTTTCAAGTAAAAAAGACGGCTTTGCTATTAGTCTTGAAGATACAGGAAGAAAAGTTGTTATTGAGGGAAAAGAATACTCTCTTAATCGTGGAAGCAGTTTCGAGGAAAGTCAAAAAGTAGATAAGCTAATAGATAGTGGCAAATATGAAGCTTTTAAGATAAATGATTATGCGATAGAAAGTGATATTGCATTAGAAAATCAAGAAGCCGTTCAAGGAAATATTTTTGAATATCTAAGCGAAGAAAAGGAAGAAGCTGCTACAGAGTCTAAATTGGATTTATCTCCTGGAAGAACAGTCTATATGAAGAACGAAGCCTATACCATTCACGAGGTAAGCAAGAACGAAATTATCGGCAAAAATGATTTATGGCTTGATCCTGTAAGACAAGGCAATCGTCAAATACCAATCGTAAGCTTTGCAGATGAAAAAGAGCTTTTGGAAAAAATAAGCTTTGATAGACCGAAGCTCATTGTAGGAGATGAAGTCCATTATAAAGATAAAGACTTTACCATAACAAGATTTGACGATACGGGCGGTGGATTAAAGACCATTACCATAAAGGATAATGCGGAATATTTAGGTGGTATGATAACCGGCTCAGAGGTTATCCCATATAGGCTTGAAAGTGATTTGGAAAGACTATTCGGACTTGAGGATAAACCAAAAGAGAAAGTCTCCAATTTCAAAATTACAGAGGAGATTTTACCTGAAAAACTTACACCGAGCGAAAGGTTAAACCAAAACCTCGAAGCCATCTCAATGCTAAAAAGAGTTGAAAAGGGCGAGAGAGAGCTTGACAGTACAGCACAGGAAGTATTAGCAAAATATGTCGGCTGGGGTGGACTTTCTGAAGTATTCGATGAAGAAAAGGGCGGTCAGTGGGAGACCGCAAGAAAATTCCTAAAAGAAAATCTATCATCTTTAGAATACGAAGCAGCTAAGGAGTCAACCTTAACTGCCTTTTTTACGCCTAAAACAGTTATTGACGGCGTATATAAGACACTTTCAGATATGGGCTTTAACAGCGGCAACATCTTAGAGCCGAGTATGGGAGTTGGAAACTTTATCGGAAATCTTCCGGATGAAATGAGTAAGTCAAAGTTTTACGGAATTGAGCTTGACTCTGTCAGCGGTCGTATCGGAAAGCTTCTTTATCCCAATAGCGATATACAGGTAAAGGGATTTGAAGAAACAAGCTTTTCCAACAATTTCTTTGATGTAGCAATCGGGAATGTACCTTTCGGAGAATTTAAGGTTAATGACAGAGAGTATAACCGAAATAACTTCTTAATCCATGACTATTTCTTTGCAAAATCCATCGACAAGGTTAGAAATGGCGGTGTTATCGCCTTTATCACATCAAGCGGAACGATGGATAAGAAAGATGAAAGCATCAGAAAATATATAAATGCAAGAGCTGAGTTTTTAGGAGCAATCAGGCTTCCAAACGACACTTTTAAGGGAGTCGCAGGAACGGAAGTAACAAGCGATATTATCTTCTTAAAGAAAAGAGACAGCGTTCTTGAACGTGATGATGCTTGGGTGCATTTAGCTGAAGATGAAAAGGGGCTAACCTACAACAAATACTTTGTAGAGCATCCTGAAATGGTACTGGGTTCTATGGAAGAGGTATCAGGGAGATTTGGAAATACTATTTCCTGTATTCCAAAAGAAAATGCCGATTTAAGAGAGAGCCTTGAAAAGGCGAGCAAGGAAATATCTGAAAATACAAAATATGAAGAGATTGAACTTCTTGATGATGAAATAACTTCCATTCCGGCAACAGACGATGTCAAAAACTTCTCCTATACCGTTATTGATAATGATGTGTATTACAGGGAAAACTCGCTTTTTATTAAAAAAGAGGTATCGGATAAGAACAAAGAAAAGATTAAGGACTATCTCAAGCTGAATGAAGCCTTAAAAGATGTTATCAAAAGTCAAAAGGAAGATTTCAGTGATGAAGAGATAAAAGCTTCTCAAGAGAAATTAAATGAGGTCTATGACAGTTTTTCTAAAAAGCATGGCTTTGTAAATAACCTTTCAAACACGAGAGCTTTAAGAGAAGATAGCAATTTCCCTCTTGTATCATCTATTGAAATACTTGATGAAGAAGATAACTTTAAGGCAAAGGGAGATATTTTTAGTAAGAGAACCATCACAAAAGCAAGAGTAATTGACCATGTGGATACCTCACTTGAAGCTTTGGTGCTTTCTATATCTCAAAAAGGCTATGTGGACTTTGAATATATGCAAGGTCTGACAGATAAGGACAGTAACACTATTATTTCAGAGCTTAGAGGAGAAATTTTCCTAAATATCCGAGAGGAGAATACAAGATTTAATCAGAAGCTTTCTTTTGACCTTGAAGACGGCGACTTGCCATTTAGCTGCAGTGATGAGAATAGTTCCTTTAAGTATGCCTATGTAACAAAAGATGAGTATTTAAGCGGAAATATCAGAGAAAAAATAGGTATTGTAGACAGTTATATTGCAAGACTAAGCCAGGCACAAAGAATGTTACCGAATGAAAACGCAACGGAACAGGAATTACTTACAAGTGAATTAAATAGCCTTGAATTTCAAAAGGCAGAGCTTCAAAAGGTTATGCCGAAAGAACTTGAAGCAAGCGAGATAAATGTAAGACTCGGTGCTACATGGATACCGACAAAGGATATAGAACGATTTGTTTTTGAAACCTTAAAGACACCGGGCTGGGCAAGATGGGATATAAAGGTTAAATTTTCACATCTGACAAGCGAATGGAATGTTGAGGGAAAAAGTAAAGACCGAGGTAACGACCTTGCGGAAATGACCTATGGTACAAGTAGAGTGAGTGCCTATAAGCTGATTGAAGATGCTCTAAACCTAAAGGAAACAAAGGTATTCGACCAGATAGTAAATTCTGACGGTTCTAAAACATCTGTCTTAAATAAAAAAGAAACGATGCTTGCAGGACAAAAACAGGAGCTTCTAAAAGAAGAGTTTAAGAACTGGATATTTAATGATCAGGAGCGAAGAAACAGGCTTGTAAAGGTATATAACGAGAAATTCAATTCAATTCGAAATCGTGAATATGACGGCAGAAATCTAACATTTGAGGGTATGGGCGAGGGAATTGACCTATATGAACATCAAAGAAACGCTATCGCAAGAATTCTTTATGGCGGAAACTCGCTTCTTGCTCATGTAGTAGGTGCCGGCAAAACTTTTGAAATGGTGGCAAGTTCTATGGAAGCAAAAAGGCTTGGAATGTGTACGAAGTCCTTGTTTGTAGTTCCTAATCATTTGACCGGACAAATCGGAAGAGAGTTTATGCAGCTTTATCCGTCAGCCAACATCATGGTGGCCGACAAGAAAGATTTTGAGCCGAAAAATAGAAAGAGATTTATCGGAAAAATTGCAACAGGCGAGTACGATGCGGTAATAATCGGGCATAGTCAGTTTGAGAAAATCCCGATGAGTAAGGAGTATCAGCAAAAACACATTCAGGATCAGATTGATGAGATTATCAATTATGTTGAAGAGTACAAGCACGATAGAAATCAGAATTTCACAGTTAAAGAGCTGCAAAAAACAAGAAAGAAGTTAGAAGCAAGGCTTGAAAAACTAAATGATGATTTCAAGAAAGATGATGTCATTACCTTTGAAGAGCTTGGCGTGGATAAACTGATAGTTGACGAAGCTCATAACTACAAAAACCTTTATCTTTATACAAAAATGAGAAATGTAGCAGGTATCGGGCAGTCTGAAGCCTTTAAGTCATCGGATATGTTTATGAAGTGCCGCTATATGGACGAGATGACAAACGGAAAAGGTATCGTATTCGCTACAGGAACACCTGTCAGTAACTCGATGACGGAGCTTTATACCATGCAGAGATATTTGCAGTATGATGATTTAAAGAAAAATGGCTTAGAACATTTCGACTCCTGGGCTTCTACTTTTGGAGAAACGCAGTCAGCTTTTGAGCTTTCTCCTGAGGGAACCGGATATAGAGTGAAGACAAGATTTTCTAAGTTCTATAATCTTCCGGAGCTTATGAGTATGTTTAAGGAAGTGGCAGATATTCAAACCGCGGATATGTTAAATCTTCCTACACCTGAAGCACACTATGAAGTTGTTAAGACAATGCCGAGTGATGAACAAAAAGAGATATTAAAAGGGTTATCTGAAAGAGCGGATAAGGTAAGAAATAGGGAAGTTGAGCCAGAAGAAGATAATATGCTTAAAATTACCAATGACGGTAAGAAACTTGCTTTAGACCAGCGTTTAATCAATCCACTGCTTCCTGATAATCCTGATAGCAAGGTCAATGTCTGTGTTAAGAATGTATTTTCAATATGGGATAAGACAAAAGAGAATAAATCTACACAGCTTCTTTTCTCGGATATGTCCACACCAAAGGGAGACGGAGAGTTTAATATTTATGATGATATAAGGGATAAGCTTGTGGCAATGGGAATACCGAAAGAAGAAATTGCCTTTATTCATGAAGCAAATTCAGATAAGCAAAAGGATGAACTTTTTGCAAAGGTAAGAAAAGGAGAAATCCGTATCTTAATGGGTTCTACGCAGAAAATGGGAGCAGGTACAAATGTGCAAAACAAGCTGATTGCAATGCACGATTTAGATGTGCCGTGGAGACCTGCTGATCTTGAACAGAGAGCGGGCAGAATTGTCCGTCAGGGAAAT
>Ga0116182_1005033_pt1 | contig 11438 bp, 17 predicted proteins | sample AD_UKC077_MetaG_FD_89805 | JGI IMG/M metagenome (GOLD analysis project Ga0116182, IMG submission 89805) | Active sludge microbial communities of municipal wastewater-treating anaerobic digesters from USA - AD_UKC077_MetaG | ecosystem: Engineered > Bioreactor > Anaerobic > Digestate | place: USA...
CTTTATCTAACTCATAATATTCTCTTACTACTTTATCAAATGCTTTTAAATCATTTTCCATTTCACTTTGTTCAAACATTCCAATTGGTGTTTTTACACAATCTTGTCCGTTTGATTTTAATAAGAATTTATAATTTCCATTATCATTTACTGCACGAATAACGATTGTAAAAAGCCCTTGTATGTTTATCTTTTCATCTAACATTTTACCAATTGTTTTAGGTTTAATATTTCCATCATCATCAGTTTCTTCATGCATAAACATATAAATTGTTTTTCCACCTTGAATATCTTTTAAACCATCTTTTATTTTATTTCCATTTGTATCTTGTTTACCTTCAATTAATTCATCATAATTTACAGCCATATCAGTAAATTTTTGATATCCTGTTAAAGATGCTTTTCTTACAAATTCACGAGTTATTAAATAATTGCTATCATCTATAATAATTGTTTTCTTTTTAGTATTTTTTGCTCCATTAAGTATTTTTTCATAATTATCAGTAACTGCTATTTTAAAATCATTTTTAAATGGTAATTCTTTACCTAATACATTAATTACTCCTACTTCATCATTAGTAAAATTTCTTAAACTTGCTGACTTACCAGCACCACTTTTACCAACAACAAGTATTACTACACTTTTTTTATTTTCCATAAAATTTTTACTCCTCCTTCTCTCTAAAATAGTTTCAACTTCTCCTTTTAAATAAGGTATCTCGATTATCTCGTAATTCTCGATATTCTCACTAAAATAAACAATAAACATTTCTTCAAATTTCAAGTTCGTGTATTTTTCGACTAGGTATTTGTAAATCGAAAGTTGTATTTTGTAATGATTATATGCATCATCGTTTAAATGATTTAATGGCACTTTCATTGCTTTTTTATATGGCTTTTTATTATAACCACTCATTTCTTTATTAGTTTTGTAATCAACTAATATTAGTCTGCCTGTAAGTTTGTTTATAAACAAGTGATCTATGTTTGAAGCAATGTTATATTCATCACTTCCGACGGTATATTCATCTGCTAAATGCTCCAACCTATCTTTATAATCATTGTAAAAATTATCTGCTTGCCTTTGGCATTTATCAACTGCATCTAAATATTCTTTGCTTTCATCAAAAGTTAATTTGCGATATTCGTTTCCACTAAATAATGATTGAATGTACTCATGGATAGTTGTTCCCTTATCACAACTAAAATCTCTTTTATAATGCCATTCATCTAATATACTTTGAATTGTAGTATTTAAATTACCTGCATATTCTATACTTTCAATTGTGCTTAATGGATTATTGAAAATATCATTTATTTCTTTTTGATTTTTTAGTGCCACTCTTTCAGCCATTTCTTGTTCATTAAATTCATTAGCATATTCATGTATAAATGTTGTAACCGATATTCCAACACGTTCGCCTTTGTACTCATAATGATGGTCTGCCTCGAAAAATTTGAAATCTCCAAATGCCTTATTTAATTCATTCAAATACTCCTGTCTTGTCATTTTATTTTTTCCTTTCCATTAAAATCATATTAATATATGAATTTAATGATAAACCTTTTTTATCTGCTTCACTTTTTAATTCTTTTTTTAAGAAATCAGTGATGTAAATTGGAAAAGATTCTTTCTTAATTGCCATTTTTTCACCTCCTCTGCAATCAATATTATAGCATAAACGTAATATTATGTAAATATAAAAATAATATTTATTTTAAATTATTTTTTAGTTCATTAATTAAATCTTGAATTTCTTTTTTTAATGTTGTTTCTTTCATTTGTTCAACATTTTCTTCAATTAATTTAATTGCAGTTTTATAATATTCAAGATTTTCTTCCATATTTTGATAACACGTCATGTCGACTTGTATCCATTCAGGAATTCTTGCTTCTTCATTAATCTTTTCTTCCATATTTTTAACCTCCTATATATTCATTATAATATTTTGTAACCATTGGTAACCAATGTTGATTTAAACCTTTAGGATCATTACTTGCACCTATTGGGCAATAAACAGGCTGAATTTTTTCAATTGTATCTAGCCCTTTATCAAAGTATCTATTTTTTAATAAACTTACAAATGCATCAACACCTTCATCTAATGAACCATATTGTCTTAAACCTGTACTACACATTATTCCACCTAGATTATGTTTTTCTAAAAAAGCTTTACTTGTCCACTTACCTGTTTCGTGTCGGCTTATAGAAACCACTATAAATGCTTGTTCTCGGCTTAAACCATACTCAATAGACTTATTGTATATCTTACACTCAATTTCGCCTAAATGACACGTTTCTTGGCTTAATTCGACTGCATCTTGTTTTTCTTCTACAACTGAAACTTGTTCTTCTTTCTTTTCAGGTTTTAATGTAATAGTATATTCTTCTTCTTTTACAACTTCTTTAACAATAGTTTTTGGAAATACATTTCCATAAATAGCTACACCAATTAAACCATAAACTAAACTTACTCTTAATATTCTTGGCATAGCCATAAATAATTTTGCTACTAAATTGTTCATCCACTTAACGATTTTATAAATTAAATATATTAACCCTACCCCTAGTGCTATACTATCTTTTAATAGTTCCTTTAAATATCTTAATACTAAATTCTTTTTATATACCTTTTTATTCTTTTCTACTCTTGTCATATTATTTCTCCCTTTGACTTATTAAAGTCATTTCTCCATTTTCTATTCTTTCTATTCTATCAGCTCCAACTAATAATAACATTAAGCATATTCCTACAAATCCCACAACCATTAATAATTCTTTTATCTTCATATTCTTTTCTCCTATCTTTCAATTTCTAAATTATTTTTTGGATAATATCTTTTACCATTTCTTTTGTTATAAACGTATTCAATTTCATTTCCACTTGTAAATAATACTGAATCTTTATCGTTTACTAACTTTTCAAATTTTCTTAATTCTAATTTTTTTAATATTGTTTTCATACAATCACCTCTTTCTTAATTATTGTACCTTTATTATACATCTATTATAATATTGTGTCAATAGTATTTTAATATTATTCACTACTTTACACATAAAATAAAAAAAGACTAGATCATTCTAATCTTCTATTTCGTATAAAGGTCCACAATCCGTTCTAAACTTTATTCCGTTATATTCAAGTGTTGCTACTCCGTTTGGTGTGTATTTAGTAGGTAATTCTACTCCTACAACATTAAATACTCTATCAGTAACCCAGTTGCCATTAGTCTTTAAAACAGCATCATAATTGGCTCTTTCTTTGCCTTTTTCAAATGCTCCTATAAAATCACAAGGAATATAGTCATTTTCACCACAAGGCTTACCATAACAAGTTTTATAGCATCCTAAAGCTCCATTTGGATATTTAGAGTTAGGTTGTATTAGTTCATCTATTTTAAATATACCATTAAATGCTACCTTTGAACCAACAGTTAGTATTTGGTCTGGTTCTTTTGGTTTATCAGGAACATAACCACCATCGATTATTTTATTAGCCTCATTTACAATATAATCAAGTTTACTTAATAAGTATTCACCAGGACAACTTGTATTTGTATACATTTGATGCCAAGTAAGATTTTTACCTTTAACAAGTTTTCCCATTCCATTACGAGTTGCGATATCTGCACATAATTTTATTAATGAGTTTAATGTTTCATCAGTAACTCTTGAATCAGGTTGTAAATTAGCAGTTTCAATACTTGCAGAACGAACATTACTATCCCAATTAGAATTACACCAAGCAATATCTTTTTCATCAACATAACAAGCAATTCTACCATCACTACCAATTCCATAAGTAGAACTACCACCTCGTTCAGGGTTTTGCCAAATACCACCTAGTGTTTCGATAGAGCAATTACCAGCCATATAATGAATACATATTTCAGTTATTTTGTCTTGTCCCCAAGCACTACGATTAGGGGTATAGTTATTTGGGTTAGCTTGTATAAATTTACAAGCAAGTGAAGAATAAGCCATTACTTATCACCTTCTTGTTTTGGTGGTTGAGATGGCATATCTCCTCTACCATTTGAAAATTCTTCTTCTTGCTCTTTTGTCAATACTATTTCAAGTTCTTTTTCTTGTTCTTTTGTTAATGTTGTCATTTTAATTACCTCCTAAAAATTTTTTTAAATTATGAACTATATCATAAGTTCCACCTGCAATTAGTCCACTTATTGCTATTGCAGTGTTAAAATCTTTCGTGATGATATACTCGATAACTGCAATTACAACTCCTATTAGCAAGTTTTGAATAGGAATAATCTTGTTGCTTATTTTAGGGTTTTTCTTTGAAACATATCCTAAAATAATTTCTACAATAACTGTAACTAATGCAAATAAATATTCAGTTGTCATTATCTCATCTCCTTTTGTTTATTATATCATTAAAAGAAAAAAGTAGCAAAATGCTACTTATATCCTAATACTTTATAAATTTTAAACATTGCAAAATTTGAAGTTATAAAAGTTGTTGATGGATTTGAAGTCATATCAGTCCAAGCCTGATATACAGGAGTTATTGATGTATCTCCAAAATTATATCTTCCCCATTTTAACCAAAGCCTTTGTTGAGTAGGGTTTCCATTATCATCTATTGCAAACATTTCAAATAAAGATACATTAGTTAAAACTTTAACGGAAACAGCAGCATCACCATTTGACCTTGCAAATATTTCTATTTGTTTGTAATTGTTTTTATTATCATTTAATGTTATTGCTTCTCTTTGCCCAACTGAATCTTCAAACAATACAACAGGATTATTTTCTTCTATTGCTAGTTCTATGTTTTCGTTTAATTTATTTTGCATTTCATTTAAGTTATTTGCAGTAACAGGAATATTCTCATCCCATTCAAAAATTTCCATTTAATCACAGCCTTTCTAATTTTAATTTTACATTTAAATCTCCAAAAGTTTCATTTGGCATACTCATTGTATAGTATTCATCTAAATATTCGTATGTTGTTGTTGTTTCCCCATATTCACTTGAAACATCTATTTTTTTATACAATCTATATTTAAAGACTAAATATTTGCTATTATCTAGTGTAGGATAAAACCCTAAATGCAAGTTTTCACTAGGATAGTGTCCTAATTGTTTTTTTCTATATACATCTAAAGTTATGTATGTATCTCCTGTTTCTTCTAATACATCATTAATTAAATATTCTTGCTCCATTAGCCCTAAAACATTTCCAAATCCTACTGAATATAATTGAGCCATTGTTGTTTCTTTAATATTATTATCATAATTTTCTCGATAATGAGCATTGTCATTAACTAAATGCAATGGGAATTCTATTCCTTTTGCTACTCCATCACTTTGGTATAAATCAACTCTAGTTATTTGTATTTTTTCTGTTGCATCAATATAAATGCCCATATTACTTGTATCTACTATTGCATACAGCAATCCACTTCCAAAACCAATTGCAGTTATTTTTCTACCAATAAACATTTCAAATTGATTTGATTCATAATAATTATCGTTATATTCAAACGAACCAGAAGAATAGGGATTATAATTATAAGTTATTTTTACTGAATTTTTATTTTTTTCGCTCATAAATTCGAAATTATTTCGTGAAGATGTTCCACTACTAGTTCCACCATATAATTCTATGTCAAAATCATTTCTTGTTACATTATTTATATTATCATATACAAGTGGTGTGTCTAGTTTTATATAGCAAGTAGTTATTTCTGCACTACTATGTTGCAAATCAATTTGTGATTTAAATATTCTTTCTAAAAATCGGTCTAATAATGTATTTTTCTTTGTATATGTTTTATCCCCAATTTTTACTTGAACATATTCATTTTTAACTTTCATTTACAACCACCTCGTAGCTTTCTTTAATTCCTTCATCAACATATGATGATGTTATTAAACTGACATTTTTATCTTGTTGTTCTTCAACTTCATTAGCTCTAAATAAATCTACATAATTTTCTAATATATTTGTATTTCTTAATGTATATAAATAAGTATTTATACCATCTTCATAATTAATTTGTTTATCAGTAATTATATATGTGTCATTTATTAAAAAACATTCTTTATCAATTTTTATAGTATCACCAACATTTAAATCGTGATCTTCATCTATTGTTAATTTTACTTGTTCAACCCTTGATGTATTAGCATATATATATGAGTTTGCAATTTCTAATAATTCTTGATGTGTTTTCCATTGCTCGTTCATATCTATTTGTTTTTCAACAATTCCTGTTTGACTTATTATTCCTTTGTTTCTTTCAATTTCATTATCGTTTGATACTTTTACTTTTGCATATTTTAATCCTGTACTACTATTTACTACAAATACATTAAAAGGAGTTCCATTATATTGTAATCCTACTATCAAATCTTTAAAAAATGCATCCCTTACTAATACCCAAGTATTACTATCACTATAATTATCTTCTATTGATACATTTGATGGTATATTTACTACACCATTATCATAGTAAATATTTAGTAAATAATCAATAGTTCCTAATCCTACCCTTTTAGCAATACCTAGCATACGATTTTTATTATATTTTGTTAGTCCTACTTTATCTAATGCATTGGGGTTTATACTTATAGGAAAATTAAATTCAATTTTGTCCCCTGTGCTGATTCTATCTAGTTTAAATAATGGTTCATAATAAATATAATCAATTGTTGTCATATTATTATTTGTTTCTTCCCATCTTTCAAAAAAAGATTCAGTATACATTCTTACATTTGTAAAGTTTATTGTATTACAATAATCAGTTGCATCAATACTTGGTATTACATCTATTAATCCACTTATTGAGTTATTATCATCATAAGTTATTTTTGGTGTTAATCCCATTAAATAATCAATGCTATTTATGTATATATTTTTATTTTTGTCTATATACCACCAAAAACTAAATTTATTTGATAGTTTATTTAATGAACTTTCTATTGTTTCATTTAAATAATTAACAGTTATTTGATTATTGCCAATATTTAATGTCTTTAATACATACCCATCATCAATTAATGGTTGAACTAATCTTTTTACTAATGTTTGCAATTGATAAGTTCCAACTGCATCTGCTGTTCTTAATGTTGTCATTCCAAGTGGGCTTATCAGATCTATCTCTAGTTCTCTATATTCATTTCTATTTTTCATTTTAGGAAGAACGAAGTTATTAACATAACCCGTATAAATAACCTCGTTCACACTATAATCTTCATTTAAATCTAATAATTGTACCTCTTGATATTTTAAAGGCAAATCAACAATTGTTTTATTAGTAAAATCTATTTTTAATGAACTGAATTTAACCTCTCGGCTTGATTCATTTATTGTGTATTCATCTAATACCCTATAATAAGCATCTCTTATTTTTAATCTTATCATTATACACCACCACCATTTTTAATTGTTCTTGTTACTGATGGAGTAACTAATCTACCAACTTTTTGGCTATCCATTTCAACACTAGCATCTAATGAAATTGCAACAGGTGTACTATTTTGTAATGTATTAAATACTTTTCCTGTTTCAACATTGGCTTGTAATTTGGCTTGTTCATAATTAATAGCATTTTGCATTCCTCTATAAACATCATCTAGTTCATCCTCAAAACCAACTCCAAGACCTTCAGCCATATATTTACCTATTTGTTCTTTAAATACTCGTGATGGTGAATGAATACCAAGTACTGATTTAAATGTTTTTACAATACCATTTGCTAATTTTTCAATGTTTCTTTTCATTCTATCCCAATAATTTTGTATTCCTTGCCATATACCTTTTAAAATATTTATTCCTATATCAAGCATTTGACTAGGTAGACCAGTCATCACTCTAACTATTGCCTTTATTATTTTTGGTAACCCATTAAAAATCAATGTAGGTAAGGCTTGTAATAATCCATTTAGTAATGCAATCAATAGTTGAAAACCGGCATCAATAAATAACGGTAAATATTCAATTAACATAGGAATTATTTCTATTATTGCATCTACAACAGGTGGAATTATATTAGGTATTTCTTTAGTTAAACCTTGTATTATAATTAATGCACCATCTAACAATGCTTTTAATATTTGTGGTAAAATCGTTACTATTCCACTAAATGCTTGTACTATTCCGTTCATTAAAACAGGAATTATTGTAGGTAGTGCAGCAACTAACCCATTAATTAAATCTATTGCACCTTGTATAACAACAGGAAGCAATCTATCTAATATTGTTGGTATTTGTGGTACAAGACCATTTACTAATCTTATTAGTCCATCTACAACCTTTGGAGCTATATCTTCAATAGATTTTATTAATATTTCTCCAAAACTTACAACACTATTTATTACATCATCAACATCTCCTACACCACTTAAAAAGTTTTGAAAACTTGCTTTTAATGTGTTTAGGCTGCCTGCAAATGTTTCATTTTCTTTTACACAATTTCCTTCAGCATAAGCAGTTTTTTCAAGGAACATTTCCATTGCTAAACCAATTTTTTGAGCATTATCCATTTCTTTATATGATGTTTCTATTCCTTTACTTAATGCATAAGCCTCTATTGTGGTGGCATTCATACTCACCCCTAAATTGTCCCAAGTAATACCCCTAGTTTCCTAGTATTTAAAGGGTTTAGACTATATCTTTAACTTAAATATAAAACCTTTTTTATTTCCTTTTTTATATAAATAATTATATTTTATTTTTGATGGTAAACATTTAAAATATTTAGCACATTGGTAATTTTTAAAAGATACTTTTTATATTTAAGTTAGTATGCACTTCCAATATCGTACCAATAAATATTGTACTCGGTGATGAACCGATAGTCGTTTGACCTTCCTATTTCTAGGCTTGGCACAGGATAACCATAGAATGAGGCAATTCCTTAGGCTTCCCCTGTTAGCAAGGTTATCTCAATAAATCATTTCCTATTTATATTTTAACCTCACACCTTTGGTAAAGTTCACATACACTTACTATATCATCGCTAATATAGCAGACTACTCAAAATCATAGTAAAGTTGCCTTTTGCTGCACCTGCAATACTTTCCATTGCACTATTTAAGTCTATACCCATTATTGATGCAACATCAGCAGCCCTTTGCATTGCTTTTGTAGATAAGTCCATAGAATCTTCTATACTTATTCCACTGCCTTGCATTAATGCACCCATTTTATTAGCTGTTGCCATAAAATCATTAGCACTTACACCCATTGTTTTGAATGCTTTTGCTGCTTTATCTTGAACGGTATCTGCAAATTCTCCAAATACTGCTTCCGTACCACCAATTTGTTGTTCTAGTTCTCCTGCTGCTTGTACTGACTTTGCTACTAAACCTGTTATAGCTGTTGCTGCTACTCCAACACTTGCTGCTATTGCTTTAAACCCTGTTGATGCTATTGATTGTATTTTATTTAAACCACTTTCAAAGCCTTTTTTGTCTAAATCAGTTTCAATAACTACTTTTCCATCAGCAAACATTTGAATATCTAACTTTAACATATTATTCTCCTTTCTTTTTACCATAATGAATTGGCAAAATCTTGTTCTTTTTCTTCTTCAGTTCTATCATCTTTTAAAGCCCATTGTTGCTTTATCTTTTTATATTTTTTTCTTTCTTCTTTATCTTTAATTTTATTTAAATCTATCGATCTATAACCCATAATTTTACATATTTGATTTTCCTCATTTAAACCCTCAAATAACGATTTAAATTTCCACCAATGCAAATATTCAACTTCGTTTAAATCAAGTCTATATTGGCTTAAAAATGCCGAATAAATGTAATTTGCATCTTCTTCATAAGAATATATCTTTTTTATTTTAGAATTATTACCTTTTTGTTGTTTTTTTTCTATATCTCCTCTTGCATAAAACCATATAATACCATCTATTGCTTTTTTTAAATCTTTGGGGGTTTCTTTATAAAATAAGTTTAATGCAATTGCTACTTTTGTTTTTTCATCGACTTTTCTATCTTGCATTAACAACTCAAATAAAATAAAAGACCTAAAATTTGTTTCAATTTTAAGTCCTTCGTATTCCGTTGGTAATTTATCTAATAATAAATTCATCTTTGCACTCTTTCAGGGCTATATTTTGAAACTAAATCATCTATTACATTGATTTGTTTTTCTTTTTCTTTCATTATATCCTTGAATGCATTTAACAATAAGTTTAAACTATCTTTTCCTTCAAACCATTCTTGGCTTGTACCTTCTCCAAAAACATAATCAAGAAAATCTTTTAATATCTTACATTCTTGCCTTATGCCTTCGGCTAAAGAATTCTTACCAATTTGTTGTTTTATTGTTTCCGTATCATCATAAACTTTTTTACTTGCTATTTCTATTCTTTCTAGTAAATCAGCATCAGTAAAGTCTATGTCTTTCTTGACACCATTTATTATTAACATAAATTATCCTCCTATTTTATAAACCTGAATCAGCAGTAAATGCTGCAACTGAATCGTTAGAACTTGTTGTAGCAGTTCCTTTAATTCTCTTACTTGTTGCTCTCATATTACCACTATAAGTATAAGCATCCATTGAATCTCCTTCAGCATCTCCAATGATTGCCCATTCTCTTTTTACTGCTTTATATGTGTTGGCTTTTCCCTCAATTGGTTGTGAGAAATCAACAACAACCATATTTCTACGAGCTTCAGTTCCTGTTTTTTCATCATCAAGAATTTCTACCATTTCATTGTGTACTGGGTCGTCTTTATATTGATCAAATCCAAAATCATAACTTGGCGAATATCCTGTAACATCAGTTGTTTCAAATTCTTCATCAACATATTGTCTTGAATATTCTTTTGGATTTTTAGATTGACTAAAAGTAGTAAATCCACGCATACGATTAAATGTTTCAGTTTCATTTGATACATTTCCAAAGAATGCAACTTTATCACTTCTTTTTACTAAAGTTCTTGGCATATTTTAAACCTCCTTTAAATAAGTAATTTTCATTTGTATAACATATTTTGCTGTTCCTTTTTGAGCATCTTGTATCGTTCCATTACTCAAACATTCAATAGATTGTATTCCTTCGATGTCAGGTAATATTCGATGCCTATTGTTATACTCTATTTCATTATAAAATCTTTCATAAAAATCAAGATTTTCTATATTTTGTTTATTACTATCATCATAGTATTCTCGGCTTCCAAAGTTAAATGTAAGTTGTCCTAGATAGCCACCATCACGATATGGTCTTTCTTTCGGTTCTATTGGTATTGGTTCTATTGTATAATCAGTCGCTTCTTCTCCTAAAAAATCAGCAAGTATATTTTTAAATTCTTCTGCAAGAGTAACTTTATTTAAAAAATAATCTTTTAATTTTTCGATCATATTACTTACTTCCTTTCAATTTCTTTACATAATCAGCAACTTCTTGGGCTACAATGCTTTTTTCATTGTTTACCATTTTCTTA
>Ga0116182_1005034_pt1 | contig 11437 bp, 6 predicted proteins | sample AD_UKC077_MetaG_FD_89805 | JGI IMG/M metagenome (GOLD analysis project Ga0116182, IMG submission 89805) | Active sludge microbial communities of municipal wastewater-treating anaerobic digesters from USA - AD_UKC077_MetaG | ecosystem: Engineered > Bioreactor > Anaerobic > Digestate | place: USA...
CCGGCATCCGGGATCTGGCTGCCCGCTTCTGTCAGCTGATTAAAAGCCAACATGCCTGGCGGTGTATCCACACCAATGAATACAATCCGTTTCAGGAACGGCAGTGACGGATTGCTTAGCGGACTATCCGGATCGGACTGAAGCTCAGGCAGCATTTCGTAAAGCGCCTGCACATAGTCAAAGCCCTTGAACGATCTGACCATGAACAGCGTGGTGGAATCGGACTGCCGGAGCACATACTCCAGCTCGGAGGATTTGTAGCTGGTGTTGACCGTGACCAGCACGGCGCCGATCTTGGCCGTGGCAAATTGCAGTATGACCCACTCGGGCACATTATTGGCCCAGATGGCAACATGGTCGCCCTTTTTTACACCGATGGACAGCAGCCCCTTGGCAACCTGACGGCAGACATGATTGAAACGGCTGTAAGTGTAACGCAGTCCCAGCTCCGGATATACCAGTGCCTCGTTATCCGGATAGCTATGTGCCATCCGGTCAAGCAGACCGCCAACGGTATCAGTAATCTCCTGCATCAAAAAACCTCCCGAAATGATGGATAAACAAACCGGCGAGTCATCACCTGCCAGAGGACGGGCCAGACCTGCACAATTTTTCAGAGGGCATACATACCACAAATCTTAGACCATTTAAATCCTTTACCAGCGTGACCTTATGCAAATAACCTGGAATCAGACTTCCCCTGCCTTTATGGGAGCGGGCTGTGGGGGGACAAGGATTGCAACCTGCTGATTTTGTGACACACCATCTCCCGGCCCCTATTCCACAAGGGAGAGAGGATATGTTTTGCTTTTTGCAATAGTCGTCATCCTGCAACAAGACCCGAACCGCCGCGTCCCGCAAAAAAGAGACCGCTATTTGTGTAACACTTTCGTGTTTCTTAAAAACACATCGAGTATTTGCCTGCCTAAGAATAGCCACACAACCACCTTGAACTCGCATCAGAAACAAGACTTTCAAACACCCAACAATCTGTTTCTACGCACCAAACCGTAACTACGGACGACCACAAAAACCACAACAATCGAAATTGGCACGTTCACTGCTTTTACCGGCCTGCACCGATCTGAACTATCGGTTCAAAAAAACGCATTTGCACGCTGTTTGCAAAGTACAACTCCAATCAAACAAAGGTTACAAAATGAAAACAATCGGACTTCCAAAAAAGCAGGGATTATACGATCCGCAGTTTGAACACGATGCCTGCGGCGTCGGATTCGTAGCCAACATCAAGGGACAGAAGTCGCACGAGATCGTCAGGCAGGCCCTGACCATCCTGATCAACCTTGATCACCGCGGCGCTGTCGGCAGCGAGCACAACACCGGTGATGGCGCCGGCATACTGATGCAACTTCCGGACGCATTCCTGCACAAGGCTTGCGCAAAACTAGGTTTCGAACTGCCCGAACCTGGCAGATACGGCGTGGCCATGATCTTTACCTCCCCGCACGCCGCCGAGAACAAAAGCGCACGGCATGTGCTGGAACGCATCATCAAGGAAGAACAGGCCAAAATCCTCGGCTGGCGCGAAGTGCCCACCGATAACTCTTCACTGGGCGAGAGCGCTAGGGCAGCAGAGCCACTGGTTCGACAGCTTTTCCTGGCCCCCTGCGACCCGGCCTGCAGTGAGGAAGAATTCAACCGCAAGCTGTATCTGATCAACCAGCGGGCCATCCACGAAATCCGCGACACGCAGGTCGACAGCTACTGGTACGTCAGCAGCATTTCCACCAGAACCATCATCTACAAGGGCATGCTGATGCCGGTGCAGGTGGATCAGTATTTCCCGGAACTGCGCGACCCGGAGATGGTATCGGCCCTGGCGCTGGTGCACTCACGTTTTTCCACCAACACCTTCCCCAGCTGGGACAGGGCCCATCCCTACCACTTCATGGCCCACAACGGCGAGATCAACACCCTGCGCGGCAATATAAACTGGATGCACGCCCGCGAGTCCTTGCTGAATACCGAGTTGTTTGGCGATAACATCGGAAAACTGATGCCGATCATCAACCCAAACGGTTCCGACTCGGCCATGTTCGACAACTGTGTAGAGCTGTTGGTGATGGGCGGCCGTTCGCTGCCGCACGCCGTGATGATGATGGTGCCCGAGCCGTGGGAAAACCATGAAGATATGAACCCGGAGAAGCGGGCCTTCTACGAATACCACTCCTGCCTGATGGAGCCCTGGGACGGTCCGGCAGCCATTGCCTTCACCGACGGCCGCTCCATCGGCGCCACCCTGGATCGTAACGGCCTGCGCCCATGCCGCTACTACATCACCAGCGACGACCAGGTGATCATGGCCTCGGAAGCCGGCGTACTGCCGATCGACCCGAAAAAGGTGTTCAAGAAGGGCCGCCTGCAACCGGGCAAGATGTTCCTGGTCGATACCGATCAGGGTCGCATCATTCCCGATGAAGAGATCAAACAGCAGTTGGCTGCCGCCAATCCCTATGGCCAGTGGCTGAAGGAACAGCGTCTGCAGTTGAGCGACCTGCCCGAGGCCGCGCCGCTGGAACAACAAGACAACGCGGAGCTGATTCAGCGTCAGCATGCCTTCGGATATACCTTCGAGGATCAGGACGTCATCCTTGCGCCGATGGCCAAAACCGGGGTGCAGCCGCTCGGTTCCATGGGTACGGATACACCGTTGGCCGTGCTCTCCAACAAGCCGCAGCTGTTGTACAACTATTTCCACCAGCTGTTTGCCCAGGTAACCAATCCACCCATCGACCCGATCCGCGAGGAGATCATCACCTCCACAACCACCCTGCTCGGCTCTGAAGGCAATCTGCTGAAGCCCACGGCCAACAGCGCCAGGATGATCGAGTTGGAGCAGCCGATCCTGACCAATCAGGAACTGGAAAAACTGCGCGGGATCGACCAACCCGGTTTCAAGGTCAAAACACTGTCACTGCTATTCAAGGCTGAAGAAGGCGCCGTAGGCTTGGAAAAGGCACTGGAAATGCTCTTCATCGACGCCTCCCGTCAGATCACCGCCGGAACCAACCTGCTGATCATCTCTGACCGCGGCGTCAATGGGGAATATGCCGCCATTCCGGCGCTGCTGGCCATTGCCGGCCTGCACCACTACCTGATCCGCAATACCATCCGCACCCAGGTCTCGCTGATTCTTGAATCGGGCGAGCCGCGCGATGTGCACCAGTTCGCCGTGCTTTTGGGCTATGGCGCCAATGCCATCAACCCGTACCTGGCCTTTGAAACCCTGGACGACATGATTGTTCAGGGCATGCTGACCGACGTGGACTGCAAGAAGGCACATAAGAACTTCATCAAGGCAGCCATCAAAGGGGTCGTAAAAACCATGGCCAAGATGGGTATCTCCACCGTACAAAGCTACCGCGGCGCCCAGATCTTCGAGGCGGTCGGCCTGCATGGGTCGGTGGTGGATAAATACTTCACCTGGACCCCCTCAAGGATTGGCGGCACCAATCTGGAAGGCATTGCCTTCGAACAACTCAGCAGACACGCCAAGGCTTTCCCTAAGCGAACCGCTGCCGAGCCGTCCCTTGATCCGGGCGGACGTTTCCAGTGGCGCAGGGATGGCGAAGAGCACCTCTTCAATCCGCTGACTGTGCAGGCGCTGCAGAAAGCGACCCGCACCAACGATTACCAGCAGTTCAAGGTATTCTCAGCGCTGATCGACGAGCAGACTACCCGCCACTATACCCTGCGGGGGCTTCTGGACTTCAAAAAGCGCGTGCCGGTACCGCTGGAAGAGGTTGAACCGGTGGAAGAGATCATGAAGCGCTTCAAGACCGGCGCCATGTCTTACGGTTCAATCAGCCAGGAGGCCCACGAGGCCATGGCCATCGCCATGAACCGCATCGGCGGCCGCTCCAACACCGGCGAAGGTGGCGAGGATCCGTTGCGCTTTACCTGGACCAACGAAAACGGCGACTCAAAAAACAGCGCCATCAAACAGGTGGCCTCGGGCCGTTTCGGTGTCACCAGCCACTACCTTTCCAACGCCAGGGAGATCCAGATCAAGATGGCACAGGGCGCCAAGCCGGGCGAAGGTGGAGAACTGCCAGGCACCAAGGTCTATCCCTGGGTAGCCAAGACACGGCACACCACGCCGGGCGTGGGTCTGGTTTCCCCTCCGCCTCACCATGATATCTATTCGATCGAGGATCTGGCCGAGCTGATCCACGACCTGAAAAACGCCAACCGGCGCGCCCGCATCAGCGTCAAGTTGGTCTCCGAGGTCGGTGTAGGCACCATCGCTGCCGGCGTGGCCAAGGCCCATGCCGACGTGGTACTGATCAGCGGCTATGACGGCGGTACCGGCGCATCACCGCTCTCCAGCATCAAGCATGCCGGCCTGCCATGGGAACTGGGGCTGGCGGAGACACACCAGACCCTGATGCTCAACAACCTGCGCAGCCGCATCGTCATCGAGGTGGACGGCCAGCTCAAAACCGGTCGCGACGTGGTCATTGCAGCACTGCTGGGCGCAGAGGAGTTCGGCTTTGCCACAGCGCCGCTGGTCACCCTGGGCTGCGTCATGATGAGGGTCTGCCACAGCAATACCTGCCCGCGCGGTGTGGCCACCCAGGATCCGGCCCTGAGGGCCAAGTTTGAAGGCAAACCTGAGTACGTGGTCAACTTCATGCGCTTTGTGGCCGAAGAGGTTCGTGAATACATGGCCCAACTGGGATTCCGCAGCTTCAACGAGATGGTTGGACGCGCCAGTGAACTGGAGCCCAAACAGAGCGTGGGCCACTGGAAAGCCAGGGAGGTTGATTTCTCCAATGTACTCTATACTCCGACCGTAGCCGCCAACGTGGGCCGTTTCTGTTCGGAGGTTCAGGATCATGGCCTGGAAAGGTCGATGGACATGACCCGTCTGATGCAAATCTGCCAGCCGGCCATTGATGAGGGTAAAAAGGTCTCCGCCGAACTGCCCATCACCAATGTGGACCGGGTTGTGGGCACGATCGTCGGCAACGAGATCTCGCTCAAACATGGCGCTGCCGGATTGCCGGAAGACACGATAAAAATCCGCTTCAGCGGTTCAGCGGGCCAGAGTTTCGGCGCCTTCATGCCCAAGGGGATGACCCTGGAACTCTCCGGCGATGCCAACGACTACCTGGGCAAGGGACTCAGCGGCGGCAAGCTGGTCCTCTATCCGCCGGCCGGTTCCAGCTTCAAGGCGGAAGAGAACATCATCACCGGCAACGTGGCCCTGTACGGAGCCACCAGCGGCACGGTCTACATTCGTGGCATGGCCGGCGAACGGTTCTGTGTCCGCAACTCCGGCGCCAATGCCGTCGTGGAAGGGGTGGGTGACCATGGCTGCGAATACATGACCGGCGGCAACGTGGTCGTGCTCGGGCCGACCGGCCGCAACTTCGCAGCCGGCATGAGTGGCGGTGTCGCCTACGTACTTGACGAAAACGGTGATTTCACCAGACACTGCAACACCCAGATGTCCAAACTGGAGACCCCGGACACCGATGACCTGGCCATGATCCGGGGCATGATCGAGCAGCATAAGCAATACACCGGCAGCAACAAGGCTGAAACGGTTCTGGCCGACTGGGATACCCATGCCGCCAAATTCGTCAAGGTCATGCCTACGGACTACAAGCGCGTATTGCAGGCACTGGCCAAGGCAACCGCATCGGGACTGAGCGGCGATGACGCCCTGGCGGCCGCCTTTGAGGAAAACTCCCGCGACGCAGCCAGGGTCGGAGGGGCTTGAGAAGCTGGGGACGGGGGACTGCTCAAAGCCGTGCCCGTGTCCGTTGACCGTGTCCGTGCAAATGACGAGATCGGTAAGCTGATAAGAACATACCCCCCTCCTTGAACAAGGAAGGACCGGGGTGATTCAATAACCTGAGAACCTTTGTTATTGCAGCTTGAATTAAAAGACACTATTACAGATATAAATAAAACTTACAGGAAAAGACCATGGGAAAAACAACTGGATTTTTGGAATTCAAGCGGGAGTTGCCGGAAGACCGCGAGCCGCAGGAGCGGATCAGGGACTGGAACGAATTTCACCTGCACATGCCGGAGGAGCAACTGCGCACACAGGGCGCCCGCTGCATGGATTGCGGCATCCCCTTTTGCCACACCGGACTGCTGATCAGCGGCATGGCCAGCGGCTGTCCGATCAACAACCTGATCCCCGAGTTTAACGATCTGGTATATCGCGGCCTTTGGAAGCAGGCACTGGAACGTCTGCTGCGGACCAACAATTTTCCTGAGTTCACCGGACGAGTCTGCCCTGCCCCCTGCGAAGGGGCCTGCACATTGGGGTACAACAACCCGCCGGTGACCATCAAGAACATCGAGGTCAGCATCGTAGAGCGCGGCTGGCAGGAGGGCTGGATAGCCCCTAACCCGCCCAGGGTGCGCACCGGCAAAAAGGTGGCCGTAGTCGGTTCCGGCCCCGCCGGACTGGCGGCAGCCGCCCAATTAAACAAGGCCGGACACAGTGTGACGGTTTTCGAGCGCAATGATCTGCCCGGCGGGTTGCTGATGTTCGGCATTCCCAACATGAAGCTGGACAAGCGCGAGGTCGTACTGCGCCGCATCAAACTGATGGAGGCGGAAGGCATCAGCTTTGTCTGTGGCACTAATATCGGTTCCGACAGTTTTCCCGCTGACAAGCTGCGCCAGGAATTCGATGCCGTCGTGCTGGCCACCGGCGCCACCCAACCGCGCGACCTGCCCATTGAAGGGCGCGCACTGAACGGCATCCACTTTGCGGTGGATTTTCTGACCGCCAACACCAAGGCAGTGCTGAATCCCGGGCGAGACACCATTTCGGCCAAAGACAAGGATGTGATCATCATCGGTGGTGGCGACACCGGCACCGACTGCGTGGCAACCTCGTTGCGCCATGGATGCAAAAGCGTCACCCAGCTGGAGATCATGCCCCAGGCGCCTTTGGAGCGGGCCAGCGACAACCCCTGGCCGGAATGGCCCAAGGTACACAAGGTTGACTACGGCCAGGAAGAAGCTGCAGCGGGTTTCGGTGCAGACCCGCGCACCTATCTGACCACGGCCACCAGGTTCGAAGGCGACGCGGCAGGCCATGTCGCTGCCGTGCATACCGTGCAGGTATCATGGGGCAAAAATGACAAGGGCATGTTCGTGCCGTCCAATGTGCCTGGCACCGAGCAGGTCCGGCCTGCCAGTCTGGTGCTGCTGGCCATGGGCTTTCTGGGACCGGAGCAGCCGCTGCTGGAGGCCCTGGGCGTTGAGCGAGACCCACGCAGCAACATCAAGGCCGAACATGGCGACTTCGCCACCAGTGTGCCGGGGGTTTTCGCCGCAGGCGACTGCCGTCGCGGCCAGAGCCTGGTTGTATGGGCCATCAACGAGGGACGCGGCGCAGCCCGCGCATGCGATCGCTACCTGATGGGTGAAACCGAACTGCCCTGAGCTTTTAAACAAATCCTCACACCCTAGCGGGGAGCGGGATCACATACCGCTCCCTGTTTTTTCATTTCCAGGGTCGGCCAGACAGCCAAGCGATTGGATATTGACAGCCCGCGGCATTGGTGTTAAAAAAACAGTCCCACAAGCGTTGAAACGCTGCCGGGGCGCTTAGCTCAGCGGGAGAGCACTGCCTTCACACGGCAGGGGTCACTGGTTCGATCCCAGTAGCGCCCACCATGAACATAAAGAGGCCAACGATACTGGCCCTCTTTGCCAATAGAACCCGCTTTTCGTAATTGAAAGCGGGTTTTTTTCTAAGCTTGTTCACATTGCGTCTGACAGGAGGCTTTATGACCACTGACACCAACAACTGCGGATTGAAGGACGTGCCCGAAGGAATGACGGTCGAAAAGATCATTCTCAGCAAGACACTGCAAAGCAAACTCACGGTTGACATCGCCCTGGTGCTGCACAACAGGCAGTACGAAGCGGCGCTGTTTCTGGAGCGGAAGTACAAGGGCGGACCGCCGATGCCGCGCGAACTGGAAACCCCTACCGACAAGGCCAGTCACTGGATGTCGGCCCGTCCCAAGATCGGCCTGACCCCGGAAGAGGCTGAAAAGGTGATTGATGAGGTACTCAGCGAGAACCGGGTCAAGAAGATCAATTTCAAAGACACCTGGGGCGCCGAATACGAAGAGTGATCCTGCTTGCATCCAGTCATGATTGTGTGAAGAACCCGTTCCCATCCCGGAAACGGGTTTTGTTTTTTTCAGCCCGGTTTTTCATCACTGACTGCAAGACCTTCACCCCCCTGATTTGCATTCCGGGTATTTAGGGATATGCTTGATCTGTATCGAAAAGGGCAGTTGATTATACTTCAGGGGAGGTGGCTTATGAGAGTATTTGTCGACAGGGATCTGTGTATGGGCTGCAAGGCATGCGAGGTGCGCTGCCCGCGCATCTTCAAGGTGGACGGAGAAAGCAAGTCAACGGTAATTGCCAAAGGTGAACTGGCCGGCGAGGATCTTGATTGCGCCAAACTGGCCGAAGACGCCTGCCCGACCGCTGCCATCCGGGTTCAGCAGCATCAGTAAGCTGTTAACCCGCGCCAGCAGCGCCCGATTACAATGCAACCATCAAGGGGCCGCCGTTTCGCCGCCCCTTTTTTATTTTGAGAAACTACCTGCGGCCGCCGCCAAAGATCGAGCCCAGCACCCCACGCACGATCTGACGCCCCACCTGGCTGCCGATGGCCCGCACGGCACTTTTGGCAAAGGCCCCCAGCAGATCGCCCACCGGCCCGCCCAACTCCGGGATTACTCCGCCCGAACCGCTTTGTCCGACACCACCGCTGGTGGTTGAGCGCGACTGCAGCCGTTCATAGGCCGACTCGCGGTCGATTACCTTTTCATAATGGCCAAAAAGCAGCGAACCGCGGATAACAGCCTGACGCTCATCAGGAGTGAGCGGCGCAAAACGACTGCGGGGCGGATGGATCAGGGCCCGCTGCACCATGCTGGGCGCCCCTTTGGCATCCAGTAGAGACACCAGCGCCTCACCCACCTCCAGTTCCGTAATAGCCTTTTCCACATCCAGGCCGGGATTACTGCGGAAGGTTTCGGCGGCCGCCCGCACCGCCTTCTGGTCGCGGGGGGTAAAGGCCCGCAGGGCGTGCTGAAAACGGTTACCCAGTTGTCCCAGCACCTCGTCCGGCAAATCGATCGGGTTCTGGGTGACAAAGTAGACACCGACCCCCTTGGAGCGGATCAGCCGGACTACCTGCTCGATCTTCTCGGTCAGCGCCAGGGGCGCGTCGTCATATAGCAGATGGGCCTCATCGAAGAAGAACACCAGCCTGGGTTTTTCCGGGTCACCCACTTCGGGCAGGCGTTCAAACAGTTCGGACATCATCCAGAGCAGAAAGGTGGCGTACAGACGCGGCGAACTCATCAGACGGTCAGCGGCCAGGATGTTGATCATCCCACGCCCTTGCGGATCGGTCTGGATAAAGTCCTCCAGATTGAGCGCCTCCTCACCGAAGAACGCCGCCCCGCCCTGCTGTTCCAGCGCCAGCAGTCCGCGCTGGATAGCGCCGATGCTGGCAGCCGAGATATTGCCATAGGAGGTGCGGTACTGTGAGGCATTGTCCCCCACATGGCGGATCATGGTCTGCAGATCCTTGAAATCCAGCAGCAGCAGGCCGTTGTCATCGGCAATCCTGAACACCAGGTTTAGCACGCCGGACTGGGTTTCATTCAGAGAGAGCAGCCGGGAGAGGATCAGCGGCCCCATCTCCGTAACCGTTGTGCGCACCGGATGCCCCTGCTGGCCGAACATGTCCCAGAACACCACCGGATAACCGGCAGGTGCAAAATCCTCGAGTCCCAGCGCCGCTGCCCGCTGCGCCACCTTGGGGTTGTCGCCTCCCGGCCGGGCCATGCCGGACAGATCACCCTTGATGTCTGCCATGAACACCGGCACCCCGCTGTCGCTGAAATGCTCGGCCAAAAGGCGCAGCGTGACCGTCTTGCCGGTGCCGGTCGCCCCGGCAATCAGGCCATGGCGGTTTGCCATGGCACTGATCAGTGAAACATCCTGACTGCCGTCCCTGCTGCCGGCAACGATCATACTTTTCATGATATGCCCTCCGGATTTGATTCGTTACGGCGATCAACGGCTTCAACCCCACCATCGGCAGCCCCTTCCGGCTGCGGGGCTGGTGGTTCCTCAAAGCTGATTCTGCCAGCCTTGCCAGCCCTCAATTCCCGCAAAAAGGCCTCGGCAGCCCGGTTGGCATCCACCACCCCGCCGCTGGCAAGACAACCCAGCCTGCGGCCAATCGCCTCCAGCAGCCCGTAGTCATCCTGGGGCAGTTCTTCCAGCTTGTAGCGGGATTCAAGCAACTGCGGATAACGCTGCAACATGTATCCGGCTGCGAACAACCCCACATCGGCATAATCGAACGCTCCGGCGCCGATGGCGCCGCTGGCAGCCAGACGATAGGCCCCCTGCTGGTCATCCATGTCCGGCCAGAGCAGACCGGGTGTATCGGAGATGATCACGCCATTTTTCAGGTCGATCTTTTGCGGGGCTTTGGTTATGGCCGGCTTGTCGCCTGTTTTGGCAACGCTCCTGCCGGCCAGGGTATTGATCAGTGTGGACTTGCCCACATTGGGGATGCCAACCACCATGGCGCGCACCGGAAAACCGGGATTGCCCCGCTTGGGCACCAGCAGCTTGCAGAGTTTGACCAGCTGTTTCACATCACCCAGTTGTCTTGCTGTCACCGGCATGGCACGCACACCGGCCTGCTGGTCAAAATAGCGCACCCAGGCGCGGGTAACCGCCGGATCGGCCAGATCATGCTTGTTGAGCAGCTTGATACAGGGTTTGCCGCCCCGCATCTCCTCCAGCTGGTGGTTGGAGCTGGAAAAGGGCAAACGGGCATCCAGCACCTCGATCACCACGTCGATCTTCCTGATCAGTTCGGTCATCTCCTGATGGGACTTGCCCATGTGACCCGGATACCACCTGATTGTCATAATAACCTTCCCGTTCTGTTTGATGCGGGTCGCCCCGGACGGCATATTAACACAGCACGCCGAATTGGCAAATGTGCGATTTTAAACCGCTGTCCCGGCTACATTTGACCAATGTTGCACATCTGTAGAAAGTGCTTGCATTTGCTATGGTAAAACCGTCAAAACCACGTTAATCTTGTTGGACAATTGTCAATATCATTATTACCGGGAAAAACAGGAATGCGAAAAATCAGCGGAAACATCAGCCTGATGTCACTGGCAGACATTACCCAGTGGGCAGACAACAGCATGCGCTCCGGCACCCTGACCATCAGCCACCAGAATCGTCTGAAGAAGTTCTACTTCCAGGACGGCAAAATCATCTTCGTCTGGTCAGACGCCATCGGCGAAAGGATCGCAGATTTTTTGCAGGTGGAATCGGCCCTGACCCAGCAGGCGCTCAAGGAAAATATCGA
>Ga0116182_1005035_pt1 | contig 11433 bp, 9 predicted proteins | sample AD_UKC077_MetaG_FD_89805 | JGI IMG/M metagenome (GOLD analysis project Ga0116182, IMG submission 89805) | Active sludge microbial communities of municipal wastewater-treating anaerobic digesters from USA - AD_UKC077_MetaG | ecosystem: Engineered > Bioreactor > Anaerobic > Digestate | place: USA...
CGACCAGGAGCTTTGTCGGAATGACGGAATTGGGCGTTTTCGGAGTAACCATACGCTGTCATCCCGGACTTGATCCGGGATCTGTTCCAAGAACGAACAACCTGGACGCGCAGCGTCGGAACGAAGAACCAAGGACGAGATCCCGACCAGGAGCTTTGTCGGAATGACGGAATTCGGCGTTTTCGGAGTAACCATACGCTGTCATCCCGGACTTGATCCGGGATCTGTTCCAAGAACGAAGAACCTGGACGCGCAGCGTCGGAACGAAGAACTGCTCTTTATAGGGGCGGGTCCACGATTTGGGGAAGGACGGTTTTTCACGCGTACAGCGGGTCTTCGTTCTTTAGCGCACAGCGGTTCTTGAGAACGAGATCCCGTACAGGAGCATTACGGGATGACACTCCTAAACGTCATCCTGACAATGCTGGTCAGGATCTCTACCTTTCGCGAAAAATGGAACAGACAATAGGAGCCGGTCAGTCTCTATTTTCGCTCTAGACTTCTCGAGAGCGAAGCAAACCCTCGACAATGCATTTTTTCCGTTTTCTCTTTGGAGGAAATAGATGCTGAACTTGATTCAGAATCTCATGTTCATGGTTCCTGACATTGCCAGAACGAAGAACAGATACTTGCTCCGGAAAGAGCTCTCCTCGATGAACGGTGAACCATTCAACGACTAACTAACCTTTCTTGAACTGTCCAACCGTCAGCCTACCCACAATCTACAACTCATAAGGCTCTTGTGGATTTCTAGCCGTTTTTTAATGCGTATGCTTGAAAGGTTCTGATATCAGAATAGCAAGCAGAAGTAGTATGAAGATAGGGACACCATTTTTACATTGCAGCGATGCCACTCTTCGTTCAGCAAGAGATACTGTTCGTTAGACATGTTAGTGGAAAAATCCTCCGTAAGATCCGTTCTGCTACGATATGTACGAAAAACATCGTAATTATGCCCATCGATGAGAATAATGCTTTCAGTCGATCGTGGATACCCCAGAATTACTTTTTTACCCGATGAATAGAGATACTAAATGAGCAAGGATTTTGTATACTCAGAATACGTCATACATAATACGTATGATGACTTAGATTTCCGGAGGTAGATTAAGAAATGGCCAGGCGTAAATCCCTTTACGAGATCATATATTCACAGATAGAACAGAAAGTCCAGGAGATGGGTGATGGAACACAACTGCCATCAATAGAAAAGCTTTGTGAAGATTATGGAGCCAGCAGGACGGTGATAAGGGAAGTGATTACTGCTCTTGAAAAAGAGGGCTTAGTCGTTAGAAGGCAGGGGCTCGGGACATTCGTTGTTAAGGACAGCGGTCTGGTCCATACAGGGATCGAATATCTGAGAGGCTTGACTCGGATCATTTCGAGCTCGGGAAAGACACCCAATCTGATACACGACAGATTTAAAGAGGTCCTTGCTGATGGCGACCTAGCAGCGAAGCTGGAGATGAGGGAAAAGGAAACACTTGTCCTTACGGAAAGGGTGTACGCCGCAGACGGTATTCCTGCAATATTCGCAAAAACGTACATTGCTTCGGAAAGAATTCCCGGAGGCACAGAGGAATTACTCAAGACTCTCGGAGAAAGAAGGGCGAAGGAATTGGTTCTCTTTGATCTTCTGGAGGAGAAGTTCAAAGATCCAATTAGATATGCGATTGCGGAGATCGAATCTAGGCTCGTGAACGAAGAGCTTGCGGACCTGCTCGAAATGACTCCGGGCACTTCGATAGTGCTGCTCAAAGAAGTTCACCGGGACATGAACAACGTCCCGATGCTTTACTCGGAGGATTTCATAAATACGTCGGTCTTCAGAATACATGTTCTTAGAAAGAAGATTTGAGGTGACGCTTTGATGGAGGATTACAGAGAGCCAGTAGGATTAGAGGGAAGATTTCAGTATCACATTGAGTGCCGCACGGATTGACTCGGATCCTCCAAAACCCCTTGAGTCCAATACACTACCGACTTTCTTAAACTCTCTTGAGAAGTCGCTGCTGTCTCTTTCCAGAGCTTCAAAGGCTCTCAAAATAACCGCATCATCACTTCCAAGACCCCTTTCCAGCAGGAAGCGGATCGACGCCTCCATACTGTCTTCCCCGTGGAAGCTCTCACCAAGCCAGCCATCTTGTTTCTGGTTTTCGATTATCTTCTTAACACTGGTATCATCGAGGATTCCCGAATGAAGTACTCTCATATTCAGAGTATCCTGACTCTCTTCCAGGATTTCCTTTTGGACCCTGTATTTTATAGATGAACAGGCGTCTCCTTCGAGAAGAAAGGAAATCATTATCTCTCTTAGCATCTCTACCTCCGTTCATTGATGACGAAATGCCCTTCGGAATTCGATGGTGTTATGTACGAAATACTACACTTTACTCAGTTCGTATAGCAAGTATCGATAATTGAGATGAACGGTCAAAGGGGTTTCAGTCTGTTCTTCATCTCTTCCTTTCCTAGATTGACGCATGATAGTAAACCTGCCCTGAGGTGACTGAACAGGTATAATAAAGCTAATGATTGCAGTCTAGGATTGGTGATCTTTGAAGTGATTGAAAGCCTAGGTACGTATAGCTACTCGGCGTCCACGGAAGAGCTTCGAATCGGAGAGAAGATACAACATAAAGCAAAAAAGCGCATCTCGAAGAAAGGGTGAGCATATCAATGAACCTACTTCTCGAAAAACTCAAGGAAGTGCTGTTAGCCGTTCTTCCCATTACGGTGCTGGTTCTGGTGCTCAATTTCCTGTTTGTCTCGTTGAGTTGGTTTCTAATATTCAGATTTGTGATTGGCTCCTTTTTGATTGTTGTCGGGCTGTCTGCGTTTCTTTTTGGAGTCAGTATAGGGATTAGTCCTATCGGTAACTTCATGGGTACCTTCATAGCAAAGACTAATAAGCTCTGGATAGTAGCTGTTGCAGGTCTTGTGCTTGGATTCTTCATATCCATAGCCGAACCCGCACTGCATATACACGCGCTTCAGGTCGAGCTTGTCTCTTCAGGTATATTATCTAGCGGGAGTGTCGTTATAACTGCATCAATTGGCATTGCAGTTTTTCTCTCACTCGGACTCATAAGAATCGTCTTCAATGTCGCCCTCAAGAAACTTATGACAGTGTCTTACGGTATAATACTTATCCTTTCTCTCTTTTCTTCGAGAGAATTACTTGCGATCTCTTTCGACGCTTCCGGAGCTACCACAGGCGCGATGACCGTTCCATTCATTGTTACACTTGCAGCCGGGATATCAGTTCTCAAGAGAGATAGTAGATCTTCAGAAAATGATAGTTTTGGACTCCTGGGAATTGCCTCTGCCGGAGCAATTATCTCTGTGCTTCTCGTCGGTTTAGTATCCACTAACAACACTATGGAAGCTGCCCCTGTTTATTTCGCATCGGAATCTTCAGAGATTCTTGGTTACTTCTTCGATTTGATGCCAAGGATCGCGAGTGAGGTTCTTCTTTCACTGCTTCCGATACTGCTGGCCTTCTTGCTGCTTCAGTTTAGCTCACTGAGACTTTCAAAGAGAATGCTCAGACAAATAACTGTCGGACTTCTGTTCACTTTTGTAGGTATGGTGATTTTTCTCGTAGGTGTCAACGGGGGCTTCATGGATGTCGGGAGAGAAATCGGATACGGCATAGCCTCAATGGGAAACAAGTCAATCTTAGTTCTAGTTGGTATGATTCTGGGTCTTGTCACAATCCTTGCAGAGCCTTCGGTTTACGTTCTGACTCATCAAATTGAAGATGTGACCAGTGGTGCCGTTAAGAGAAGAATAGTTCTTCTCGCCCTATCGGCCGGTGTTGGTCTGGCAGTGGCTCTTTCAATGATTAGGATAGCTGTACCGGCGGTTCAACTCTGGCATTTTCTTCTGCCCGGCTATGCCATCTCCATAGTACTGTCGTTTTTTTCGCCTAAGCTCTTTGTCGGAATTGCTTTCGATGCGGGAGGTGTTGCCTCTGGACCTATGACGGGTACTTTTGTAATTGCTTTCGCTCAGGGTGCCGCGAGCGCAATTGAAGGCGCGAACGTGCTCATTGACGCTTTCGGTCTCATATCTATGGTTGCAATGACACCCATTATCGCTCTTCAAATACTGGGGTTGATATACAAGATTAAGACAAGAAAAAGAGGTGTTGAGTCAAGTGGCTAGTAATAAGAATATCAGTCCGTATAAGTTGATATATGCGGTCGTTAACTTTGGAAAAGGAAGCGAAGTGCTTCGAATTGCAAGGGAAAACGGGATTAGCGGAGGCACGATTCTGCTGGGGAGGGGCACTGTAAGAAGTGGATTATTGAACTTCTTCGCGCTGTACGAAATCCGAAAGGAAATAGTATTGATAGTTGCAAACAATAGGACTGCCAAGAGCTTGCTCGAAGCTCTTGACAGAGAAATGATGCTTGATCGCCCGGATCACGGAATCGCTTTCACTGTAGACATTCAGGAAGTAGAAGGATCAAAAGAACTGGGATGCAATTCGCTCCAAGAAGGAAGAGGTGAAAAAGAGATTATGTATCAATTGATTACAGTAATAGTTGATAGGGGAAAGGCCGAAGAAGTTATAGATGCTGCTACCGAGATGGGTTCGAAAGGTGGAACGGTAATAAACGCGAGAGGATCCGGCGTCCACGAAAGAAGCACGTTGTTCGCAATGGAGATCGAACCTGAAAAGGAGATCGTCATGATCGTCTCCAAAAAAGAGTTGACACAGACAATAGTGAACAAGATAAGAGAGAAGCTGAGAATCGATGAGCCTGGTAAGGGAATCATTTTCATTCAAGACGTGGGCGATGCCTATGGCCTCCTCAAGTAGAGAAAGCTAAACCATGCACTGATGAAGAGGCGCGCTCCTGAAAGCCAGTATGTTCATCTTTGGGTCGACGCTACTTGCTGATTCTTCTAGCCACGGGCCTTGTAGAATGAATCAAAACCAACCGCAGCAAGGATTACAAGTCCTTTGAAAACGTACTGAACATACAGGTCTATTCCAATCAGGTTAAATGCATTGGTTATCATCGTCAGCAAAAGCGCTCCAATGAGAGTTCTTACTACTGACCCCTCTCCTCCTGAAACGCTGGTTCCTCCGATTACTGCTGAAGCTATCGCATCCAGTTCGTAGCCCTGACCGGCTAGCGGTGTTACAGACAGAAGCCTTGAAGCGTAGACTATTCCGGACATCGCAGCCATTAAACCACCTACCACAAAGGTTAAGGTCACATACAGATCGACTTTGATTCCCGATAATCTGGCCGCTTCTTTGTTACCTCCTATGGCACATGAGTAACGACCGAACTTTGTTTTAACTAGAACAAACTGGCCTAGAGCCACAAGGACAAGAAGAAGAATTATAGGGAAGGGAATCGGCCCAACGTATCCATTTCCGATGAAAGCAAACCCTTCAGAGTCAACGTAAAGGGGGTACCCTCCTGTGTACATGTACACAATTCCCCTGATAATTGTCATTGTTCCAAGAGTAGCAATGATTGGCGGTATGTGGATCTTTGAACTCAAGAAACCATTAGCTGCGCCGAATGCGGCGCCAACAAGCAAAACCACAACAACTGCAAGAAACCAGTGCATCGAGGATTGGAGTCCAACCGCCATAGCGGCAGAAAGAGCCAGCAGTGAACCGACCGAGATGTCGAACCCGCCGCCGATAATGACAAAGGTGGAGCCGATAGCCATTATCCCGATTATCGAGCTCTGCCTGAATATGTTTATGATGTTTCTCCAAGATAGAAAGTTGGGTGTCATAAGTGAGATGACCAGCGCCAACACAAAGAATGCGATAATGATTTTGTACTTTCCTAGAAAGCTTGCCAACTTCGACTTAACAGCGGGTCTTGACATTCAACTCACCACCTGATTATCTAGCTGCTCTTGTTTTCCGCTCAACGCCTTCTTCAGGATCTCGTCCTGGCGAGCTCCTCGTTTGAATTCTCCTACGATCTCTCCATCTGCGATTACGAGGATTCTGTCGGATACTCTCTGAACTTCCGGCACTTCAGAGGAAATGAAGATAACGGAGAAGCCGTTCTCTGCAAGCTCTCTCACAATCGAGTAGATCTCGCTCTTTGCCTTCACATCGATTCCCTGTGTCGCCTCGTCCATGACCAGCAATTTCGGATTTGTCAACAGCCACTTTGCAATTACGACTTTCTGCTGGTTGCCTCCGCTAAGAAACTTCGTCTGCTGATGTATCGAAGCAAGCCGGATATTTAGCCTTTCCCTGTAGTCTTCAGCTTTTCTGTACTCTCTTCTTGTAATGATTATGCCGGGCTTGATAGTGAATTCATCAATGGCGGGAAGAGTGATATTCTTAAAGACTTCAAAGAGCAGAACAAGACCGTCGGATTTTCGATCTTCAGGAATGAGGGCTATCCCAGAATTTATTGCGTCTACGGGCGACCCAAGTTGGACTTGCTTCCCATCAACAAATATCTCACCGCTGTCGACTCTCTCTGCACCGAAAACTGCCCTTGCCAGTTCTGTTTTTCCCGACCCAGTAAGACCTGTTATTCCAAGAATCTCTCCAGGATAGACTTCAAAGGAAATATCCTTGACTCTAGGCAGTTTCTTAATATTCTTCAGAGACAAAACGGCGGGATGATCATACCTTGCAAAACTCGATATATCTTCAACATCATGGAACACCTCACCAACCATCAAATTTACGACTTCTTCTTTGTTCGTGGATGGGGTATCTAGAGTGGAAATCTTTTTTCCATCTCTTAAAACAGTTATTCTGTCCGTTATCCTAAAGACTTCATCAAGAATGTGAGTTATATACAGAATTGATATTCCCCTGCTCTTAAGCTGTGAAATGATATTGAAAAGATGATCTGCCTCTTCTTTCGAAAGCGAGGCGGTTGGTTCATCCATTATAACTACCCTTGAATTCCTGGACAGGGCTTTCATAATCTCTACCACTTTCTGCTGTGCTACTCCAAGTCTGAATACTTTCTCCTCGGGTGGGAGATCAAATCCGAAAGACTCACACAATTCTACAAACCTCTTTCGCATCTTATTCTCCGAAAGAAATCCAGAGCTTAGAAGTTCATCACCCAAAAAGACATTTTGCTCAATTGATAGTTTGGGAATAAGGCTCCTTTCCTGATAAATAACGCTTATTCCCTGTTTGAAGGACTCAGTTGGAGATGAGAAGCTGACCTCATTCCCTGCATACACTATCTTACCGGAATCTCTCTGATAGGCGCCCACAATACATTTTGTCAGGGTAGATTTGCCCGATCCGTTTTCCCCGAGAAGCGCATGGACTTCTCCCTCTCTAATATCCATGTCAACCTTATCAAGAGCCTGCACGCCCGGAAAGCTCTTTGAAACTTTCCTAACCTCCAGAATAGTTTTCGAACTCAAGCTATCGAGACTCAATTAGATCACCTACATATTCAAGAGTAGAGTCTTGTATATGCCTTATATCCCAAGAAAGCACGAATCCATAATATCCCTTTTCCAAGGTCGTTTCGACATAATTCTTTACCTCATGAGTTCCAATGGAACATACAGGTGGAATTTCTACCGCTTCAAATCCGGGAAAAACCTTCACTGACGGGCTGAGGCTCATTCGAACTATCTTATCAAGCTCCAATGAGAAATTGCTTTGATCGATGCCGTCTGCAGTTAGTTCATCAAAACTCCCTGGTATTGCGAGACCGACAAATTCCGAAATGATCTTCAGTGCTTCCTTTTCACTAAACTCAGGTACTAGCTTCATAAGAGTCTTTGCAAGTGAGAGAAGTTCCATCGGAAGCCCGGCTGGTCCCATCGTCTTACAGTAGATCATGGGTTTTATCCAGTCAACTTCTCTGGAAATCTGTCCGTAGTCCTGAGATACAAAATCCGCCAGGGAAGGGGAAAATAGATCTACTCCAACTTCAAGTCCCTTTTCCCTGGCTTTCCTTGAATACTCCGAAAGCAAATTGAGAACCGAAGAGATCCGAAATTCTCGAAATCCCGTTGATGTCTTTCGGAATTCTGTGATTGTTCTAAGAACCTCGCTACTAATTCTCTCAGTATTTAGTTCTTCAATGAAAGCGCGGAAGGTCTTTTCAAAATCCGAAACGAGACCGTGGGACTTGACTTTGCAGGTGTCACAGAAGCAGGTAAGCATCTCTCCTATACCGTTTGCTGGAGAGGGGAAACGAATTCTATCCAGGAAGACGCCGTCAAAATCAGCCAGATTTATGATCTCTTCAAAACGGTCCAGAAAGGCTGGCGCTTCGCCAACTCTATTCGGGCAAAGAAATTTGAATTCCTCGCCACCGGCCTTTTGGTAATCAAGAATTTCGGATTCGCTCCTCTCAATAATCCCAGTCACTTCGAAGGCAGATGTATCGAAATTCACCGGCGTATCTGCCAGCAACGGATACCACAGATGTGGGGATACTCCGGCGCCTCTACAGATCGAAACGACAGGACGAAGGAATCTGGGCTCTACAGACCAAATCATGAGCCTTTCAAGTCCAGATTTCTTTGCTATTGTCAGTTTGTCTTTGAGTAGTCGGGAATTCACTTCAGTAAACTCTTCGTTCAGAAAGAGCTGAGAGAATATCCTGGCCTTACCTGCTTCGTGCACCTGTGACCTCCTAAAGTGTTCGCTTACATTTCCGGCTCGAAATCGGCTACGTTATCCTTTGTAACCATTACCTGCTGGATCTCGATAAACTTAGGAACTTCCTGACCCGTAAGATAAAGATGTGCAGCTTCAACGGCTCTATAGCCTTCTTCGATAACAGAGAAGTATGTTGATGCGTAAACATCTCCCGCTTCGATGTAAGGAACGAGTTCCTTTGCATATTCAAGGCCAAGAACGACCACATCTGTTATTCCTCTTTCTTTTAGGGCCATGGAGGCTGCTATGGCTCCCGACCACCACTGACATGCTATGACATCAACGTTTCTCTCACTTTGCAGGAAAGCTTCCATGAAAGCAAGTGTTCCTTCCTTTGTCCAGCCGTCAATCGGTCGCTTCTCGATAATTCTCCAGTTGGGGTTTCGTTCAGCCACTGAGAGGAAACCTTCTTCTCGCATCCTTTGAGCCGTGGTGCCGGGATTTCCTTCGATAAGAATTATGTCTAATTCGACATTTCCAAATAGCTTCTCGACAAATTCAGCCTGAACAACTCCCGATCCAATCTCGGAACGACCAATGTGACTAACGACTCCCGGATACTTTCCTTCAGGATCAGTTCCAATGCTGTTCGTAAAAGTAATAATCGGGATGTCTGCCTCATTGCACCTGGTGACGGCCGTTCTTAGAGCCATATTGTCTGCCGCACAAAGCAAGACAAGGTCGACGCCTCGAGCAATGAAGTTTTCGACCTGTGATAGTTGTTTACCGGCATCCCATTCAGCATCGGCATAAATCAGATTTAGATCGAATTCCTTTGCGGCTTTGTCAAGCCCAATTCTCTGAACACTAAAGAATTCAACCGTTCCCGGAAGTAGAACGGCGACGTCTGTTGCAAATAATAATCCTGTTACCAATCCAAACACAATGACTAACAAAACGGAAAGCTTTTTCATAAGTACCTCCTCTGGATTGAATCCTGCATTTCAAAATCCTGAAGCACCCCCAAGCACTTCCTTAAGGAGTAACTCCTTCTGGGCAAAATACGCCCCACCGATAACGACACTGTAAGGTTCCAATGAAGCTCTCGCAAGAAGATCGGATCTGTATAGCTCTTCCGGTAAAACTCTCCTGAGGGTGTCGTTAATAATCGGAAAAATCCGGTCATACTGGTTGAACCCAATACCACCTCCTATTAGAAGTCTGGCTGGATCAAGAAGCATAATAGCATTTGCAAATGCGAGAGCGAGATGTTCGCACCCGCTGACTATTCTTTTGCTGATTCTATCGTCCGACTCCATATTTTCAAAGAGCTCCTTAACAGAGACTTTCATACCATTGCTTCTACAGAAGGATTCGAGTGCATATCCGGAAAACCATTGCTCAAGTCTGCCAAATCCAATATTCATCTTTGATTCAATTGACCAGTCTGTAACAAACTCGCCAATCTCACCTGCTCCTCCAGAAGATCCCCTGTAAACTGAATCGGCGATAACTATACCTGAACCAATACCTGTTCCGATCGACACAAGCACTACATCGCCAAACTCTTTTGCTGAACCGATCCACGACTCCCCGAATGCGGCAAGAGTAACATCGTTTTCGATCAACGTCGGTATACCGAAGCACTCTTCAACATGACTTTTGAGATCGAAATTTCCCATATCGAATGATGGCATATACTTGATATTCTGGGTATTCCTATCAACTGTACCGGGAATGCCAATGGAAATTCCAAGAACCTTTCCTCTATCGACCTGCGCGATGTAACTCTCAATTCTTTCACTGAGTTCATCTATCAAGCCTCTTCTCGTTCGAAGAGCATCGGAAGGTATGGTCTCGCTATTTGTGATGTTCCCATCTAGATCTATAAGTGCAAAGATGGTCTTTGTTCCACCTATGTCTATGCTGAGTACGTATCTGTAATCTTTCGCAAAGGAAATGTTGATAGGTTTCCTACCACCGGAAGACTTGCTTTTTCCAAGACCGTTCTCAGTAATCACGCCTTCCGCAACGAGAGCGTTGACTATCGAAGAAATCGTCGGTTTGCTTAATCCTGTAAGCTTAGCAAGCTGAACTCTGGAAGTGCTCTCTCTTCCCCTCACAATTCTTAAGATCTCATCTGTTCTGCTCTCTATAAGCCTCGATACCACTGGATCCTCCTGTTAGCATTCAGAGTTATTTTTCAATAGTATTCTAAAAGCGAACTCAGAAAGAACTTGAGAACCACATTGATCATGATCTAGGTTGGTAAATTTAAATTACTAACTAAGTCTGCCTAAATTATATCCCGTTAAGGAGTCAGATCAAAGGAGAGAACACTTAACCAATCCAGATCATACAAAATGGACTACAGGATTAATCGGCCTGCGCCAAAGCTTACGGAACGTAGTCAGGCTTCACAATTGTTGGAAATATAAACTCAATATTTGCTTCTGCGAACAGTCTCTTCCTCCTGGAGTTCGTCTGCAAGAAGAGTGGAGAGAAATCTGCATTTCATACGTCCTTTTGAGGCTTTCAGCTCTTCTACTCAAAACTCTTTCTTGAATCGTTTTTTTGGCACCAATAGCTTAATGGCCGAACTTGTCTGCTCTCGAAGTGTCTACCTATGAACTTGTAGGAGTCCTCTTGAGAGGACTTACAATATTGGCTACAGAAAAGAATAATGATTCTAATCGGTCGTGGCCAGTTTAGATCACGCCTCTTCGCTCGGCAGAAGAAGTCGAAAATAGATCGCAATTTTGTATACTCAGAATACGTCATACATAATACGTATGATGACTTAGATTTCCGGAGGTAGATTAAGAAATGGCCAGGCGTAAATC
>Ga0116182_1005053_pt1 | contig 11405 bp, 10 predicted proteins | sample AD_UKC077_MetaG_FD_89805 | JGI IMG/M metagenome (GOLD analysis project Ga0116182, IMG submission 89805) | Active sludge microbial communities of municipal wastewater-treating anaerobic digesters from USA - AD_UKC077_MetaG | ecosystem: Engineered > Bioreactor > Anaerobic > Digestate | place: USA...
ATAAAACCTTTAGTGCAGTCTTTCTTTTTTGTGGATACTCTTATAACTTCAAAAATCCTTGTTTGAACGCATCCGGGAAAATGAAGGTTTTCTCACCAACATTGAAAGTTACACGGATGTGTTTCTGCGCCTTGTCAATCCACGTGACTGTACCTGCACCGAAAGCCTTATGTGTAACAGCAACACCAACATTTACACCTGAAAGGTCAAGATCCACAACTTCTGGCTTTTGGACTTGAGGTATAACCGGTGTTTTCGGCAATTCCGGTTTCTTAATGCCAAAAGACTCTGTTACGAGATTTGGCTTTGCTGTTGTCGAGATTTTCAACTTTTCCATATTTGGTACAGGGGTTTCCGCAACCATTAGTAACTCGGCTTCAGTTTCAAGTGGATATTTCGTTGATTCCATGGTGGACTGCTGATTATAGAATAGCTGTTCATATTCCTCACGTTTAATGACAGTATCCCAGCCTCCAATGTCTTTACCTTCATGTTTGTCAATCCCTGTGTAGGATAGGCTAGAATCCTCGTAGCGTTTGAACTTAAAAATAGCATCATTCATCAAACTTGCGTTGAATACTCCAATGGAACAGAGCAGTTCGAAATCCTTCACGACAAGGCCAGTGACCTTCTTGAAAAGCCCAGGTTCTAGTTGTGTGATGACGTCTTTAAGGGAGCGCTCACGATAGTCGGTAAGGTACATAAATACCGGTACTCGCGTGGCAAACTTAATGAGTTTCTCTTGTATCTGCTTGCGCATAGATTTATATTCTTTTTCCTCATCTGAAAGTTCTTTTTTCTCTTTAGGAGTAAGCTTCCCATCACCATCTTTTTTTGCTTTTTTAACAGACTCAGATTTATTAATGATAGTCTCAATATCCGAGTTTAAGCTTCGGAAGCCTTCAATGTTCATCAATGCATCCAGCGCCTCTTTATTATTCATAAGGCGTGTGAGTGTATCGTTATCTACATTTACAAGAAGCGCTGACTCCCAGCGTTTTGCAAGGAGTGTCGCTGAAGTACCTGCCATCGCAATATCCAAAATATCTTGTGCGCTGATTTGCCTCATTGTGCTGCCGTCATAAGCAAGAACAGGCAGGAAATTGATAAATTCGGCAACTTTTTTTTCAGGGTTATTTTCGTTAATGTCCAAACGACAACTGTAATCAGAAATCTGGCGGAGAGCGCGATCAAGTGCAAAATCGAAAACATAACATTCCTGCTTCATTATCTCACGGTCACCGTTGTCGTCTTTTACCTCCCATGGAGATTGTACGCGAAATGCCGCCTGAAAATAGGTTTCAGGACTTTTGAGATTACGCAGCATAAATATACCCGTCCATGGTCGAATAGTCACCCCCGTAGTTAACTTGCCACAGGAGAGCGTGATAGTTTTAGTTGCAAGTGGGTCACGCATAGCAGATAGTACAGGCTTAAGCGCATCAAGACCGATTCCGGCTTTAGTACCAGCGCTAATGACAATTTTATAATCATGGTAGAAACTATTCTGTTTCTGTTTAAGTAAATTTGCCATAGCATAGCAAGACGCCACATTAGGCATGAACCACATAGTATGTGACAGTACATTCAAAAGTCGTGTATCAGAATACGGCATTGGCGGGCGTTTATCCTGCCCCAGCTTTAAATCGTCGACGCTTGATGGTAAATATGAGCCCCGAATCAGATCAAGCCACTTCTGCACCTCGTTTTCATAAACAAAGCATGCCTGATCATCTTTGCCTTTGGCTGAGAAGAATACATTTAGATCAAATTCGTTGAATTCGCCCTCTTTGGCAATCTGTTGAATACTGTCAGGAATTTTATAGGTCAACATTACCATACGCGGCAAAGCTAGATAGGGATTATCTGCGCCAATCCAGTTTTCTTTTGCCCGCTGCTCATCTGAATATGTCCAGTTATAAATCTGATCTTCGATAAATTCGCCAGAGTTGAGAGCGCGAAATGGTGTGCCGGACAGGAACAGATAATGGCTTGTAGTAATAGGCAAGAATGTTTCATTGTAAGCATTGTCTGCCTCATCCTGCTTATATTTTTCCAAATCAAAATCGGCTTCTGTTTCTTCATCAGGGTTTTCAAACAACTTTTTGGCATTCTCACGCCAGGCACCAAAATGGTATTCATCGAATATTACCAAGTCCCAATTGTCGGAATGTATAAACTCGTTTTTTGCTTTTATGCCACCACTGTTATTTGTTCCAAGCAAGTCCTGGAAAGAACCGAACACAACAATAGGGCGTGACTTGTCCGCCTTCACATACTGTTCATCGATATTGACATTGTTATTGTGTGCATCCTTATTGGAGATAAACTGCCATCCCTTAAAGTCAACATGGTTCATAAGGTCTTCCGACCAGGCGGATTCCACCGCAGGCTTAAAAGTTAATACCAGAATGCGAGTAAAACCCATCTTCTTAGCAAGCTGGTAGGAAGCGAATGTCTTTCCAAAACGCATCTTGGCATTCCACAGAAACTTCGGTGCACGGTTAGGCTCGTCTTTTTTCGAGGATGCATAGTATTCTATTGTGCGCTTTACGGCATATTGCTGTTCCGGGCGCATTTTGAAAGCTTGTGTACGGTTTCCATCCAGTCGTATGCCGGTACGCAGTTCCGTGATTGCAGCCACAATGTCATGAGTGGAGCATTTAAACCACTCATTACGATCAGCGCCCTCTTTTAGCTGTGAATAACCCTTGCGACGCAGAATGGCATGAACGTCATGGTCAGTAAAACAGGTTCCATCTTGACACATAGCAGATTCCTTAAGGAGAATCTTATATGTCAAACCACTTGTATGTAATTGCTCATAGATACGTTTTTCAACATCTCGCTCTGTATAGCCAACCTTAATATAGCCTTTATGAGAAGCAACACCATCCAGCACATAAGCGTAGATGGTGGGATAAATAGAAGGGCGTTGTACAAAAAATTCAGTCGACATTAGTATCACTCTCCTTATCTGGCCATACTGACGATTCGATATAGTCAATTTCTTCTTTAGTCAAATTATATTTTTTATATAATCTATCATCGGTCCATGATTGCGAAAAATCTTGCATCGGAACGAATTCGTATACCTTACTCGTTGTATGCTGAGTAATCTTCTTTATACCAAGAAAAAAATGAAAAAACTTAGTACTTATATAATCAATTACATTTTTTGCTTCTTGTTCACTTTTCCAAGGTCCATTCATTATATATGTTTCTGTGCTAATGCTATTTGGTTCTCCTAAAATAGGTTTAAGCACATCAGTTCGGGTATCACCTGCTCCAACGGCCTCTGGCACAAAAACTTTCCACTTCCCAACAAATTCTTTGCCACGTTCTATTTTGTTTATATTTATATAACCTTGCGAATGATTTGCATATAATTTCACAAGATTATCTCCAGGCTTTTGTGAATCAAATTCTTTATAAAATGTACGTAGACCAAACGTCATAGCAGAATATACTACCGATGAAAAGGATGCTTCATTCAGCGCTTTCACTTTCTTAAGTATAGCCACTGCTTCATTTTGACGAATAAATACAGCATTATCTCCCTCAAGAAGAGGACGCACCATTTCTGATGTCACATCATTTTTTTCACGTGTAACAACGCGGCAATCCCCTTTATATTCTTTATCCCAAAGGAAATAGCATACACCACCTTTGATTTCCACTCCAGGAAAGCAATCAGATGCATTCCAAAAGTCATGAATCTCTTTTATGCGATCATCGTGCAACATTGAATCCCTAAATGAATCTAAATTTTTACCCCCAGAAAACCATCTTGCAGGAATAATCATAGTTAAGTATCGTGGTTTTAGTTTTTTTGCTTGTTCAACAAATAAATTATAAATCGGCATAGCACTTGCTTGTGCGCCACCATCGTTAAGTTGGTATGGTGGGTTTGATATTATTACATCAAATTTCATATTCCATATTTCCTCCGGCTTTTGAGTATGAATCCATTCATATGCATGGGTCTCAAGGGTTTCTCCACGCTCCTTATCACCAAGCTCTGTATTTTTAGAAACTCCACAATATACACATTTTCCATCTTTCCATTTATGTTGAATCTTCCGAAAACGAATATTGCCTTCAGCGTCATCAAACTTTGTTACTGAAAACTCGCTATTCGGGTACTTAGAGCAGTACACACCGCGCCGTGAGAGCAGGCTCGTCAGTTCTGTGATCGCTATAGCATAAAGTTGTTTATGAAAAATATGGTCTATGCGTTCCTGCAGGTCTGGTATCTTCGGCTCAAGACCCTCAATCAACCTCTTTGCGATTTCTCGCAGAAATACCCCAGTTTTACAGGCTGGATCAAGAAAAGTGGTGTCTGGGTTACTGAATAATTCTTGAGGAAGCATATCAAGCATTTGGTTAACAACATTCGGAGGAGTGAATACCTCATCATTGCTTAAATTTGCCAGACATGATAGCACGTCAGGATTATATACAGCATTAAATAAATTATCAGCCATTGTCTTGGACCCTCCTATAATGAGAAATATATTGTTTGAGGAATTTTCCCTCTTCATTGGGCTGTGGCTCATCAAGTAGAGAGAGCTGATCTATGCCCTTTTTCTTTTTCTGCGATACCGATTCGCCGTTCAGTAGTTCATCAAAAGTATAATCCTTGCGTTGCATTTTTGAATCATTGAAAGGAAAAGTCCACTCTGAAAAAACAATCGGCTCTTTAGTGTCCTTTCCTTTCTCGTCCACGCAACGAAGGCTCAATGCATTTCCGCAGACAATATTGCGGCTAAGAATGAACTTCGCAGCCGCACGAGTATCCTCATTGCATTCTTTTTTACAAACTTTTTTATATTCCTTATCCCAAATGGTAAAGAGTCGCTCCCTGCAGGCAATAGCGTTATCAAGAAGGATATCGACACCATATATGCTGCTTAGCGCAAGGAGTGAATTGCGCTCGTAATCATATGAGCTCTTTTTATACTTACTTTTTACAATAACGAGTTTACGCGAGAGAATCTCTGATAAAAAATTACCGTCACCGCAGGCCGGTTCCAAAAATCGGGAATCAATCCGTTCTGTCTCCTGTTTGACAAGGTCGCACATTGCCTTGACCTCGCGATCGGCGGTAAATACCTCACCATGATCGGCTACACGCTGCTTGGATTTTACTTGTTTTGTCATTTCTTATATCTCCTCGTGCAGCACAAATTCTAATATATCATCAACCTTGCAATCCAGTACCCGGCAGATACTTTCAACACTTTCTAGGGAAATATAGCCGTTCCTTTTTAGCCTAGTAATTATATTCGCACTAAAACCAGCTTGCTTTTGAAGCTGGGCATTTGTTATATTTTTCTCTATCATAAGGTGAAATAATTTTTTATAACTAACTGCCATAGCACACCTCCAAGAATGACTATTGAAATTATATCACGTAAAAGTGAAAATATGAAGTCTCAAATGAATATAGTCTTTACCATCTAACAAACTGGTGAAAGTGAGGCTGTTTTTTATTCATTCATTGTGTTCTGCTTCAGCCGCCTTCTTCCGAGCATAGCTGGCTCGTCTGTTCCTTCGATTACGCTCGGCTTGGCAATCCCAACTATCGCAATATAACTGACGGCTTGATCGCCTTACAAAATACTTCCCGCAGGCAAGGCAGGATAGTATCGAGCCTTGCGATTCAAAATAGTCAAGGTCCTCATCAACTGGTGGAGCAACATCAGCCACTATTCTGGAAAAGGTATACCAAGCAATATCAAAAACAGACTGCACATCTGCGCCAAACATCACCTTGCCGGTTTTCTTGTCTAGCTTCAACCTCATTCGGAAGTCCGGGAACATATCAATGACCTTGAAGATCAGATCATTGTAATCTTCTAAAACATGAGCCCTGTATTCCTTATCGTCCTTATATTTACTATATCTTTCTAAAAAGGCAAGGCTGTCACGAAGCCTACCTTCGTAATATAGATTTCTTGCATTAGCAACATTACCTTCATACTTCAAGTTATCAAGGATGTAATATAACTCGAAGACGGTACCAAGATCACACAAATCCTTGATAAACCGTTTTACGCTGAAAGTAGCATCCTTCTCAATAATATCCCTGTAAGTGATATGTGCGTTCTTCTCGCTTTCGAGGATTTCGCAGAGGCTATCAATATCATATGGATGAATATTGTTTCTACACCAATCCCAGACGGCATCTGAAATCGATTCAGTGCTGTCTGGGTTATTTAATTTGGCATAAAGGTTGCACAGGCTGACCAAGAGGTCTTGCCCGGTCAAGGAATAGTCAGTTCCGCTTGCCGGAGCATGGCCGCCTGTGAAAAGGGGCTTGATTATTTCGCCGTCATCGTCATAGTCCGGGATATACTCGGGAAACCGCACAGCCCTGTATACCATTTCACCAACTCCACCAATCTCGACAAAACTGAGATTTATTACCGGTAATTGTTTCATAATATCCACCCTTTGAATGTAATCGAATGTGTAAGTGTTGAGAATTTAACATCGCTTACATTCTATTATACAATGGCATTGAAAACAAGAGCAAATTGTAAAACCCCTTGTTTCAGAGTTCCTTGACAACTGAATAGTCCACCCGCAAGAGATACTTTTGCAGTGTTGCCGCCACGATGGTGAAAACCGGAGCGCCTCTATTGCAATTGGATACGAGGAGACCGCGAACAGGTGGCTGCCTTAGGAACGGTAGCGAACGGTGGATGTAGAAACCAAAACAACTTCAAGATAAGGAGGAAAGAGCAAATGGAGAAAACGACCATGAGTGTGCAGGAGCTGTCGGCACAGATGGGCATTAGCCTACCAAAAGCCTACGAACTTGTAAAATCGCCGGGATTCCCCACCATACGAATTGGTACAAGGATTTTAATTCCAGTTGATGCCTATAAGGAGTGGCTACAAAAAAACTCAGCACACAGATAATGAAAACACAAATTTTACGGAGAGGAGGTGAACGAGATGGCGAGTGCAATGCAGGAATTGATGGATATGAAGATATGGATGCTGTGGCGATGGTCAACAAACCAAAATGGCAAACTAACAAAGAAACCTTTTGCGGCTAAAGGCGGTGCAACTGGAACTGATGATAAATGGAGTCGCACATGGGTCACATACAATGAGGCAGTAAAAGCTAAGGAGCACAATCCCGCTGCCGCCGGTGTCGGTTTCAAGATACCGAAAGGCTATTACTTCATAGACATCGACCATAAAGCGCTCTCAGATCCGCTGGTGCAGACGATTTTAGCAAGGCACGATTCTTATGCAGAATACTCAGTCAGCGGCACAGGCATCCATCAATATGGCAAGTGTGATTTTACTCAAATCCCTACCTATATTGACAAAGACAGAAAAATAAAACTCGATCGCCAGTTCTATATGAAAAATCCCCACAACGATATGGAACTGTATATCGGTGGCATCACAAATCGCTTTGCTGCCTTTACCGGCAATATTATCGAGGATAAACCCTTACGTGAATGTACTGCAGCAGTCCTTACGACACTTGATAAAAATATGCGACGCAAGGGAAAAACCAAGTACAGTGCCAAGCGTGACGGTGATCGCGCCGACTTTGACATCGTCTGCAATCTGCGTAAGCAGAAAAACGGAGAGAAATTCAAAAAGCTATATGACGAGGGAGATTTCAGCGATTATGGATCACAGTCAGAAGCGGACGCAGCGCTCTGTGCCTTGATTGCTTTCCGTACCGGCCCCGATCCCGATGCTATTGATGCTGTATTCCGGGATTCCGCGCTGTACCGCGACAAGTGGGAGCGTTACGATTACCGCGAAGCCACAATTAACATCGGAATCGAAGCCTGCCATGGAGTCTTTCACCGTTCCCGGATGGAGCACCCGTACTTTATAAAGTTCGATGAAAAAGGAGCACCATATGTGTTTCCGCCACTACTTGCAAAGTGGACGAGAGAGCAACTACATTATATTCTCGTCCGCGACAATGGCAGGCAGGCTCTTCTCATCTATGTATATGAAGACGGTTATTATCGGCTATATGCCCCGGATATGCTCAAAGGTGTCATGAAGGGCTACATTGCCGAATATGACGAAGAGCTTGTATCTATGGGCAAAGTGGCTGAGGCATACAACCAAGTTATTACCGACCTTAACTATGTCAGCCAAGATGATCTAAACACCAATGAGGATTTAATCAATTTCAGCAATGGTTTGCTCCGCATAACCGAAAGCAACACCACTCTTGTTCCACACTCCCCGGATATCCTCTCCACCATACAAATCCCATGTAGTTGGACAGGCGGAGAAACCCCCACACCAGTGTTTGACAGATATATGCACACTCTCACTAATGGGGATAAGGCGATAGAGCAACTGCTTCTTGAATTTATCGGAGTATGCATCTCCAACGTCAAGGGATGGCGGATGAAAAAAGCGCTTTTCCTTGTAGGTGATGGTGACACCGGCAAATCTCAGCTAAAGAGCCTTGTAGAGCGTTTGCTTGGTAAAGGAAACTTTATCGGCATTGATCTGAGGGAAATCGAATCCAGATTTGGCACTGGTGCAATTTACAATACGCGCCTTGCCGGTAGCTCAGATATGAGTTTTCTCGCCGTAGTTGAAATGAAAATCTTCAAGAAAACAGTTGGTGGGGATAGCCTTTTTGCTGAGTTCAAAGGGCAGCAAGCCTTTGAGTTCACCTATAATGGATTGCTCTGGTTTTGCATGAACAGACTACCCAAGTTTGGCGGCGATGATGGCAAGTGGGTCTATGACCGCATTATGGTAGTGCGTTGTCCAAACGTCATTCCAAAAGACAAGCAGGACAAAACGCTCCTCGACAAAATGTATGCCGAACGTGATGGCATCGTCTTTAAAGCGGTCAAGGCCCTACAAACAGTCATCGCCAATGGCTACAGGTTCTCCGAGCCGGACAGCGTAAGCCTTGCGAGAGAAAAATACATGGCAGAGAACAACACGGTGATCTCCTTCTTTGAGGAGTGTATGTGTGAATGGCCAGATGGGAAAATCAACAAGCACTGTACCACAGGCCGCATCTTCAAGGTTTATCAAGGCTGGTGCCGGGAAAACAATAATGGCTTTGCAAAAACGGCAAAGGAATTTAGAGAAACTCTCGCTTCACACCTCGGAGCAGACTTTACAGCCCTCACCACCCGGCAGAACGGTAATACCTACTATAAGGATTATTCGCTTACAAGTGAGGCAAAAGAACAGTTTTCGAAGGAATATGGCTATGACGGAACTGAGTTCTTATAAAAATGGTAGCAGTAGTAGCAGTGCAGGTAGCAGTAAAAATCACAACTGCTACCACGCCAAACGCCCACAGTGCAAGCCTTTCAGGGCTATCGGTAGCAGTTGTAGCAGTTCTTTCAACTTCTCAGCAGAATTTCAAAAAAGTTTGTAAGAAAGAAATAAAGAATACAAAGATTATGCGGAGTGTGAATATCAACACGCTCTCTACTGCTACTTCTGCTACTAAAAAGCCTACAAACCTTGATACACCTCGCTTTTATTCAGTAGCAGTTCCGAAAAGTTCTGCTACCAGTACTGCTACTACTGCTACTAAAATTCTCAATACGCATCTTTATGAAGGGAGGAAAACAGCATGAAATGAACGCAGGAATCTTAACCAGACAGGTGATATGGCTTTTGCTCAAAAATGAGCTAAACAAAAATAATTTAGGAGGAATTTAAAATGGCAAACTATCCACTTTCAAAAATGAACAAGGAAGGAACACTCCTTCGCCCACAACACTCATACTACTCTGATGAATATGCAAAGAGCGCGTGTGATCTATTCCTGTCAGATTCCATTGTTGAAGATGAGCATGGAAAACTTCATAAATATTATCGTCTCCACGCAAAACAGGATCACAACATGGAAATGGCTTTTGCCTATGACATCCATTGCCCAGATTGCAATGTCGGTATGCTAAAGCAAATCAGCAGACCACTCAGTTACAACGAACTGGGCCTATACAGATGCCTTGTTTGTGACAAGAAATAAGGAGGGAAAAATGATGAGCACTTACACTGAAAGATTACCTTATACCGGATCTCCAGAATATGATAAGCATTTCTGGAACGCCATGCGCGGCCATGACAGCAGTTTTGATGAGCTTTCAAAAGGCTACAGCACCGGAATCGGTTTGTATGCAATGCCAAATTCATCGGATAACAAGTACATGACCGCTCTTGAAAAAGAAAGCTTATTCCGTAGTATTGGGACAGTCATAAAGGCTTACGGCTCTGGCTACCGTATTTTCGCCAAAGACAGTAACGACCTTGCTGAGTGGGTAGCAGAAAATGATGCCATCCCCATTTACGAAGGTATCGAAGATTTCACCGTCAATACTGTAGACAGTTGGAAACTGGCCACTTTGGTAAAGATGGACGAAGCCTTCATCCATGATGCCAGCTTTGACATAGAGAATTATCTTATCAAACGATTTGCCAAGAACTTCGGTAGAGCCGAGGATAATGCCTTCATCAATGGCAACGGAACTGAGATGCCCACAGGTATTTTGAATGCCACCAATGGATCATATGTGGGTATTAACACTGCTCAAATAACCTATGACGATGTTCTCGGCTTGTACTTCTCTGTAAAACCAGAGTATCGCAAAAATGCAGTATGGCTCATGAATGACAAGACCGCTCTTAGCTTACGTACCCTAAAGGACAGCGCTGGCAACTACCTCTGGCGTAACAGTGATGATACCATTCTGGGCAAGAAGGTCATTATGTCAGAGTTCATGCCGGATGCAGAGTCCGGCTCCAAGCCTATCGCCTTTGGTGACTTCAGCTACTACTGGGTTATCGGCAGAAGGCCCATCGGCGTTCGTACACTTACCGAAAAGTTTGCTGCCCTCGACCAGCTTGGATATTTGGCTTATGAGTTCCTTGACGGAAAACTTATCCGACCAGAGGCAGTAAAGGTAATTCAAATTACTGAAGTCATCGGTTAAAAGACTTACGGGGAAAGGCACAGTGGAATGATCTTCTGTGCTTTTTTCTCATTTAATATTTGTTTTTCAAGATGAAATACACACTACATTTAACTTGATTATATTCATTTTATCCCGGTTGTGGCTTTAATACCCCGTTTGAATCTGCGTTTTTTTACGCGTTACCCCACGCCGCTGTCCGAGATGAAAAGGTACAGAGATTAGGCCATCCCCTACCGGTCTAAAAATTATAAAGGGAGTAACGATTCGTTACGCCATATCGAAAGGAGGAATTCCTATGGATGAAAAGACTATCAGCATTACCGAAAAAATCATTGGTGACACGCTCTACATTATTGAATCAGCAGTCAGCAGCGCTGCCAAAGAAACTGCTTATGACAAGCTGAAACGTATAATGCTTAATGACATGAAAAGCCTTGAAATGAAGGCTTCTTA
>Ga0116182_1005058_pt1 | contig 11395 bp, 6 predicted proteins | sample AD_UKC077_MetaG_FD_89805 | JGI IMG/M metagenome (GOLD analysis project Ga0116182, IMG submission 89805) | Active sludge microbial communities of municipal wastewater-treating anaerobic digesters from USA - AD_UKC077_MetaG | ecosystem: Engineered > Bioreactor > Anaerobic > Digestate | place: USA...
AGATCGTCAGCATTGATGATGAGATGTGTCTCTGACGGAATGCTCTCATCCAGCAAATTGTAGATGAACTCACCGTGGGCGTTCCTTAAGTAGGATTCGCGAAAAAGATTCGTGATGATGAGATAATCGGGATGAATCGCCTTAAAAATAATCCGTGTCAGTCTCTCGTCAATTTCGAGAATGGCGAGAGGAAGTTTCTTTTTGCCCGTCAAGGTCGTGGAGTCGAGAAGAGTCGTGATGATGCCTTCCTCGATGTTGCTTCCGTACGCATTATGCGCAAAGGTCAGTCCGAAGGATCTCGCCAAATCGGCGACCATATTGGCAACCGTCGTCTTGCCGTTCGTTCCCGTTACGGCGATGATTTTATCGGGTTTATCGATACGTGTAAGAAAATCGGGACACAACTTTTTTGCAAGTTGCCCAGGGAAATGCGTTCCCTTCAAGCGCAAGGTCTTCATAAAGGTTCTGGTTGCCCGTACAAACAGGATCGTTGCGATGAACCGGATTGAGCGTCGAGACTTCACAAAAAACTCTCCAACAAAAATAAAAAAAGCTGTTGACTCGCAAGCCAAAGCGTGTTACAATCGTCTGATGTGTCGCAAGGCTTGTTTCGTTGTGCCCATTATCCCGAGGATAACGAACTTCAAGATCTTTCGACAGGGTAATTATATCACGTAGGACAGCATCGTCAATGCCGGTTTGTCGGTGCATCTGCCAATAACATGCCGGTTCGATTTGTGAGGTGAACGCCAATGGTAAAGCCCGTTCAGTACGGACGTGTGCAGAGAATGTCATATTCAAAGATTGACGAAATCCTCGATATACCTGATCTGTTAGAAATTCAAAAAAGTAGCTACCAATGGTTCCTAGACGAGGGATTGATGGAAGTCCTTAACGAAGTGTCGCCCATTTCCGACTTTTCAGGTGATATTGAGCTTTCTTTTATTGGTTTTGATTTCGACATTGAGAATCCAACGTATTCTATTGAAGAATGTAAAGAGCGAGATGCCAATTATGCGGCAAAGATGAACATGAAGGTCCGTCTACACGATCGTAAGATGGACGTGATGAAAGAAGAAGATGTCTACGTCGGTGAATTTCCGATCATGACGGATACGGGAAGTTTTATCATCAACGGAGCTGAACGCGTTATCATCAGCCAGCTTGTCCGTTCTCCGGGCACTTATTTTGATGTGATGCTTGATAAGAACGACATCGAGCTCTATACCGCCCAAGTTATTCCCAACCGCGGTGCTTGGATTGAATTTGAGTCGGATGCGAAACGCTTGCTTTGGGTTCGCGTCGATCGCCAGAGGAAGTTTCATCTGACGATTTTGCTCCGCGCTCTCGGCATCGGGACTGATGAAGAAATTATCGATGTGCTCGGCGAGGAGGAGTCGCTTCTCCTGACCATGCAGAAGGATGGATGTAAATCGAGCGACGAGGGGCTTCAGGAGATGTTCCGAAAACTTCGTTCCGGCGAGGTTTATACGCGCGAGGGTGCGCAGGCACTTCTGCACAATAATTTTTTCAATCCTAACCGCTATGATCTTGCGAAGGTCGGCGTCTACAAGCTAAATAAGAAACTCGCTATCGCCGATCGTCTTGCCGGTCATGTCGCCGCTGTGGATATCATCGCTGACGACGGCGAAGTACTCGTGCTCGCGGAAGAGATCATTACGAGAGAGGCGGCGGACGCCATACAACAGGCGGGTGTTAACAGCGTCGATGTCTATCCGATTCATCGGAGAGGCGACACGGTGACACGGTTTGACCACTGTCTTCGTATCGTCGGCAACGAGCGCGTTAACGCGCGCACATTCCTAGAACGCTACATCAAGGCTGACGTTCTCGATCCCATCGACTTTGAAGATCTCGGCATAACTGAGAGTGTTTACACGCCGGTACTCCGCGAGATTGTTGAGGAAGTCCTTGAAGCGACCGAGCAGGAAGACAAACTTCGTAAACTTCTCAAATTGAGAATAAACGAGTTGATCCCGCGTCATTTGACACTTCACGATATTCTCGCGACGATGAGCTATTACATTGGTCTCGAGTACGGCGTTGGGCGGCGTGATGACATCGACCACCTCGGCAACCGCCGCATTCGTTCCGTTGGTGAGCTTTTGCAGAATCAGATGCGCATCGGTTTTTCGCGTATGGAGCGTGTCGTGCGCGAACGCATGCAGACAATTCCCGATATCTTGACGACGACGCCGAAGAACATCGTCAACACGCGACCGATTTCCGCCGCGATCAAAGAGTTTTTCGGTTCGAGTCAGCTCTCGCAGTTTATGGATCAGCCTAACCCCTTGGCTGAGATGACGCATAAACGTCGGCTTTCAGCGCTTGGCCCCGGCGGACTTTCGCGCGAGCGTGCAAACTTCGAAGTGCGCGACGTTCACTCGTCGCACTACGGCCGTATGTGTCCGATCGAGACACCCGAGGGACCGAATATCGGTCTGATCAATTCGCTGGCAACTTATGCGCGTATCAATCGTTATGGTTTCATTGAGACGCCGTATCGTATCTACGATAAGACAAAGGGTGTTGTGACGGGTGAAGTCCGTTATTTCACCGCGGATGAAGAAGATAAGTACAATATTGCGCAAGCGAACGAACCTCTCGATGCGAAAGGACGTTTTGTCAACAAAAAAATTACTTGTCGTTTCCGTGACGAGTTCTTGGAGCTTGAGCCCGAGAAGGTCGACTTGATGGACTTCTCGCCGAAACAGCTCGTTTCAGTTGCGACGTCGCTTATCCCGTTCCTCGGCAATGACGATGCGAACCGCGCACTGATGGGTTCCAACATGCAACGTCAAGCCGTTCCCCTTATTGAAACGGAGGCTCCGATCATCGGAACGGGAATGGAACACCGCGCTGCCAAGGATTCAGGTGTCTGTGTCGTTGCCGAGAGTGACGGCATCGTCGATCGTGTGGCGGGAAACAGAATAATCGTTCTTGGAGATGATGATACGGTCGTTTCCTATCATCTCAAAAAGTACACGCGTTCAAACCAAGGAACGTGTATCAATCAGAGACCGCTTGTCAAGGTCGGCGACACGGTTAAAAGTGGTGATATCATCGCCGACGGACCTTCGGTCGATAACGGCGAACTCGCTTTGGGCCGCAATGTGTTGATCGGGTTCATGATGTGGGAAGGCTTCAACTATGAAGACGCGATTTTGCTCAGTGAACGCTTAGTTAGAGACGACGTCTATACGTCGATCCATATTGCCGAGTATGAGTGCGAGGCGCGCGATACGAAGCTCGGTCCGGAAGAGATTACGCGTGAGATTCCCAACGTGGCGGACGATGCGTTGAAAGACCTCGATGAGGAGGGAGTCGTTCGAATCGGTGCGGAAGTGCACGCCGGAGATATCCTAGTCGGTAAAGTAACCCCGAAAGGTGAGACTGAGCTGACTCCCGAGGAGCGGCTCTATCGCGCTATTTTTGGTGAAAAAGTACGCGAGGTGCGCGACACGTCCGTCCGCGTCCCGCACGGCGAGTCGGGCGTCGTTGTCGATATCAAGATCTTTACGCGCGACCAGGATGAGCAACTGAAACATGGTGTGACGAAGCTAGTCCGCGTTTATGTTGCCCAAAAACGCAAAATTTCCGTAGGAGACAAAATGGCGGGGCGTCACGGAAACAAGGGTGTTGTATCCAAGATACTGCCTGAAGAGGATATGCCGTTCCTGCCGGATGGCACACCGCTTGATATCGTGCTTAACCCGCTCGGCGTTCCGTCGCGCATGAACGTCGGTCAATTGTTGGAGGTTCATCTCGGAGCCGCCGCCAATAGGCTCGGCTGGAAGATCGCGACGCCCGTCTTCGACGGTGCTGACGAACAAGACGTCGTCGATGCCTTCATTGAAGCCGGCATGGAGACGGACGGGAAAACCGTTCTGTACGACGGACGAACGGGCGAACCGTTCGAAAATCGCGTGACAGTCGGCATCATGTATTACATGAAACTGCTCCACCTTGTCGATGATAAGATCCACGCGCGATCGATCGGTCCGTACTCGCTCGTTACGCAGCAGCCGCTCGGCGGTAAAGCGCAGTTCGGCGGACAGCGTTTCGGTGAGATGGAGGTTTGGGCGCTTGAAGCGTACGGTGCGGCATATACGTTGCAGGAGATTCTGACCGTCAAATCCGACGACATATGGGGTCGAACGAAGACGTATGAAGCGATTGTAAAGGGTGAGAACATCCCGGAACCCGGTATCCCCGAGGCTTTCAAAGTTCTTATCAAAGAGCTGCAATCGCTGTGTCTCGATGTTCATATTCTTTCTGATTTGAACGAAGAATTGCCGATTCCCGAAGGCGATGAAGACGAGAGAGAGACTGAAACGGTTACGGGTCGGACGCTGGAACATCTCACAGGCGTAGAAACCATGGGGAATCTCTTTAATGTGGATGGATTCACAAAAGGTTACCTCGATCAAGAGGGCGGCGTATCCGAGGAAGAAGATACCGAGAGGTTCGATGGGTTTGAAGATGATGAGGATGAAGCATAGGAAAAGGAGGCTGCACAATGTCTGAAATGGGAAATTTTGAAGCACTCGGCATCGGCCTCGCTTCTCCGGAAAAAATTCTCGCTTGGTCGAAAGGCGAAGTGAAGAAACCGGAAACAATTAACTATCGAACACTTAAACCGGAAACGGATGGACTGTTCTGCGAGAAGATTTTCGGACCTTCTCGAGATTGGGAATGTTTCTGTGGCAAATACAAGACAAAGCGTTACCGCGGTATTATCTGCGATAAGTGCGGCGTAGAAGTGACGCTGGCGAAGGTTCGTCGCGAGCGGATGGGACATATACGCCTTGCCGCGCCCGTGACACATATTTGGTATTACCGCGGTATCCCGAGCCGTATGGGACTTCTCCTCGACATGTCTCCGCGCAATCTTGAGAAGATCATTTATTTCGCGGCATATATCGTGATTGACCCGGGAAAAACGTCGTTCGCCAAAATGCAAATCATCAACGAGCGCGATTACCGCGAAGCTGTTCAGGAATTCGGTCGCAATTCTTTCGTCGCCAAGATGGGAGCGGAAGCGATTCGCGATTTGCTCGCGGAAATCAACGTTGAAAGCCTCGCCCAAGGGCTCCGTGAGGAGCTTGAGGCCGGCGCGCGCGGTCAGCGCAAGGCGCGTATCATCAAGCGCCTTGAAGTCGTTGAGGCATTCAGAAATTCCGGTCACGAACCGAGCTGGATGGTGCTTGATGTTCTGCCCGTCCTGCCGCCCGAACTGCGTCCCATGGTCGAGCTTGACGGCGGACGTTTTGCGACATCGGATTTGAACGATCTGTATCGTCGCGTGATCAACAGGAACAACCGTTTGAATAAACTTCTGCAACTTGGGGCTCCGAACATTATTGTCCGCAACGAAAAGAGAATGTTGCAGGAAGCCGTCGATGCCCTGATCGACAACGGTCGACGCGGGCGACCAGTTACCGGTGCCGGTAACAGACCGCTGAAGTCGCTCTCCGACTTGTTGAAGGGTAAGCAGGGACGCTTCCGTCAGAATCTGTTGGGCAAGCGCGTCGACTATTCCGGACGCTCTGTCATCGTTGTCGGTCCCGAGCTGAAATTGCATCAGTGCGGTCTTCCCAAGGAGATGGCGCTTGAGCTGTTTAAGCCATTTGTCATGCGTGAAATTATGCGCCACGGCTATGCGCAGAACATCAAGTCCGCCCGGAGGCAAGTGGAGCGCGGAGGCGACATCGTCTGGGATATGCTGGATGAGGTCATAAAGGACCACCCCGTCCTTCTGAATCGCGCGCCGACGTTGCATAGGCTAGGGATTCAAGCATTTGAACCGATCCTTGTCGAAGGTCGAGCTATTCATTTGCACCCGCTCGTCTGTACGGCTTTTAACGCAGACTTTGATGGTGACCAGATGCCGGTACATGTGCCGCTTTCCGCTGAGGCGCAGGCCGAGGCGCGCTATTTGATGCTGTCATCGAATAACCTGCTAAAACCTCAGGACGGAAAACCTGTTACGGTGCCTACACAGGATATGGTTCTCGGTTGCTATTACTTGACGATCGAGAAACCGAACCCCGATGTTCCTGAAGAGGCGCCTCTGCCTGCTTTCTCAAGCGTTGAGGAAGCCGAAATGGCATATGGCGAAGGGATGATCACGCTCGGACAGAAGATCCGTGTACTCCGTAAAGTTGAGAATAACGGCAAACGCTATCGCGGCATCGTTCAATCGACGCTCGGACGTTTTCTGTTTAACAGCATCATTCCGCAGAATCTCGGTTTTGTTGAGCGCGGCGACGATGATGCGAGCCAAGTGGCGCTCGAATGTGATTTCACCGTAGGAAAGAAGGAACTTGCCGTCATTATTGAGCGGTGTATCGACATCCGCGGTATTACGGAGACAGCCGCCGTCCTTGATGAGATCAAGGAAATGGGCTTCCACTATGCGACGGTGGGCGGCGTTTCGATCGGCATTTTCGATATGGTTGTACCCGAGGTCAAAGATAAATTGATCAAAGTCGCGGAAGAGCGCGTCGAGTATATCAACAAACAGTATCAGTTTGGATTACTGAACGAAAATGGGCGTTATGAAGCCGTTGTCGGTATCTGGCGCAAGACGACGGATGACATCACGGAAGCACTTAAGGAGAAACTCGGCATCTACAATCCGATCTATATGATGTCTCAATCGGGTGCGAGAGGTAATATCGACCAGATTAAGCAGTTGGCGGGTATTCGCGGCAATATGACCGACACGTCGGGGCGCACCATCGAGATCCCGATCAAGTCGAACCTTCGCGAAGGGATGAACGTGCTCGAGTTCTTTATTTCGTCACACGGCGCACGCAAATCGCTGTCAGACACGGCGTTGAAAACGGCAGACTCGGGGTACTTGACGAGGCGTTTGGTCGACATTTCGCAAGACGTCATCATCCGCACGGAAGACTGCGGAACGGAAGATTACGTCGAAGTTTCGCCTGTCATTGTGGGCGGTAAAGTCAAGCGCGTCGTCGAGAAACTCGCAGATCGTATCGAGGGGCGTTTTGCCGCCCGTCCGATCATTCATCCCAAGACGGGCGAAGTGCTCGTTGATCGCAATGAGATGATCAGCAATACGATGGCGACGAAGATCGAACAACTCAACATCGGAAAAGTAGCTATCAGAAGCAATCTTACTTGCGAGTGCGACAAGGGCGTCTGCGCAAAATGCTACGGACGCAATCTCGCGACCGGCGGTCTTGCCGTCGTCGGTGAAGCTGTAGGCATCATGGCGGCGCAATCGATCGGCGAGCCGGGAACGCAACTGACCATGCGTACATTTCATACGGGTGGTATCGCGTCGGGCGGTGACATTACACAGGGTCTCCCGCGTGTTGAGGAGCTGTTCGAGGCGAGAAAGCCGAAAGGACAGGCAATTATTTCTGAATTGGGTGGAACCGTCCAGGTCGTCGAGACAGAGAGACGTCGCCGCGAAGTCACGGTGACGGCGGAAGACGGCCAGACGAAGACGTATTCAATTTCGATCTCAACACCTCTCATTGTTGATTCCGGTGATGTCATCGAAGCGAGCGATCTCTTGACAGACGGTTCTGTTAACCCGCACGACATCATGAAAATCAAGGGTGCGCGCGGTGTTCAGAAATACATCATTGCGGAAGTTCTCAAAGTGTATAAGAACAACGGCGTTGAAATCAACGACAAGCACATTGAGATCATTGTGAGACAAATGTTGCGCAAGTATAGGATCGAGGATCCGGGCGATACGCAACTTTTGACCGGAAGTATCGTCGATATGGCGGAATTCCGTAGCGCGAATAAAGAGGCGGAGGGACAGGAGTTGAAACCTGCGACGGGAACGCAAATTCTGCTCGGAATCACGAAGGCTTCGCTTGCGACGGAGTCATTCCTATCCGCCGCATCCTTCCAGGAGACGACGCGAGTTCTCACGGACGCCGCCGTCAAGGGCAAGATCGACCCGCTCGAAGGTTTGAAGGAAAATGTCATTATCGGGAAACTGATTCCTGCCGGAACAGGTCTGAAGCGTTATCGCGAGATCAGTTCCGTGCCTGTCGTGCCTGCCAATATGCCGCTACTTAATGCAACGGCCGATGAAAAAATCGCTCGAACTGAATATGAGAAGCATGCGCTTGATATCGGATTTGTGCAGGAAACGAGAGAGGATTTCGAGTCGTTCATGAGAATGCGCGGTATCAGACCGGAAGATTATCGCGATGCATGGTCCTTTGACTTGGATTCATCTCAGGACGACCTCGACTCGGACGAACCATACAACCCGCTGCTTGAGCTGTTTGACTTTTCCGACAGTACAGCGTAATTAATTCCGTTGAGCTGTTTGAGTTCTTTCAAACAGCTCAACGAAGCGATGTATTAAGCATTGCTAAAGCTCATTGTTCCAAATGTTGCTCACAGGCGAACTCTATGCATGACTTCTTCCAATAAGAAGGTCGACGGGTTGGAATTGTGTGGTGAACAGATTAGTAATCTTACACGACTCATTCTCTAGGCTTAGGTTAGAGGATGAAGTATTAATAGTAATAAGAACTATATGGGAGGGTAGTAGCCTAGTTCAGTTGCGTTGCTACTCTCTTTTTTTGTAGAGTTTATGCAAACAGTCTACGAGTATAGACTCTAACGAGGAGAAAAAGGAATGAAAAGCCAAAGCAAAGCAATCGTTTTGATTCTGGTGTTGGTAGCATCGCTCATGCTACCGATCATCCTGCCTGCAACTAAAGCGCAGGCATCAGGCGTACCGATTGATAAGGCGAACTTCCCTGATGCGATCTTTAGAGAATTTGTAAAGCAATACGATACGAATGGTGATCAGATACTGCAAGAATCAGAACTTAACGTTGCAACACAAATTCACTGTAGAAATTATGGAATATCCAGCTTGACCGGAATTAAGCATTTTACTAACTTAGTCTCTCTTGACTGTGCACAAAATCATCTAACAACACTGGACGTATCCACATTTAAAAACCTGGAAGAGCTTTACTGCGGTGATAACCAGCTGACAGAGCTGGATTTGTCAGGTCTAAAGAAATTGGTCGACGTTGAGTGTACCTGGAATAAACTAACGGATCTGAAAGTTGCAAATTTAGCTAATCTAATATGGTTCTATTGCTATAATAACCGGCTGACAGAGTTAAATTTGTCAGGTCTGACGAGCCTTAAATATTTTGACTGTGGAAATAATCAGTTAACAGAACTGGACGTAACTGATTTAGTAAAGGTTGAACAGTTTGATTGTTATGGTAATCATCTGAGTTCATTGGACGTGTCCGCCTGCAAGTCGTTGTGGCATTTGCACACCCGCTGGCAACAATTAGGCGAACTCCAAACAGTTGAAAACGGTGGTCAGAGCGTTCTTAATCTGGGCGACTTGGTTGGGGTTGATGTTTCAAAAATCAAATCGGTGACACAAAAATACGGTGAAAATTTGCCGCCAGATTACAAATATGATACGGACAGCGGTATTTTAACGATAAATGCCGGCGCTAAACCGTTGGAACTCTTGTATCTCTACGATACGAATGCAAATCGTGCGAAGCTTGATATTCCACCTAAAGGCGTTTCCGAAGAGGAGGCGGCTAGTCGAGGTAATTCTACTCCGGACATGGAAGTTTTTTTCACGGTCAAGCTTAAGGCGGAACCACCTCAAACAACCGCGCCTGAACAGCGAGATATGGAAATTGAAATTCCGGAGACTTTGAACGAGGGCAACGATGTCGATGCGTTAGGTAACAGTGTCGTGTACTATCAAGGTAAATCTACCGGTGCTGCATTTAAGGTACCCGGTGCAGAGCTTGACGATTTCAAGAGTGTTAAGATCAATGACGAAGAATTGTCGGCAACCAATTATACCGTCGAAGCGGGCAGCATCATCGTCAAATTGAAACAAGAATACTTGAAAACACTGTCGTCAGGTAATTACAAAGTAGAAATAGTCACACGCAAGGGTTCCGGCATTAAGACTCTTAAGGTTGAGCTGTCTGCTGAAACTACGGATCCTGCGACGCCTGCGACAGGTGAAACACCAGCTCCTACGACACCGGTGGCGGGTGAAGCGCAGCACACTAAATCATTCGTATGGGTCGTACTGCTACTTCTTGTGGGCGCGGCGTTGCTACTAATCTTCTTCCTTCGCAAGAGAGTATCGCGACGATGATGAAGGTACGAAGAGGGGACAGGGTTTGAAACCGTCACGTAACCGCTGACATGCAATTCGGTGTCGCGATCAGGAATCGAAACGGAGGTCGTTATGAAACTGGCACTTGAGACAAAAGGACTCGCGAAAACGTATTTGGCGGGAACCCCGCAAGAGGTTCAAGCACTGAAACCGACGGATTTGCAGTTTGAAGTCGGAAAATTCTACGCTGTCATCGGCAAGAGCGGCTCGGGGAAGTCGACGCTTCTGCATCTCTTGGGTGCTCTCGACACGCCGACGGCGGGAGAAGTATGGATTGGCGATGAAAACGTCTATGAGCTGAACGATAGAGATCGCGCGCGTCTGAGGCGCCGTCGAATCGGGTTCGTGTTTCAAGCGTACAATCTTCTGATGGAGCATTCCGTTCGCGAGAATATTACGTTGCCCGTTGACCTCGATGGGCGTGACCTTGACGAGGAATACTTCGATAAAATCGTCGACAGCCTCGACATTCGTGATCAACTGCACAAGTACCCGATGCAACTGTCAGGTGGCGAGCAACAGCGCGTCGCCATCGCCAGAGCGCTGATTTCACGACCCAATATCGTACTCGCAGACGAACCGACGGGCAATCTCGACACGAAAAACGGTGAGATCGTGTTGGACCTTCTCATCTCGACTGCAAAAGCGTTCAACCAAACGGTCATTCTTGTGACGCACGATCTCGACATCGCCTCGCGCGCGGAGCGTTTAATCGTCATTGATAACGGTTTTGTATCGGCAGAACGGCAGCCATAGTAATCGACGGGCTCACATTCAAAGCATAAGGAAAGCGCCTCGATCCGAAAAAGGACGAGGCGCTTTGTAGTGAAATACAAGTATGATTTATTTGTTCTTTCGCCCGAGTATATAGACGATGGTGCCGGCTGTTATGAGTAAGGCGGCGCCCCCCAGGATGTAGAGGATGGTCGTAAATTTGAAACCCTTCTTCGCGCCTGTTCCGTCGGGGGAAGTTGAGGTCGTTTCTTCGCTTTTAGCAGGTGAGGTTTCGGGTGCGACGGTTTCGGACGCCGTTGTGGATTCACTTGAACTTTCTGTTGTCGTTGGATCGATCACTTCCGGTATGGTCGTCGTGGGTTCTTCTGGCTGCGTTGTCGCTACTTCGATCACGATAGGTGTCGTCGTAACGGTCGTTGTCGTCGTGGTCCGAAGAGGGTTCCAACGGGCGATCAG
>Ga0116182_1005067_pt1 | contig 11383 bp, 8 predicted proteins | sample AD_UKC077_MetaG_FD_89805 | JGI IMG/M metagenome (GOLD analysis project Ga0116182, IMG submission 89805) | Active sludge microbial communities of municipal wastewater-treating anaerobic digesters from USA - AD_UKC077_MetaG | ecosystem: Engineered > Bioreactor > Anaerobic > Digestate | place: USA...
CGAGCGTGTAGCGCATACCGACGCGGCCGATCTTGACGGGGTACGAGAGCCCGATCGATCCGCCGGTGCGGATCTCGTCGTATTGGTCATACCAGCGCATGCGGCGATAGGCCTCGACAGTCAACGCCAGCGGGCGGTCCAAGAACCAAGGCTCGGTCCAAGAGACCTCAGCCGTCTGGCGGCGCGAACCGACTTCCACGCCCAAACGCGCCTTCTGTCCACCGCCTGTGAAATTCGGCCAGTTCAGGATATCGAAGTTGCTCTGGGTGATCTCCAGAAAGCCCACCACGTTGTCGATGCTGGACACGCCTGCGCCGATCATGAAGTTACCGGTGCGCTGCTCTTCGACCTCGTAGACCAGATCACGCACGCCGGGTTTGTCGGTTTGCTCGGAGTAGTGGCGCACACTCTTGAAATACTGCAAGTTCTTCAGGCGGTTCTCGCTGCGTTCGATGCGCGGCTCATTCATGATCTCGCCGGGGCTGACCAGCACCTCGCGGCGGATCACCTTGTCCTTGGTCTTGTTGTTGCCGCGGATCACGATGTTACGGATGTGGACCAGTTCGCCTTCGCGCACCTCGTAGGTGATCGCCATGCGTCCCGGCTTGCCCGGCACGGTCTCTTTGAGCGCGCGCACGGCGGTATCCACGTAGCCGCGCGAACCGTAGTAATCGCGGATGTCTTTAGCCGCGTCGTCGATTGTCTGCTGTCCGGCGATCGCGTCCACCTTGAGCCGCTCGCCCGCTGCCAGCACTGCGCCTTCGGGGAAGAGCTTCACGCCGCGAATCGCGGTCGACTCGACCGTGTACAGGTCACCCTCGGTGACGGCGAAAACCACATCCACTCTCTCTTTGCCGACCTTCTCCATGGTCGGTGCCGCCACGCGCGCATCCAAGTAACCGGCGTTTTTGTAGACGTCCTCGGCCATCTGACGCGCATCCTCGAGGTCCTGCGCCGAGACCGGGGTGTCGGTGAACCAGCCACGCGGGTCGTACCACGGGCGTTGGCCGAAGGAGGAGCGCAGGTCCTTATCAGGGATCGAGACATTGCCGGTGAAGCGGTACTTGCGTACCTTGGCGCGCTCGCCCTCTTCAATGGTCAGAACCACATTCGCCGCGCCGGCGCTGTTCGGAATCGGCTGGATCTCGACGCCGATCAGGACGTTCGGGAAGAATTTCTTCACGTACTCGTCACGGATCTTCGAGACCTTCGAGGCGAGGATCGGCTCGTCGATATAGTCGCCGCTCTTCAACTCGGAAAGCTTGCGGATCTTGCGCTCGCTCAGGTACTCGGCACCTTTGATGGACAGCGGTTCCTGGAAACGGTGGCGACGTCTCACCACGTAAATCACGCGCACGCCGCCCTCGACCTTCTCCAGTTCAACGCCCGCATATCCGTAACGCCCGGTGTCCAGTAGCGCGCGCACATCTTTGGAGAGCGCCTCCTGCGACAGGCTCGCTCCCGGCTGCACACTGCAGAAAGAAAGCACGTCCGTCGCATCAGTTCCGAACTGGTCCAGCACGCGGACTGACACATCCTTCACTAGGGTTTCGGCACCCATCACACACGCGGCCGAAAACACGACCACCGCCGCCAACGCACGAATAAACATTCGCATCGGTTCCACTCCTCACCTTACGTCCCGCGCCCACCGACCGTCGCTGGACGCGTTGCGTTTACTTGACACCTGATTAGAATCGAAAGAATGTAAAATTAAACCCCATCCTAGGTGGGAATACAAGCTCCGAGTTAAACCAAAAAAACAGAAACCTGAAACCGGTATTGCCCAACTCCGCCCTTAGAGCCTATGATAAGCCGTGTATGCAATACTGGAAGGTCCTCTTTGTAAAACCTAGAACCGAAAAGAAGGTCGCCGAATACTGCCAACTCTACGGGATCGCGTACTATTTGCCGCTCCGTGAAAAAACGCGTATGACGCAACGTCGTAGAGTTACGGTCCGTTTACCGGTGTTTCCGGGCTATGTCTTCGCCCGCGTCACGCCCGACCGGCGTCTCGCGCTGCTCAAGACCAATCTGTTGGTACGTATTCTTGAGCCGGAATTCCCGCGCCGTATGCTGCGTGATCTGGTAATGGTGCGGCGCGCGCTACGTGCCAATCCGGCGCTTGAAGCCGCCAAACCGCTGACGGCGGGACGCTTGGTACGCATCACCGACGGTCCGTTCCGCGGTGTCGAGGGGCGCGTTGCACGGCTGGCCGGAGCGCTGAAAGTGGTGCTCAACGTAGACATGATCGGGCAGGCAGTGGCGGTGACTGCCGAGATTGATCAGGTCGAGGTCCTCTAAACCTTTGCCACCGTTGCCCATTTTACGCTAAACTGAGGGCCATTCTTAAATCAGGAAGGTGAGTTGCCATGGATGCTTTGCTTGAACTGCTGAAAAAAAACGCCCGCGAATCTGACGCGACGCTCGCCAAATTGCTTGGTATCAGCGAGCAGGAGGTGCGCGCGCGTATTGCCGCCTACGAAGAAGAAGGCGTGATCCGCGGCTATCAGGCGTTGCTCAACACCGACCGGCTTGATACCTGCGGCGTAAAGGCCGTGATCGAACTGCGCGTCCGTCCCGAGCGCGAGGGCGGCTTTGACCGCGTGGCCGCGCGTATTGGCAAATTCCCTCAAGTCGAATCCATGTACCTGATGTCTGGCGCCTACGACCTGTTGCTCATTGTCAAGGGCGCGAGTTTGCAGGAGGTCGCAAATTTTGTCAGTGCACGGCTCGCCCCTCTCGACGGCGTGCTTTCGACATCCACCCATTTTATGCTGAAAACCTACAAGGACCAAGGTGTCCTGATGGAAAGTGAATCCCATGACGACCGACTCCAAGTCTGCCCCTGATTTCGTGGCGCCGCATGTGCGGGGCCTGCCTAAATCCGGCATCCGTGATTTTTTCGACATTGTCGTTGGCCGCAAGGATGTGATCTCGCTCGGTATCGGCGAGCCGGACTTCCAGACGCCATGGCACATCCGTGAACGCACGATCGAAGCGGTCGAGCGTGGCGCCACGCGCTACACCTCGAACCTCGGAACCCCCGAGTTGCGTCAAGCACTGGCCGCGTACATGCGTGACTCATTCCACGCCGAGTATGATTGGCAGCACGAGATCCTCGTGACTGTCGGGGTCAGTGAGGCGTTCGATCTCGCGATGCGCGCCGTCCTCTCGCCGGGTGACGAAGTGCTCTACCACGAACCCTGCTTTGTCGCATACGCGCCGCTTATCCGCATGGCGCACGGTGTGCCGGTACCAGTCGAGACGTTCCGTAAGGACGACTTCCGCCTGACAGTCGAAGAACTGGAGAAAAAGGTCACGCCGCGCACCCGCGTGCTGCTGCTCAACTTCCCGAACAATCCCACCGGTGCCACGCTCGACCGTTCGGACACCGAGGCGCTGGCTGATTTTGCGATCCGCCACAATCTGCTGGTGGTCTCCGATGAGGTCTACTCGGAACTGACCTACGAGGGCGGACGTCACTCCATGGCGGCTATTCCGCGTTTGCGCGACCGTCTGATCTTCCTCAACGGATTTTCCAAGGCGTGGTCGATGACCGGCTTCCGGCTGGGTTATGCCTGCGCGCCGGCGCCGCTGATTGACGCCATGATGAAGATCCACCAGTACGGCATGATGTGCGCCTCGTCGATCAGCCAGACTGCCGGTCTCGAAGCGTTGCGTCACGGTGATGCCGCCATCGCCGAAATGCGTGACGCTTACCATCTGCGGCGCAACTTTATCGTCGCTTCGCTCAATGAGATGGGGCTCGATTGCTTCATGCCGCGCGGTGCGTTTTACGTGTTTCCATCGATCCAGTCTACGGGTCTCTCTTCCAAGGAGTTTGCCCTGCGCCTGCTCAACGAGTGTAATGTCGCGTGTGTGCCGGGCGAAGCTTTCGGTGCCTGCGGCGAGGGGTTCTTGCGCTGTTCCTACGCCACCGGCATGACACAGCTCAAGGAGGCGATGGAGCGGATGGAGAAGTTTGTTAGTGCATTAGTGCGTTAGTGCATTAGTTCGCTATCGGTATCGCTATCGGTATCGGTATCGATTGTTGCGACCACGCAGTGGTTCACAACGGCGAGTGTAAAAGCCTGCTCTGCAGGCGTACTTGAAAGTTGAGCGTTGAAAGTTGAAAGTTGAGTGTTCAAAAAGTTTGGGTTGCGGGCTCCGCCCGCACGGGAGATCATGATGTGAAAATCCGGTTCTTGTTATTCTCTCTGTTTCTGACTTGTTTCGGTGTTTCAGCCGCTGCGCAGACCAACGCGCCTGCGCCCTACGGCCCCGTGCCGAGCGAGCGCCAGTTGCGCTGGCACGAGACCGAGGTTTTTGCGCTGATCCACTACGGCTTGAACACCTACACTGACCGCGAATGGGGTTACGGCGATGAAGACCCTGCGCTTTTCAATCCGTCCCGGCTTGATGCCGGACAGGTGGTGGCAGCGCTCAAGCGCGGCGGCATGCGAGGCGTGATTCTGGTGGCCAAGCATCACGATGGCTTCTGCCTCTGGCCTACCCGGACCACGGAACACAACATCTCGCGCTCGCCTTGGCGCGGCGGCAAGGGCGACCTCGTGCGCGAATATGCCGACGCCGCCAAGAAGCACGGACTTTGTTTCGGGGTCTACTGCTCGCCCTGGGATCGCAACAGTGCGGCCTACGGCACACCGGCCTATCTGCCGATCTACCACGGCCAGCTCCGCGAGTTGCTCACCCGCTACGGCACTCTCTTCGAGGTCTGGTTCGACGGCGCCAACGGCGGCGACGGCTACTATGGCGGCGCCCGCGAGAAACGCAACATCGATCGCTTCACCTACTATGATTGGCCGACCACCTGGGGGCTGGTGCGCCAGCTTCAGCCCGAGGCCTGCATCTTCGGCGATGTGGGACCGGACTGCCGCTGGGTCGGCAACGAGAAAGGTTTCGCCGCCGAGGAGAGCTGGGCCACCTTCACGCCCAAAGGCAAGACCGATCCCACACGTCCGGCCAACGGCGATACGATGAACCACATTGAGGGGCCGGCCGGCCACCGTAACGGGACAGCATGGATCCCGGCCGAATGTGACGTGCCGTTGCGCAAGGGTTGGTTCTGGCACCCGAACGAGGACGCTACCGTGCGCACTCCGGCCCAACTCATGGAGATCTATTTCAACAGCGTCGGTAAGGGTGGCTGCATGAATCTTGGCGTGGCGCCCGACCGTGACGGACTGGTGTGCGCGGCGGATATCCGTTCGCTGGACGAGTTCGGCGGCTTGCTGAAAACGCTTTTCGCGAATGACCTCGCGCGCGGTGCGCGGGTCACCGCCGATCAGGTGCGTGCCGCACCGACGGCCGCATCGGGTGGGGGAATCGCGCCTTTCGCGCCGGCGCGCGTGCTTGATGGTGACCGGTACAGCTATTGGGCTACGGATGACGGTGTGACCAACGCTACCTTGACGCTCACCCTGCAGTCCGTCTCGGAGTTCAACGTGATTCGCCTGCGTGAAAACATCAAACTCGGCCATCGTGTGGATGCCTTCGAGATCGACGTTTGGCAAGAGGGCGAGTGGCGCGGTTATGCCAAAGGCCAGAGCATCGGCGCGTGCCGGCTCTTCCGGGGGCCCAAAGTCAAGAGCGACCGCATCCGTCTTCGCATCACGCAAGCCGCGGCCTGCCCCTGTATCAGCGAGGTCAGTTTGTTCGTGATGCCGGCCGCCTTAAAGTTTTCCTCGACAGAAGCCCCCGCACGAGCGTATCCTGCACATTGAAACGTTGTGGCACCTCCCGTGCTACGCCTTCCGGTTTTTTAGAATGCGTTTACCACAGGAAAGCTTGACGTTAAACAGTATCCGCTTGCGTGTCAGCCTGGCCTCGGGACTGGTGTTGCTTGTCCTGCTCTTTTCCGTCTATGTCGGCGGGTATATCGTGGTTCAGATGATCGGGGACGACGTTCAAGTGCCCGACTCGTTCACCGCGTTAGCCCGCGTCGCGCTTGGCTGGCTGACCTGCTTCATCGCGGTGGTGGGCATCGTTTTCGTGATCCCGATTTTCTGGCTCCAGTCGCGGCTGTTCCTGAATCCGCTCGACACGTTGACCCAGCAGATCCGCGAGATCGGTAGTCATCTTTTGGACGAGGCGTGTCCGGCTATCGACTGGCCGCACGACGACGAGTTCGGCGTTCTTGCGCAGAGCGTTAACGAGATGATCGGAGTGTTGGCGCTCAAGACGCGCCAGAACGAGCAGAGCAAACAGAGCCAGCGCGCGTTGATTGCCGGTATGCCGGACGGACTCTGCGTTTTCGACGTAAAGGGGCGTCTGGTCTCACTCCTCAAGCAGCCTGATTACACGAATCCCATTCCGGGACTCGTGGTAGGAGAGTCTCTCTCGCCCCCCATTTTCCCGGAGAGCGATTGTGACGCGTTCGGTCGGGCGATGCGCGAGGCGCTTTGTTCGGACCGTACCCAGATGGTGATGCTGTGTTGCCGGGAGGCGGATGGTTCATACCGCCACTTTGAAGTGCGTGTCAGCCGTATGGACGACGAGCAGGGGGTGGTGGTCTGGCGGGATGTCACCAAAGAGTGGCGTGAACGCGAGGTGCGCGAACAGGTCGAGGCACATCTTGCGAAAGTACAGAAGATGGAGAGCCTCGGTACCATGGCGGCCGGGATTGCCCACGATTTCAACAACATTCTCGCGATTATCCAAAACACGGTGGAACTGGTCCGGATCCAATCCGATGACGAAGAGAGCGAGGCGGCGAGAACCATCCGTCAAGCGGCGGACAAAGGTGCCACGTTGACGCGTGAGTTGATGACATACGCTGGCCACACCCCGGCCGAATTTGAATGCCAGGATGTCAACGCGATGATTCGCGAACTTAAGAGTCTGATGAGCGGCGTGGTTGCGCAGAACGTCATTCTCGATTTCAAGCTGGCCCCGGACCTGCCGCCTGTGGCCGCCGATCCCCACCAATTCTGGAAGGTGATCATCAACCTGCTACGGAATGCTTCAGAGGCTTTCAAGGGGGCCAGCGGGCATATCACCGTCAGCACCAGTCTTCTGACCCTGACCCGACAGATATCGGTCGACTTTTTCAGTACGCGTCCGCTTCCGTTCGAGCGCGGCCTGCTGATTCAAATTGAAGACACCGGCCCAGGCATTCCCCCCGATGTACTCGACCGCATCTTCGAGCCCTTTGTCTCTACCAAGGCGGTCGGACGCGGTCTGGGGCTGGCAACGGTTTTCGGCATTGTCGACGTCCACAACGGCGGCATCGCGATCCAGACAGAACTCGGCAAAGGCACCTGCTTCCGCATCTGGCTGCCTGTTTTCAAACAACCGCAACCCGTGTCCGATGCAGGTGCAGGGGACACGCAATCCGGCGCAACGGACGGCGCTCTGACTGTGACTGACCCACACGCTAAGTCGAACGGAAATACTGCGCGGCCACTGGTGTTGCTGGTCGAGGATGAGCCCGCTATCTTGCGGACCACGGGCATGGTGCTGCGTTCACTGGGCATCGAGGCATTGATGGCCGCCAGTCAGCGGGAGGCACAGACGCTCTTCAGCCAACATGCCGACGATATCCGTCTGCTTCTTTTGGATGCGCAGGCAGACAGCCTCGACAACGTGCGCCTGCTCTCGATCTTGCGTCTCAGCCGCCCCGATCTTCCGACGATCATTCTCTCGGGGCATGCGGAGGAGCGTGTCCGCACCACGTTTGCCTCTGCGCGTTACGATGCGTTTCTGGGTAAGCCCTACACACGCGACGAATTAAAGGCCGTGCTCCAGAACTTTATTGATCTATCGTGATTTTCGCGGCCATCTGCTGCCATGTTCTGGGGTGCGCCATGAAAAAATGGCAGGGCCGCGCGGCGCGCGCGACCGTTTCCTCTTGCAGGGCCCGATTGAGAGGATTCAGCACCGCGACCAGTGCGTTATCGCCCATCAGCGCGAAGGGCAGTACGCCTCGCACATGCACGTAAACCGGGGCCAGAACAGCCGCAGCCGCTGGCTGGACATCGAACAGTTCAATCGGGATCGGCGGCATCCGGCTCTCCCGCTGCATCTGCTCCATTAACGCGTCGGTCAGCTCCGGGCGTTGCTCATCCAATAGAGCCAGCGCTGATATCAGGGCCGGGACATCGGTGACCGGCCGGTCCGTCAACACATGCAACACGTCCATGCAGACATCCTTGGGGAGGAACTCACGCTCTTTCCACAGCCAGACCAAGTCCATTTCGGCGGCCGATGCCGCGCGCGAGAGGGCTTGCACCTCAAGGCCAACATCTTGGAAGGCGGGCGCAAAAGCCGGTTCGTGATCGACTGACAATCCGCTGGCGCCGGAAACATCGCTGCGGTACTGGCCACGCAGGATCTCGCCCTGAACCACAGAGGCCACCTTTTGGACCGCCGCCCGCGCCGGCGGATAGTCCGTGTACGCGCTTAGATATCCGGCGATCACCTGGGCATTGTCATAGTCCTTCTCGTTCAGCAACGTGTCCGCCAGTTTGACCAGGCAGTCGCGACGTTTCTCGACTTGTCCGGTCTGCTCATAGGCAACGACCAGAAATTCCAGACTCGTCCGGTCTCCCGGCATCGTCTGTAAAACCTGCTCAAAAAAAGCGATCGCTTCAGTCAGTTTCGTATCAGTTTCAGCCATTCCACACTCTCCAATAATGAGTAAAGCATTCTTCGTGCCTGTTGCCAACTCCGAAATCGCTTGGCATCTTTTCTGCTTTTGCTATGCTGTAAAAAACAGTTGCAAATTGGGTCGATGCAATCGGGGTGTCGACCGATAGTGACCTTTAGTGTGTTTGCCATCATGTTACAGCCTGTTCATTATTCAAGTTTTCAGAGCGCCTTACTGCAACGCGGCGTTCTAACCCAAGATCAGCTTCAGACTGCGCTGGAGGATGCTGGGAAGCTTCCGCTGGAACGGTATCTGGCGCAAAGCAAGTTGGTTTCTCCCGAGGCGCTCACGCTGACCGTTGCCGCCTATTTCAATCTGCCCCCGATTACGCTGCCGGCGACCTTGATCCCACCGCAGGAACTGATCGACCTGATCCCGCCGCAGATCTGGACACGCTCCAAGGCCGTCCCTCTCATGAAGTTGGGCCGGCACTTGACGGTGGTGTTTGGTGACCCCTTCGACTTGATGGCGCAAGAGGAGGTGGCGCGGCACACGCGCCTCGAGATTATTCCGCTGATCGCCGCAGAACGCGAGGTCACCGATGCGCTGGGCCGCGCTAAGGCACGCACCGACGCCTCCAACCCCAAGTTGGCGATGGAGAACATCATGAAGGGGGGCGACGCCGACATCGAGTTCTCGAACGAGCCGCAGGGTAGGGAAGAGAGCATTGACCAGACGCTGGAGACTGCTGAAGGAGCCCCGGTGATCCGGATGGTCAATATGATGCTGGTCGAGGCACTGCGCACCGGTGCGAGCGATATTCATTTTGAGGCGATGGAACGCACCTCGCGCCTGCGTTACCGGATTGACGGTGCTCTGATTGAGCGCCCCAGCCCGCCGCGTGCGCTTCACAACGCGATTGTCTCACGTATCAAGATCATGTCGGACCTCGACATCGCGGAGCGCCGCAACCCGCAGGACGGCCGCTTCAGGGTCAAAGCCCTCAAGAAAGAGGTCGATATCCGTGTCAGCATTCTGCCGACCGTCCACGGCGAGAAGGTGGGGATGCGTACGCTGGACAAGAGCAATCTGGCACCCAGCCTGGCTTCGCTTGGCTTAGACGACTTCGCCTACCAGGCCATGAAGCATGCCATCAATCAACCGCACGGTATCATTCTGGTGACCGGCCCCACCGGTTCCGGCAAGACGACGACGCTCTACTCCTGCTTGCAAGACCTGAACACGCCGGATGTCAATATCGTGACTGCCGAAGATCCCGTCGAATATCAAATCGAGGGCATCAACCAGGTACACGTCAACCAACAGGCCGGCCTTACCTTCGCCTCGATCTTGCGTTCCGTGCTGCGCCAAGACCCCGATATCGTGCTGGTCGGCGAGATCCGCGACGGTGAAACCGCCGATATTGCTGTCAAAGCGGCGTTGACGGGTCATCTCGTGTTGAGCACCCTGCACACCAACGACGCCGCCGGGGTCATTCCCCGTCTGATCGATATGGGGGTCCCGCCCTTCTTGATAGCCTCCTCGCTGATCTTGGCTCAAGCGCAGCGTCTCTATCGCAAACTCTGCCCGCTTTGCAAAAAGGCCGCTGAGATTGATCCCGACGTGTTGGCTGCCAATCAGATTGATCCCGCCTTCTTTGAAGAGGCCACGCTCTATGAAGAGGTCGGCTGTCCCAAGTGTAACAACATTGGTTTCAAGGGGCGCGGCGCCTTCATGGAGGTGCTGCCGGTCACGGATGCCATCCGCGAAGCCGCCGTGAAAGGTGCCCCGGCCGACGTTATCCGTACGGTCGCAATCAAGGAGGGTATGGCTACGTTGAAAGACGTCGGCCTGATGAAGGTCCGTGACGGCATCACTTCCCTGCGTGCCGCCCTTGAAGTCACTGGTAGCGAATAATTTTCAGGAAAGGTCTCTGCATGTCAGCGAAAACATCAAAGATTCCCTCTCTCCGCGTCAGCGGCGTCAAAAAAATCCTCAAGAACGAGCTGATCCCCTTCACCCGGCAGATGGCCAGCATGCTGAATGCCGGCATGTCGATCCTGGCGGCGGTTTCGACTCTGGAAGAACAATGTATGCATCCGGGTTTCAAGCGCGTGTTGCGCGTGCTGCGCGAGAGCATCGAGAGCGGCATGTCCTTTTCTGACGGACTGCGGCACTTCCCCCAGATCTTCGATGACATGTACCTTAACATGGTCGCTGCCGGCGAGAAGAGCGGCCAGTTCGCGTCCGTGCTCAGACGTCTGGCCGCCATGCTGGACGCCTCCGCAAGACTGGTGCGCAAGGTCAAGTCAGCCATGGCCTACCCAATCATCGTACTCACGATCGCGCTGGCCATTGCCGGTGCCTTGATCACCTTCGTGGTGCCGGTTTTCGCGGAGATGTTTGAGGGCTTCGACTCCAAACTGCCGGGCCCAACCCTCTTTCTGGTCAGTGTCAGCAACTTTATCCGGAAGCATTGGTATGTACTGTTGCCCATTATCGTGGTGCTCATCTTCGCGTTCCGCAAGTGGAAGGCCTCTAAGGCAGGACGCTACCAGTACGATGCGCTTATCCTCAAGCTGCCGGTCTTCGGCGAACTGGTGCAGAAGGTCTCCATCGCGCGCTTCAGCCGCCTCTTCGCACAAATGCTGGTCAGCGGTGTACCGATTCTTGATGCCATGCAAGTCGTGGCTCTCTCCATCGGCAACAAGGTGATCGAGGGTTCAATCCTCGCAGCCCGCGATGGCATCGAGCAGGGCAACAACCTCAGTA
>Ga0116182_1005070_pt1 | contig 11379 bp, 4 predicted proteins | sample AD_UKC077_MetaG_FD_89805 | JGI IMG/M metagenome (GOLD analysis project Ga0116182, IMG submission 89805) | Active sludge microbial communities of municipal wastewater-treating anaerobic digesters from USA - AD_UKC077_MetaG | ecosystem: Engineered > Bioreactor > Anaerobic > Digestate | place: USA...
CCAGACAGAGCGGCCCGTAGGCGATGTAGCTGTGCCCGGTGATCCATCCGATATCTGCTGTGCACCAATAGACATCGGTGTCCTTGATGTCGAAGACCCAGGAGGTGGTGAAGGCGGGCCCAACACTGGCTCCGGCATGGGTATGGACGATCCCTCTGGGCTTTCCTGCAGCACCGGCGGTGTAGAGGATGAATAAAGGATCGGCAGAGTCCATGGGCTGGGTTTTGAATGTTGCTGGCTGGCCGGCAACAAAGTCATCCCACCAGAGATCCCTTCCCTCCTGCATGGCGATCTCCTGGCCATTCCTCTTTGCCACCACCACTCTCTCTATGCACCCCAGGCCGGAGATGGCCTCATCGGCCTGCGGCTTGGTGGCGATGGGCTTTCCCCGGCGGTAAGAGCCGTCGCAGGTGATCAGGAGCCTTGGCTGGCAGTCCTCCAGGCGGTCGCGGACGGCAGTGGCTGAGAATCCAGAGAAGATCACCACATGGATGGCGCCGATCTTGGCGCAGGCCAGCATGGCGATGGGCAGCTCGGGGATCATGGGCAGATAGATTCCCACCCGATCTCCCTTCTTGATCCCCATCTTCTGCAGGGCATTGGCAAATCGATTGACATCTCTATAGAGCTCATAGTAGGTTATCTTGCGCACATCTCCCACTGGCTCGCCCACAAAGATATAGGCCAGCTTGTTCCGCCGCCAGGATTTAGCATGTCTGTCCAGGGCATTGTGGGCGATATTGATCCTGCCGCCGGTGAACCATTTCGCAAAGGGGGCCTTCCAGTGCAGAACATCGCTATAGGGCTCGAACCAGTCGGCATAGCCTCTGGCCATCTCATCCCAGAACTGGACATAATTCTCTGAGCACCAGGCTCTAAGCTCTCTCTCCGACTTCATGCCCTTCTCCTTCATCCAGGCCAGGACATTGGAGTTCTCAACCAGGTCCTTGGGCGGATGGAACAGGCCTTTATCTGAGGTCTTAACAGAATTTTCCGTTTTATTATCAACCATTTTAAATCGCCTTACTATTTTATATCTTTAAAAGACATTCTATATCGTTACACAATTTATCAGCTTATTTGTAATTGCATATGACATTGAAATGCCTTTTAAACAATTAATTTTTGTTGTATTACAAGGATATAAGTTTGTTGAATCTTATTTATGATGATATATTCTCTTTTGGGCTGTTTTATTTTTAATGATCTTTCTGTTTGGCTTTCTGTCATTTTCCCCCTTAAAAAATTCTTTTTAGCTGGAAAGCATAATGTGTGATGGGAAATCGGATTCAATAGCCTCGAAATGGCGTTGATGCTGCTCCGGCTGAACATCTGGAGATAAGAGTTGGATTTTCATCACTATTCCTCATCTCCAGGCATTCAAGTCAGCATGATAATTGAAATCATTCATTCATGTCGATGAATATGCAAAAGATGGACGATGCAACCATCGATTAAATATTATTAATAATATTTATAATATTAATGATATTAATGTTATAAATATATCTTACATCAAGCGGTATTGGCAGAAGAATATATCCAATCCAAAACGGGTTTTGCTGCTTTCTGTGGTCAAGCCTAAGGATATCGTTTCTCTTCTCTGTGTGCCCTTATCTTTTGCAATGGCATATGAAAAGGCTGGATCGGATCGATTGATCAACTGCTCGATCTCTGCTGGACTTCCATGCTCTTCGATGCTGCAAAGACCCATTGCCCGCTCATATTCAGCTGCTTTTGGGCAATTCTCAGGCGGAGGGCGGCCGGGGCAATCCGTCGGCAATCCATCCCATTACGAAGGCTGCAGCCACATCGGATGCATAAGCCTTCCAGGCATCTCGCTCTTCTCTGCCTTTATTCTTCCCTTGGGCACGGGGCAGATCTGAGATCCCCCGGATCATCATGAAGCTCGCAGAAATTCCAGAGCTTTTGGCCGGCTCTATGGCAGCTGCCGCCCCCGCTCCTTCCATCTCCACAGCATTTATCTTTGGCCACATTTCAAGAGCCTGGGCGAAGAAGTCGTTAGTGGGATCGTCCACCACCTGGTCGCCCGATGCAATCTCGCCCCTGACGACCTGGGGCGTGCATTCCCCAGGAGGCTCTGCCTTGATAAGCCCCCGCCAGCCGCCGGAGGAGGCATAGGCCATGGCGCTATTGAACAGCGCCTGGTCAGTTCTGTAGGTCCAGTTCGCCCGAGGCTTGAACTCTCGTTCCAGTTTGCCATATTCATAGCCGTAAATGATATCTGCAACAACGACATCTCCCAGCCTGGGGCGAGAATCTATCTCTTTGGGGTCGGGCAGACCGCCGGCAATTCCAGAAACGAGAACATATTTTGGCCTCCAGAGCCGCACCGCCTCTCCGGCCGCCAGAGCGCCTTCTGTGGTCCCGGCCCGTCCGATCATGCCCACTGCTATTTTGTAATCCGCATTGAGATTTTTGCAGAAGGTCTTCCCGAACTTCCAGGCATAGCGGTTTGGTACATCTCCCATATCCGGCGGCGGGCTTGGTTCGGACAATCGATCCCGGATGCTGCCATATTCCTCAGGCAGGACAGTCAGGATGACCACATCTGCCAATGATGGAGATTTATCCTCGAAGACTGGGCTAAGACACAATAATGCTGTCACAATTCTATCGAGCTTCTCTGGAAACTCTGGCTCATGTTCGATCTCTTCCAAAATTTCACAGAATTGTTTTTTATCTTCTTCTGGCAGCAGCTTGCAGAATTTCTTTAATTGCCAAACAACTCTTGAGCTATTTTTTGATATGCTGGAGAGGCTATTTAAGGAAAGAGCCATTGCTGCTTTTTGAAGCTCATTGCCTGGGGCCTCATATACAGTGCCAGAACCACGAGTGATCTCACAGATCTGTCTGGCCTTCTTCTGGATCTCAGCGATTGTGTCCTGTATATTTTCCTCAATAATTGGACTGCCTTTCCGCAACAGCTTGACGGCACCGGGGGCTCCTTTTTCGGCAGCTTCCATATGACTTGCTGCTTTATCACAGTACCAGCGATAGGTATTGAGTTCGCTGGCAATCTCTTCCAGAGATCTGCCCTTCAGCCTTTGAGACTCCTGAAGGGCTTGGGCCAGGCTCTCGACTGCTTTTAGGAGTTCATCCCTGCTCTTGGAGCCTCCAACTGCCTCCTTCGCTTCTATTAGATACCTTTGGATCTCGTCCTCCTCACCGCCTTGGAAAGTTATAGTGTAATAAGTGCGATAAAAAGGAAGACAGAATCTTGCCGGATTATATTCTGACTCTTGAGACGATTTTTCGAAATAAGCAACAGCATCCATTAACTCATCTTTTAGTGTGTCGTTATCTTTAGCCTCAGTGGCTTTGGATATTGCGGCTCTTCCCAAAGAGTGATAGGCATGCATTCGCACAAAGCTGTCTTCATCCTGGGTCAGCCTGTGAAGATCCTTCCAGGCCATTGTTTTGTCGGGAACATGGACGAAAGCCCTTCCCAGAGCTCCTGCCGCTAACATTCGCACGTAGCTGTCATCATCCTGGGTCAGCCTTTGAAGGTCCTGCCAGGCCGATGGCCTGTCGGGAACATGGATGAAAGCCCTTCCCAGAGCTTCTGCCGCTAGCATTCGCACAAAGCTGTCATCATCCTGGGTCAGCCTGTGAAGGTCCTGCCAGGCCGATGGCCTGTCGGGAACCTGGGCGAAAGCCTCTCCCAGAACTCCTGCAGCTTGTGATCGCACAAAGCTATCATCATCCTGGGTCAGCCTTTGAAGGTCCTGCCAGGCCGATGGCCTGTCGGGAACCTGGGCGAAAGCCTCTCCCAGAGCTTCTGCCGCTAGCATTCGCACAAAGCTGTCTTTATCCTGGGTCAGCCTGTGAAGATCCTGCCAGGCCATTGTTTTGTCGGGAACCTGGGCGAAAGCCCTTCCCAGAGCTACTGCGGCTTTCCGTCGCACGTTGCTGCTTTCATCCTGGGTCAGCCTGTGGATCTCAGCTTGATCTAGCAAAGAGACTACACCAGGCACTAATTGCAGTCGAATGATAAAAATTTATTCCTCAACGATGCAATAGACTGATTTCATTCCGTCCTGGAAAGAGCGATGCCTCTCAGCCAAAGGCAGAACAGGATAAAACAGCTCGAATAACCAGAGCAATAAAAAAAAAGGTGATATCCCGCTTACAGATCAATGCGCGGGATGTTGTCCACGGACTCGGGGTTGGCCAGAGCAGAAAGGTCTCCGGTCTCCTTGCCCAGGGCCTTGGCCTTGATGACACGGCGCATGATCTTGCCGGACCTGGTCTTGGGGACATCCTTCACGAAGAAGACCTTGTCCGGGTATGCCACCGGGCCTAGGACCTTGCGGACGTGAACAGAGATCTCCTTCTTGAGATCATCAGACTCGGCAACTCCATCCCTGAGAATGATGAAGGCGACTATCTTCTCTCCCTTGACCTCATCGGGCTGGCCGACCACGGCTGCCTCAGCGACCTTGGGGTGGCTGACAGCGGCGGACTCGACCTCTGCATTGGAGATTCTGTGCCCTGCAACCTTCAGTACGTCATCGATTCTGCCCTGGATCCACCAGTAGCCATCCTTATCGCGGGTGGCCTTGTCTCCAGCCAGGTATGTGCCGGGCTTGATATCCCAGTACATATCCCAGTACTCCTTCTTGTACCTGACTTCATCTCTGAAGAAGGCACGGAGCATGCTTGGCCAGGGAGTTGTCTGAACGATGTTGCCGCCGTATCCGAGTGGCACGGAGTTGGCATCCTCATCATAGATATCGACATTGAATCCAGGCAGGGGGAATGTGACCGAGCCGGGCTTCTCTGGAGTCATGGGCAGAGGAGCGATGATATGACATCCAGTCTCAGTCTGCCACCAGGTGTCGATGATTGGGGCCCTGTCAGAGCCTATGTTCTTTCTGAACCACATATAGGCTTCTGGGTTGAGGGGCTCGCCCACAGAGGCCAGGATCCTCACTCTGGACAGATCGTACTTCTTCACGAACTCCTCGCCGGACTTCATGAACATCCTGATTGCAGTGGGTGCAGTGTAGAATACAGTGACATTGTACTTGTCGACGATCGACCACCAGCGGCCAAGATCAGGGAAGTCGGGCGATCCTTCGTACAGAATGGTGGTAGCACCCAGGCAGAGCGGGCCGTAAACCACGTAGCTGTGGCCGGTGATCCATCCGCAGTCTGCAGTGCACCAGAAGACATCATCATCATGAACGTCCATGGCCCAGGCGGTGGTCTGAGCAGGGGTGACAGCATATCCGCCATGAGCATGCTCAATGCCCTTGGGCTTGCCGGTTGTGCCTGAGGTGTAGAGGATGAACAGCCTGTCTTCTGGGTCGAGCTTTGCGGTCTCGCACTCCTCGGACTGGTCCTTCACGAAATCATCATAGAATACATCGCGCCCCTCGGTCATGGACACATCCATCTTGGTCCTCTTGACCACGACTACCTTCTGGACAGAGGGTGCAGTCTTCAGGGCCTCATCCACATTGGGCTTGAGAGGCAGTGGCTTGCCGCGCCTGTAGAAGCCATCGGCAGTGACGACAACCTTGGCCTCGGCATCATTGACCCTGCTGTTCAGGCCGCCAGAGGAGAATCCGGAGAAGACGATGGTGTGAATGGCGCCGATCTTGGCGCAGGCCAGCATGGTGATGGGCAGTTCGGGGATCATGGGAAGGTATGCAACCACTCTATCTCCCTTGACCACGCCAACGCTCTTGAGGGCATTGGCCATCTTGTTGACCTCTTTGTAGAGCTGGCCGTAGGTGATATCCCTGGTATCTCCCAGTGGCTCGCCGATGAAGTGGTAGGCTATCTTATCCTTCTTGGCGCCCAGGGCATGTCTGTCCACAGCATTGTAGGCCACATTGATCTTGCCGCCGGTGAACCACTTGAAGTAGGGCTTGCCGGAGTCGTCCATGACCTTGGTGTAGGGCTCAAACCAATCGGCAAAGGTCTTGGCCATCTCATCCCAAAACTCAATATAATTATCAGAGCACCACTTGCGCATCTCCGCCTCAGTCTTGAAGCCCTTCTTCTTCATCCACTGATAGGAATTGGAGTGCTCAATTATGTCCTGGGGGGTGTTGAAAATCCTTGTCTCTTCCTGCAGAGCAGCTGTTTTTGCTGTTTCAGCCAATTTAGTACCTCCTTCTAATCTAGATCTGGCGTTCCCCGCTCCCGATTCTGTCAGGCTCGATGGCTGAAGGGATCCGATCAGGAGATGGGATCCGATCAGGATGCGAAATCCAACCAGGATTTCTATTCAGCCCGACCCTCCTCTTAATTGCATATCTTGCACACCGGTGGGAGTTGGTAACCATCGAAGCGAAACCTACGTGATCATTTATAAAGCTATCGAGATAAAAATCATCATGATCTTTAATAATAATTATTTTTCACTATAATCTCGTTTGCCCGCCCTGATTCCTCCCGGCTGCAGATCGATCAGAGGTCTGGGTCTGCAACCATGGATCCTGCCATCTCTTCTATAGAGCAATTCCTTGATCTCCGCCCAATGCTCTGGACTGTCCAGATGGCAGCACAGCTCCACCGGGGCCGGCTCTCCTCATGTCTGATGATGGAATCTGGCCGCGAAATACATCTCTAATGCTCTATTGTACTCCAGGGTGGGAAAGCAGCCCCCCATGGCGAAATGGCAGCCGATCCGGTCCTCATGCAAAGATGCAATCAGCTCCTTGAAGTCAGAGAGCATCCTTTGATAGATCATGGAAAAGCCCACAATCCTGAGCCCGGCCTTCTTTATTGCCTCTTTTCTGTCTGAGCTGCAAAAGCAATCTCAGGGGACTATATCTGCAAAGATCTCGCTCTCTGCTCACTTGATGATGGGAATGGCATCGACCGACTCCGGGTTAGCCAGAGCGGATATATCCCCCACTGGATTGCCCAGGGCCTTGGCCTTGATGACCTGGCGCATGATCTCGCCAGATCTGGCCTTGGGCAGATCATTGGCGAAGTAAACCACCTCTGGATAGGCCACAGGACCAAGAACAGAACGAACATGCTTGGCCAGTACGGGCTTGAGATCATCGGCCGGTTCCACGCCCGTCTTGAGGATCACAAAGGCCACTATGACCTCACCTTTCACCTCATCCGGCTTGCCTATCACAGCAGCCTCCGCCACCTTGGGGTGGGAGACCAGTGCGGACTCGACCTCGGCATTGGATATCTTGTGTCCGGCCACCTTCAGCACATCATCGATTCTTCCCTGGATGGTGAAGTATCCATCCTTGTCCTTGGTGGCCTTGTCGCCTGCCAGATAGGTGCCGGGCCTGATATCCCAATAGGCCGACCAGTACTCCCTGTTGTATCTCTCAGGATCTCTATAGAAGGCCCTGAGCATTGACGGCCAGGGGGTCATGCTGATGATCTTGCCTCCAGAGCCGGGGGATACAGGATTGGCATCTTCGTCATAGATGTCGATGTTGAATCCGGGCAAGGGGAAGGTCGGGGAGCCGGGCTTCAGAGGGGTGATGGGCAGAGGAGAGATCAGGAAACAGCCCGCCTCAGTCTGCCACCAGGTGTCCATAATCTGGCACTTATCGTTGCCAAAGAACTTCCGGTACCAGATCCAGGCCTGGGGGTTAATGGGCTCGCCCACAGTTCCCAGCAGCCTCAGGCTGGATAGATCGTACTTCTCGGGCCACTCCTCTCCCGCCTTCATGAACATCCTGATGGCTGTGGGTGCAGTGTAAAAGACGCTGACCTTGTTCTCCTCGACGATCTTGAACCAGCGGCCGAAGTCCGGGTAATCGGGCGATCCCTCGTACAGGATGCTGGTTGCGCCCAAGCAGAGGGGTCCGTAGATCACATAGCTATGGCCGGTGATCCATCCGACATCTGCAGTGCACCACCATATATCATCTTCCTTGATATCGAAGACCCAGGCGAGGGTTTGGGCTGGGGTGACGCAGTATCCTCCATGGACATGCTCGATGCCCTTGGGTTTGCTGGTTGTTCCCGAGGTGTAGAGGATGAACAGTCTATCCTCTGAGTCCATGGGCTCAGCCTCAAGCGCCGGGATGTCGGGAGGATCTGTAATCCAGTCGTCGGGCTTCTTCAGGCCGATGAGCTCATGGTACCAGATATCCCTTCCCTCCCTCATGGGGACATCCATGCCCGTCCTCTTCACCACCACCACATTCTGCACACTGGGGGTATCGGAGGTTGCTTCATCCACATTGGGTTTGAGTGGCAGAGGCTTGCCGCGACTGAAGAAGCCATCAGTGGTGACCACTACCTTGGACTCGGCATCGAGAATCCTGCTGTTCAGGCCGCCAGCAGAGAAGCCGGAGAATATTACGCTATGAATGGCACCGATCTTGGCGCAGGCCAGCATGGCTACTGCAGTCTCGGGGATCATGGGCATGTATATAGAGACCCTGTCACCCTTGATCACACCCAGGCTCTTGAGTCCAGCCGCGAACCTGTTTACCCGATCGTAGAGCTTGCTATAAGTGATCTTTATTGTGGGCTGGTCGACGGGCTCAGGCACGAATATATAGGCTGCCTTGTCCTTCCTGGCGCCCTTGGCATGTCTATCCACAGCATTATAGGCCACATTGCACTTGGCACCCACATACCAGCGAGCATAAGGCGGCTTCCACTCCAATACCTGTGCCCAGGGCTCAAACCAATCGGCATAGGTTTTGGCCATCTCCGCCCAGAACTGGATATAATGCTGGCCTGTCCAGGCACGCATCTCGCGCTCGCTCTTGAATCCTTTCTTCTTCATCCACTGCATGACATTGGAATTCTCAACCAGATCCCTGGACGGCTCGAATATCTGGGTCTCTTCATATAGAACAGATGTTGTTGCTTTTTGTTCAGCCAAATTTATAACCTCCTTCAGTCCCTTTTCCTCCCAACCCCCTGCCCGATCTGTCCTGATTCCCACGGCCAATTCAATACAGCCATCGGGCTTTATTTGTTGTCATATCGGCCTGGATCCTGGCCAGCAGGGCCCATTGTAAATATCAATGATTGATAATTAGCCTGTTCTTTCATTCACAAATTTGCCGGGGCGAATTAACATTATGGTTGATGATTATCATTATTTACTATTATTAAGTATGGCTCTCCATTCGAGATCTCTATGTATCATTCCATGCAGCATTTACATGTACGTTCCATTCAGCATTTACATGTACGTTCCATGCAACATCTCTATGCAGCATTTCCATGTGGCATTTTCATGTAGTATTGATGAGGGCAGAGCAGCTGGCAAACAGATGAATAATGATCAATGATCGATAACAGGTACTGGTTAAAAAAAAGAGGCGGAGATCCCCATCAGACGACCTTGGGGATGCCATCTACTGCTTCTGGGTTCATTAGGGTAGATGTGTCTCCGACTGGATTGCCGAGGGCCTTTGCCTTGACGACACGGCGCATGATCTTGCCGCTTCTCGTCTTCGGGAGATCATTAACAAAATGAATCTCTGAAGGCGCCGCCACCGGGCCGAGGGTCTTTCTGACGAAGGTGATTGCATCCTTTGCCAGCTCAGGAGATGGCTCATTGCCAACTCTCAAGATAACGAAGGCTATGATCGATTCACCCTTGACCTCATCGGGCTTCCCAACAACAGCCGCCTCGGCGATCTTGGGATGGGCCACCAGGGCTGATTCGACCTCGGCATTGGCTATTCTATGGCCAGCCACGCTGAGGACATCATCGATCCTTCCCTGGATGAAGAAGTAGCCGTCCTTGTCCCTCGTCGCCTTGTCTCCCGCCAGATAGACGCCGCGGCGGCCGGGGACATCCCAGTAGAACTGCCAGTACTCCTTCATGAACCTCTCTTTATCGCCCCAGAATGCCCTCAGCATCGATGGATAGGGCTTTAAGGAGACGATATTTCCTCCAGACCCCAGTGGAACCTCGTGCCCATCCTCATCCAGCACTGATATGTCGTACCCGGGGAGCGAGAATGTACACGACCCGGGCTTCAGGGGGGTGATGGGGAGGGGGGAGGTAAGGAATGTTCCGGTCTCCGTCTGCCACCAGGTGTCCATGATCTGGAGCTCGCCCCGTCCGATGTGCTCACGGTACCACATCCATGCCTCTGGATTGATCGGCTCTCCCACTGAACCCAGCAGCCTCAGGCTTGAGATATCATATTTTGCAGGCCACTCCGGGCCCTGCTTCATGAACATCCTTATCGCAGTGGGAGCAGTGTAAAGGACAGTGACCTTATGGTCCTGTATGATCTTCCACCATCTTCCAATGTCTGGATAATCCGCAGCACCCTCGTATATGAGGCTGGTCATGCCCAGGATAAGCGGTCCGTAGACGACGTAGGAATGGCCGGTGACCCATCCGATATCGGCAGTGCACCACCACACATCGTCTTCCTTCAGATCGAATACCCAATGAAGCGTCTGAGGCGTTCCAACGGCATTTCCGCCTGTGGCATGCTCGATGCCCTTGGGCTTGCCGGTTGTGCCTGAGGTGTAGAGGATATACAGTCTGTGCTCGGGGTCAAGCCATACCGGGTCACACTCCTCGGGTTGGTCTTTGACCAGATCATGCCACCAGACATCCCTTCCCTCTTGCATCGTTACATCAACGCCGGAGCGCTTGAATACGATTATCTTCTCGACAGAGGGGGCACCAGCAGCGGCCTCGTCTGCATTGGGCTTCAAGGGCAATGGCTTTCCACGCCTGTAGAAGCCGTCAACGGTGATGATCGCTCTGGAGCCACAGTCAGCAGCCCTATCCATCAGGCCTTTGGAGCTGAATCCCGAGAAGACTATGCTATGGATGATGCCGAGCTTGACGCAGGCGAGCATGGCGATGGGAAGCTGGGGTATCATCGGCATATAGATGCTAACCCTGTCTCCCTTTCCCAGGCCAAGGCTCTTGAGACCGTTAGCGAATTTATTGATCTCTTTGTAAAGCTCGCCATAGGTGATCTTCTGGGTCGGCTGATCGGTCGGCTCAGGAATCCAGATATATGCTATCTTGTCCTTCTTTGCGCCCTTGGCATGCCTGTCCACGGCGTTGTATGTGATATTGATCTCACCGCCGGTGAACCAGTGGAAGTAGGGCATCTCAGAGTCGTCCATTATCGTGGTGTAGGGCTTATGCCAATCGACATAAGTCTTCGCCATCTCATCCCAGAACTCCAGGTAATGCTCATCAGAGGAACACCAGGCTCGCATCTCCTTCTCAGTCTTGAACCCCTTCTTCTTCATCCATTGCATTACGTTTGAATTCTCTACCAGATCCTTTGGCGGATTGAAGATTCTGGTCTCTTCTTGGAATACCGCCGTTTTCATCTTTTTTTCTTCTCCAGCCACTTTTAACACCTCCTAGATCATAATCAAATATTTTGTGCACTTTCCTCCTCGATATCAGAGCAG
>Ga0116182_1005076_pt1 | contig 11366 bp, 14 predicted proteins | sample AD_UKC077_MetaG_FD_89805 | JGI IMG/M metagenome (GOLD analysis project Ga0116182, IMG submission 89805) | Active sludge microbial communities of municipal wastewater-treating anaerobic digesters from USA - AD_UKC077_MetaG | ecosystem: Engineered > Bioreactor > Anaerobic > Digestate | place: USA...
AAGGCAGGATTTTTACTCAGATAACAAGCATGTATCCATTCCGCCTTCATTAGTCTGAACGAAACGTGTAGGGGACCTTGTGCTGTTTTGACTGCAGAGGTACATACAACAAATAGTCACATTGTAAGGGGGTGTTTAGTTTAAGAATTTGATATTATTGATTTTGACCTTTACGATGCTTTCCGATTCTACCCCGGAACTTTACATCAATCAATGACTTATGAGATATTGATGTTTAAAAAATTGGCCCCGAAAAATTGAATTTTTGGTTTGAGATTTTTTATTTTTTTCGGCCAAAAATTCCCATCATCAACCGGTATTAAACATCCCTTTAAAATACATTTAAAGCATATAACATGTTATTTTAAAATGCAAATCATAGAAATTTAAAATGTAAATGGAAAAAGACTTTTTGGTTTAAGTGGCACATTTGACGTGCCACTTAATTTTGAGCGTGCCACTTAATAAATAACTATTTGTATTTGCAAATATTATAACGTTATCAAAAATTAAAATTTCTATTTTGAAAGGTTGATTTAAGTGGCACGTGCAATTCAGATTATTTTCTGATTTTTTCGGTTTTTAAAATCATAATCAAATTGACTTTGATTATATATTTTTAATTTTTGTCGGCTTTTTAATGTTAATCAAATTTAATTTGATTATCTTATATAGAAATAGTTTGGTAGTTTTTTTTGATTAAAAAAAGCTACAGCGTCACGACGGTGTTTTGTGAATTTTTATTTATCTTTTTTATGTCTATTTTTTCTGACCTTATAAATATCGAGTAAAAAATCCATTTCCTTTTCATCCGGTTCATACTTACCAGGATCAAGAATCATCCTAGTGACATCCAATATCTTATATTCTTCGATATTAATTTTTTTCATTGTATGTACCGCTTTGTATATATCGATAAGTGATTTCATAGCCAATCTGATATTTTCAGCTGTTAGCCAAGAATTAGATTTTCTCTCTACCAATGAAAATAAAATTGAGGATATATCAAGCATCATATTACGTGAAAAGCTGGAATCATTTTTTTTATATTCAATCAAGTGATTCTTGATAAGGTCGTATAGACGCTGATCACTTTTCTTCATAAACATATTATCTATCGCAATGAAATATTCAGTTTTTTTACTGTTGGACATCTGACCTTCACCAGTTAATATCCATTGCGGGTTTATGGAAAATTTCTTATAAATTTGTTCAATATATTCAGAATCAGGCACCCTTTCTTCGCGCTCATATCTTGCAACGGTATTACGATGTACTTCCAATACATCAGCAAACTGTTGCTGAGAAAAAGAACCCCTTACTTCTTTTAATCTTTTTCCGATATCCATAAAATCACACTGAACCCAATCGGGGTAATATATTTCTTGACACTGACCCCATATGGGTGTATGTCTTTATTTAAAGAATAAATAACCGCCAACAAAAGAGCCTTTTATGAATATAAAAAAGACCCCTATTTCAGACGAACTTTGGTCATGGATCAAATACCGTTTAACTCAAGTTGGGCATCCTACATGGCCGTCTCTGGCGCGCAAACATAACTACTCAATTACCGCTTTTACATTAGTAAAAAATTACGCCTTTCCAAATGTCGAAAAAATAATTGCGGAGACCATAGGAATGACTCCACAAGACCTTTTTCCAAACCGTTACATGAGTAACGGACTGCCCATCGGTCGTAAATATCCACGTGGAAAAAGACTAGCAGAGCGTAAAAAAAACCGCAACGGAAAAGATGAGTCACGCGTAAATAACAAGCGGAGCGCGAAAAATGATAGATAGCATCATTAATTTTTGTACTAAGCGTCACTCAGCAACTGAACTGGCTGCTCTTGGTGCTCTTGGGCTGCCAAATTTTCCAACAACAAAAGTAGGTGTTTTTTTGCGCTTCTCTTTATTGGGCGTCAAAAGGCATAAGCGCAAGTTTGGCGGCGGTTTTGAATTTTCATTTTTTGATTTCCCGGAATCACTCAAAAAAAATTTTATACTCTTTTTCGTGCGCCAGTGGCAGACAAAAGAAAAGAATCAAACTACAGATGAAGAAATCGTTGACGCCGTTTTATTTGCTTGCGCTTCGCGGGATTTAAAATTTGCAGAGTATTGGCATCGGCGCGAAATACAGCGGGCGAAAATTCATGAAAAAATTTTACGTTTTTTGGAGCTATAAACATAGAAATGGATTTTGATACTTTTATCAGTGTTCCCCGAACAGCTCTTGAATACGCACAATTGGAAGTGCCAGGCTATCCAGTTTCAAAATTCAGAATGCGCGAACAATTGCATAAGGAAAGAGTGCCGCGATATCAAAACCAACGTCGTGGCGGAGGCTACGTTTATTGCTTTCATGAACTGCCGAAAAAATGGCAAGAAGACATCATTAATCATTTTCAAACTCTCAACCAAAATGAAATAGAAATTCATCAAAAAACGTCTTCAAAAGAATTAGACTCTATCATATACGCCGCCGCGCCGGAATATAACAAACGCAAAGCAGACAAGTATCTTGCGCTGTACAACGATTATGCACACCTGAAAGGCAACGCGCTGAAGGACGCTATTGAAAAGTACAATCAAGAGCAGCCTGAACAGAAAGCCTCTTATTCGCGCGTAAAAGCCGCTTTTAAAGAATATGAACAAAGCGGCATAGTCGCCTTTCTGGGAAAATACGGAAAGAATCTAAAAAACACAACAGTGCCGGACGATGCTTTTGAACATTGGAAAGGCCTCATATGGAATGAGGGTGCGCCGTCCTATGAGTTTTGTTGGAAAATAACGGCAAGCGCTCACTGTGCCACAAAAGAACAGCTTAGCGGCTTTCCCACCTGTGACGCATTTTTACGAAGGCTGCGGGCGACGCATACCGAATCACAAATTTACCTTGCACGTTACGGTCAGAAAAAATGGTCTCAAAAATATGCGTATTCCATTGACAGAGATTTAAGCAATGTCCAGGCAGGGAAAGTGTGGGTTTGTGATCACGCGCAAATAGACGATCTGGTCTCCTCCAACAAATCAAAAGCGAAACGGGAAAAGGTTCTCGCACCCTGGTACACGGGATGGCGTGATTTCAAAACAGGAAAGCATCTTGCCGGTGATCTTTATGAAGACTCTCCTAATTCAGACCATATTCTTCAAACCTTCTATCATGCCGCTTTAAAGTACGGAATCCCGGATATTGTTTTGGTGGATAATGGCCGCGATTTTAGGGCCAAAGATGTCACCGGTGGACGCAAATCATCAAAGCTGGATGCCGAGAAAGCGAGGTCAACAATGGGTTTGCTCGGCATCAAGGTCATTTTTGCCATTCCGTTTTGCGCTCAAAGTAAGCCGATCGAAAGAGATTTCCGTAAAATAAAAGAGTGGTTCGCTAAAATGATTCCTGGTTACAGGGGCGGCCACGTTTTGGAACGGCCTGAAAAGTTGGCACGGGAAATCAAGGCGGGAAAGATACTCAGTTTTGAAGAATACAAACCGCGCTTTGACCGGTTCATTACTGAAGTTCTCAATAAGATGCCGTCAAAAGGGAAAGCGCTTAATGGCCTTTCTCCAGATGATTTATGGAATCAGGAAAACATTATCAAACGCACAGTGGACAAGGATTCTTTAAAGCTGTGCTGCATGAGATCATCAAAAACGATGACCATTGGGCGGCATGGGATTAGAGATAGTGAATTTGGAGTTACTTATTTTGATGAATGGCTATGGAACCATCCACGTGCGAAAGTCTATCTGAGACGTGATCCGCGCGATTTTAATGAGGCATGGGTATTCAACGCGGATACAGACGAATATATCGGCAAAGCCTTTATTCGCAAGCCGGTTGCCGCCTTCGCCGAAACACCGATAGAAAAAGAATCCTTAAAACAAGCTATCGGCATCCGGCGAAGACAACTCAAGTTGGAAAAGGAACCGGGCGCAAGTGTTATACGTCAATCAACGGATGTAATCTTAGAAAACATGGTGGCCGCTGCAAAACTGTTTGGCAATAACGTTGAAGAACAGACTCAAAACGTTTCTGAATTAGTCCGCACACCTTACGACAGCATGGCGATTGAACAGCGGGCAGCGAAAAAGATTCAGCAATACAAAAATGATCATGAGGCAAGAATTTTAAGCGCTACGTGGGCCACGGATGAACAGGGCCGTAAAATCAAACCGCTTCTGAAATTGGATAGCGACTTTGAATATTACTATCAACATCAAGAAGAACTTCAAAGTATCGTAAACGGGTAAAAATCAGGAGGTGTCAGATGCAAAAAGAAGATAATGATTTGCGTGAGAAATTGATCGAGACCATAAAAAAACGCGGATACTCGCAAGAGCGCGCAGCTCGATCAATGGGCGTTTCAGGCGGAGCGCTTTCTGCCTGGCTTGCCGGGAAGTATTCAGGCGACAACGAAAAAATGAATCAGGCGGTGCTCAGTTATTTAAAACTTGAGACGGAGCGGCAGCAAAAACGAAAAAAAGGAATCGCTTTTGTAAAAACGGCTGTATCCGAAGAAATTTTCAGAGTGGCGCGCATATGTCACACGGATTTGGAACTTGGGGTTGCCTGCGGCCCTTCAGGGATAGGCAAAACATTTGCTGTTAAAGAATACGCTTCACGAAACCGGGATGTCATTTTAATTGAAGGTGATCCCGGATACACGGCAAAAGATGTGTTTGCTGAAATCATGAAAAGACTCGGCGAATATCCGGCGTCAATCAATACGATGAAGAATCTGGCTATTACGCGCCTTAAAGATTCAGGCCGTCTCATTATTGTTGATGAAGCTGAAAATCTGCCGCTCAGAGCGATAGACTTATTGAGGCGCGTTCACGACAAAGCGGAAATTGGGATACTGTTTGTCGGTCTTAATCGTTTATATGAGGGACTCATTTCACGGCGGACCGCCTTTTCTTATGTGCTTTCCAGAATTGGCGTTGTTTCACGGATTGACCCGTTATCTATCGATGACCTGAAAAAAATCATCAACAAGGCGCTGCCGAACGGCGAAGAGCTGGCAAAAACTCTTTATGAAATCAGCAGAGGGAATGCAAGAACGGCAAGCAAATTAATTTTCCGCTCTCAGGTAATGGCCGATGAAAATGAAGTGTCCATCACGGCAGAGATAATCAGGGAATGCGGCAGGGAGCTGTTCATTTAACAGAGGAGCGTTAAATCATGTCCACAGCCAGAAAAACAATGCTGCAAAATAGCACACCGGGAGAAATTAAAAAGATCCATGCCCTGGTCTCGGCGCTGGGAATTGATGATGATCTTTACCGGGAAATTCTTTGGAACCGTTTTAACACACGCTCTTCAAAGGAATTGACAAATTTTCAAGCTGACCAACTGATTGATGAACTAGAAGAAAAAGCTGTGCAGCTAGGCGTTTGGAAAAAGAGCGACTTCAAACGAAAACATGAAGCCCTGGATGGACGCCCCGGATTTGCCAGCGCGCCGCAATTAGCCTTGATCGAAAGCACGTGGAATAAATTATCACGTATGGAAACGCCGGAGCTGAAGGCGAAAGCATTGAGAGGTTTTATTTTAAAAGTAGCAGGGGTATCCGACTTGCGCTTTTTGAACAAAAGCGGTGCGGGCAAGGTGATCATTGCCTTGCGTTCAATGGAAAACAGGCGAGAGACTTCTAACATTAAAGAGGAGATGAAAAATGAAAAGAAAGATTGAATTACAAGCAGGCATTATTGATGACCTCGATCACATTGAGGCCAAGATCGAATTCATGTCCGAGGCGTGCATCGGCATAGGCAAACAGGACTATGCCATTAATAGCGATGCTTCCTTCGGCATGCAAATGTTTTTCGATGAGATTAGAAATAAAATTGCCGACATTAAAAAAGAGATCATGGAGATGTTCCACGAGGAAATCAAAACAGCGAAAGTATAAAAATAAAAATTCAATGGAAAAAAAAAGAGGAGGGTAATCATGGAAAACAATTTTGAAACGATGATAGATTTAGTGGATGAAGTTGAACACATAAAAGAAAAAATCGCTTTTATGGGAGAGGTCTTTGCGGCGGTAGCAAGTAGAACGGAAGAAGGAGGCGGCCTTACAGAGAACGCACTTTGTGGCCTATACCAGATACAAGGAGATATTGAACAGCAATGTGCTGCTGTTAGCAAAGCTTTGAATTATGACTTTCACGTCATAAAGAAGTCGGCCAAAGAAGCGCACTTAGATAATTTTTGCGGGGCGATTGCTAACGGAATTGAAAAGTAAAAAACCGTAAGTTTTAAAATAGGCTGCAAAGGACATAATCAAATGAAATTTGAAAATAGCGAGAATGCGCCACAATCGATTTTCGGACTTTTTGGCAGTGATCGGGGCGGGAGTTTCGTTGACAGTGTTTATAAACATGTCAACGGGGCTTAAAAGGGCATTTAAGAACATAGATCAATCAGGTTTTAAGAAAGGATGTCTAAAAGAAGGGTGTTTAAGGTTAAAGCCGTTTGAATTATAAACGGATGCTCTGGATAGGTTAGCTCCCGAAAAGACGGAACCCTCTCCGTCCTGCCAGAGCGTACAAACATGAGGGAAAACCTTGAGGGAGGTTCACGCGGATCGGCGGAACCTCCTTTTTATTAAAAAAATGCGAGGGCAAAAAAAATGAATAACATGATTGTAAATCTCATTTTACGCGCGGACGGCAGCCGCTGGGATTCCATGCTGAAGCGCTCAGAATCGCGTGTGAAAAACTTTGGCGGGGCAGTGCGGCACGAATTTCAAAATATCCGCAATGCGGCAGGAACTCTTCAAGGTAAACTGGCGACACTGGGTGTTTCTGTCGGTGCAATGATGCTGATAAGGCAATCCGCCGAATTGGATAAAAGGCTTATACAGGTCGGCCAGACCGCCGACATGTCGCGTATCAAGGTTATCGGATTGCGGAATGAACTTTATCGAATGGCAAAAGAAACGGGCAAGCCGATTGAAGAAATATTAAAAGGTTTTGATGTTGCTGTTCAAGCGGGCCTCAATCCCGATGAGGCTGCTAAAGTTACGGATGCCGTGAATAAAGCAGCGGCGGTCACAAACGCACAAGCGGACACATTAACATCCAGCTTGACGACAGCGGCAGCCGTATTTGACTTTGATTTATCAAAGCCGGGTCAAGCCTTATTGTTACTGGATAAAATGCGCGTGGCCGGTAAATTAGGCCGGGCAGAAATGGAAAACCTTGCCAGTATATTTCCGCGGGTTGGATTTGGCGCAAAGCGGGCCGGGATGAATTTCGATCAGACGCTGGCTTTTGTCGAAGGATTGTCACAGGCCGAATCAAGTCCTGAACGTTTAGGGACACTATCTGCAAGCTGGCTCCGCTTATTCACCAATAATACTTATATGCAAAAAGCGACACAGGCAACCGGCGTAAATTTTTTTGACAAGGGCGCCCGTCGTGATGCACTCGATGTTTTTGCAGACATTAAAGAAAAATATGATCTTCTCAAAACAGACGCTGAAAAGCATTCTTTCATCAGCCGATTTTTGGAAGGTGCCGATACGGAAACAATCACGGCCTCAGTTGCTTTTCTCGAAGGGAAATTTTTAGAAAATGCCCGCGGCTTCTCTAAAGAAATTGGCGACGCTGCCGGTACATTAAAACGTGAGCTTCCCGACGCGCTGAAAAATGGCGTTGACCAGGTGGGCCGACTTAAAGCAACCATGCGGGAAGCAGCGGATTCATTCATCGTGCCATTTAATGATGGCATTTCAATGGGCCTTAAAAAAATATTGGATGCTAAAAAGGATGGCGGTTTGGAAATGTCGGGCAAGGAAATTGCCGCCGCTGGTTTCACGGCGCTTGGCGTCGGGTATGCGGGTTATAAATTGGGCGGCCCGGCATTAAAAAAATTTTTAGGGAAACTCGGCGGAACCGGCGTGGGTATTGCTGAAGGCAAGGCTATTGAGGCCGCAACCGGCGTAACGCCGGTATTTGTCACAAACTGGCCCGCCGGTGGTCTTCCGGTTAATTCGCCTGGTAAGGATGCTATTACTAAAAACAGCAAATGGAGCACCATTTTGAAAAAGGGTGCGGCCTTGAGTGGAATTGCTTCAATAGTAGGCGGTGGCGCATTATTGGCAAAAGAATATTTGGAGCGCGGCGGTTCTGCAACGAATCTTGGCGCGTCGTTACACGGAATGCCCGAAATGTATTCATCGGCGGACATTGAAGCGATGGCCGATAAAATACAAGTTAATAACGAAATTAATGTCAGAATAGATAAAGACTCCAGGGTGTGGGCGGATAACAAAAGCAGAAATGCCGATGTAAAAGTCAAACTTTATCGAGGGGATTTCTTTTCGCACCGGAACTAGAATGATTGGAGCACGGAAACATGGCATTCATTACTTTTGAGTTTCAAGAAAACGATTTTCAAGGAGGAAATATGAGCACAGATACAAACAAGCAAGGCCAGAACGCTTTTTCGGAAAGCAGAAATGCTGATAATGAATTATTAAAAAAGGTTTTGGAAATTATGGATAATCCGCCTGAAGTGGACCAATACGGAAGAAAATGGGAACCTTTATCAATGAGTTTATCACAACATTTTGAATACGTATTAGCCCGATACCCGGAGATTCAAAAAAATCTGGATAAGAAAAAATATCAGGATTGGGTTGATCTGTTACGGCCCCTTTTGTCGGTTAACTTTTGTGAACACGATAGCCCAGGCAATATCTTACAGAGGAAAACTATCAAAATATGTTTTGAAAAAGAGTGTTCTTTCAGTGAAGCGTTTTCAGAAGCGTGTCTGCAAAATCCTGAAATTGCAAAACTGTATGTTGAGAACGGATATAAATAAAAAGCGGTTTAAATTATTCTTAAAAAATAAAAAAGGAGGCACATATTATGGCTATAAAAAATAATAAAGAAGAATCAAATGTAACAGGTCTGAAAGTCTTCCAGAAAAAATTGGAAGCAAAAGCGTCTATGTTAAAGCGGATTGAAGATGTAAAGGCGGAGGAAGCCTTACTTTATCGCGCCATTATTAAGGAGCGGAACGAACACCAGGATATCCGTGATAGATTGAATGTGTATTTACAGCAGATTAAAAAGGGATTGTCTAAAAACGAGGCCTTCGATGAAAAAACCCTTGCGCCCCATGAACAGGCGCACTTGGCGGAATTACGTGATCAATTAGTTGACCTGGAAGAAGTGCTGAGCGCGGATGAGGCAACTATGAAAAAACTGGGTGATGAAAAGAACGCACTACAGAAGACATTAAGTGAGCTACATGCTGAAATAACGGAAATTGATGTGCTTGAATATCAGCAAAAAGTGGTGGATGCGCGAAAGGCCGTGGAAGATATCATGGTGATCATTGAAAATCAAACCGCGCAGATTGAAGCCGCCCGCAGCGCGCCGTCCCTGTTGGCCGATCTTACGGAAAGGAAAGAAGACATCCTGGCGGAAATCGCATTAGGAAAGAATTTACAAAAAGAATTAGGTAAGATCACAAGCGATATCGAAACCGAAAAAAAACTATTGGAGGCTAGAGAAAAAACAATTTCAGAAGCTGGAAAATCTCTACCGGGTTTACAAAGAAAACTGTCGGCGGCAAAAGAAAACCTGCAAAATCTCGAAAATCAAAAAAATGAAATACTCCTTCAGTATCTACGGCATGAGGCCGAACAAATTGGTCAAGAATATGGCGAGGCCGCTTTAAATCTTATTGATAAATATAATAGACTTGTTTCCCTCGACGCCCTCATCATTTTTCAAGGTGGGAAAACTATTAGCGGAGGGAGCTTTCATGATTTTTCAATTCCGGCTTTCCATCTGAGTGCATTGAGCAGCCTTATTTCACCACGAATGCCGCAGGAACTTGTTACAGCGCGTATGGCCTGTACAATGGAAAATAAAGATAGCGCGATTACGCGAGAGAAAAAAAGAATTGGCGATTTAGGAATCGAGCTATAAAGACGGGCAATTCATATAGCCCCGCGGGGTGGTGGTGTTTGCGGCCCGTCTGTGTCTTAATTGACGCCTCTTTGACGCAACACTAAACCCCGCCCTCCAACAAGAAAAAGAGGGCGAGCATTGCATATAATTCGATTTGTTTGAAATGTGTACTACAGGCTGGCAACAAAAAGAAGATGGTTCCTTTCTGGAAGGGATTGAAACCGGCACGGCTCACGGGCCGGTTGTCTTCGACTGTTCAGGCCAGGGTGAGCCCCCCTACGCCGAAGATACCCTTTGAAGGGCATATTAAGAGAACGGAGCACAAAAGTCAAGAGGTAATAGGATACGAACTAAACGATTTCGGCGCAAAATAAAATGATTTTAAAACGGCTATAAAGCAATGTTTAAAATACGAGTATAACCAATTTAAGGAGGCAAAATATAAATGAAAAAAAATAAGGAAAGCGCAAATTTTAAAACGGTCGCCATTGAGAGTTTTCCTGAAGACTTACAAATGATAGCTGAAACATTAAGTATCGACGTTGCATTAAAGCTCTCTGAAAATTTTGGCGGTATGAGAATTTATATTCCTAAGATTGAGCATGTTTTAAGAAGTAACCGAAACAAACAAATCCGCAAAGAATTTAACGGCGCGAATCACAGGCCGCTTGCAAAAAAATATAAACTCACAGAGACATGGATAAGAGATATAGTAAAAAAAACGGCGAAACAAACGCTGCGAACGGATACAAAATAATCTTTAATTGTGAGGTGTATATATCGATGAGTTGGGTTGATTCCATTGACGCAGAGCAACTCCCTGAGGATTATCAAATCATTGTTGAAGCCATTGGACTGGAGAACACAATTAAACTGGCGCAAGCTCTTCCGAGCGTCTATTTTTATTTAAAAAGCCCGGATAAATTGTTCAAACCGGCAAAGATAAAATACATTCTGGAGAGCTATAAAAAATCAGGTCCAGAGAAACCATTCAATCCGCGCCGCATGGCGCTGGAAACAGGTCTGTCCATCCGCGAGGTGTACGATATTATAAAAGAACGCAAGGCGTTTAATAGTGTTAATAAATAGCCTTTGACGGTGGCGGCGGACGAATCCGCCTTCACCGTGAACGGTTGTTTTTTTGATCGTTTTAGAGATTAATTTTTTGTACCGGATGTTCATTTTTCATCATGCGAAAAAAGATGTAAAATGAAGCCGGATTTTTGCGCCTTGTGAATTATGGATGATTTTGATAAGTTAAAAATCTCAAACTAAACGCGGCAAGTTCTCAAACTACGCACGGCGTTACACACATTATTTTAGGAAAGTGTTAAAATCATTGCAAAAATATTTCTTAAAATTTGTTGTCGTTTTTGAAGACAATTGCAATAAATTTATTTTTGGAGATATTTAAGTGATACTTAAGAAAGAGC
>Ga0116182_1005090_pt1 | contig 11338 bp, 9 predicted proteins | sample AD_UKC077_MetaG_FD_89805 | JGI IMG/M metagenome (GOLD analysis project Ga0116182, IMG submission 89805) | Active sludge microbial communities of municipal wastewater-treating anaerobic digesters from USA - AD_UKC077_MetaG | ecosystem: Engineered > Bioreactor > Anaerobic > Digestate | place: USA...
CGGCGGCTAAGTACGATGTTTCGTGCTCATCGAGTGGAAGTAGCCGCATGAATACCCCTGGGGGCATTGGCAATGCTGCTAAGGCAGGCATCTGCCACAGCTTTACGGAGGATGGACGGTGCATATCGCTTCTTAAGGTGCTGTTTACCAATAGCTGTAAGTACGATTGTGCCTATTGCATCAATCGCCGCAGCAACGATATTCCCCGTGCAGCATTCACCGTTAAGGAGCTGGTGGACATCACCATCAACTTTTATAGGCGAAACTACATTGAGGGGCTATTCCTAAGTTCGGGAGTAGTAAAAAGTGCCGATTACACCATGGAGCGCCTTGCCAATGTAGCAAAGCAGCTGCGCTTGGAGCATAAGTTCAATGGCTATATCCACCTAAAAGCAATACCGGGAGCCAGCCCAGAGCTTATTCACATGGCTGGGCTTTATGCCGATAGGCTATCGGTAAATATAGAGATTCCCTCGGAGCCAAACCTTCAGATGCTGGCGCCCGAAAAGGATTTTCAGAGCGTGCTAAACCCCATGGGGCTAATAAAAACGGGCATTGAGCAGAGCCGTGAGGAGCGCCGAATAATGCGCAAGGCCCCAATGTTTACGCCTGCAGGGCAAAGCACTCAGCTTATAATTGGTGCAACTCCCGATACCGACAGGCAAATACTAACCCTAGCATCGGGTTTGTACACGCAGAACAGCCTAAAGCGGGTTTACTACTCGGGTTACAACCCAACAAATTTGTACGATAAGCGCTTACCTGCGCTAGCGGCTCCACCGCTTAGGCGAGAGAATCGCCTTTACCAAGCCGATTGGCTGCTGCGGTTCTATCAGTTTGGGGTTAACGAGATTGTGAATGATACCAACCCCGACCTAGACCTAGAGATTGACCCAAAACTTGGCTACGCGTTGCGTAATCCGCACCTTTTCCCTATTGATGTGAATAGAGCCGATTACCATATGCTGCTGCGCATTCCGGGAGTTGGGGTTAAGTCGGCCAAGATGATTCTGGCTGCCCGTAGGTTTAGGCGGTTAAACTCGGCCAATCTTCAGAAAATTGGAGTAGTGATGAAACGTGCACAGTACTTTATAACCTGTAATGAGCTGCCCGCGGCCTCGGTTCAGGACCTAAGCCCAGAGCGGGTTCGCTCTATCCTTACCATGAGCGAGCGCCGTAAGCAGCTCCCCGATGCCGTACAGCTTGGGCTTTGGGGATGAGTAGTTTGGTTTTTAGTGTCTAGTATTTAGTGTCTAGTATTTGGTTTCTTTTATCTAACATCTAACATCTAATATCTCTCCTTTAACCTTTAACCTTTAACCTTTAACCTTTAACCTTTAACCTTTAACTTTTAACTTTTAACTTTTAACGTTTAACCTTTAACTTTTATCTTATTAAATGCTCGAATACCAATACGACGGAACTTTTCCTGGCCTACTAACTGCAATTTTCGATGCTTTTAACAGAAAGGAGCAACCCGATGCCATTCTTCGCCCGGGGGCTCAGGGATTGCTGTTTGCGTCGGTTTATGCTGTAGAGACTAGTGAGGAGAAGGCGGATAGGGTATGGGCGGGCATTAAGCGAGTGGGAGGGAATACCACCTGTGAGCATCTGTACCACGCCTTTCTCTCGCTGGATGAGCAGGTGGAGATGGCCATTTTTCGCTACAGCAAGCACCTGTTTGCCTGTAATGCGCCTGTAATGACAGATTTGGTGCATCCCGATGTGCTAAAAGTGCACAAGTTGGACCGTATGGTGCTTCGTGAGGCGCATCGTGTGCTTATGTTCCTGCGCTTTGAGCAGGCTGCCGATGGAACTTACTTTGCGCCCTTTGCCCCGCAGTACGATGTAATACCATTGGTAACAGGGCACTTTAAGGCACGCTTTGCCGACCAACCCTGGATAATATACGACACCAAGCGCGGATACGGTTTTTACTTTAACACCCAAACCATAGAGCAAATCACCATTGAGAATCCAACCTTTGGCAGTGCAACAGGTAAGCTGCGACAGGGGACTGAGCATCCCGATGAGGATAAATGGCAGGAACTTTGGCGCAGCTACTTTAAGCATATCTCCATTGCCGAGCGAAAGAACCTAACCCTTCAGCGTAACTTCATGCCCAAGCGATTCTGGAAATACCTAACTGAGAAAAGACTTTAGATGTTAGACTTTAGAAATAGAATTTGTCTTTAATCTAATGTCTTATGTCTATAGTCTAAAATCTATCTTTTCACGATTCACGTTTAATCTCGCCTAAGGGCGAGACAAGCTGTCTCACATTTCACTTTTTTTCATACCTTTGCCTGCTTTCTTATTTTGGCACACAGACAGTTAATAAAACGTTTTTTATATGAAGATGACCAACAACGATATCCTAAAGAAGCTAAGAGTAGCTCTTCAACTTAGGGACGACGATATTATCAAAATACTTGAACTGGTTGATTTTAGGATAACAAAAACTGAGTTGGGCGCATTCTTTCGCAATGTAGATCATCCAAACTACAAGGAGTGTGGCGATCAGGTGCTACGCAACTTTCTAAATGGATTGGTAATTTATAAGCGTGGTCCGCGCGACACAGGAAATCAACCTAATAATAAGGAATAGCTATGTCGCAGGTACAACCCAATAATCCGTTACATGGTGTAACGCTGGAGAAGATGATGGTTTTTCTGGTGGACTACTATGGATGGGAGCTACTGGCAAAAAAAATCCGCATAAACTGTTTTGCAAATAATCCTAGCCTTAAGTCTAGTCTAACCTTTTTGCGCCGAACCCCTTGGGCTAGAGCTAAGGTAGAGGAGCTTTACCTATCGGTTATAGAGCAAAGTGGTGATTAGAAGATTTAATCCGCGCTTTGGGTGGATATGGGTGCAACCTGCAATTCTCCTTTTAATCCGTCTCAATTGCTCATCTTCTAATGTTAACAATTATAATTATCACATTAGTTTCCAATGAAATTCTCCGATTACAGCATAGCCCCACAAATCAAGGCAAACCTAGAGAACCTTGGGTTTAAGCGCCCAACCGATATTCAGTTTAAGTCCATTCCTCCCATTGAGAATGGGGAGGATGTACTTGCCATAGCCCAAACGGGAACAGGAAAAACGGCGGCGTTTGCCATCCCAATTATCGATATAATACATAGAGTTAAGGCTAGCCACGAGCTAGACGGCATTAGCTGTATGGTGATGGTGCCAACCCATGAGCTGGCTCAGCAGATTACCGACGTTTTTATTGCCATTGGAAAGAACACGCGCGTTGTTACGGAGTGTATTATTGGGGGAGTTGAGATTGCCCCTCAGGTACGTAAGCTGGAGCAGGGTGTTGATGTGCTTATTGCAACCCCAGGCCGTTTGTTCGACCTTGTGTGTAAAGGCAACTTGAGCCTAAAAGGGCTACAGTTTTTGGTGCTAGATGAGGCCGATCACATGCTCGATTTGGGCTTTTTAAAAGATATTCAGGAGATAACCCGTTTCTTACCCCGTCGTAGGCAAACGCTATTCTTCTCGGCAACCATCAATCCGCATATTAAGGATTTGGCCTACTCGCTTGTAAATAAGCCAATACGTATTCATATCTCCCCAAACAATCCTGTTTCTAAGAATGTTGAGCATGCTGTTGCCAATATTGATATGGACGATAAGCGCTTTTTCCTTGAGCGCGTAGTAAAGGAGAACCCCGATTCGAAGATTCTGGTTTTTGTGCGTACCAAGGTGCGTGCCGAAAGGGTAATGAAGGCGCTTGAACGTGTTGGACTAAAGAGTGAAACTATCCATAGCGATAAGCTGCAGAACGAGCGCGAGGAGGTAATGACCAACTTCAAAAGTGGAGCCAACAAGGTGCTTATTGCCACCGATATATCGGCGCGTGGTTTGGATATTCCCAATGTTGACTACGTTGTAAACTACGATTTACCTGAGGTTCCAGAGAACTACGTTCATCGTGTTGGTCGTACTGGTCGTGGTGTAAAAAAGGGAACGGCAGTATCGTTTTGTAGCCCCGAGGAGCACGAGCAGCTTATGGCCATTGAGGAGTACATAGGTCGCAAGGTTACCGTTTTGGATATAAGCAAGAACGACTACTCGGCAACCATCGATTTTTCCGACGATACCGACAAGGATTGGCGAAGCCTACTGGTTGAAGCCGATGAAGAGGCTAAGGTGTATGCGGAGAAAAAGAGTAAGGCCACTAAGAAAAAGGCACAGAAGAAGGCGCAAAAGAAAGCCCAGAAAAAGACGGGTAAAAAGAAATAGCCATACGGAGCACTGCACTTGCAGTGCTTTTTTATTTTTAGGATATTAGTAATCGATTTCAAAAACATTCAAAAATGAAAGTAATAGAAGATATCATTAAAAAGCACAAGCAGGTAGCCCTGCTTATTGGCAATGGCCCCAATTTGGCCGCAGGCATAATGCCATCGTGGAAAGAGCTGCTGCTCTCCATTTCCGATGATGCTCTGGCAATTGATACCGAAGGCCTCTCGAATACCGAAGTGTACGACCTTGTGCAGCTTACCCTTGGTAACGGTATTGATGCAAAGCAACGCGTTCGGAAGAAGTTGGAGCTAACATCATCGGATTGTATAGATGTGCACAAGCGGCTAATGAGCCTTGCTATAGCGCATGGTTGTCCGGTGCTAACCACCAACTTCGATGCGGCCTTTGAGAAATCGGTAGGGGCAAAAATGTATCATATTGAAGCCGAAGGGTTCACTCGCTACTACCCTTGGAAATCGTACTACGGTTTTGCGCAGCACACACTGCCAACCGATGGTTTTGGCATTTGGAAGGTTCATGGCGATGTAAAATATAAGGATAGCATACGCCTTGGGCTAACCGATTACATGGGGAGCGCCCAACGTGCCCGCGACATAATACACAAGGGTGCAGGCCGACTTTACAATGAGTACACTACAGAACTTTGGCAGGGGTGCAAAACCTGGCTGCACATATGGTTTAACCTTCCCATTGTTATTGCTGGCTTTGGCTTTGGTATTGATGAGGTTTTTCTGCGCTGGCTGCTAATTGAGCGCAAGCGCTTTGCCAACACAACAGAAAAGCCCATGAATGTTTACTATGTAACCAAGGGAACCCCATCGCCTGCAATTAAAAACCTGATGCACAACCTAGGTGTAACCATTAAATCAGTAAGCAGTTTTGATGAGATTTATGGGTAGGGGGGAACTTTTTATTGAATTGATTATGCAGGTATGGAGAGTATCATGGAGTGTAAATCAAACTCTGTCTAGTTAACTTTAATTAATACCTCCTGCTCCAAACACTTTTTATATTTATGAAATAGGGTTATTAGTTTTTCAATATCGTTATTTAAGTTTAATGATATGGAAGTGTTTGCTTTGTATTGTGTATCATACAATCCTTTGTTGCCATACTTAATTATTAATTGCTCAATATTTGGAGGGATAAAAAAAGATGCTTTGTTTTTAAGGTGTTGCAAGTACTCGTCTCTGAAAATACGTATGCCTTCAAAGTCAAAATCGCCAAAATGCAAATATTTATTGGAGATACTCTGAAGCCAGGTAACTAAATCTTTTGATTGTGGATAACGACTAACAAATAGAATAGATTCTTCACCGAAAAGATGAGCTTGATTGCTAATGAACCTGAAGTTTTCAGGATTTTCAACTCCAATTACAAGCGTATGTGGTGGAATACGAAAATTTTCAAAGTCATGGATGTATGAATATGTTCCTTCCTGTGGTGCAATTAAAATTTTACACCCATTTATTTTTGCTTCGACCGGAGAATAACAATTGACAAGAAATCCTTTAAATGTGCGTCTTGAAGATGATTTAGAATTGGATGATGCAACAATGTTCTCAGCTCTTGTTTCACCATTTTCTATGTTATTAATGTATGTATTGAGGTCGTTTATACCCAAACTACTGCTCAGAAAATTGGTAATTGCTTCTGGTTTTGCCCTATATATGAACTTCCTACTTCTCCCCTGTAATTTTATCTTCAAGATTCCATCATCAATCATTTGGTCTATAACTTTGCTTTTCAGCTGACCATAGGGGATGATTTCACCTTGAATCAGTAATTGAATTTTCTTCGCTATGTTAATGGATATTTTGTCCATAATTATTCAACTAATACAGGGTTTGAGATAATTCGCTTTATCTTAGATTGTTTGCTATCATCCTTACTAATTTTATAGATATGTCTATAGTTCAGCGGAGTACTTTCGGTTGGTGAACCATTAATCAACAATATGTTTCTATCATTAGCAAATTTTAGGATTCCTTTCACATTATTAGGGTGCAATTTTCCAATTTCATCCATCATACAATGAAGCTTAAAATCTTTGAACTTTCTTGAAGCTCCCTCTTTAAATACATTTAGTAGCATAATGTTTATCATGGCTTTAACTAAGACATCAGTGCCTTCCGAACCAACATTTGATAATTTTTCAACCCATCCTGTGTCATTTCCATTTTCTTCAACTCTAAATGATAATTCAAAAGAATCCGTTAATTGAATTACAGAATCCTTTGCCTGATTTATTTCCCGAACCAGCTGTTTTAGAAGTTCAACAGCCTTCTCATTGTTTTTATCTTGGTCAATACCAGAAAAAAGGTTAGCTCCACCAAGGTTTAAGGCATTGTCATCGTTAAATTCCTTTATCTTTTTTAATAACATTACAGCGGTATTCTTGCTGTCAGTAATATCTAATTCAATGTTGTTAATTGCTGTAACAAAGTTTTTTTGTCGGAAATCAGCATTTATTTTATTAATAATTTTCTTAATCTCACCTGTTTTGGAAATTAACATAGTAGTTTCTTTTCCAACAGAACTTATGATGTAAGCAAAACGCTCATTCGTTCTTTTTTCAAACTGGTTTATTTTACCCTCCTCAATAAAATCGCTTAACTCTTCCGCCCAATTTATAAACTCTTCTATTTCAATCAATTTAGATGGAAAATTGAAAATATTTCCTTCAGAGAAGTGAGACAGAAACTTGTCGATACTTTCCCTGAGTTCCTGATATTTATTGGTTATTTTACTATTGTTATCAATAATATCATCAATAATATCAACAGCCGTTTTGCTATTGCTTATTGGCTGTATTGTACCTTTAGTGCTTTCGAAAAATTCGAGAGCTGATGAGCCTGCTTGTTTGGTATATTTTTCCACATCGTTTTGGAAACAAATTATTTTTGCTTCTATATCACTTATACTTTCTTGAATATCAGTAATTATTTTGGAGAAGGTTTTATTCAAAGTGGAGAATTCATTTTGCGTATGTGTTAACTTTTCTTCAAGAACCTTTATTTCATTTTTAAAGTCTTTTTCTTTATCGAACAATTCCCGCTTATCTTTATTATAATCACTCACTATATTCCGATTTTTCTCAATGAAAGTCAACTCGTTATCAATAGTAACAATTTGCTTTTCAATTTCTGAAAGACGTCCAGTGTCAGCACCTTTATTATCCAACTCACTGTTTCTTTCAGATTTGAGCACAATAATCTTTTGGTTAATTTGTTTTTGCCTTTCAGATATTTGTTGCTGTAACTCCTGAATTTTAGCATTGTTCTCTGCTTTTAATTCATTTATTCGTCTTGTCTTTTCCTTCTGTTTTATTTCTTTGTTCTTTCGCAGCTTAGCCTTACAGGTTTCATAATTATCATACGCTTCCTGTTTAATAACTATCGCTTTATCTATTTCTGCTTGAATTTTCTCTATCGAATCAAGTTTTTCACTTAAGGCTTTATTTGTGAAACTGTTCTTATCTAATTCAAACTTCTCTATTTTCTTTGTCAGTTGTTCACAATTATACTCAGCTTGTCTGGCTTTTTCTTTAAGTCCTTTTATTTTTGGCAGGTTTCTACGTTGTATATTATCCAAATCCTTCTCTAAAACAACTGTAATTTCCTGAATGTCTTTTTGATATTGTTCTATACTATCGTTTAGCTTACCCAACTCAAACCGTAAATCGTCTATGGTTTTAATTTTTAAATCAATCTCATTCAGGTTGATTTCGATGCCATAAAATGAAGAAGAATCATTATGCGGTTTTGGCGATAATCCATCCTGGAATAAGAGTTTTTCATCGATAATTTTTCCAATTGTATTTTCCCAACCAGGCTTATTTTGATTTAACCATCCATACAGCGAATCTTTGCTTTTATTGATTTTATCATCTATTTCATTCTTTTGTTGTTGTATTGCAGCCAGTTCTTCTTGAAGTTTCTCCTTCTTTCGTTCGCTGTTTTTTTCTGCTTCCGACTTTTCGTAATTCCATTTGGTTTGCAGTGTCTCAACTTGTTGTTTGTAACTAATAATGTTGTTGGACTCTTCTTTGTAAGCTAGTTTAGCTTCGTTAATTGATTGAGTAGCCTGCTCGATTTCTTTCTCGTAAAACTTGGAATGTTTTATGGCTACTTTTTGCTTTTCAAGATTATGAACATCTTCTTTTCTCCTGTCAAACTCAGTTTCCTTGTCTTTTAATTCAGTTTCATGTTCACTTTCTAAGGCTTGAAATAGCTTTTCATACTCACTATTTAAATCTGAGATAAACTTAACTTCTTCCTTTTCTATTTCAACTTTTTGAATATCCTTTTGGTTTACAAAAGCATTTAGTTGATTCTCTTGCTCTTTAATAAGGGCTTCATACTTGTTGTTAATATCGCTAAACTTATTTGTAAGCAAGGTACGTTCGTTTTTTAAAGACTCGAATTCCAGCTTCTTTTCTTCATTAGCAGATACTCGTTTGATAAGCTCTGAAATATTAATGCTCTCGTAAAATTTCTTCTGATTAGCGGCATCTTTTAACTTACCATTACACTGGCTTATACTCTCATTAATCTTAACTTTTCGCTTTTCAAATAATTCTTTTTCGTAATTGAGTTTTTGCTTCTCTGCATTCAGTGCCTTTTCCTTATCTTCTTTTTGTATGTGAAGTACAGGCTTTTCTGATTCAATTGTTTCTAATCTGTATTTAAGAAATCCGGCTAACGAGCTTTGCTCTCTCTTTAAATGCCTGATTGCAGATAGTGCTTGAATCGCATTTTCAGCTTGCTTTTGAACTGAAGGGAAACGAAATCGCTTAATATCATTTAATTCTGTTTCAAATCCTTTAAGATGATGATTATACTGGTCTAAATCAATGGTTATATGTTCATCTTCCATGGATGAGATAATGGTTTGTTTTATCTCGTTGGCATCCAGTTTTGTATTTAAGAAAACGTTTTGTATGGTTCGGTAGATGTTTTTATATTGTTTTGCTTCGAGCAAAGCATATTTTTTAAATTCATTTTTGCCAATAAAATTACCGTATAAAATATCGCGGTATTGGTCGTAACTATTAACCATTGACGAAACATTGATTCTATTGGCATCAAGTTTTTCACGTATGGTATCCCAACTATTATATACTTCTCCGTTTTCTTTTACAAAATAATCGGCATTATAAGGAGTATCAATAAAACGATAGCATACTCTGTTTTGCGATTTAAAGGCAACCACGCAATAGGCACCGGTTTCTCTTGTCACTTCGTAAACAATGTATGAGTTTGCATAGCTTAAATACCAATCGGCAAAGCTTTTTACAGTTGGACCACTGGGAATACCCAGTTTTCGGGAATCGGCATTATAAAAATACAGGATGGCACGAAGAATAGTACTTTTACCTACGCCTTGTGTGCCAATGAAATGGATGTTGCCATCCAATAGAATTTCGGCATAGGGAATAGTGGCACTATTAATAAATACAATTTTATTCAGGTATCTCATCTTGTACTTCTTCTGACAGGTTAATACTTAGTATTAGTGTTTCTAGATAACTAAATGAGGCTAATACTTTATACGAATCAGATATTTCATTCTCAAGTTCCACAAAACCTTCGCTTTTTAATCTTTCTACTAGCTTCTTTATTCCATCCAGTTCGTTATCGGTTTGTGTGTATTTTTTCAAAGCCTTTAGTTTGCTTTTTAGATTGGTATTTACTTTCAATTCTACGGCTATTGATTGAGGTTCGAACCTAAATCCTGAGCTAAAAGAAGCGTCGTAAGTTTTGAAAAAGTCAACAATATCAATCCATCGGAACGCTTGTTCCAGTTTGCGGGAAATATCTACTTTTTGTTCGGGACGGGTAAAATGAAAATATTCATCACCCCGGGTTAATATGTAATTGATTTCTAAAAAGTAGTCCTCTAAGGCCTCAAAGTTTTCGTCAATAAAGCTGTACAACTTTTGGTCTTGTGGCTTTGAGCTGTTTGAACATATAAAAGCACCTTTACTCAGTTGTTCAAATACGTCTTTCTTTAAGTTATTTATTGCCATTATGGATGCTTTATTTTTTACCTAATCGTTTAATATCTGCCTCAATTTCTTTCAAACTGGCTTCCCGTTGGATTTCCTTTTGTTCTTCTATGTATTTATTGTATTCGTCGCCTGACTTTTCAAGGGCTTGTTGATGACTGATTTTCCCGGCATGGTCCAGCAATTCCCTGCCGTTTAATTGTAAAATGGAATCTAAACGTTCAATCCAGTCTTTCATATACATTGGTTTTTTTTGCTGAGCCATGGTTTCAGCAAAAGCAAGGTATTGTTCAACCAACAACCCCAATAAACGCATTTCGTCTTCGGTAAGGTAGTTTTTAGCAATGCTAACATCAGCTTTTTTAACTTCGCCGGTACTTTTTTTATCGTGCGATAACATGCCCATTAAAGGTAATGTAGCATCAACCCGCCGATATACAAGTTCAGCCGCAGTTTGCTGGCTGATAGCCCATAACAATTTGTTTTGGATTACTTTGAAGAACAGGATTGTTTTTTCGTCTTTTGGATTGTAATCGATGCTTGTGGCATAAATGTCTTTAATTTTTTGATAGAAGAATTTTTCCGAAATACGTATTTCGCGAATACGTTCCTGTAATTCGGTAAAATAATTCATGGAACTTCCCGTCTTAAAACGCTCATCGTTAAGCGCAAAACCTTTTACAATGTATTCTTTCAAGCGTTGGGTAGCCCAAATACGGAACTGCGTGCCTTGTTGCGATTTTACCCGGTAACCAACAGAGATTATCACATCAAGATTGTAAAAGTTGGGTGCTTTTTGCTGAAATTCGGAATTTCCGAATTTCTTTAGACTCCTTGATTCTTCAAGCTCTCCCTCAGAATAAATATTTTTAATATGTTCATTAATGGTCGATTTTGCCTTCCCAAACAAAGTTGCCATTTGTTCCTGGGTGAGCCAAACAGTTTCTTCTTCTAATCGGACATCTATTTTTATGTCGCCTTGATTGCTTTGATATATTAATATTTCACCTGTATCCATAAACTTTTATTTAGGGTAAACCACCGAGA
>Ga0116182_1005093_pt1 | contig 11332 bp, 8 predicted proteins | sample AD_UKC077_MetaG_FD_89805 | JGI IMG/M metagenome (GOLD analysis project Ga0116182, IMG submission 89805) | Active sludge microbial communities of municipal wastewater-treating anaerobic digesters from USA - AD_UKC077_MetaG | ecosystem: Engineered > Bioreactor > Anaerobic > Digestate | place: USA...
TCATTATTACTTCTCTTATGGTATAATAATGTTTTAGTTGTTGTGCCAGATATAATAAAAAAGAGGTTTTAAGATGCCAGAAAAAGCACTCACAGATTTTTCCATATTAACTTTTATTTCAGACCTAAAAAACACAGGTTTAATTTTCTCCGAAAAGCTAATTTATAGATTTTGTGCCAGCTTACTTACAAAGCAATTTGTTCTTTTAACGGGTTTGTCCGGTTCTGGTAAAACCAAAATAGCTGAAACTTTTAGTATGTGGATTTGCCGAAAGGAAAGAAATAAATCTTTATTAGTAAAAGATACGATTATTCAAGGGAAACAAGCAAAATATATTGTTAAGGAAATAACAAAAAATACACTCATTATAAAGGATTCTAACAATACAGATATTGCTTTCCCTATGTCATTAATAGATATGTGGATAAAAGCAATAAAAGATAATGGTTTTACAGAAGAAACACCGTCGCAGACAATACAGGAAAAAATTAAGGGTGATGAATCTGTTAATCCCACAATGAATTCGTTTCACAGCCCTTTAAAAGCAATTGCATTTTTTATTATTGAAAATAGAGAGATGTTTAAAAAAAATACTCAGCAAATCTGTTTTGTTCCTGTTGGTGCAGATTGGACAAACAGAGAACCTTTGCTGGGTTTTCCAAATGCTCTGCAGAAGGGCGAATATGTTAAACCCGACACCGGTGTTCTGGATCTTCTTATTTCGGCTTCTGAAAACCCGGAGGACCCGTATTTTCTCATACTCGATGAAATGAATCTTTCTCATGTTGAGCGCTACTTTGCAGACTTTCTTTCTGCTATGGAATCTTCAGACGGTTCAATCTATCTGCATCCGGATACAGAGGAATGGGGTGCATCCTCCATTCCTGCCCGCATACAGCTTCCGCGGAATCTTTTTATTGTCGGTACAGTGAATATTGATGAAACGACATACATGTTCAGTCCGAAAGTATTGGATCGTGCAAATGTTATTGAATTCCGGGTTTCAAAAGATGAAATGAGTTCATATTTTGAAAGTGCAAAAAAAGTTGATATTACTTCAATAAGCGGTGCGGGTTCATCATGTGCTCAGAGTTTTTTACAAAAAGCTTTAGAACATATAGAAGGCGATAATGCTGCTGTTCAGCAGGCGATTATGCCTTTTTTTGATATTATGCAGGATGCCGGAGCCGAGTTCGGTTTTAGAACAGCATCCGAAATGACTTCTTTTATACATAAGTGTACTGATATATCAAAAGATGCTATGACAAATAATGAAATAATCGATGCAGCAGTTATGCAGAAAATTCTTCCCAAACTTCACGGTTCCAGAAATAAAATAGATAAGATCATTGAAAAACTTGCGGAGCTTTGTTTTGAGCAAAAACCGGAAGGAAATATCTTTGATGCGCCAAAAGAAAGAGCTAAGTATCCTGTCACATTCGAGAAACTCGGCAGAATGAGAAAAAGACTTCATTCTGACGGCTTTACAAGTTACGCCGAAGCATAGCAGCTGGCATGACTGCAACTATAGAAAAAGAAGAAAACGGATATACTCTAAATAATATTCTGTGGATAGCCTGTGAAAATGATGATCCGGGTGGTCTTATTGCTGTTGATGTAGAAGACGCTCTTGAATCGGGAGAGGAACAGCTTCAGCTTATGGAAAACTGTTCTTATGAGTATGAGTTTTTACAAGAAAAAATGAGTTTTGAGGAGCTGCCGGGAATAGTACATCAGTCTAAAAAATATAAGCATAGAGGACGCCTTACTCCCGGTAATTATGCGGGCAGGCTGGTTTTATATGTAATAACACCTTCACAAAAATTTCCTGTTGCTTTTGAAGTTCGTTCAAAAAAAATTGATTATAGAACCGATTACAGAATTATGCTTAAAGATATAACAGAGGAATGTGCTGAGCTTTTAATGCTTCATTCTTCTCCTTCTTCTCAGAGTTATTCTGTCGATTATGAAAAGGACTCATCTTCCCTGTATCAGAAATTTGCATTTATACAATCGATGGTGAATTCAGATGAATTTCAGTCATCTGTTCAGAAAATTCTTTCATCACCGGTAACAAGATGGAAAACTGAATATGAACAGACTGATGTTCGGCGGTTAAAACGCTGTACATCTTCTCAACTACGTCAGTTTGCTTCCGGCTCAAACCGCATCCCGTATCCGGAGTGCAGCTTCATGAATGAAGATACCCCGTCTCTTCCCCGGACAGTATATGCTTGTGTAAAGAAAGACACATTGAATACTCCCGAAAACCAGTTTGTTAAACATGCCCTGACGGAATTTGCCCGTTTTTCATCTTACCTGTGTTCTGTTATCGAGAAAAAATCTGCTTTACCGTATCCTGTAATTTACACAGAGGCGGAAAACCTTGAACATCGCCTGCAGGAATATTTAAACCATACGGCATTTCTTGAAATTGAGAATCTTACTTCTCTGCCGTTAAACAATCCGGTTCTCCAGCGTAAAGAAGGATACCGTGAAGTATTTCGAATCTGGCTGATGTATGGTCTTTCTTCCAATCTTATTTGGAACGGAATTGATCGAGAAACATATACCGCCGGGAAAAGGGATATTGCGTCTTTATATGAATACTGGCTTTTTTTCAAACTTCTCCGGATGGTTAAAGAATTGTTCAATATTAAAAATGAAACCGTAAAAAGTCTGATAACAGAGACACAGGACGGTTTATGTTTACAGCTTAAAGCCGGAAAGTATACAGCCGTTAAAGGCTCTCAAACATTTAATAATCGGGATTTCAATTTCAAGTTCTCATACAACAGAACTTTTAATCCTGAAAAATATCCAAAGGGCGGCAGCTGGACTGTTCCCATGCGTCCGGATTATACACTTTCTGTCTGGCCTTCTGCTTTTTCCGAGCATGAAGCGGAAGAACAGGAAATAGTTGTTCATATCCATTTTGATGCAAAGTATAAAGTTCAGAATCTTGATTACCTTTTTCGGGAGGAAGAGAATCAGACTACTCCAGATGTTGATGAATTCGAAAATAAGTATTTAACTCAGGAAAAAGAAGAAGAAAAAAGAGGTACGTTTAAACGCGCCGACCTTTTAAAATTGCATGCATATAAAGACGCCATAAGAAGAACTGCCGGAGCTTATATTTTGTATCCCGGAAATGTTACGCGTGAACCTTTTAAAGGTTTTCATGAGCTCATTCCGGGGCTTGGCGCCTTTGCAGTAACTCCTGCTCAGAAGGAAGATGGCATACAACAGGTTAAAGATTTTATCCTGCAGGTAATAGAGAATCTTTCTAACAGATGTTCCCAGTTCGAAAAACAATCTTTTTATACATATAAAACAATGAAAGATAAAGAGATCACAGTGAACGAAAACTTTCCGGAATACTCAGGTAAAGTAAAAGAGAGAAGTATACCTGTTTCAGAAGTCAATGTTCTAATTGGTTATGTAAAAGATGATGCACACAAAAGATGGATAAAGGAGAATAATCTCTATAATATTCGCCTTGATATACCGCTGACTCCACAGCATACCGGTGCACAGTATCTCCTTCTTTTTGATAAGATTGAGTCAAATGCCATGCTTCACTATAAAGAGAATAAACTTATCAAAATAACAGCACCGCCTGTTGTAAGATCCTTAGATTGGATGAAAGAGAACGAATATCCTGTAGGAAAAAAACCTCAAGATAAATACCTAATATATGAATTAAGTGCAGAAGAACAAATCTGGTCAAGTGGAAAAATTCGTCCTATATTATATGATTTTTCTGTCGGTGAATATCGCCCTTTTACAAAAACACTTGCAGAGCTTCTTTCAAGTAAGAAAGTTGATTCACCCGATCTTTCTTATTAGCGTCTTCGCGTCCATTCGCGGTTTTCTCCTTGCTCCTGCCGCTCCGCCCGCTAAGCTGTGTGCTCAGTGCCGCCGAAGGTGTCTGTGTCATCTGTGGTTCTGGTTTTACTTATTATAATATTCGTATATCGCCTTATAAATCGCATCTTCACCGTTAAGCGTACTTGCAAAGTCTTCCAAAACTTCTACATCGGGAATAATACCGCGGGAGGTGTCTGTGCTGCGTTCTACTAATTTGGGAACATTATCTATTTGAGTCGGATATTCAAAGGTGCAGTTAAGTTTTTTTAAGACTTGCGGCCATGTTCCAGTGTAATTGAAAACGGCCTGTCCTGTTTCTTCACCGAATATTTTTACATGCGGAAATGTACTCAGGATATCATTGATAAACTGGCATGATGCTGAAGCGGTTCTCCCTGTTGTTACTATTGCAATATTATATTTTTCTAATTCTTCTTTGTTAGCGGCTAATAAGGTTTGATGTATTGGATTATATCTGCCTCCCGTATTATAGCGGAGATCAATAACAATTGTGCTGTACGTTTCAGATTGCAGTTTATTTGTTATGTCATTAAACAAGTCTGTTAATCTATAATTTTCCATTTCTATAAATCTCATATATTGAAGATAGAGAGTGGCGGTCTCGGGGACGTCAATAACTTCATAGTTTGTTTTTGTTAAGTAATAGCAGGTGAAAGGTGTTTGAGCCTTTGGAGATATATACGTAAAAATAGCGTTTTTGGATGTGACAGGTTTGGCTTTTATTACTTTAGTCTTTCCGTCTTCTAATTCAAATGTAAAAGTGATTTTCCCGTTATCAGTTAAGCCGTAATAAAAATAGTCTTCAAAATAAATTAAACGGTTAAGAATATATTTTTTCCCTGCCGGGGTTTCTGATGGAACAAATTCTCCAAGCTTATTAACGGCTTCACTAATTGAATATTTTCCGATTCCGGTCAATTTCCATCCGAGGTATTTACTATATTTTTTATCAGCTGCAGTAACATAATAACTGCTGCCGTAACAATAAAATACAAAAGGTGCTTTTTCAGCAGCAGCATCACTTCTGAGCGGATTTATCGATAAATGCAATATATTATAATCAGTGAGAATCTGCTGTAACCTGTATATGGTTTCTGTTTGGTTAACCTTGCCGGCCATTACCTCTTCCTGCAGCTTTATAAAAGGCTCAGGATCATACTGCCGGCTGATAGCAGAGTAAGAGGACGATAAATCAACTTTTACGGCTTCAATATCATAGTAAATTTCTTTCGGGGTAACTTCATCTACGGCAGCCTCTTCTGTTGTTTTACATGCTGATAAGCAGACGATTCCAGTTAAGAACACTATCAGAATAATTTTTTGTAAGACTTTCATTTTTTCTCTCTCCAAATTTGTTTTATGGTATAGTATAAATGAAGAATGAGTAGTTTGACAAGAAAAAAAAGGGATTAACGCATACCTGAAATCTGTGTGAAATCTGCGTCCATCTGCGGATTTCTCTTCGCGTCTTCGCGCCTTTCCGTGAGGCTCTTTCCTTCTTCTTCAGCTCTACCCGCCAATCTGTGTGTATCCTGTTCATCTGTGGTAAATTCTTCTCTTCTTCTCCTTTATTCTACCCGCCATTCCGGACTGTGTCCTCTGTGCCGCGCGCAGCGCCTGTGTGTGCGTAAAGCTCTTACGAGCTTAACGCACCTGTGGTTCTTCATTCTTCTCTCACATAGCGCTCCGTAAAACAGGTTTGGAATAACAATAATCACATAGAAACGTCCCCTTCGCGTCTTTGCGCCTTTGCGTGAGACTTTTCTGAAAAATATGTATAAGGTTTTCTAGAGAGCTGCAATTTTATCAGCGGGAAGACCTGTGATGTCGCAAATATCCTCAATGGGAAATGCTTTTTCTTTCATAGTTTTGGCTGCCTGTAAGAGACCTTGCTCTATACCTTCTTCTACCCCTATTTTTATACCTTCTTTTTGCCCTTTCTGTTCAGCAGAAGCAAGACCGGCATAATAGTCGGTTAGGATTTTTTCCCGTTCAAAAATAAGAGCACGTTCTTTTTCATCTTGAGAAATTCTCTCTAATAAAGTACTTGCCATATTAATACCCTCATCACTTTTCGTTAATTGCTCAAGCAGTTCTTTCTTTGATTCATCTGAAGCACTTGTAAAAAAAGTACCCCATTTTTCTACCAAATCCATTTCTATAGTACTCTGATAACTTAGTTTTGACAACTCAAGTATCATGATGTTTTCCTTTGTGCAAAAAGCTTCACCATCTTCAAAACGGTAGCAAATCCTCGAAAAATGATGTTTTCGTTTTGGAAATAAGGTTTCATTACTAATGAGAATGACATATACTTCTTTGAGTTCTGTAAAAGGTTTACCTTTTATGGCTTGTCCTGCATAGAGTTGTGAAGTGTAATACGTTAAGCGGTCTTCAATGCTGTCAGAGGCATTATACATCTGGATTTCTATACTAACCTTTGCTTTATCTTCTAATACACAATGTAAATCTAAGCGTGACGCTTTATCTCTAATGTCATCAATGGGAATTTCATTGTTGATAACAACTGATTCATTAATCTTCTTTCCTAGAAATGCTGATATGAGGCTGTTTCTAGCAATAGATGCTTCCTCCGTATCTTTACTGAATATCGTCTTAAAAACTACATCTCGACGGGGGTCTAAAAGCGGTATACTCTGCATAACTACTCCTTTTTGCATCATGGATGATACTTATTTATAGGACGTAACCATAGGCTTTTATGCTTTCTTGAGAAAAAATTGTGATAATAAATCATTACCCGCATTCATTTCGCAGTTTTCTTCCGCTTCTTTGCTCTGCCCGCCAATCTGTGTTAATCCAAAGCTCGAAGAGCTTATTCATCTGTGGTAAATTCTTCTCCTCCACTTCTTTGTTCTACCCGCCAATCTGTGTGTGCGTAAAGCTCATAAGAGCTTAACGAACCTGTGGTTCTTCATTCTTCTCTCACAAAGCGCACTGTAAAACAAGTTTGGAATAACTATAATCACATAGAATCATCCCCCATCCCCTTCGCGTTCTTCGCGCCTTTGCGTGCCTCTCTTCCTGCTCCTTCAGCTCCGCCTACCATATCGGACTGTGACCTCTGCGTCGCGCGCAGCGCCTGTGTGTGCGTAAAGCTCATAAGAGCTTAACGCACCTGTGGTTCTTCATTCTTCTCTCACAAAGCGCACCGTAAAACAAGTTTGGAATAACAATAATCACATACAATATTCCCTATCTCCTTTGCGCCTTTGCGTGCGGTTATTTCTTGATGATTGTCAAGGATAATCAGATTTTTCGTAGTGAAGTAAGAACGAGAAAAATCAAGTATTATAATTTCCTTGCATTAACGACCCCAAGGGGCGTATGGCACCGGGGCTGGTTGTTATGACTGGCGAGTTTTTGCGAAGCAAAAGTCGAGAAGCAAGTGCGGCAGGACGCTGCACTTGCGACTATCTGCGACATCTGAGGATTTCTCTTCGCGTCTTACTCTTTATAATACTCGTATATCGCCTTATAGGCCGCATCTTCGCCCTTAAGATAACCTTCAAAAGTTTCCAAAATCTCTACGTCGGGAAAGGTTCCGCGGGAAGTATCTGTACTGCGCATTGTCAACTGGGGAACATTATCTATCTGTGTCGGGTATGCAAAATGACAGTTGAGCCTTTTCAATGTTTGCGGATGTACAGCGGTGTAATTTAAAACGGCTTGACCGGTTTCTTCTCCGAATATTTTTACATGAGGAAATATTCTTAACATTTCATCAATAAAGGTACAGGCTGCAGAATAAGTCCGGCCTGATGCAATAACTGCAATATTATACTTTTCAAGTTCCTCTTTATGTTCATAGAGAAGACTTGATATCTTAATCATATCATATACCTTGCCTCCGCTGTTGTAGCGTACATCAAATACGATTGTCTTGTACGTATGTTCATTCAGTTCTTGAATCAAATCACTTATCCAATTGTTTATACTGTATTCATATGAATCTCTAACAGAATTGAATGGGATGTAGAGTGTCTTGTTTTCGGGAACAGGTTTTATGCCGTAATTTCTGTTACGTAAAACAGGCACGGAGAAAGGAGTATCTGTTACCGGCTTCAGTGAGACATAGAAAGTTTTCTTTGGTATTGAAGGTCTGCATGTTAGTATCTTTGTTTTTCCTTCACTGGATTCGAGCGAGAATTGTAACTTCCCGTTTTTGCTAAATCCGTAATATACATAATCTTCATAATAATAGAGCCTTAATAAATTGTATTTTTTTCCTGCCGGCGTTTCCGAAGGGATATATTCTCCAACTTTATCTATGGCTTCTGCAGCTGAATAATCACCGATGCCGGTTAACTTCCAGCCAAGATATTTACTGTATTTTAAGGCAGCTCTAGTAACGTAAAAATCATTGCCGAAACAGCCGAACTCCAAGGGTGATATTTTAGTAATTCCGTTTTCATCTGATCCAGCGGTCAAATCAAAAAAAGATAGATGTGTGCAATTGTAGGCAGCAATAATTTTTTGAAGCCTGTAAACAATTTCCTGCCTTGAGAGTTTTCCTTCCAATACTTCATTCTGCAGCTGTTCAAATGGTACGGGATCATACAGATGCTTTACTGCAGAGCCGGGGGAAGATATATCAATTTTAATACTCTCAATATCATAATAAATTTGCTTCGGGGTAACATCACTCACAGTCGCTGTATCAGTTTTCTTACAGGCTGATAAGCTGATGATTCCTGCTAAAAGCATGAACAGGATAAGTTTTTGCAATACTTTCATTTTTTACTCTCTTCTCGTAAATTTTTATAGTATAATAACATAATTGAATAAAAAGGAGCAATGCACGTGGAAAATTTATATGCGCCTGAGTCATTTATACTGATGCAGAACGGCAGAGCAGCAAAAACAAAGGATTTGCTTTCAAGCAATGATCATTTTCTTCCCTTGTATACTCATAGCAATAAAGATTCCGCTCACATTATTTTTCAATGTCCCTCGGATAACGGAACTTATGAAATTGCCCGAATATCAGCTGAAAACGGAATTCAGTACGCAGTGCTGACACACCGGCTTTTAGCTGATAAGCCGCAGATCGAATATCAGTTATCAGCCTTACAAGAGGAAAGCGGGGACTTGTGCGGAGAACTCGACAGTCTGCGCTCATTGTTCGGCAGTATTATCAGTGAAACTCATGATGTTGATAGGTTAATTCATACTCTATATTCGAAAAATCCTTTCTACTATAATAAGGGGCGTCTTTTAAATTCTCAAGAAAAATTAATATCTGAATATTCTTATATGGAGGATAAAGATTTTGAAATTGGACTTACGAAGGAAAAATCGTATACTGCAAACAGCAGCTGTATTTTTGAAATCGGCCGCTGGACATCCGGTGCATATACGGGAACCTATGTTTTAATGTGGATAAAAGAAGATGCTGAGTGGAAGATATTATTTGATTCTAATTATTAGTATATTAGGCAGATTACCGATTATATAAGGAAGTAATTATGGACAGACAAAAAGCTTTAGATTTATGGAAAAAATACAATGACGACGACTACCTGTACCGCCATGCATTGTCAGTAGAAGCCGCCATGAGATGGTGGGCTGTAAAATACGGCGAAGACCCGGAGTATTGGGGAATAGTCGGACTCCTGCACGACGTAGATTATCAGCAGCATCCGGAAGAGCACCTTGTACACAGTGCTGATATGCTTTCATCTGCCGGATATTCTGCTGATTTTATACATGCCGTGGTAAGTCACGGGTACGGAATCTGCAGCGATGTCGAGCCTGTTCACATAATGGAAAAAGTCTTATACGCAGCTGATGAGCTTACCGGTTTTATCTATGCCTGCGCAATAATGAGACCTTCAAAGAGCCTCGATGATCTTGAGGCTAAATCTGTATTAAAGAAATTCAAGACGCCGGCCTTTGCAGCAAAAATTGACCGCACTGTAATTACACGCGGAGCTCAAATGCTCGGCCTTGAACTATCAGAACTTATTACAAATACCATAGAAGCGCTGAAACCTGTCGGTCTCGAAATTGGTTTACAAAAGATTTAGCTGTTAATTACCACTGATGAACACAGGCGCTGCGCGCACACAGATAGCCGCAAGTGCAGCGTCCTGCCGCACTTGCTTCTCGAGTATTTTGCTGCGCAAAAACTCACCAGTCGTAAAAGCCAGTTCCAGTGCCCTCCCTGGCAATCTTATCGTTAGGAGAAGTAACTTAACTCTCGCAAAGACGCAAAGTTGCTAAGCAGAAGTATAATCCATAGATGACGCCGATTTCACAGATTACTTTTTAAAGTGTTTTCATTTATGTTATTTTTCCTGCTTTAGCTCTACCCGCTAATCTGTGTGTGCGTAAAGCTCATGAGAGCTTAACGCACCTGTGGTTCTTCATTCTTCTCTCACAAAGCGCATCGTAAAACTGGTTTGGAATAACAATAATCACATAGAACCTTCTCCATCCCCTTCGCGTCTTTGCGTCTTCGCGTGCCCCTCTTCCTGCTTCTTCAGCTCCGCTCGACAATCTGTGTCCATCCAAAGCTCGAAGAGCTTATTCATCTGTGGTAATTCTTGATTACCACAGTTTCTCCGGATGCGGACATACACTCTTCTTCTTAAGGGCGAGGATATGCACAATGGCTCCGTTCATCAAGCAGGTATAGCGCGGCATGAAGGAAGAGCATTTTGAGCAAATAGAAAGGCGGGATTCGTATTCCTGCGGGGAACTTTGTTCAGAAGGCATCAGATCCATTTGATCTGCCAGCGACTGAACAAGTTCATCATCGAGAGGAGCAATAGAGCAGGCCTTACAGCCTGCCCTTGTTTCTACTTCAATCATTTTACTTCGAGCATTGAGACAGAGCGCGCAGGGAGCGTTACAGATATTTTTGTTCCGTCACTGCTTATACCGCTCATGTTTTGCGGAACAAGATTATCGGGGTTGTCGAAGGTATTGTGCTGATCAAGTGAGTTTCCTGCAAGCATCTTTCCCTTTACTCCGAAGCCTTTTACAGCAAGGCCCCTGACATCAATAACAATGTTTTGCTGTTCTGACGGATGCAGGTTAACAAGACTGATATGCAGTACTCCGTCCTTATCTTTTGAAGCTGATGCGTCAACAGAAGGAAGCGTGTATTTGTCGTTAGTCCAGTTATCAGTAGTAATGCTGATCGGGAGTGCCTGTGCATCATGATGCGGTGTAAACATTTCAAAGACATGATACGTAGGTGTTTTAACCATTTTATTGCCTTCGGTAAGTAATACAGCCTGAAGAACGTTTACCGTTTGCGCAATGTTTGTCATTTTTACACGGTCTGCATGCTTGTGGAAAATATGGAAATGGAGTGCAGCAACTAAGGCATCGCAAATTGTATTCTGCTGATACAAAAAGCCCGGATTTGTTCCCGGTTCAGTTTTAAACCAGGTTCCCCATTCGTCAACAA
>Ga0116182_1005103_pt1 | contig 11318 bp, 12 predicted proteins | sample AD_UKC077_MetaG_FD_89805 | JGI IMG/M metagenome (GOLD analysis project Ga0116182, IMG submission 89805) | Active sludge microbial communities of municipal wastewater-treating anaerobic digesters from USA - AD_UKC077_MetaG | ecosystem: Engineered > Bioreactor > Anaerobic > Digestate | place: USA...
ACGTTCAACATGATAGTGATATTGAGTTGATTGGATATAATATATTTGAACGTATTTCTAAAGAAGGACGTAAATATGGTATGTTCTTAGCACTTATAACACAAAGACCTAGTGAATTATCAGATACATGTGTATCTCAATGTATGAATTTTGTAATTCTAAGAACACTTCACCCAGTAGATTTAAAATACATTAAGGAAATGGTACCAAATGTATCTTCAGAAATTGTATTACAACTTAAAAACTTAAAACCTGGAAACTGTATTGCATTTGGTTCAGCATTTAAAGTTCCAACAGTAATGTACATCGATTTACCAAATCCAAGACCATTATCAAATAACGTTGATCTTGAGGATGTTTGGTATAACGATAAAGGACAACTTGCTGTTCCACAAGGTGCAGTACCAGGAATACCAAGTAATGTAATAAGTCAAGGACAAGCTGTTGGACAACAACCTGTTCAACAATCAGCAGTACCAGGACAACAAGTTGTTCCTCAACAGGGTACATATATACCACAACCAGTTCAACAACAACCAGTTCAACAACAAATGCCACAACAAACACCTAATCAGATGATGCAACAAATGCCAATTGCCTAAAGAAAAAGATTTTTCTTTTTCTTTTTCCAGTTTTATGATAAAATGATTAATAGTAAGAGTATGATATCAATTGGAGGATAAATATATGAAAGATAAATTAAAAGGATTCTTTGGTGGAGAAGAACCACAAGAAGTATCAAATGGAGATGAAACATATTACACAACATCACGTGAGGAATTTCATGAACAAAATGGAATGGCTGGATCAAAAATGATGTTGTTAGAACCACGCGCATATTCTGAAAGCCAACAAATAGCAGACTACCTAAAAAATAGAAGTGCCGTTGTTGTAAACTTAAAAAGAGTTACACCAGATCAAGCAAAAAGAATAGTTGACTTTTTGTACGGAACAATTTATGCTATAGGCGGAGACCTACAAAAACTAGGTGGAGGAATTTTCCTTTGTACTCCAAATAATGTTAACGTTGAAGGGAAAATTAGTGAAGATGTAGCACAAAATTCACAAAAATCAAACAGGGGTAAAAAATCAGAAACAGAAGATGAAGAAGAAGATTTCTTTTAATCGTTAACATTTTCTGAGGTGGTTCGATGGATAAATTTAGTTATGAGGAGAATGGTTACAACAAAACTGAAGTTAACCAATTTATTGATGATGTAATAAAACAAACTGAAGCAATAGTTGAAAGAGTAAAAAAACAGGAAAATGAGCTTGAACAACTAAGAAAAGAACTAAGTTTTTATAAAAATAGCCAAAATCTAAGTACAAAAAGTATAATTAATGCAGAAGAAGCAGGCGAACAAATAAGAAAAGCTGCAATTGCTGAAAGCGATATTATAATTTCTAACGCCAAACAAAATGCATCAAGAATTATCAATGAAGCATTAATTAAAGCAGAAACATTAGAAAACCACACTAAGAGATTAGAAGAAAATGTTAGAATATATAAAGCTAAATTAAAAGTTATTATCGAACAACAAAAAGTTATTATGGACGAAATGGATAGAACAAATCTAGATTCATAGGAGTCTAGATTTTTTTTGACATTATTTAAAACAATACTTATAATTAAAATAGGTGACAATATGAAAATAAGGAAATCAGTATTAAAAACATTAAATCTAATATTAACATTAGTTTGTATAGCTGGAATAGTTTATTCAGGTTATCACATAATAGAATGGTACAAAAATACTCAAGAAAACAATAATTTAAAAAATGAATTATCTAAAAGTATTGAAGTTGTTAAAGGTAAAAAAACGGATGATGAAAAAATAAATATAGACTTTGAAAATTTAAAACAACAAAATCCTGATACTGTAGCATATATAAAAGTAAAAAATACAAATATAGACTATATTGTAGTAAGGGGACAAGATAATAGTTACTATTTAAAACATAATTTTAATAAAGAATGGAATATAGCAGGATGGATATTTGCAGATTATAAAAATAGATTAGATGATACAGATAGAAATATAGTTGTGTTTGGCCACGATACAAAAGATGGAAGTATGTTTGGTACATTAAAAGAAACACAAAATATTGAATGGCAAGAAAAAAAAGATAATCAAATAATAGATTTTGTAACTGAAATGGGGCAATATAAATACCAAATTTTCTCAACTTATATAGTTGAACCGGAAGAATATTATATTAATACTAATTTTATAAGTGTTGAAGAATATAAAGAATTTGTTAATACAATAAAAGTAAGAAGTACATATGACTATAAAGTAGAAGTTAACGAAAATGATAAGATATTAACATTATCATCTTGCACTCCAAATGGTACAAAAAGAGTAGTTGTACATGCTAAAAGGCTTGAAAATTCCAAATAAAGAAATTATAATATAGCTCAAAAAAGGGTGACTATATGGAATTATTAAAGAAAAAAGTATATGAGATTGCAAAGAGAAAAGCACTTACAAGTGGTAGAGTATATTTAGTAGATTTGTATTCAATATACGAAAAATTTTATAGACAATATTTAGAATGTTATGATGAAAATCCTAATCTAAATAAATTAAGACCTCGTGCGGATAAAACAATAGTGGAAAACATTAGAAGAATGAAATTAAAGAGAGGCTCATCAGTAGCGGTATATTATTGTAATGGTCAATATAGGGAATTAATAACAGATATACCAATTTGTGGAATTAAGGAATGCATAGAAATAGATCCAAGTACTGGCAAGAACATAAAACTTCATATTGTCTACGGACAAGAAGAACCATTATTCTTTATATTCTCTGATTTTAGAAATCTATTTGAATATGGATGTGAGGAGTTATTAGATCAAGTGCCTAGAACAATAACTGATGATGAAAAGGAATTATATTACATTATACATAATAATCCGGAATTTTTTAGATTAGAACTTGAGAGTGATAAAGCAAGAGCAAAAATTGAATACAATGATGTATTGCTTGGATTTGCTCATGAAGATTTAAACCTAGAAGAGAACTTTAAAATGCAAAGATCAAAGATTATATATAGTAGAAATATACAAAAACAGCATAAATGTTAAAAATGCTTGACAAAAAACAACAAATGTAGTATAATTATAAACATGAAAGGGAGTAGTCCTGAGATAATTTAATCCGTCAAGTCGAGCAATCCGGATTAAATAATATTAACGTATTGGACAAGACTTTCGTATACATTAAGTATATGGAAGTCTTGTTTTTTTCTTCCATATACAAAAAAAGATTGGGGGAAATTATATGAAAAATAATGTATATTTAAATGAACAAAATTATGAGAGAGTAAACAAAAAAATTAAGATGGTAGGAACTATGATTATGTTAGCTGCATTAGGACTAATCATTTTAGGATTTGTTCTTAAAGTAGGTTCTATGGGAATTGACGTTCCTGCAATGGGTAGTGAAAATTGGTTTGAAATGGAAACTTATAGATCTAAAATGAGTTTTGGTGGAACTGGGTTAATAATGTTTGGTGTATGGCTAGAATTTGTTGGATGTATAGTTAGATATGTTGTAGGTAACAGAAGAGAAATAATGGCTTATAATGTTCAAACAACAATGCCAATTGCTCAGGAAGGAATTAGAACTATGGCTCCTACAATTGCAGAAGCTGGTGTAACAATGATGAAAACAATGGCTCCAGCTATGAAAGATGTTGCTGTAGAAATGGCACCTGCTTATTCAGAAGTTGCTAAAGGTATTGCTCAAGGAATTAAAGAAGGCTTAGACAAATAACTACTATTATAAATTAACAAAATCAAAAGGGAGTAGTTCGCATATTATGTAGATAATCCAACAATCGATTACAAAATCTGGATTATCTTTAAAGAACAAGACTTTTATATAAGAAATTATATAGAAGTCTTTTATTTTTGAAAGGAGAATTAAAATGAAAATAAAAAAATTAAACATTGCCGCATTAACAATGGCAGGCTTACTAATACCATATTCTTTATGTGGATGTGGTAAATCATCTAATGAAAAAACAGAAAGTCCAAAGCAAGAAGTTATTACAGAAACAACAACAGAAGAAAAAAAGATTACTAAAAGATTTGAAGTTGGAGAACATTATATAGCAGTAAGAATTGACGATCCGACAAAGCAAAACAAGCAATATGATTATATACCAGGGTATAAACCTGTAGGTATATCAACATCAGCATATGGGCAAAATTTCTATGGGATCGTTGGTTCAGAAATGTTATACATAAATGATTATCCCGTTGAGGTAACTGCAACAAGAGATAGAGATGGGATGCTTCAATTTAATTCATTTGGAAAACCATTAGGATATGAACGTGAAAAACGTGAAAAAATTGATGGTAAATTAAAATTTTTACCTGGAGAACACATTATTTCTGTACCTGTTTCAAGAGAGATGATAGAAGATAGTGACTTTGAAGTACACAAAGGATATGAACCAATAGGCATAGCAAAAGCAATGTCTGGAAAAAATTTTGCTGGATTTGCCGGAGCTTGTATTTTATATATAAACACAGAAACAGTATTATGTACAAAAGATGAAAATAATGAATACACAATTTTTGGAATACCAGAAGAAGTAGAAAAAGTAAATATTAAGTAATAAGGAGGAAATTTTATGAGTATGTTATCATTTTATTTATTACAAAAAGCGATAAATGAATCAAATAAAAAATCATTTGATGGTAATAATGCATTAATATTACCAGTAGTAGTAGGAGGAGCCTTAACTGTAACAGCATTAACAGGTGTAGCAATAACAGCATGTTTAAGCGACAAGGAAAAAGAGGAAAATCAAACAAAAATTATTCAAGAGATAGATGGACCATCTAAAACATATGATGTAGGAGAACATATAATATCAGTTCCAATTGATTCACCATTAGAAATTCCTCAACAATATGAATATCACCCAGGATATAAACCAATAGGTATCACATCAACAGCATATGGAAAAGTAGCAGCAAGAGATGGTGGATCATGCATTTTATATGTAAATGAAACAGAAGTAGAAGCAAAACCAAGTAATATTGTTGATGATGAGTATCAATATACTAATTTTGGAGAACCAACTGAATATGAAGAGATTCAATATACAGAAAGTGTAAATACATTTGATTTTCCAGCAGGAACACATATATTATCCATTCCAGTAGATGATCCAACAGATAATAAAAACTTAGAATATATGTTCCACGAAGGATATGAACCAGTAGGAGTAGCATCAGCAGCATATGGACATAATGTTGATCATAATGCAGGAACATGTATTTTATTCGTTAATACAGAAGATGTAACTGTAGAAAAAAATGAAGAAAACAAATTTACAGAATTTGGAACAGTAAAAGAAAATCAAAAAGTAAAAGTAAAAATTTAATTCAATAATAGGAGGGAAAGGTTATGTCAAAAAAAGGAGAATTTTTTAAAACTTATATGGCCTATATTATAGGCTTATCAGTATCGAATTTAATTGGATATTGTGGAGAAAGTTTTCATGCAAAAAGATATGAAAAAAATCTAGATACAAAATCTATTGTATATGAAAACACAGGAGAAATAGAAATATTAGAACCAGGAGAACATGTTGTAGTAGAAAAAGTTGATAGTCCATTAAACGAAAGTGTGCAATATACATCACATCCAGGGTATAAACCAGTAGGCTTTGCTACTTCATCATATGGAAGAAGTGAAGTAAAAGAGGGAGAAACATGCATAATGTTTATAAATGAAGACGTTGTACAAGCATCTGTTACAGGAACAGTAGATGGAAAAAATTATTGTAGTGATTTTGGAATACCAATTGATTATGAAAAGACAATAAAAGAAGATTTAACAACAAAAACATTTGCCCCAGGAGAACATATAATTTCAATTCCAGTCTCAAATCTAGTAGACGATGGATTTGTATACGAATGTCATGAAGGATATGAACCGATTGGAATTTCAACTGCGTCACATGGTAAAAATTTTAATATTCATACAGGTTCAGCAGTTCTATATGTAAATATAGAAGAAGTAACTTGTAAAAAAACAGAAGATAACAAATATACAGAATTTGGTACACCAAAAGAAGAACAAAAAAATTTAATAAAATAATAAAATATAGGGGGAATAATTATGAATCCATTTTTAATGCACGCGATATTAAAAAAAGCAAAAAAGAATGGCAAAATAAACTCATTACCAGATGTAAATCCAAAAAACGTAATATGTATAGCAACAGGAATTGTTGTAATAGGTGGAGCATTTGGCTTAATTACACATATCGCTAAGGAAGAAAAACAGAACCAGATAAATGCAGAAAAGGTTGAAGAAAATGTCAATCCTACAATATTTGATGAAGGAGAACACATAATATCTGTACCTATTGAAGGATCACTAGATGAAAAACAGGTAGTTGAGTATCATTCAGGATATAAACCAATTGGTATTGCATCCACAAAATATGGGAAGGCAGCTTATCAGGAAGAAACTTGCATTTTATATGTAAATGAAACACCTGTTGAAGTAAAGCCGTCTAAAAAAGACGGAGAAAATTATATTTATGAAGAATTTGGTTCACCAATAGAAATAGATGAAAAGAAAATTACAGAAGATCTATATACAGTTGATTTTCCAGCAGGAACACATATATTAGTAGTTCCTAATGATTGCAAGGCACATCAAACAAATCAATATAAGTATCATGAAGGATATGAGCCGATAGGTTACACAATTACAACAGAAAAAGATGGATATTTATATGATGGTAAATGTAGTGTCTTATATATAAATACAGAAGATGTAATCGTTAATAAAAATGAAGATAACAAATATACAGAATTTGGTACACCAAAAGAAGAAGCAAAAGTAAATTTAAAAAAATAAGGAGATGATGTTATGTATCCATTTTATTATCACAATATGAAAAACAATAGAGAAAGAGGTGGCTCAGCAGTATCTTTAACTTCACTTATAGGACCATTTATAGTCGTATTTGGAGGAGTTACATTATTAGGTTCGTGTCAAATGGCATTAAAACAAAAAACAATTGATGAGAAAAATCCATCAACTAGTTTTAATGAATCAGAATCAGAAACAAGAGAATTTTTACCAGGAGAGCACATTATTTCTGTAGTAATCGATAGCCCATTAGATAATGCAAAACAATACAAATACCATCCAGGGTATAAACCAGTAGGAATTGCAACTGCTACACATGGTAAATATGATAGTTCTGACAGTGGTTCTTGCATTTTATATGTTAATGATTATACTGTAGAAGCAAAGTCAACAGGTATTAAAGATAATGAACCTTTCTTTGGTGAATTTGGTATTCCAACTGATTATGTTCAAACTGAAACAGTAGAATCAGATACAATAATTCAATTCGCCCCAGGAGAACATATATTATCAATACCAATTGATGATCCAACAGATTTTAATGTACAATATACATTCCATGAAGGATATGAACCAATAGGAATAGCAACTGCGTCATATGGGCAATATGATGATGAATCAGCAGGATCATGTATTTTATATGTAAATTCAGAAAATGTTGAGTTTGAAAAACAAGATGATAATGTATATGTTGAATTTGGAAAAGTAAAAGAAGAGCCCAAGACTTTAACTAAGAAAAATACAATGAACTAAGAAAAGTAATATAAAAAATATAAATAAAATAGTAATTATTGCCATAATAATATATAATCAAATAAAGGAGATATATTATGAATGATGAAATAAAACTATCATCACAAGAAGAAACACAATTATTAGAAAAAGAAATAGCAAGTAGTGCAGAAAAACACAGATATGAAAACTTTATGATTAATAATAGAGCAGATAATTATAATGTAAAAAAATCACATAATGAAATTTCTGAAAATGAGATTGCTAAACAAATAGCATCATCTGCTGCAATAAAAGATTTTCAAGAGGAAATGTTGGAGAGAGAACTTGCTACAAAAGCAATGCTAGACGAGTATAATAAAAATAAAAATATAGTAGATAATAATAACACAAGCAATATTTTTAATAGTAAATAATTGTTGTAAATATAATTAAATTGTGTTATATTAGTCCTTGAAAGCACGTGCGAAAGACGGAATATTTTGGATTATTAGAGAGCTTGTGGTTGGTGAAAACAAGTTATGAAAAAATATTCGGATCACTTTCAAGTTGCGATTTATGGATAAGATAAATACGGTGACGCGTTATAGTTTATAGAGGTAAGTTTGTTCTTACAAATTAAGGTGGTACCACGAACTATTCGTCCTTATGGATGAATGGTTCTTTTTTATTTAATCCAAACATAGAATAAAGAAAGGGTGATTGTATGTTATTACAAGCATTATTATTAATATTTGGCTTTGTAGTATTAATCAAAGGAGCAGACATATTTGTAGATGGAGCAAGTGGTGTTGCAGAAAACTTCAAATTGTCAAAAATGTTGATAGGATTAACAATAGTTGCATTTGGAACAAGTGCTCCAGAATTTGTAGTAAGTGTTAAGTCATTATTATCAGGAAGTGGAGATATTGTTTTAGGAAACGTAATTGGTAGTAATATCTTAAATATTTTACTAATTTTAGGATGCTCTGCATTATTTCATTCATTGAATGTAAAAAATAATACAGTAAAAAAAGAATTACCAATCACAATGCTATTTACATTAGTTTTTGCAGTATTATTATCAGATTCAGTATTTGATAAAGGTATAGTAAATACATTTACAAGAGGAGATGGAATTGTTTTATTACTATTCTTCTGTGTATTTATTTATTACCTAGTTACAATTGCAAGAAATAAAGTAGAAAAAGAAGAAACAACGGAAATGATGAAATTACCAAAAGCAATAGCTTTTACAATTGTCGGTATTATATCAATAATATTAGGAAGTAATTTCGTAGTTGATTCAGCATCAAAAATAGCAGAAATCCTAGGAGTAAGTGAAAGAATTATAGCATTAACAATTGTAGCATTAGGAACATCTCTTCCTGAACTTGTAACAAGTGTTACAGCAACAAGAAAAGGAGAATATGATATTGCAATAGGAAACGTTGTTGGTAGTAACATATTCAATATTGGTATGGTTATAGGCGTACCAGTAGCAATATTTGGAGAAATAGGAAGTATAACATTTAGTTATATAGATTTAATAGTAATGATTGCATCAGCAGTATTATTATTTATGTTTTCTTTTAGAGATTATAAGATATCTAAAAAAGAAGGAATTGTATTCTTAATAGTATTTGTAACATATTATAGTTATGTTTTATTAAGTTAGGAGTGGTAGTATGAAATTTGAAAAATTAGAACAAGGTAAAATAAACGAAGTAGAACAAAAATATAGTAAATATTGGGATGAAAAAGAAATATTCAAAAAAAGTATTGATAATAGAAAAGATAATGATAACTATGTATTCTATGATGGACCAGCAACAGCTAATGGTATGCCAGGAATCCACCATATGATGGCAAAATTATTAAAAGATACAATTTGTAAATACAAGACTATGCAAGGACATAGAGTAGTAAGAAAAGTAGGATGGGATACACATGGATTACCAGTAGAAGTTCAAGTTGAAAAAGAACTTGGATTTAATGGTAAAGGTGATATTGAAAAATATGGTATCAAAGAATTCAACCAAAAATGTCGTGAAAGCGTTTGGAAAAATGAAGAGTTCTTCACTAAATTTACTAAAGAAATGGGACAATTCATTGACCTAGAACATCCATATGTTACATATGATAATAACTATATTGAAACTGAATGGTGGATATTAAAGAAAATCTTTGATGAAGGATATATCTATGATGGATTAAAAATAGTTCCATGGTGTCCAAGATGTGGAACAGGACTTGCTTCCCACGAAGTTGCTCAAGGATATAAAGAAATTTCTGTTAATACAGTTTATGTTCCATTTAAAGCAAAAGATGAAGAAAATACTTATTACTTAGTTTGGACAACAACTCCATGGACATTAATGTCTAATATTGCATTATGTGTTAATCCAAATGAAACTTATGTTAAATGTTTATCAAAAGGATATAACTTTATCGTAGCAAAAGCATTAGCTGATAAGATTCTTGGAGAAGACTATGAAGTAGTAGAAGAATACAAAGGTAAAGATTTAGAAAATAGAGAATATGAACAATTAATGCCAATATTAAGTGTTCCAGAAAACAAAAAATCATTCATCGTTACATGTGCTGATTACGTAACAATGGAAGATGGTACTGGTATAGTTCATATTGCTCCAGCTTTTGGACAAGATGACTATGAAGTAGGATTAAAATATGATTTAGCAATGCTAAATCCAGTAGGTGAAGATGGATGCTATACAGAAGGTCCATGGAAAGGAAGACTTGTAGTTGATCCAGAACTTGAAGTTGAAATCATCAAATACTTAGCAAGTAATGATAAACTATTCAAAAAACAAAAAATGAACCATGACTACCCACATTGTTGGAGATGTAAAACACCACTTGTTTATTATTCAAAACCATCACTATATATTAAAACAACAGCAAAGAAAGATGAAATTATTAAAGAAAATAACAAGATAAATTGGTATCCAGACTACGTTGGAGAAAAAAGATTTGGTAACTGGCTAGAAAATATGAATGACTGGGCAATCTCAAGAAACAGATATTGGGGAACACCAATACCACTATGGAGATGTATCTGTGGCCATGATGAAATGATTGGTTCAAGAAAAGAACTTGTTGAAAAAGCAATTGAAGATATTGACGAAACAATTGAATTACATAGACCATATGTTGACGATGTTCATATTAAATGTCCACACTGTGGAAAAGAAATGACAAGAGTTAAAGATGTAATGGACTGTTGGTTCGATTCAGGTTCAATGCCATTTGCTCAATATCATTATCCATTTGAAAACAAAGAACTATTTGAAGAACAATTCCCAGCAGACTTTATTGCAGAAGGAATTGACCAAACAAGAGGTTGGTTCTATGCATTACTTGTTGTATCAGTATTTGTAACTGGAAAATCTTCATATAAAAACGTATTAGTAAATGACTTATTACTAGATAAGTATGGACAAAAGATGCATAAATCAAGAGGAAATGCAATTTCACCATTCGAAATAATGGAAGAATATGGTGCAGATACAGTAAGGTTCTATATGTTAAACACATCACCTGTATGGACTCCATTAAAGTTTGATGAAGAAGGATTAAAAGAAATCTATTCTAAATATATTTCAACTCTAAAGAATGCATATTCATTCTTTGAAATGTATGCTAATGCAGATAATATTGATCCAAGAGAATATG
>Ga0116182_1005113_pt1 | contig 11310 bp, 6 predicted proteins | sample AD_UKC077_MetaG_FD_89805 | JGI IMG/M metagenome (GOLD analysis project Ga0116182, IMG submission 89805) | Active sludge microbial communities of municipal wastewater-treating anaerobic digesters from USA - AD_UKC077_MetaG | ecosystem: Engineered > Bioreactor > Anaerobic > Digestate | place: USA...
ATAGAGAACACATGATGCCGCAAAGTACTTTTAATAGTAATTATCCGATGTATTCTGATTTGTTTTTTGTAATTCCGACCGATGCCAGAATTAATCAGTTACGAAGTAATTATCCATACGGAATGTCGGGAACCACCAATTACTGGTTATTTACAAACGGTTCTAAAATTAATAAGAATGGTACACCAAATTCTGGTTACACAGGAAGAGTTTATGAGCCTGTCAATGAATTTAAAGGTGACATCGCCAGAAGTTTATTATATTTTGCCGTTCGATATGAAGGTAAACTCAACTCTTTTAATTTTTATAATGGAACTTCAGCTGCAAATGATACGAGTCCGTTAGACGGTACCGAAGAAAAAGCTTTTGAAGATTGGTATATCGCGATGTTGCAGCAATGGAGTACTCAGGATCCTGTTTCCCAAAGAGAAATTGATAGGAACAATGCCGTTTTCAATATTCAAAAAAACAGAAATCCTTTTATTGATCATCCGGAATGGGTCAATTTGATTTGGTCCCAATCTCCGGTTACTAGTGCGCCGCAAATTGCTTCAAATTTAGTAAGTTCGAAAACCAGCGCTTATTTTGTTAATTTATCCTGGACTCCTTCGGTAGATTCAAATGTGATTGGATACAAAGTCTATCAAAACGGAATTTTTGTAGATTATAGTAAAACCAACTCTATTGTAATTGATCATCTTACGCCATCAACAACTTATAATTATACCGTAAAAGCTTACAACAGTAATTATATGGAATCTGCTGATAGTAATTTGTTATCAGTGACTACTTTAAATTCTGATATTTTCGCGTCGGATTTAATGATTACAAAATATCTGGAAGGATCAAGCGATAACAAAGCACTTGAAATTACCAATAAAACAGGTCATCCTGTTAATATGAATAAATACCGCCTGAATATTCAGTATTACAGTGGTACCAATTACTATTTTCCTGCACCTTTTGAACTCGATGGAACAGTCGGAAATAATGAAACCTTCGTCGTCTTAAATCCAAAGTCTAATTTTTCATGTATAACTCCTGATCAAGCACGATTTGTTACAGATGCGCCGCAAATTACTTATGACGGAAGTAATTATGTTGAACTTAAATACCTTAATACAACTGTAGAAAGCATTGGAACAACAGGAGTTAATAATTTCTCAATTTTAGGAAATGTTTCCTTGTATAGATTACCCTCCGTTGTTCAACCAACGAAGACTTTTGATTTGTCAGAATGGAAAGCATTCCCATCTAATTACTGCCAAAATGTAGGCGTTTTGGGTGTTTCAAACGGTAATACGCAAACAGAAAATGCATTCTCAATATATCCGAATCCTGTTGTAGGAAATACTTTAGTGGTAAATGGTTCGCAACTAGAAAGCATTCAAAATGTTTCGGTGATTGATCTTGCGGGAAAACTGATTTTGCAAGAAATTCTACCCTTTAAAAATAAAAATACAATCGATGTTCATCTGTTAAAAACTGGAGTTTATATTCTTCAGCTTGATGGTCAAACCGTGAAGTTTATTAAAAAATAATTCAACATTTGTAGGATTCATAATCTCATCAATTCATTTTGGTGAGATTTTTTTTTAATGAAACTTAATCCTGAACCAAGTACAATTTCATCCTCGCTTCGTATTCTGGTTTTAGTTTGAGGAACTTCCACATTTTTTTATCGCTCTTTTCTGTCAACCGAAAGTAAATGATTTTATCTGCCGAATATTTAAAATAGGGGTGATTTCTTAACCATTCTTCGGGAGCATCTGATAATTTGTATTTTACAATGTTCGATTGGTCGAGTTTTGAAATGGTAATTAATTTCTGTGCAAGATCTTTATCGATTTCATAGGTCTCGACTATCTGTTGGGTATTTGCAAATCCCCCTAATTTTTTACGGAAACTGAGCATCATTGCAGCGCTTTTTTCATCAAAACCAAACTCGATCATTTGCCGAAAAGTAATTTTATTTAAATCAATATTTGAAAAATCGGTTTTGGCTTCTGGAGCAGAAACTTTAGGCTCAGAACCGAAATTGGTCTCCATTTTTTTTGACGAAATGGTTTTGAAATTGTTGGGATTTAATATAATGTACGGTTTCAACTCTTCCATTTTCTCTGGAGAAATTACGAAACAGTTTGCGATTTCCTCTATATTTTTAAAACTGCCTTTCAAATTTCTGTTTCGATAATTCAATATGACTTGGGCTTGTTTTTCAGAAAACCCCAATTTTCTCCAACCTTCAAAATCAGTGATATTAGGATCGAAATTCTGATAAATTGCAGGTGGTTTTTCAAAGTTGGTACTTTTGAATTTTGAAGAAGTTGCCTGGTTTTCAGGTGTTTTTTCAGGGAGCAAAAGATAGGGTTCCATTTTGCGATAGTTTTCATCGGTGATCATGAAACACGCTTTAAATTTTTCTTTGCTTAAAAAACTTCCGCCTAAATAGTTTTTATATTTTAAAATTGAATTGGCTTGGTTTTCTGTGAATCCCATTTTTACAAAATCATTAATGCTAAAATGGTCAGGATTAAATTTTCCTGGTATTTTAAGTTCTTTTTTTTGGTGTGTTTTGTAATTGTTGGAATAATTGCTGGAACTTTCATAGCCACCGGAATAATAGCTTTTATTTGGAGATGAACCCGATTCAGGAAGCAAAATATACGCTTCAATTTCATCGAATTTCTTTGCAGAAATCGCATAACATTTTTTAAGTTGCGCTTTTGAAGTAAAATTTCCGCCCACCACTTCTTTGTATTTAAAAAGCGTTGCAATTTGTCTTTCTGTAAATCCCATTTCTTTCCAATCTTCTTCTGTCAAAGCATTCGGATTGAATTTTTTTAAAGGAATTTTCTCTGAAATCGTATTTTCTTCAGAGGTAAAAGTAGGAGAGGTTGAGGTTTTTTCTTTGTTGTTAAAATACAGCAAACTTGAAAACAGAATCACCCCAGAACTAGCGAATCCTAAAAAATAATTTTTAGCGGCGGAGAATTGGATTTTGAAACTCATGACACTATGTTTTTGCAAACATAATATCCTTTTTGAAAAAAAAAGCCGTGAAAAAAACCCTTTTTCGACCGTGAAAATCACCCTTTTTTGACCGTGAAAATCACCCTTTTTATTCGGGTTTTTCTACCAGAGAATCTTTTAATTTTTGTAATTCTGCTTTTACAAATTCCAAGCGGTCAATCATACTCACGGTTTCGGAGATTTTTGAGTTGGTTGTTAAGGCAATTCGTGCGCCATCCAAAGTATAGCCTTTCTCCTTTACTAAATGGTAGATGATTTTCAGATTTTTAATATCTTCTGGCGTGAAATAGCGGTTTCCTTTCTTGTTTTTTTTGGGCTTAATAATGGGAAATTCTTGTTCCCAATACCGAATCAGTGATGCGTTCACATCAAATGCTTTTGCCACTTCACCGATGGAATAGTAGAGTTTGTCTGGTAAATTTAATTTCATTTTAAATAAGTCACAACTTCAAATTTACATAAAATTCAGAAGGTAGAAAATTTTGTTTTAGTAATTTTAGTAAGCGATTTCAATTTTCAATTTCTTGTTTTTTAATCTTTGATTATCCAACTTTTTTAAAAGTGCTACTACTTTTTGTCGGTTTACGGCCACATAAGAAGTGGTGTCTTTTACCTCAATGAGACCAATATCGTCTTTTTCTAATTCTCCTTTTTTGATGAGGAAACCTACGATATCAACTTTATTGACCTTGTCTTTTTTACCGGCACTGATATAAATGGTAAGATACGGCGTTCTTGAAGGCATTTTATAATCCTGTGTCAGTTTTTCTTCGGGCGTATTTTTTTTAATGAAAGGGAAATTTTCATCTTCAGTCATTATTAGATAGACGAAACCTTTTGCATTCATTCTCGCAGTTCTTCCGTTTCTGTGGATGAAAGCGTCTTCTTTTGGAGGCAATTGATAATGAACAATCGATTCTACTTCGGGAATGTCTAAACCTCTTGAAGCTAAATCGGTCGTAATTAAAATTCGGGAAGAGTCATTTTTAAATTTGAGTAGGGCACGTTCTCTCTCGTCTTGTTCCATTCCGCCATGAAAAGTTTCGCGGGAAATACCTTTTTCTTTTAATAATTCAGAAATACGATCAACTGCATCTCGGTGATTACAGAAAATCAAAGTTCTTTTATTTCCTATTTTGCACAAAAGTTGAAAAAGCGTTTCTAATTTTCCTTCAGAAGTCGTGATAACTTTTCTTAATTGAAAATCGGGCTTTATTTCCAATACTTTCAGGAAATCAACGGTCGCTTCGTTATTTAAACCTGTGAATGCTGGAATTTCGGTCATCGCAGTTGCAGAAGTCAAAATTCTTTGCGAAAGAAGCGGCATTTCACTGATAATTAAACTCATATCATCATGAAAACCAAATTCTAATGATTTATCAAATTCGTCTAAAACTAAAGTTTTAATCGTAGTTGCATCGAAATTATCATTTTTTAAATGGTACGCAATTCTACCGGGAGTTCCTATTAATAAAGCTGGAGATTCAATTAAATTATTGACTTCAATTTTTTTATCGTGACCGCCGTAGCAAACACTCACTTTAAAATTAGTTCCCATTGATTTGAAAACTTGCTCAATCTGTAAAGCCAATTCTCTTGAAGGAACCAAAATCATGGCCTGAATTCCTGAATTTTCTTTTTTAAGATTTCTTAGAACCGGAAAGAGAAAAGCAAGTGTTTTTCCTGAACCTGTGGGAGATAAAAGAAGAAGGTCGTTTTCGTTTTCAGAAGTTTTGTATGCAGATTTCTGCATTTGATTCATGTCTTGAATCTGTAGATTTCTATAAATTGACTGTAATTCCATTTTGCAAAGTTACGAGAAAGGAGTTGGTTTCTCCTTCATTATCCCTGCAAATCTAAACAAATCCGAATAGTGCTATTTGAAGATAATGTAGTAATTGCAAATCTTTGTCGTAAAATCAATAGATAAAATTCAAATAAATTACTTATTATTTTTTTTTTTTGTAAATTTATTGAAAATAATTTTTTATCTCACGGAAGTTTCGTTAAATTTGGAAAACAAAAATTATTATTATGAAAAAAAATCTATTAACTTTAGTGATCCTTGTTGGATCAATGATTAGTGCACAAACTTATTCTGGTGGAAATCTGAGTACAGGTGCAACAACAAGTACAAGTGTAGCTGCACCTGCAGGTTACACCTGGAGCGAATTACAAAGCCCGAATACTACTTTTGGAGCTGGTGGACAAGTAACTGCAACCGCTAATAATAGATTGGCAGATGACTTTGTTGTTCCCGCAGGAGAAAGTTGGGCTATTTCGTCTGTAGACGTTTTCGCATATCAAACAAGTTCAACAGCTTTTCCTATCGATCAACTCAATTTACGAATTTGGAATGGTAGTCCTGCTGCTGCAGGAACATTAGTGTTTGGTAGTGCCACAACTAATATACTGAATGTTGCAGGTAGTGGAGATTCTTTTATGTATAGAGTAGCTGCATCTGCCGTAGGTACAACCAGACGAATTTGGAAATTGAAGGCAACTGTAGGGCAATCACTTTTACCAGGAACTTATTATCTAGACTTTCAAGCACATGCGATAAATGATGGGAATGTATTTTTTCCACCTGTTACGATTGTAGGATCTCCAGCGCCAAGTGGAGCTAATGCTATCCAAGCAATTTCAGGAACATGGGCGTCATTAATAGATGCAGGTTCTACTGCTGTACAAGCTTTGCCTTTTATAGTAAACTACGTAGCAACTTCATTGGGAACTTCCGAATCAAGACAATTGGATAGCAGAGTAGTTGTTTATCCAAATCCAACGGTAAATACTTTTAAATTAAGTTTGCCACCTGAATCCTTAGGAACTAAAACAGAAGTAAGTGTTTATGACCAATCAGGTAAGAAAGTGAAAAACTTTAAAGTTTCTGAGTCTTACAATGTAAGTGACTTGCCAAAAGGGATTTATTTAATTAAAGTTGATGATGGAAATAATATTAAAGCAACAAAATTGATTAAAAATTAAGTTGATTTAAATGCTTGTAGAATGGGTGTTCGAATGAACATCCATTTTTTATGAACATGATCTAAATATATGACGTAGAATTAATAAAAATCTGTATCTTTGCACCACTTTTTGTGGAAGCATTTGGCGCAGTTAAAACATTAACAATTAACATCTTCTCTATTTTTCATCACACCACATTGAGCCAAAATTGAAAAATTTAGAATACAAATTATTTATTTTATGTCAGAAACGACAGACAAAGCAGGGGTTCTTTTGAACCAAAACGTAGCTCCAGAACAATTTGATTGGGATTCATTTGAATCAGGTTTAGATGCAGAAGCTAGAAAAGAGAAAAGCGATTTGGAAGAAATCTATAATGGATCTCTTAACAATCTTCAAGACAATGACGTATTAATTGGTAGAGTTGTAAGACTTACCGACAAAGAAGCAATTGTTGATATCAACTTCAAATCTGAAGGGGTTATTTCTCTAAACGAATTCCGTTATAACCAAGGACTTGCTGTAGGCGACGAGGTGGAAGTAATGGTTGACAGAAGAGAAGATAAATCAGGTCAATTGCAATTATCTCACAAAAAAGCAAGAACGCTTAAAGCTTGGGATCGAGTAAACGAACTTCACGAAACAGGTGAAATCGTAAACGGTTTTGTAAAATCAAGAACCAAAGGTGGTATGATCGTAGATGTTCACGGTATCGAAGCTTTCTTACCAGGTTCACAAATCGATGTAAAACCAATCAAAGATTACGATCAATTCGTAGGAAAAACAATGGAATTCAAAGTTGTGAAAATCAACCCAGAATTTAAAAACGTTGTAGTTTCTCACAAAGCATTGATTGAAGCAGATCTTGAAGGTCAGAAAAAAGAAATCATTGGTCAATTAGAAAAAGGACAAGTTCTAGAAGGAACTGTTAAAAATATTACTTCTTACGGGGTATTCGTAGATTTAGGTGGTGTTGATGGATTGATCCATATTACAGACCTTTCTTGGAGCCGTGTTAATCATCCATCAGAAATCTTGGAAGACGGACAAACTGTAAAAGTAGTAATCCTTGATTTCGATGACGAGAAAACAAGAATCCAATTAGGAATGAAGCAATTAGAAGCTCATCCTTGGGATGCACTTTCTGCGGATCTTAAAGTTGGTGATAAAGTAAAAGGAAAAGTAGTAGTTCTTGCTGACTATGGTGCATTCGTTGAGGTTGCTCCAGGTGTTGAAGGATTAATTCACGTTTCTGAAATGTCTTGGTCTACTCACTTAAGAAGTGCAGGTGATTTCGTAAAAGTTGGTGATGAAGTAGAAGCAGAAATCTTAACTTTAGATAGAGAAGACAGAAAAGTTTCTTTAGGAATGAAACAATTAAACCAAGATCCTTGGTCTAATATCGAAGCAAAATATCCAGTAGGTTCTGAGCACACAGGAACAGTAAGAAACTTTACTAATTTCGGTGTATTCGTAGAACTAGAAGAAGGTATCGATGGATTAATTTACATCTCCGACCTTTCTTGGACTAAGAAAATCAAACACCCATCAGAATTCTGTGCAGTTGGTGATAAATTGAAAGTTGTTGTTCTAGAATTAGATACAGCAGCAAGAAGATTATCATTAGGACACAAACAATTGTTAGAAAATCCTTGGGATAAATTTGAAACTAAATACGCTGAAGGAACTGTACACGCAGGAAAAGCTACAGAAGTATTCGATAAAGGTGCACAAGTACAGTTTGACGATGCTGAAGTTGAAGCATTCTGTCCATCAAGATTATTAGAGAAGGAAGACGGATCTAAAATCAAAAAAGGAGAAGACGCTCAGTTCAAAGTAATCGAATTCAACAAAGAATTCAAAAGAGTAGTAGTATCTCATACAGGAATCTTCAGAGATGAAGAAAAGAAAAATGTAAGAGAAAACACTAACACTTCATCTTCTAAACCAGCATCATCTTCAAATAATGAAGAGAAATCAACACTTGGTGATTTAGATGTTTTAGCAGAATTGAAAAAGAAAATGGAAGGGAATTAATCCTGATTTTCAGTCATAAAAAGAACGCCTCAATAACATGAGGCGTTTTTTTGTGTTAAATATTCAAAACATATCGATTTTTTTTATAAATTCGGTGCCAGTTAATTAATATATATGAAAAATAGAAATTTACCCTTGAAAATTGCGGCGGTTTGCTTTATGTTTTCTTTTGGTAGTGTGAATGCGCAGGATTTTAAATCGATTATCCAGAATCACATTTCCGCAAAGAATACATTTCTAAAACCTGATCTCAATCACTTTGAAATCGTCAATCAGGATTACTCCAAGTCCATGAATGGTGAAGTTGTAAAAATTCAACAGTCCTTTAATGGTATTCCAGTATACAATGCGGTTGGTACCGTATTGATCAAGGATGCTAAAGTTACTTACGCTAATGAATCTTTTACTAAAAATTATGTAACTGCTGCACAGCCAAGTTCAGCGAAACCAACCAAGTCAATTTTTGGTGATGTTGCGCAGAATTTGAATTTGAAAAACAGCAATACCTATGAAATTATAGGGATCAATGATGCTGACAAAGACGGAGCATTTGTAAAAACCCGCTTGATTTATTTTCAAACAGAAAATAATGACCTTAAACTATGTCATGAATTTATCTTTGAAGAAAAAGGAACTTCTAACTATTGGGATATCCTAGCTGATGCAACTACAGGCCAAATCTTAAGCAAACAAAATCTTACCCTGTCGTGTACCTTTAAACATAATGCTTATAGCCATGATTATTCAGCACATACACCAGAAGGTTTTACAAGCGACTTCTCGGCAGATTCTAGTCAGAAAATTGGCGCTTTAGCACCTTTAGATGCAAGTTACCGAGTTTTCGCTTTGCCACTTGAAAGTCCAAATCACGGTGCAAGAACTTTGGTTAATAACCCTTGGTTTTCAGATGCTTCTCCTGAAGGATGGCATTCAATCCCAGGAGGAAGTTTTACTGGAAATTACAATACTACAAGAGGAAATAACGTAATGGCTTACGACGACAAAGCCAATTTAAATGCACCCGGAGCTTATGCTGATGGTGGAGCAAACAGATTATTTGATTTTCCTTATGTAGTAAATGATACTGCAGGTAATCTTAATTCTTCTACAACCAACCTGTTTTATATAAATAATAAAATTCACGATATTTTCTATCGTTTAGGATTTACAGAAACAGCTAGAAATTTCCAGGGATGGAATTTTAGCAAAGGTGGTTTACAAAACGATTATGTTCAAGCTGAATCGCAAGATGGTGGTGGAACAGATAATGCAAATTTTGCGACCCCGGGAGATGGATCTAGACCAAGAATGCAAATGTACCTCTGGAATCCTGCAGTTGTTGAAAGAGTATTTTATAATGCCCCTTCTGAAGCTGTTGGAAGATCAGTTGTGAACTATATTTCTACCACTTTTGGTCCTGCGTTAGATGCAACAGGTGTAACTGCAGATGTGACATTGTCTCCTATTTTAGATGCATGTACTGCACTTCCTGCAGGCTCTCTTGCTGGTAAAATTGGTTTAATTGAAAGAGGAACTTGCGCATTTACCGTAAAAGTGAAAAATGCACAAGATGCAGGTGCTTCTGCCGCGATTATTTATAGTTTACCAACATCAGCACCAACATCAGGAATGGCAGGTGTGGATGCTACCATCACAATTCCTTCCGTTTTGATTGAAAATGCAGAAGGACTTTACATGAAAAACCTCTTAACTTCAAAAACGGTTAATGTAACCTTGAAATATGATCCGGCTACCCAAAAAACCAGAGACGGTAGTTTTGATAATGGTATTGTGGTTCACGAATATGGTCATGGAATTTCTAACAGAAATACTGGTAATGGCTCATCTTGTCTTAGCTCATCAGTTTCTAAAGAACAAATGGGTGAAGGTTGGTCTGACTTCTTTGCATTGATGTTAACCAATCAACCAGGAGCTACTGCAGGTGTACCAAGAGGAATTGGTACTTATGCTACTTCAGAATTGATTACAGATGGTGGAATTAGACCTGCAAAATATTCTCCAGATATGGCAATCAACGGTTACGGTTATGGTGATACAAACGGAATGGAATATACCAACACCTCAGGAGCACTTGTTCCAGATGTTCACTCAATCGGATTTGTTTGGGCAACAATGCTTTGGGATCTTCACTGGAAATACGTTGAAAAATATGGTTATTCTTCAGATGTTAGTGCAAATGCTACAAACGGAAGTACCAGAGTTTTACAGAACGTAATGAATGGTCTTAAATTACAACCATGTAACCCAACCTTCATCGACGGAAGAGATGCCATTTTAGCTGCCGAAGCTGCTAATACCTTAAGTAATGGTGCAGACAAATGTATGATCTGGAATGTTTTTGCAGCCCGAGGTTTAGGTGTTGATGCATCTGCAGGTTCTAAAACAGATATCAATGACCAAACTTACAGCTACGACATTCCTGCTGAATGTGTTTTAGCAACCAATGATGTGAATGCTGCAAAAGCGTTCAGCATTTATCCAAATCCTGCTAAAAACGAGTTTTTCCTAAAATCAAACAAAAGTATTTTAGGGAAAGTAAGTGTTGAAATTTTTGACGCTAGTGGAAAATTAGTTTCCAGTCAGAAAATTGCAGCTACAGAAGCAGTAAATACACAAGCATTACCAAATGGTGTTTATGTAGTAAAAGCTACAGGATTAGGAGTTGATTATTCTTCTAAACTAATGATTAAAAAATAATTTTTAATCGAAATTATAAACCGTCTTGTTTTTACAAGGCGGTTTTTTTTATGAAATTTTTCAAGATTTAATGATTTTTGGTGAAAAATTCTTTAATTTTATATCAACCAAAAAACACCATCATGAAAAAAATTTACACTTTAATTCTTGCATTTTTATGCTTTTTCGCACAGTCGCAACCTTACAGCAGTTTGCTAAAAGACGCAAACTGGACCGTTATGAAAATTCAGTACAACGGGATTGATTATTACCCTCCAATTCCTTTTACACAGTCCGGAAAAGTTGCATTCGGTGTGAATACTGTTGATGGATTTCAATCTACCTTTTACAATAATGCAAACGGAAAAGTTACATTTGGTGCCAATAATGCAACCTATTTTACATTGCAGAATATTGTAGTCACTTTGGGGGAATATTATGGCGTCAACGAGCAACTTGTGAGAGAATTTGATGCCATGACGAACTATTTTTACGTCGGATTTCAACCCACAGATCCATTTAATTTTCAATATGAACAAGTCTTTTCCGGCAAAAACTTAATAGTGACCAATA
>Ga0116182_1005114_pt1 | contig 11309 bp, 8 predicted proteins | sample AD_UKC077_MetaG_FD_89805 | JGI IMG/M metagenome (GOLD analysis project Ga0116182, IMG submission 89805) | Active sludge microbial communities of municipal wastewater-treating anaerobic digesters from USA - AD_UKC077_MetaG | ecosystem: Engineered > Bioreactor > Anaerobic > Digestate | place: USA...
AAGATCCTCAACCTTAATATCTCTAAGATTGTCGACTACGCTATTCGCAATCATCTCGGACAGCGAGGGGACGACTTTGAACCGAACACCCAGACCTTCACAGGACTCAATGATCTCTGCGATGTCTTTAGGCTTTAAGTCGGTATTTGCTATGAGTATGCTTTCAATGTCGTAATAGTCGACCAACTCGGGAATATTTTCTAAGGCGCCGAGAATAGGAATACCGTGTATTTTCATTCCCTTATTTTTCAGCCCCACATCTACAAAACCTATTACCTGGTAATTCAGTTTCTTCTGATCACGAATCTCCCGCAGTAGACTTTCCGCCAGATGATCTGTACCCACTATGATAACCTTGGTGGTGTCTTTTGGGTTCTTACGCCAGAAGATTATGTCGTGGAGAAGGTTCTGATGACGCTGATAATATAGCCTTATCATCAACCTCGTTCCGCCAATGAACACTATCGTTAATACCGCATCCGCAAGCAGCACACCGCGGGAGATACCTGTAAAATGATAAAATAAGGCAAGATAAACCACAAACAAAAATGACCCGCAGATCGAGGCCAGGATAACATTGATGAGATCTTTTATTCCAGCATACCGCCACATGCCTCTGTATAGATCAAAAAATATAAAACAACTAATTTTTATACCTAATAGCGGTAAAATAGTTAACAAGATCATGTTCTTAATTTGAGCTGAAAAATTTCCGTCGAACCTCAACCAATATGCAAGATAATAACAAAATGAGAGCAGGAACAGATCGAGAAAAAGAATAATCCAGAAATTCTTATTGAAAAAAAATCGCATACTTTAACCTACCTCATAGTCAACGATGACAAGTTAATCTCCCCTACTTGTTATTAACAAATATACCTGGAATTTTGTTTTTTCAACGTATAAAATTCAACTTGGGGCTTACTCTCGCACACGCTACCTTCGGAATATGCATCATCAGGCGGTATTTTAGCAGATATTCACAGTCTACTCCTTGCCCTGTAAACCCCCAATGTGTATGATCGCCGAAAATCGGCCTCACAACGGGATCTGCCGTAGCCAAATTGGGCTAAAATCTCGTCACCTTATAAATTATAAAATGGATTATGAGAGGTGCCATTAAGTATTAAGATAGTCGATATCATCTATTGAGAACAAGTGCCATATTCATCTATTGATCTTAAATCTACACAAAGTGATTGATGGCCCATCACACCTTGCACAGCTTCTATGATATCTTTTTCGGATGGATAATACAAATTTTCCAATAGAGAAGAAGCTGGTGCGGGAACATCAGGTAATGCCACTCTCGTAGGGGGTGCTTTCATATAAGAGAAAGCGTCTTCGAAAACAGTAGCTACTATCTCTGCTGCTACCCCGAAACTCCTCCATCCCCCATCTGCAACAACCAATCTTCCGGTTTTTCTAACAGAGGTAATCAACAAGCCTTTATCGAACGGTTTTATCGTACGAAGATCTACTACCTCCACTTCAATGCCTTTGCTTGCTAATTCTTCAGCTGCCCTTTCAGCGAGGTATGCCATATATGAACACGCAACTAAAGTCACATCCTTGCCTTCTTTCCTGATAATTGCTTTCCCAATTGGTACTTCATACATCTCCTCGGGCACCTCTCCCTCAAGATTATGAAGCCAACGATCGTCAATGTATACCACAGGATTATCGTCTTTTATTGCTGAAATCATCAATCCCTTGGCATCATAAGGAGTCGAGGGCATGACAACCTTCAACCCAGGAATATGGGCAAACATGGCTTGTATTGCTTGTGAATGCTGAGCAGCCTGTTCGCCACCCCGGTTAATGATACCCCATATAACCACAGGAACCGATGCCCTTCCTCCATTCATATAGTACCAGTTTGCCGCTTCATTAATAATTGGGTCCATAGCATACATCATAAAATCCATTCTCGGGTGAACTACCACCCCTCTCATCCCAGCGATTGAAGCTCCTACAGCCGCTCCGGTTATTGCGTTTTCAGAAACCGGAGTGTCGATGACCCTATCAGGACCAAATCTATCAATAAGACCTGTAGCTGTATTACCTACATACCATGGACTTTCAAGGCCCTGGCCGATAAGAAAAATGGATTCATCGTGGCTCATTATTTGATGAAATGCATTGTTTATCGCAGATGCGTAATTCATTTTTCTACTCTTTGAATACATATTTGTTCATCTCTCTTTCATCTGGATAAGGGCTATGCTTGGTGAATTGGTAAGCTGTTTCAAGTTCTTTTGTAACTCGGGATCTTATTTCCTCGATATTTTCGCGGTTGAATTTATAATTGCTTAAGAGAACTTGTTCGAAACTGGCAATAGGGTCTTTTTTCTTCCACAACTCATATTCTTCTTTAGGCCTGATATCAGTATGAGTACCCTGGATATTATCGTCAGGCCCAACATGTCCACGTAGCCGGTATGTTTTACATTCGATAAACACCGGCCCCTCATTGTTTCTGCACTTTTGAACCGCCATCATTGCCGCTTTGAAAACTTCCAGGACATTATTCCCATCCACTTGGATCGATAGGATATCGAAAGGCTTTGCAATCTCGTATATATCTTCATTGGTCCTACACTTTCTGATAGGCATATGGGTCGAATAAAGGTTATTCTCACATACAAAAATTACAGGAAGCTTTCTTAACGCCGAAAAGTTCAACGACTCGTATAACACGCCTTCGCCTGTTGCTCCATCTCCAAAAAAACTCACCGAAACTCTTCCTTGCCTCCTGATCTTTGAAGCAAGAGCAGCACCAACAGCCAAGGGGATGGTTCCGGCAACGATGGGCGCACAACCTAGTATGCCCCTGTCAGGGTTGATCAGATGCATAGAACCGCCCCTGCCCCTTGAACAACCAGTCTCCTTGCCAAATATCTCTGCAATAAGTTCATTCAATGAACCGCCCTTGGCCAGAAAATGTCCATGAGAACGATGATTGCCGAAGATATAGTCTTCTGCTTCAAGGGCGGCACATACGCCAGCGGCCACAGCCTCTTCACCGGAATAAAGATGGACCGGACAGCGTATCTTATTACAGAGGATCGGTTCCACAAGGCTTTCTTCGCACAGACGTATTCGGAGCATTGTGGTGTACAAATGTATTAACAGTTCTTTTGGATATTTACTCACATCTTTCATGAGGTCAGTCGATTTTGTGCTTACATCTAGTGGTAACAATCTCATCACCCCCCGGGGGGCAAGTTGGAACTAATGGGCTTTCGCGAGATGCAACCCGAAGCAGTTCTTGATCTGCCCCTAATAATTTTAATAATCTCTTGATCCCTGCGAGTGCATAAGGCCGGGAAATAGGCGTTATAATCGTAAGGAGTATCAATTGCACATCAAGCCATATTGATTGATGCTCGATATAAAAGAGCCCGAGACGGCTCTTCCATGGTCGAATCAGCTGGTTATAATCAATATCGGGATCTTTGCTATCGGCAAGAATCTCATTTTCGTCTGAAAAAACAATGGATGCAAAATCGGTGATACCGGGCTTGATAGCTAATAAACGCTTCTCGACCGGTGTGTAAAGATCGGTTTCACGCTTTACATTGGGTCTTGGTCCTACAAGACTCATATCTCCCTTCATGACATTCAATAACTGAGTAAATTCATCGAGCTTATATCGCCTGATAAACTTCCCTATGGGTGTGATTCTTGGATCTCTGGCCGATGTGGAGTCAACACCTGTTATATCGGCATTCACTACCATGGATCTGAGTTTGATCATAGTGAACAAACGCCCGCCCTTGCCTACGCGTGGAGCCAAATATAATGGCGAGTGTTTATCCTGGCACCATACCAAAAATGCTGCAAACAGCAAAAACGGACCTAGGAATATGAGGCCCATCGTTGCACCGATAAGATCAAACAATCGTTTCATGTTCGAAGACCTATACGTAATCTGGTAAAGAGTGTTTATCCGGGGTTAACTGGTATTTTCTCCATCACGTAAAGGGGCTCAATTCTCAGCCAAAATCATCCCCATTCTCTCCTATTGATTACCGATGATTATAGAATGCAAGGATCTGCTCACAAATATACATAACATCATCATCGCTCAGAGCCGTATACATCGGCAGTAATAAAAACCGACTGGTCATCCTCTCAACCACGGGCAGATGGACATTATCAAATCCGATCCCCTTGAATTGATGTACTGCCTTGCCACCCCATTGAATGATGGTACCTATCCCACGCTCCGCAAGAAAGGCCCTAAGCTCGTCTCGATGGCCCGATTCCAACTCATAATTTTGATAGACATCAAAATGCCTTTCATCCGCATCCGGAGCTGGAGGCAAGACCAGGTCATTAATATCTTTTAATGAATCATTGTACATAGATGCAATCTCTCGCCTCCGCTCTACATCCTTTTTGAATGTCTTCAACTTCATGTTCAAGATTGCCGCTTGAATATTGTCCAAGCGGCAGTTCGTCCCCCAGATGACAACCTCGCCTCTTTCATCACGCCCATGGTCACGGAGTAAAGCAATTTGTTTAGCTATCTCGTCGTCATTGGTGACAACCGCTCCTCCATCGCCGAAACAGCCGAGCACTTTAGCTGGATAGAAGCTGAATGTCCCAGCCAGACCAAAAGTCCCAGCACACTTTCCTCTAAACTTGGAATATAAAGCTTGAGCTGCATCTTCGATTATAATCAATCTATATTTATCTGCAATTGCCTGCAATGCGTCCATGTCGCAAGTCCGACCATTTAGCTGAGTAGGCATGATAGCCTTTGTTTTCTTTGTAACAGCCTTTTCAACACTCCTAGGATCAATCATATGATCTGGGCCACATTCCACTAGTACCGGCTGTGCACCCACAAAATGCACCGAAGCAGCAGTAGCGATATATGTATGCGATGACATGATAACTTCATCTCCGGGCCCAATATTGGCAGCACGAAGCGCCAGAATCAAGGCATTCGTTCCATCAGCTACACCCAGAACATGTTTTACGCCGATTAGTTCCTTTATGTTTTCTTCAAAATTTTTCAGATCCTTTTGTAGAATATATGCACCTCTGCTCATGACATCATGCAATGTTTGCATTATTTCCTTTTCCTGAAGCTTAAATAGTGCAGGATAATTAAAGAATGGAATTTGTCGTTTGGCGCTCATAATTTCTTACCTCTTCTTTAAAGTTATGAATACTCAGCAGTAAGCTGCGAGTTATCCAAAAGCTAATTGAATTGGGTTAGTTGTTGCATATGAATCTTCTTGTATCTTTTCTGGCCCTGTTCACTTATAAGCACAGATATAATCTACCCATTCCCATGCTGCCCTACTGTGTTGATGAAATAACCCTTTAACATAATTCCCCATCCCACAGATGCTTCTTTGCTTGGGCAATACGTGTCTATGCCAGACTATAGATTCGATTCATTTTGCATCAACTTACCCCTTTCATAATCCCCCGATATACCGACGATCTCAAAATGACTGGCTGCAATGTAAGGACGTTAGATAGACATATTCTTATGACCCTCCATGCAAGTCTCATTCTATGCTACACTGAACTCCTACAGCCTCGTACAAGACGTGCAAGAAACTGACGCTCTCTTGAACTCGGCGTGAAAAGAGCAAGAGGTCCCTGATTCTCATCAGAGTACCGTCTGAATAACCATATGCCTGCACACAGTGACATGCCTGCCGCTGCAATTGCTGACCAGGCAGCACCTTCTATGCCAAACCTGGGGAGTAACAAGAAAGCAAGACCCAAGCCCGAAACAGTCGCTAAGCAGTTAACCAAGGCAGTCACCCTAGAGTATCCTCGTCCATTAAAATCTTGAGAGAGTATCCTCCAGCAACTTGAGAAAACTACGGCAATCAGGAGAAGTCGTAAGACGGGCACAGAACCGGCGAATGAGTCTGAAAAGAGGAGCCGTACTAGCCAGTCGGCAATAATTGCTAACCCGGAAGCCAGAATCATACTCGTGAAGAGTATAATGCGGAACACTGTTGGTGTTATTCGTGCGCTGTTGCTCTTTGGGTTTTCCGCGATTCGCGGGAAGAGGATTGTACCCACAGCATCTGCGATTATATAAATTCGCTCTGTGGCGATTTGCGCTATTGTGTACAATCCCACTGCAGCGACACCCGCAAAACTGTTAATGAGCAGCCAAATTAGACGAGTGTTAGCAAAAGATAAAACGCTTGAGATATAGATCCCCACCCCAAAACGATAGGCCTCTGCAAGGTAGCGAAAATTGGGCCTGGTCAATCCGCCGACTGCCCGACTGGTTTTCCGCCAGATAACCACTGATGTAATAAGTTCTGCGCCGAGCTGCAGTAGAAGAGCCATCCGTACGTCAAGATCAATAAGGACCCATCCAATACCAAGGGAAATAAAAGAAAGTGAAGAATTTAAGACAAGAATATGATTATATGTTTTTGCTAATCCTAATCCTAATAGTAGAGGAAGAATGGATCCGGCTACTGTAAGTGGCAAAATTTGTAGGAGCCCTAATAGAAGATATTCTACCGGCACGCCAGGGAAAATCACATCTCGCGCCAGCATTGCAATAGACAGTCCTACAAGCCCTGTAACAACGACCCTTACTGTAACTGCAAAGACATGGCTTGACAATATCTCGGTCTTAGACCATCGGCCCGATGCCATAAAACGTGTACCCGCACTCCCCAGGCCAAATTCAGTGAACATGAAGAGTGTAGATGCAAGCAATAAGGATAATGTGAATTGACCCCTCCCATCAGCATCAAGCGCTCGTGCCGTTATTATGGCGGTCCCCAGCGAAACTATCGTAATAATAATCTGTCCGCAGATCAAAGCAACCGAATCGCTCCCAAAGCTCGGACGATGAGATGTTGAGGTGTCCTTATGATCCATTGAAGCTGGTTTATCTGGGATTGGTTGGTACTTTCCCATATTAAAGTCTCAGAAAAGTGGCCTGCATTCCCATCCTAAAACTCCAGCACCTTATAAACTCCATTTTCACCTAAATATTACAAAAATCTCGTTTTATGCATCTCACTGTCGAACATGGATATGTGTCTTATCATAAACGGTCGTGCGCTATCAGAACAAACTTGAAGGCAGACCGGCGTACGCGTACAATTTTATCAATAGTACGTGATACGATAGCTGAATTGTGCTGTCCGATAATGTAAGACAGGACAGGCATCAGATAGCTCGCCGATCCGAAGTAGCTGACTTCTACTTTTCTGAATCCTCGGGAGATCGATTGAATGCGTGCTATCGTTGGCATACGGAGTAATGTACTTTTTGTACGGTTACCTTTTAGATAGTGGATCCATCGGTTAAACCGGTAGATTGGGTTATGATTGAGTGAATCCACACAGATGAAAGTCCCTCCAGGGCGGAGAACTCGCCTCACTTCAGCATCAACCATTTTCGGATCGCCATAGCTCAAACTGCCAGCTACAGCAACCACATCAAAAGAATTTGTTTTACAAGGCAAGGCTTCCATATCTGCAACCAAGGTTTTTATCCCGCACCGTATTCGTTTCGCAAGTATGTTCAGAGAATGACTAGATATATCGCTTGCCACCACCCTCGCACCTGTCTGTGCCAGCGCGTATGTGTGCAAGCCCGTTCCGGAGCCCAGTTCTAATACATCATGTTCTTGAGAAACATACTGACGGATACATTGTTCATAAAATGTATAAGGATCCCGATAAATAGGCTGAATTGTTAAGGAACCGTAGGAAGGTTCGATTTCAAATATATCGCTCTTTACTGAGAGAATAGATTTGGCGCGGGTTTCATAGCGTATGTATTCTATCCTCTTATCACTATCCATGTAATCAATCGCTCTCCCACTAGAATCATTCAAGTTGTAACAGTAATCTGCTTACGCATATCGAGATGTGCCATCTTTTCAAGATGTTTGACTAGTCTTCCATATACTGTCTCAAAAGAGAATTTCTCCCTATATAGGGCGCATGCTTTTTGAGACATGCTCTTCTGCAGCACAGGGTCTTTTGTCAGAAGCTGGATACTCTCATATAAAGATCTGCCCGTATCGGTGCCATAGCGTATTCCGATACCATACTCGTCAATCAGAGATGCCACCTCACCTTGGAGGGGAGTGAGGATGGGAAGGCCAAGGGACAGGGCATCAATTACTTTATTGGGAATGCTCCTTTGAAAGCTGTCATTATTTAAGTATGGAGCAAGCGCACCCTGACATCTTTCGGCCAAGGCCTCTATTTTTGGCCGATCAATCCATCCTGGAAAAAGAACATTGGGCAGATTGGACATCATTGCCCTGAGATCAGAGGACGTACTACCATCACCGCAAATAACAAATTCACATGGGCTCATTTCGCTGTTTGCAGCAATTCTTGCAGCTTCCTGCACAGGCCTGAAGTCAAACGCCGGGGAATGACTGCCCACAAAGCATAACCGCTGCCTTCCATTATGAATGATCCCCTGAGCATCCCACCACTTTCTTGCATCCTCCAGCTGCTGAGATGAAACTTGGTCACAGGGAGAGGTAAGCGGAAATACACCATCCATTTCTGTCCGCTCGCGCTGTATAAACTCTAATGTCCAGTCGAGAAATCCATCTGCCATCACAGAGATACCTGTAGATTCTCGTATTGCCCTGCGTGCAAAATAAAAAAGGGGGCTGAACAATAGCCGCGCCAGCGGCTTAAAATATTCGGGCACAACATTCAAAAATATTTCAGGCCATTGATCCTTCACGTCGATCAATGTCGGGACTCCAGATCTGGCAAGCCAGCGAACCAGAACAGCAGCTGTCTCTATCGGGGGATATCCAATGAATGCTACATCGGGGAGATGACTCTCGCGATATAACATCTTTTTCAGATTGAACGCCAATTGAGCATGATCAAGGAGACGCTCCACGCCGATATTTCGCCGGTATCCCCTGCTCGGGATCAAGTGTATTTCTAACTTATCTGAAACGCGGATTCGTTCTTCCTTGATGCTTCGATGTCTTTTTTCCTGGTGATAAAATGCGGAACTCCATAATACAACATTATGACCTGCTTGGACCAACGCATTGCTTAAGTTCATCGCTCGCATTGGTCTAGGGTTACCAGCATCTATATGTAGTGGCTCACCGGTTTGGAGTATCCAGATAAAAATAGCTTTTCCCCCTGTTGAATACAACTCGTTGAGATGTCTACTTTTAAACTAAGATATATCAAGTCTACCAGTATAAAAAATATGCCTTAGAATAATTGCACTACTAAACCAGAGAATCACTCTGCATAGTGCAGTAATTATGCTTTCTGATCCCCTTAACCACTATTTGATACTTTATCATGTACAAAAAAACACCATTTGGTGCCAGAGCAAGGTAAAAGAGAGGATACGATAAAAAATTATTGCCATACAGCCTCATAAAAACAAAAACCAAGTCCATAAGTAAAATGATCCTCCATAAGCCCCATGTTCGCTTGATAATCATACCCCCAACCATAGAAAACAACAGGACAAATCCAGTTACTCCTATGAGCCCGAAATCAACTGTCATAGAGCTGATTCCAAATGTTGCCACATCGTTTTCATTACCAAGCTCAGAAACAAAATCAAGATGCGGTAAATAGATATCATATAGGTATTCAAGTCGAGGGGCCAGAATCAAGCCGGCCACTCTATAACCATACCCAAAAAATAAATGTACACAATCTTCATTGATGCTGTCCCAAGTAGCCACTAAATGTAATTTTCTATCTAAGTCACGAGTTATTTCGGAATCCCTTTTAAAAAATACCTCTGTAGATTGAACTCCATCCAATAATGTTTGTAAGCAGGTTTGAACAAATGCAGTCTTATAGGAAGCACTACATATGGCACAACCGATCATAGCAATAATCATAGCGGTTACTAATGATTTTATTACATTTTTTGATCGGATTACGTAAAGAAATCCTAATAAAGATATGGCTATAAAAGGGATCAGTGCGCCTCTTGAGGAAGAAACCACTATTCCTGCAAACGCGAAAAGCCAGCTAGATAGGGCACAAAATTTCTCAAAATTTCCCCCATCTTTTATACTCAAAATTATAATTGGCAGGAGTAATGTGACTGGGAAAAAAAGGACAGTATTGCTGGGATTGGTTATATTAATCCTTTCAAAGATTGATCCCGGCATTAGCTTCATCAATAAAACGCCAGATGTATACGCACATAGCGAATACGTAATAACAGATCTGACCCTATAAAATATTCTAAAATTGTCGGCAGGAAATATGTATTTCCCAGCGAATATTTTCGATCCAACATAGCCTACTAAAAGAAATTGTATCGCCCAATAAAAGCCAGTAATCCCACGCCAATAAACGAAACTGCCTCGTAATGACTGTATGACTAAAAAACAAATGAAAAATAAAAAAAAAGCTTCTTGGTATATATTTGTACCAAGGGAAGAAGAAACTTCATTTCTTATCCTATGCTTACGGGCCAAAAAAAGGGCAAATACTACCGCCAATAAAATAACTTTGTTTTCTATTTGGCGCTGTGTAAATTGTAAGTCTTGAAAAAATATACACAAGCCCAAAATAACAGAAAATGCTGTAGACGGATTATTGAGGACTTTAAAGAAAAAAAATAGACACAAAAAAAATATAATGATAAGGAAAATTAGCTCCATAGCTTCATATGTAAATAATATGTATTTCCCCCTGTGAACCGTATTTTTTGGGTTTTTTAGTCAAGCCGATAATGAAGAGGAGCTTCATATTCGTGGTCTCCTAAGAGGAGCCGACTGTATGTTGTGCACAGACCTCCAATATACACCGGTACTCTCCATGGCCATTACCTGACAACCTTGCTCATACAACCACTCTTAGAGTCGGGAAAGATCTTCGGTAAGGGTCCTAAAATCGGCCAACTTCTCCTCAACAGCGCCATCTCACAGGTCCTGATTGATGTTGCCGAGGTCATGTCTTTTGTGAATATCAGACCCACAGCAGTGATGATGCACTACACTCAAAACTGCGCTAGAATCTCTCCGGTTCATGTCTTGCTCTCCAAAAAAATGGTTTTATTGACGCTTAACCATATTGGGGCATCTCATGAGCCTCCCGCTACCCTATCCATCATTATTCGTTATGACCGATCCCCCAATCATGAGGGTTAATAGATATGACCGCCGGAAATCACCTCCCTGGCAGGATCTGCTGTAGACGATATTGTGCAAAGGCCTCAAATAACGAGACCTTTGCGTAATCCGGCAAAAAGCGTTTATCTGGGGTTGGCTGGTATTTTTTCATCAAAATATCAAGTCTAGCGGCTCATTTTTCTGCCAAAACCATCCC